>Ga0181594_10005002_pt1 | contig 11676 bp, 9 predicted proteins | sample 071ome_18_FD_145603 | JGI IMG/M metagenome (GOLD analysis project Ga0181594, IMG submission 145603) | Coastal salt marsh microbial communities from the Groves Creek Marsh, Skidaway Island, Georgia - 071413BT metaG (spades assembly) | ecosystem: Environmental > Aquatic > Marine > Intertidal zone...
TAGCGGAGCGACCGCCTCGGCCGGAGACACGGTGGAAGTCCACTACGTCGGTGTCGATTTCGAAAGCGGTGAACAGTTCGATGCGTCCTGGGATCGGGGTGAGTCCATCGTCTTCCCCCTCTCCGGCCTGATCGCGGGATGGCAAGAAGGCATCCCCGGCATGAAGGTCGGTGGGCGTCGGCAACTCGTCATCCCACCTGAGCTCGCCTACGGACCCGCAGGCTCGGGCCATCGACTCGCGGGGGCGACCCTCGTGTTCGTGATCGATCTGCTGGATGTCCGCTAGTTCCACCGTGACGCGCACCGAGCGTTTACTGAATCTGGTCATCGCGCTCCTTGCCACCAGGTCACCACTGTCCCGCCGTTCAATTCAAACCTCCGTTGCCGGGTACGACCCGGAGGCATCGACCGCCGCCTTCGAGCGCATGTTCGAACGCGACAAAGATGAATTGCGATCCATGGGCATACCCATCGAAACAGTGCTCGACGCCCATGGCGAAGTCCAGGGGTACGTGATCGATTCGGCCCAGTACGCGTCAACAGATATCGCCTTTGACAGCTCAGAACTCGTCATGTTGAATCTTGCGGCGCTCGTATGGGACGACGCCGTGCTCGATGCGACGGCAACCACCGCTGTTCGCAAGATCGAGTCGATCGTCGGATCTCCAGCGGGTGAACCCGTGGTGGACGCGAACACGTTCGCTCACGTGAGCGCACGCGAGGCCGCGCTGTTGCCCTTGATGCGCGCCGTTAGAGATCGGCGCGTGATCCGGTTCGACTATCGCAAGCCGGGATCTGCGGAAAAGACGGCTCGGACCGTGGACCCGTGGTCGCTGAACTCCCAGGACGGGCATTGGTATCTCAATGGCTGGGATCACGAACGCGAAGGTGCACGCCTGTTTCGCGTCTCACGAATCCACGGCAGCGTTACCGTCACGGCAACCCCCAGTTCGACCCGCGCTGAGGCTACGTCCGATTCCCAGGTCGAGGATCCAGACGATCACGTAAGGGTTCGCGTCCGTGTTCCCGAACGTCGGGGAGCCGAGATACGTCGCCATCGCACGTTCGCAGCCCGCGATGACGGGACGTACGAGATCGTCGATTCACCACACCGCGTCCTGTCCATGCTTTGGCGCGCGGACCGAGACGTCCAGCCGGTCCATCCACCGGAAATCGTCGAGGCCTTTCACGACGGCCTCACCCGAATCGAAGCCGAACATCGATGAGTGAATCCGCCACCGAACGGCTCACACGACTCCTGGCGCTCGTGCCGTGGCTTCAGGCAAATGACGGCATCACCATTGGCGAGGCCGCCCGACATTTTGGAGTTTCCGTAGAGCAACTCTCCACGGACCTGTGGCAAATCATCGTCTGCGGCATCCCCGGATACGGACCGGACCAACTGATCGATATCCAGTTCTGGGACGACGACCGCATCCACGTCCTCAATCCGGTGGCACTGGAACAACCGATGCACCTCACGCCCGAGGAAGTAACCGCCTTGCACCTCGGATTACGCGTCTTGGCACAGGTACCCGGCGACCACGATCAGCAAGCTCTCATCTCGGCGATGGTCAAACTCGAAAGTGCGGCAGAGGTACCGATACCGGTTGATATCGAAATAAGCGAACGCCCCGACATAGTCGCCATGATCACCGAAGCAATCGATACCGGCGCCTCCGTCGAGATTGACTATGCCGCGGGTGATGACGATCGGGTCGAGACCCGCACAATTCAGCCGCGCACGAGTTTCACCGTCGACGGCCGCGTGTATCTGCAGGCCTGGTGCTCCGTTGCCGCCGCCGTCAGGACGTTCCGGACGGACCGGATTCACCGGGCCCGCGTGGTGGAGAGCGACTCAGCCCAGCCTCGACCGGACATCACCGTCGATACTCCGCTGCGTCCAGAACCGGAGAACATGGCTACCGCGCTAGTACGGATTCATCCGGACGCCCTGTGGGTGCTCGATACCGAACCGGTCTCGGTTGTGTCAACGAACCCCTCAACCTCAGATGCGACCGTAGAGGCCGAAATCGGCTACGCCTCCCCACAGTGGCTCGTGCGGTGGGTCCTAGGCCTCGGTGGCGGGGTCACGGTGCTGGAGCCGGCCGAACTACGCCAGTCGGTGGCAGAAGCCGCCCGACTTCGGCGAGGAGAGGGTTAGACTCCCCTGGAGAGGATCCCATCAGCCGCGGGAGCCTGAACCCGAGTGAAGGAGCGTGCGCGATGCCCAACCTGCGTTGGCAGGAGCTGCTGATCATCGTTGCCCTGGTACTGCTGCTCTTTGGAGCCAAGCGCCTTCCAGACGCCGCACGAGGGCTCGGACGGTCGCTTCGCATCTTCAAGGCCGAGACCAAGGGCCTGGTGGAGGGTGAAGAGACCGGCGAGGGTGACGACGTAAACGACGCAAACGGCTCGTCCAGTACTCAATCGCCGAACCAGCCCAGCGCGATCGAATCATCCCAGCAAAAGTCCGCACCAGAGCCCGCCGATCGGTCTGCGGAACGCACTGACGGCTAATAGCTCTTACGTGGCCGTTCAAGAACAGGGGCGCAATCACCAGGCGGCGATGCCGCTGACCGAACACCTTCGCGAACTGCGCTCCCGACTCGTGAAGTCGGGCGTCGCCATCGTGATGGGAATGATCGTCGGTTGGATCGCCTACCCGAGCATCTTCGATCTGCTCAGCCAACCATTCGAGGGAGCCGTCGCCCAGGCCCAAGCCGAGGGCCGAGATGTGACATTGGCCTTAACCGGTGTCACCGATCCGTTCGTGCTGCAGCTGCAGATCGCCGCGATCTCCGGAGTGGTTCTCGCATCGCCCGTGTGGCTGTACCAACTGTGGCGTTTCGTGACTCCGGGGCTTCACAAGCATGAAAAACGATGGGGGGTGGCGTTCGTTGCCGTCGCGTTCCCGCTCTTCCTTGCGGGAACGGTGCTTGCGTATCTGGTCCTGCCCATCGGTCTGGAGATCCTGTTGGGCTTCACTCCGGACAACGTCGAGAACATCGTCTCCGTTGATCGCTATCTTTCGTTCTTCATCCGAACCGTCATCGTCTTCGGGGTTGGCTTCCTGACTCCGCTGCTTATCGTGACCTTGAATTTCGCAGGCATCTTGTCCGGCAAGCGTCTGGTGTCCTGGTGGCGCTGGATCATCTTCATCGTTTTCATCTTCGCCGCTGTCGCGACTCCGACCGGTGATCCCATAAACCTGATACTCCTCGCAGGCCCGATCTTGTTGCTGGTTGTCATCGCGGTGGGAATCGCTCTTCTCAACGACCGACGCCGAGCGAAGAAGGGGCTCATCGAACCTGATTACGACGATTGGGATGACGACCAAGCTTCCCCACTGAACGAGGATTCGTGATCCGAATCATCGTCAACCCCACGGCAGGTGGGGGGCGGGCGCTCGGAGAGGCAAGCCGTCTGGCGCGGGCATGCGCAGACTCCGGTCTCCCGACGCACGTACATGTCTCCTCCGGCCGCGACGACACGATCCGAACTGCCCGCGAAGCATCCGCCCTCGGACTCGTGGTGGCGTGTGGCGGCGATGGCACCGTGCACGACTGCCTGAACGGCGTTCTCCAGGCCCAAACGTCGGTACCCCGCCTGGCCATCTGGCCGGTGGGGACCGGAAACGACATCGACCGGGGGCTTCGGCTCACAACTCCCGCCTATGCGGACACGGCCCAGCACCGTGATGGCGCGCAGGGTGACGGCGCGCAGGCTCGCGGCATGCCCTCGGTCGAAACCTTCGTCGACGCAGTGATTGCGGACGACTTTCGAGCAGTGGACGTCGGCACTATCGATTGCGACGATGTCGACACCACTTCGTTCTTCCTGGGCGTGGCTTCCTGCGGATTCGATTCCGATGTGAATGAACGCGCCAATGCGATGCCAGCGCGGGTAGGCAAGGCCCGCTATCTGCTGGGAGTGGCACGGGAATTGCCCGCCGTCCGACCCCGCTGGTACGCGATCGATAGCGACGGAAGCGATCGGAGCATGGCGGGGATGGTCCTGGCGATTGGCAACGGACCAGCGTACGGCTCGGGCATGCTCGTGTGTCCGAGCGCGGACATGGCCGATGGCAGCCTAGACGTCACTTTGGTAACCGATACGCCACGTCGCACATTCGTGTCGGTGCTTCCGCGGGTGTATTCCGGCCGCCACATCGATCACCCCTCTGTGGTCGCGTGGACGGCCAAGAGACTTCGAATCGATGCACCCGAATCGATTGTGTACGCCGATGGCGAGCGGATCGGGGCGCTACCTGCCGTGGTGTCCGTCCGCCCGGGCGCCTTGGAGGTCTTGGACACGTTCCGGACCTAGGCTGGAGGTGTGAGCGGCACATCTCCGGCTGATCGGTACGCCGCAGCCAGGCAACGGGCCCGCCAACCGGAAGTGGAGATCTTCGCCCGCGGGTACGACTTCGGCCTGGATGAGTTTCAGCTGGCCGCTTGTCGGGCCCTCGAGCGCGGATCGGGAGTGCTCGTTGCCGCTCCCACGGGAGCAGGCAAGACCGTGGTTGGGGAGTTTGCCATCCACCTTGCGCTCGAGCATGGGGGGAAGTGCTTCTATACGACGCCCATCAAGGCCCTGTCCAACCAAAAATACGGTGAACTCGTCGAGAAATATGGCAGCGATTCTGTCGGCCTACTGACGGGTGACAACTCCATCAACGGTGAAGCGCCGGTGGTTGTGATGACCACCGAGGTGCTTCGTAACATGCTTTACGCCGGCTCCTCGACGATCTCGAACCTGAGTTTCGTCGTCATGGACGAAGTGCACTACCTCGCTGATCGCTTCCGCGGAGCCGTATGGGAAGAGGTCATCATTCACCTGCCGCAGACCGTCACGGTCGTGGCCTTGAGCGCGACAGTTTCCAATGCCGAGGAATTCGGAGCCTGGCTCTCTGCGGTGCGGGGCTCTACCGAGATCGTTGTCGAAGAGCACCGTCCCGTACCACTGTGGCAGCACGTCATGGCGGGCCACCACCTCTACGACCTCTTCACTGACGAGCACGAGGTCAATCCCGAGCTCATCGCACTCGCCCGACGCTCGCGCTCGAGTGGCGCTCGCTATTCCGGGTCCCGTAATCGTGCTCGATCCCGAAGCAGGCGACCCCGACGAGACAACCTGACCCCCTGGCGCAGCGACGTCGTCGAGGAGCTTTCCGCCGATGCGCTGCTCCCGTGCATCTACTTCCTCTTCAGCCGTGCCGGATGCGACGACGCGGTCGAACAGTGCCTGCGTGCGGGAATTCGGCTTACCTCCGGAGCTGAACGCGAAACCATCCGCTCGATCGTCGCCGAGGGGACCATGGGGATTTCGGACGACGACCTCGCAGCGCTCGGCTACGTGGATTGGGCCGACGCGCTCGAGCGAGGTCTCGCGGCCCATCACGCGGGTATGCTCCCGGCCTTCAAGGAGATCGTCGAAGATCTGTTCCAAAGGGGCCTGATCAAGGTCGTATTTGCCACGGAGACATTGGCGCTCGGTATCAACATGCCGGCGCGCAGTGTGGTGCTCGAGCGCTTGGTGAAGTGGAACGGTGAGGCTCACGTCGATCTCAGCGCGGGGGAGTACACCCAGTTGACCGGACGGGCGGGGCGGCGGGGAATTGATGTCGAGGGGCACGCGGTCGTGCTCTGGAGCGATCAACTCGATCCGGAGGTTCTCGCGGGACTCGCGTCGACCCGCACCTATCCGTTGCGTTCATCGTTCAAGGCGTCCTACAACATGGCGATCAATCTGGTCGGACAGATGGGCCGAGCGCGTGCCCGTGAGGTTCTGGAAACAAGCTTCGCGCAGTTCCAAGCCGACCAATCCGTTGTTGGCCTGAGTGCCGAAACGCGCAAGTTGAAGGAAGCGCAGCAGGGCTATCTGGACTCCATGACCTGCCACCTAGGGGATTTTTCCGAATACGCCCGATTGCGCGAAGAGCTGTCGCAGAGTGAGAAGAGTGCGGGTCGATCGGCAAGCGCCGCGCGAAAATCCAGTGCCGAACAATCCCTTGCCGCGTTGAGGCCCGGAGACGTCATCTCGATTCCTCGCGGAAAGCGAGCCGGTCCTGCGGTAGTCATCTCCGCGGCCGAGCGTCCGCACGATCCCCGCCCGCAGGTGCTGACCCACGAGCGGCAGGTTCGACGGATCTCGACGATCGAGGTTCCGCACTCCATCCCAACGCTTGGACGGGTCAAGATCCCGCGTCACTTCACTGCCAAAGACGCTGCGATGCGCCGCGACTTGGCCCGTCGGGCCGTCCAAGTGGCGGAGGAGTCCCCTCAAGTAGATGCCGCCCCCGCACGTTCAGATTCCACCGACGAGATCTCCGAACTTCGATCGCGATTGCGAGCTCACCCGTGTCACGGTTGCGAGGAGCGTGAGGCACATGCTCGGTGGTCTGAGCGCTACTTCCGCGCCGATCGACAACTTCAAGAACTCGAACGCCGAATTGCATCGCGAACCCACAGCATCGCCCGCCAGTTCGACCGGGTGTGCGAGACGTTGGTGGAATTGAACTACCTCGAAGGCGCAGGCGATGACCTGAAGGTGACTCGGGACGGAAAAATGCTCGGCTGGCTGTACTCCGAGTCCGACCTCCTTGTCTCCGAATGCTTGCGAGCCGGCGTCTGGTCGGAGCTTGCGCCACACGAACTCGCGTCGGTCGTCGCGGCCGTGGTGTACGAATCCCGTCGTTCTGAAGGTGAGATTCGGCCAGCAGTTCCTGGTGGAGGTGTCGAAGCAGCTGTTGAGCACCTCTATCGAACGTGGGCCCGTCTGAGCGACGTTGAACGCTCACACAAGCTGACTCCAGGGCCCGAGCCCGACGCCGGCCTCGTGTGGGCGGTGTACCGATGGTCGCGTGGGGCTTCTCTTCTCACGGTGCTCACGAGCAACGACGTCAGTGCGGGGGATTTTGTGCGCTGGACGCGCCAGGTGATCGATGTCCTCGGTCAGATGGTGCAGGCCACCGATGATCCTGTGATGAAGGAAACCGCCGAGCGCGCAGCCGCATCTCTCGATCGTGGGGTAGTCGCCTATCAGCCGACGGCTCCTTGAGCGAACCGCCTAACTCCCCACTCGTCAACTAGCATCTCCCATGCCTGCACATCAACGGGCGATTGCGGAATCGACATGGTCACCGTCTGTTTTAGGTCAGGGATCGGTACGTCCGTACGAATGGCACTAACCGTCTTGGCTGCTTGTAGGTAGTCGGCGTGGTCGTTGATCAATCTGGCGAGTCGCGGGGTAAGGGGTTTGATGGGCGGTTCGCTTCTACAGGCCTGTTGAACGCCGACGAGATTCCCGAACTGCTGAATGAGTCGGACCGCAGTCTTGTCACCGATCCCGTGCACTCCGGGTAGTCCGTCGGAGGGGTCACCGCGCAACGCCGCTACATCAAGGTATTGAGCAGGGGAAACCCCGTAGCGTTCTTCGACCGAGGCCGCATCGAGTCGTGGCCAGGCATCCAATCCACCCTTCACGGTCATCAGGACCGTCGTGAATTCATCGACCAACTGCAAGAAATCCCGATCCCCGGTCACGACGAGGGAGTTCAGTTTCTCCCGAGCGGCCGCTTCAGCGAGGGTGCCTGCGACGTCATCGGCCTCGAATTCCTCGACACCGATCACCGGGACACCCCAGGCACTCAGGATCTCGCGGATGGCACCGATCTGCGGGCCGAGATCGTCCGGCTCCTCCTCAGCCTCGTCACCTTCGTCAGCGAGCCGGTGGGTCTTGTAGCTGGGGAGCAGTTCCACCCGCCAGTCGGGCCGCCAGTCGGTGTCCCACGCGGCAATCAGGGTGCTCGGATCGAAGCGTTCGCGCAGCCGTTGAATGGTCTGCAGGAGTCCACGGATCGCGTTGTGAGGGTGCCCGTCGGGCGCCGTCATCGAGGACGGAAGGGCGTAGTAGGAGCGGTAATACAGGGATGCGGTGTCGAGAATCATTACGTCAACGCCAGTGGCAGGCATGCGCGAAGTCTGACACGGCCTACGGTTGGATCGTGGAACTCGACGTGATCGCCCGGATTCAGGATCGGATGTCCCAGCAGGACGTCGCCGCAATGGTCATTACCCCCGGCGCTGATCTTCGCTACGTGGCCGACTACGACGCCAAGGCACTCGAACGGCTTACCGCGTTGGTGATTCCCGCCTCGGGCAACTCGACATTGATCGCACCGCTTCTGGAGGCTGGAGAGGCCCGAGAGTCCGGCTTCGGCCGGGCCGGGGGACCGGTGGTCACCTGGACCGAAACCGAGAATCCCTTCGCGCTGGTTGCTTCTCTCGTGGAGGAGGCCGGTTCGGGTTCGGTCGCTATCGATGACCACATGTGGGCGCAGCGCGTCCTGCACCTGCGTGAGTTGCTTCCCAATCGAACTCAGGTCCTTGCCGGTGCGCTTCTGGGAGAGATCCGCCAGATCAAGGATCAGCGGGAGATCGATTGCCTGCAGGAGGCGGCTTCCGCTATCGAGGTCGTGCATGCCCAAGTTCCATCGATCATCCGCCCCGGTATGACTGAGGCCGAGGCCGGATCTTTGATCGCCGAGGCGATCGTGGAAGCCGGACACGTGGCCGTGGATTTCGTGATCGTCGCCAGCGGACCCAACGGCGCGAATCCTCACCACGCAGTGTCCGATCGTGTGATCGAGGCTGGAGATCCGATCGTGGTCGATATTGGTGGAACGATGCCCAGCGGTTACCGCAGTGACTGCACCCGCACGTACGTCGTCGGCGAGGCGAGCGAGGAATACCTCGCTGCCTACCGAGTCTTGATGCAAGCACAGGAATCCGCCGTGGATTTCGTCAAGCCTGGCCGTACGTGCGAGGCGATCGATGATCACGCACGGTCAATCATGAAAGACCATCGTTTCGGTGATGAGGAGCTGTCGGCGTTCTTCATTCACCGCATCGGTCACGGCATCGGATTGGAAAGCCATGAGGAGCCCTATCTGGTTGCTGGAAACACCACCCATCTTCAACCGGGAATGGCGTTCAGCATTGAGCCGGGCTTCTACGTACCCGGTCGGTTCGGCGCGCGCATAGAGGACATAGTTGTGTGTACGCCCGACGGTGTTCGCAATCTCAACTCCAGTACACGCGAGCTCGGGAAGATCCCTGCGTGAGCCGACCCCCAAGGACCCTGCTCATCGGCGCTTCGATCTATTCACGCAGCGAGCCGTTTGCCACGGCATTACTGATCGACGACGGCATCATCACCTGGGTTGGCGATGACACAGGAGCCACCGTGCACCAGGACATTGCCGATGAGGTTATCGATCTTGGGGGTGCATTCCTGGCGCCAGGTTTCGTGGATTCGCACGTGCACACGACCAGCACCGGCCTCCGCCTCCTGGGACTCGACCTGACGCGCACGCGCTCTGCAAAGGACGTGCTTGACGCCGTGTCAGCCAAAGCACAAGAGGTTCGAGGAGCTCTCATCTACGGGCACGGCTGGGACCAGACCCGGTGGTCGGATCCCACCTTGCCCACGCGAAACGAACTCGATCGAGCATCGTGGGGCAGCGAGTTATATCTGTCGCGCATCGACGTCCACTCAGCACTCGTATCCAGTGCACTCATCGCACGGGTTCCGTCAGCACGTTCGCTCAACGGTTTCTCCGACAGCGGATTCGTTGCCCGCGAAGCCCACCACGTTCTTCGTGAAGAAGCGCTCACCCGCGTATCGGCTCGCGATCGCTCTGCTGCGCAAACTGCAACCTTGGCATCTGCAGGCAGTGCGGGCATCGTCGCAATCCACGAGATGGGCGGTCCGACAATCGGCGGAGCAGATGATCTTCGCGACCTGATGCGACTATCGCAGGAACGGCCTGGACCGATGGTTTTCGGCTATTGGGGTGAACTCGCGTCTGATGGCGGCATCGATACCGCGCGCGACGTGGGCGCTGTGGGCGTCGGGGGAGACCTCTTCGTGGACGGCTCCCTCGGTTCGCACACCGCTTCCCTCAATCAGGCCTACACCGATGCACCCGACTCGCGTGGCACCCTGTACCTGACCGAAGATGAGATCACAGACCACCTAGTCGAGGTGACACGTGCAGGGATGCAAGCCGGCTTTCACGTGATTGGTGACGCCGCCTGCTCGAGTGTCAGCGCTGGCTTTCGTCGGGCTGGCGAAATAGTCGGCGTGGACACTTTGCGCGCCCGCAACCATCGACTCGAGCATGCCGAGATGCTGTCCGAAGACGACATCACCACGTTGGTAGCAGCCGGCGCCGCTTTCAGCATGCAGCCACTGTTCGACCACTACTGGGGCGGACCTGCAGGGATGTACAACACCCGCCTAGGTGACGAGCGAGCGCGGTCGATGAATCGCTTCGCATCGATCGTTGCCGGTGGTGGCCATTTGACGTTGAATTCGGATTCGCCCGTCACGCCCATCGCCCCGTGGACGATCCTGCGCGCTGCGACCGAACACACGCATGCCGACGAGCAACTCACCGCTCGGGCAGCCTTCACCGCAATGACGCGTGGCGCCTGGCGAGCCGTCGGCGACCATCGCAGCGGTGCTATCGCGGTCGGGTCGCCGGCTCATCTCGCCGCGTGGAATGTCCAAGATCTCGAGGTTCGTGTTCCCGATGAGCGAGTCCAGGGCTGGTCGACGGACCCACGTTCGGCAACACCCGGGCTACCGGTCCTTGAAGGCGAGGATCCTCTCTGTTTGGCCACTTGGGTGGACGGCCAACCAATATTCGGCAGCGAATTCCTCGAGGCACAGCGTGACTGACAACACGCGCATAGGTCCTGTGCGAACCATCGCTTCGTTGACCATTGCTGCGTTCTCCGGCGTTGTGACGGCGCTCGCCTTCGCTCCCGTGGGCCTATGGCCATTGGCGTTGCTGGGCGTCGTCGGCGTGCTTGCCGTGCAGTGGCGGGGCAGGAGCCTGTTCGGCGCGGCACTCGGCTTCGTCTTCGGGCTGACGTTCTTTCTCGTCTTGCTGTCGTGGATGACGGTCATTGGAACCGATGCCTGGATTCTCCTGGCCGCCTACTGCGCGCTGTGGAACGCAGCCCTGGGCGCGTTCGTCGGTCCGCTCAGCCGGCTTCGGGGCTCAGCCCTCTGGGTTGCCAGCGCCTGGGTAGTGATGGAAGCCCTGCGGGGCCGGGTCCCACTGGGTGGCTTTCCCTGGGGTGAGTTGGCTTTCTCGCAGGGGAATTCGCCACTGGCTCCGTTGACGGGAGTCGCAGGAATGGCGGGCCTGACCTTCCTCATCGTCGCGCTCGCAGTCCTGATCATCGAGGCCATCCGGCGCCGACGAGTCCTCGGCCTTGCCGTCACAGTGGGTGCCGTCATCCTTAGCGTCGTCGTCATTCCCCGGCCGCTTGAATTCGGCGGTGAAACGTCCTCGGCAACAGTCGCACTGGTGCAAGGTGGCACACCTGGGACAGGCATGGATGCGATGGCCGTGCGGCGAGCAGTTTTGCGCAACCACGTAGACCAGACCCTGCTGCTGGCCGATGCGGTCAAGGCCGGCGAAGTCGCCCAGCCGAACTTCGTCCTATGGCCGGAGAACTCCTCCGATATAGATCCCTTCCGAGATCCAACTGCGGCCCGGGAGATCGATGAAGCCGCTCAAGCGATCGGCGTGCCCATCGTGGTCGGGGTGGTGCTGCAAACCGACGATCCGACCAAGGTGCAAAACACTGGAATCGT
>Ga0181594_10005003_pt1 | contig 11676 bp, 7 predicted proteins | sample 071ome_18_FD_145603 | JGI IMG/M metagenome (GOLD analysis project Ga0181594, IMG submission 145603) | Coastal salt marsh microbial communities from the Groves Creek Marsh, Skidaway Island, Georgia - 071413BT metaG (spades assembly) | ecosystem: Environmental > Aquatic > Marine > Intertidal zone...
GCCCAGTCACGGGCCGCCCTCGACCAGGGCGACCTGCGGTGGGCGCTCGAGCTGGCGACCTGGCTGGTCCGCTCCGAGGCCGATGCGCAGGGGCGTGCCGACGGCGGAAGCGAACTCGAACGGCGGCAACTCGCTGCGGTGCTGCGAGCGATCGGTCAGCGCACGACCGCAGCGAACATCCGGAACTGGTGTCTCGTGCGAGCCCGCGAGCTGGAAGGAGCGCTCGATCTCGGACGACACCGGCGTCATCGGTTCAGTGCCGGCGCGATCGGTGCCAATCCGCTTTCGTCGACCGTCCATGCCCTGCGGGTGCTGCTCGACCCGACGCTCGCCGCCGGGATGCACGCCGAGCTCCGGTTCGAGCTGACCGACGGTCAGCAGGTTGGGCTGCGGCTGCGGGACGGGGTCGCAGTGCCGACCGACGGAACCACTGCCGAGCTGAGCATCACGATGGAGCCGGCGACCTGGATCCAGCTCGCGTCGGGTCGGCGAGACCTTTCTGACGCGATCGAGTCGGGAGCGGTCACCACTGACGACCCGGACGCGGTCCGGGCGTTCTTCCGCCCTTTCGACCACGAGTCGCTCACCCACTGACGCTGCCCACGACGAGTCGGGGCCGACGCCGGGCCCCGCCATCGCCGGCCGCTCAGAAGAGTGGGTCCTCCGGTTCGAGGCCGAGCATGACGCGGCCGGCCTGCAGACGGTGGTGTCCGCCCACCATGAAGTGCTGGGGCACGGCGCGGACGTCGGCGAGCCGGCGGGCGAACGGGCCGTCGTTCGCGTTGGCACTCGTGCCGGCCAGCGACGCAACCCGCTCGGTCGCTCGGACCGACGCTGCGACCGAGTGGGAGCAGGCGAGCCGGGTGCGGGCGTGGATCTCCGGTGGGATCGGGGCGCCCTGTTCGGCGAGCTCCCAGACCCGGCCGAGCATCTCGACGGCGAAGGCCCGCCCGGCGGACAGCTCTGCTTCGGCCTCGGCCAGGGCCTGCTGCACGTCGGGCTGATCGCGCAACAGCGTGCGTGACACCCGGCCGGCCTTGGTCCCGGCCAGCTCGACCATCGCGTCGATGGCAGCGCGGGCGATGCCGGCCGCGACGCCGACCTTCGGGAACGGGAACCGCAGCGATCCCGGCAGTCGGAACAGCGTCGCGTCGGGGACGGTGGCGTTGGCCGATTCGGTCTCGCCGGCCCGTTCATACGGCACGAACACGTCATCGAGTACGACATCGTTCGAGCCGGTGCCGCGCATGCCGACGGTGTCCCAGGTGTCGAGGATGGTGACGTCGGCCGCCGGTACGAGCCCGTAGAGCAACTGCCGAGGTGATGGGCCTTCGATCAGGCAGCCGAGCACGATCTGGTCGGCGACGGGACTGCCGGTGACGAACCGCCAACGACCGGAAATCCGGAAACCACCGTCGGTTTCGACCGCTCGACCGGCGGTGATGCCCGATCCTGCGACGATCGTGCGGGGTTCGGTGCTGCACAGCCTCGCCATCGTCTCGGGTGCGAGGTAGGCGGCGGCGATCTCCATTTCCTCGTTGAGGGTCATCATGGTCCAGGCCGTCGACCCGTCGACCCGGGCCACCGTCTCGACCAGTTCGAGGAACTCGAGTGCGGAGGCCTCCTCGCCCCCGTAGGCGACCGGGACCAGGATCTGCAGCAGTCCGGCGGCGGCGACTTGCTCGAAGAGGGAGCGGGACGGGGCTCGCCGGGCATTCGCGTCGGATGCGGATGCCGCGACCGTGTCGAGCAGGGTTGCGACGCGGTCGGCCGGCGAGGTTCCCATCCTGGGACTGTAGGACGACGGTCGGAGGCGGACCCGACTCGCGATCTACGATCGTTCCGTGCGGCCGATCAAGAGGCGGAAATGGGATGTCGTGCTGCTGGCACTCGGGGCAGCAGCGGTCGGTGCGGCAGCGGCCATCGGCGCGCTGGCCGGCGACACCGAACGCATCGGGGCCTACTGGACCCATGCATCGGTCGCCGATGGTGGCACGGCCGAGGTGGTCGAGGTCATCGACTACGACTTCGGCCCTCAGGACCGTCATGGCATTCTCCGTGACATTCCCGGCGTCGACCCGCGAGCGCCGTTCGTCGTCAGTTCGCCGACCGCCCCTGATCAGTTCGAGGTGACCGCCGACTTCTTCTCGACGAACCTCAAGATCGGCGACCCGTTCACGACGATCCGGAATCGGCACCGGTACAGGATCGAGTACCCGATCGACACCCTGGTCGAGGGTGAGCGGTTCGCGTGGAACGCAGTCGGACTCGAGTGGCAGATCCCGCTGAACGAGGTCGAGGTCCACGTCACCGCCGATCGCGCATTCACCGACCTCGAGTGCAACCGTGGAGGGTCTGGCGACCGCGGCGGATGCGAGGTGGTCCAGATCGCTCCGGGTCACCTCGTCGTCGAGACGAGTGGCCTGTCGGCCCGAGAGGCGGTGACGATCGAGGCAACGCTCGGCGCCGTCCTCGACGTGCCGCCGGCTCCACCCGTGTCGCCCGCGGGCCCTGCTGACGATCCGGGTACCGGCTGGCTGCTCCCCGGAATCGTCGCCACAGCCACCGCGGTGGTCGCCGCCGCGGCGGCCTCGCACCGGATCCGCCGGCTCGGCCGCGAGCAGGTCTGGTCGGGCGGCGCCGCCGATGCGGCCTTCGGCCCACCCGGAGACGCAGTGGTCGGCTACGAGCTGATCGACCACGAGGACCTGGCCCGGATGGCGACGATCGAGTTCGCGGCCCCCCGCGGGTTGAGCGCAGCGGCGGGCGGCATCATCCAAGACGAGGGTGTCGAGTCCCAGCACCAGATCGCCTGGCTCATCGAGTGTGCGATTCGCGGTGAGGTCGAGCTGGTCGAGGAGAACGGTGAGGATCTCGTGCTCGTCCGCGGAGCCGCCGTTCCGCATCCCGCGGTCGCCAAACGGCTGAGAGGCATCTTCCGCGGTTCAGACCGCGTGGAGCTCGGCAGCTACGACAGCGACTTCGCCGAGCAATGGGGCCTCCTCCACGACGACCTCGAGGCGTGGCGGGAGGCGAGCGGCTTGTGGGATCCGGCCGGTCACCGCCGGCGCAAACGAGTTCGTGCCTACGGTGCCCTCGGCCTGCTGCTCGGGCTCGGAGCCGCAGTTCTGGGCGGGGTGCTCGCCAACCGGGCCGGCCCGGCCTGGCTGGCCGTTGCCGCCGTGGCCGGGTCGGTCGGCGGTCCGTCCGTCGCCGGTCTGTTCCGAGCGTGGGAGCTGCCGATCCGCACGCCGGAGGGCTCAGGGCGGTGGCTGCAGATCGAGTCGTTCCGCCGCTTCATCGCCGGCTCCGAGGCCCGTCACGCCGAGGCCGCGGCCGAGAGGGGCCTGCTGCGTCAGTACACCGCCTGGGCGGTGGCGCTCGGCGAGCTCGACCACTGGAAGGGCGCAGTGGAAGCCGCGGCCCGTGTCCCCGACTCGATGACGGCACGTTCCCATCACGACTTCCACTTCGTCGCCATGGCCCCGGCCCTGTCCAGCGCCACGCGTCAGACGTTCACCGCGCCGAGCAGCAGCGGCGGCGGCGGTGGAGGCGGGGGCGCCGGTGGTGGTGGAGGCGGTGGTGGCGGTGGTTCGTGGTAATTGTTGAACCGGCATCCAAACGGGAGTGACCATGCTGACCATCATCGTCGTGGCCGTCGTCGCGGTCCTGCTCGCGTTCCTGTTGGGGACGATCTACAACAAGCTGGTCCGGCTCCGTGAGCGGACCCGAAGCTCCTTCGCCCAGATCGACGTGCAGCTCGAACGCCGCCACGACCTGATCCCGAACCTGGTCGAGACCGCCAAGGCGTACCTGCAACACGAGCGTGAGACCCTCGAAGAGGTCGTCCGGGCCCGGGCGGCCTCGACCCAGGCCCGTATCGAGGTCTCGGGTGATCCCCAGAACCTGGCGGCGATGGAACGGCTCGGCGCGTCCGAAGGCGCGCTCGGTGGGGCCCTGTCCCGACTGCTCGCGCTCGCCGAGGCGTATCCCGATCTCAAGGCCAACCAGACGATGGCCCAACTCACCGAGGAGCTGACGGTGACCGAGGATCGCATCGCGTACTCCCGCCAGAACTACAACGACCAGGTCAACGACTACCAGACGTACAAGGCCTCGTTCCCCGCGGTGTTCGTGGCGAACCCGTTCGGCTTCGCCGACAGTGCGTATCTCGACCTCGACGACCAGGCCCACAAGCGGGCGCCGATCCAGGTGTCGTTCGACGACCCCCCGGCCGACCCGGTCTAGGGCCGGTAGGCGAACGCACTGCCCCCGAGCGGGATCGACCGCTGGGCCAGTTCGATCCACTCACAGAGCATCGGCCGGGTGTCGCGTGGGTCGATGATCTCCTCGATCTCGAAGAACTCGGCCGACCGGTGCGGTGAGCGAACCCGGTTGAGCCGTTCGGTGATCTCGGCGAGCAGGGTCTCGGGATCGTCGCTGTCGGCGAGGTCCTGTTTGTACGCCACCTCGATGCCGCCCTCGATCGGCAGGCTTCCCCAGTCGCCGGACGGCCACGAGTAGCGGAACGAGTGCACACCGGGCTTGTTGTTCGCTGCTCCGGCCACGCCGAACGCCTTGCGGATGACGACACAGGCGAACGGTGTGGTGAGCTGGCCGAGCGCGGCGAGGGCCTGGCTGCCGAACCGGATCGTGCCGCTCTCCTCACTGTCCTTGCCGATGAGGAACCCGGGACAGTCCTCGAGGTGGATCACCGGCAGGTGGAACGTCGACGCCAGGTCGAGGAGGCGGATGAGCTTGCGGCATCCGTCGGTGGTCCACGCACCGCCGTAGACGTAGGGATCCTCGGCGAACACTGCGACCGGGTAGCCGTCGAGCCTGGCCAGTCCGGTGATGATCGACTTTCCCCAGCCCTTGCCGATCTCGAAGAAGCTGTCGGTGTCGAAGACCGCCTCGATGATGCGGCGCATCTTGTACACCCGGCGTGGCTCCCGGGGAACGATCGAGAGCAGTGACTCCTCGCGGCGCTGCCGGTCGTCGCCGGTCTCGACTCGTGGTGCGTGCTCGTCGACATTGGTCGGCAGGTACGACAGGAAGCGGGCGGCCCGCTCGAAGGCCTCGGCCTCGGTGTCGACCGCATCGTCGATCGAGCCGTTCGACGTGTGGATGTCGGCGTGGCCCAGCTCTTCCTTGCCGTGGTCACCCAGCTGGGCCTGCTCTACGAGCGCCGGTCCGGCGATCATCATCTGTGCGGTCTCCCTGACGATCACCGAGTAGTGGGCGGTGGCGACGCGCGCGGCGCCGATGCCGGCGACCGAACCGAGCGCGAGCGCGACCGACGGTGCAACCGCGAGGTGGTTGACCACGGTCTCCCACCCACGCACCTGCGGGATGTAGGTACGGCCGGCCATCTCGATCGTCTTGACCGAGCCCCCACCGCCCATGCCGTCGACGAGGCGCACGTGGGGCAGCTTCAGCTCGAACGCCATGCCCTCGGCGGTGTTGCGCTTCTCGGGGATGGTTGCGTCGGCCGACCCGCCCCGCACGGTGAAGTCGTCACCGGACAGGATCACCGGCCGGCCATCGATCCGGGCCGTGCCGAACACGAAGTTCGACGGGGTGAGGTGCACCAACTCGCCGTGTTCGTCGTACTCGGCGACCCCGGCGGTCTTGCCGATCTCGTGGAAGCTGTCGGGATCGGCGACCGCGTCGATCCGCTCGCGGATCGTCATCTTGCCGAAGAAGTGCTGGCGCTCGACCTTGTCGGGTCCGCCGAGTGCCTCGGCAAACGCTTCGCGGCGCTGCAACTCCTCGAGTTCGGGCTCCCACGTCATCTGTTTCCCCCTCGGCGGTGTCGGACGGCGGCCTCGGCCGGAAGCGAGCCTGCCACAACCCCACGGCGTCCTGGCAAGTGGGCTTCCTGAGCGCCGACCGAACATGGTGTTGCGAGTTCCGGCAACGTGGTGGCCGATCACCCGCTCAGCCGATTCATCGAAGAACACTGATCTACGACCCGCTCGTGACGTGATCTGTGCGGGTGTCGGCACCGGCGGCGCACTGATGGGAAGCGTCGACGGTCTCGATGCCGCCGGCCTCGCCCCGGCGGTCGTCGCGCTGGAGCCCGCCCAGTCGCCCCTGCTAACGACCGGTACCGGTGGCCCGCATCGTGTCGAGGGCATCGGTGTCGGTTTCGAACCGCCGTTCCTCGACCGCGAACGCTGTTGCGAGATTCGCACCGTCGACGAGAACGACGCCTTCGCCATGGTGCGCCGACTGGCGGCCGAGGAGGGTCTGTTGTGCGGTACCTCGACCGGCCTCAACGTCGTTTCCGCAATCGAGCTCGCACGCGAGCTCGGACCCGACCACTCGGTCGTCACCCTCGGCTGCGACAGCGGCCAGAAATACCTCGGCACCGATTTGATCTGGCCCGACTGACCGAGCTTTCGCGACGTGCGCTCCGCAGGCGGACCAGTGTGTGGACGACCGGACCGTCACACCCACCGTCACGGCTCGGCTCGCTCGACGGCGACCGGATCTACCACTGAGACCCGGCCGTCGATCGGAGTCGGGGGCGACCTTTGCCCCTGGTCGTTGGTGGCCGAGCAACGTACGTTCGCCCCATGAAGTCCCGGCGCAGCACTCCCCGAGCACAACGTCAGGACATGGTCGAGCGGGACCTCGCGGCGCGTGGCATCACCGACGAGGCGGTGCTCGACGCGATGGGCACCGTGCCGCGTGAACTGTTCGTCTCCGAGGGCCTGCAGCGTTGCGCCTACGACGACCGACCGCTCCCGATCGAGTCCCACCAGACGATCTCCCAGCCGTTCATCGTCGCCCTGATGGCCGAGGCGGCCGAGCTGACCCCGGCGAGTCGGGTGCTCGAGGTCGGTGCCGGCTCCGGGTATGGCGCGGCGGTGCTGAGCCGGGTCGCGGCCCACGTCTGGACGATCGAACGCCACGAGAATCTCGTCGAGAGCGCTCGAGCCAACCTCGCCGAAGCGGGCTATGACAACGTGACCGTGGTCCACGGCGACGGCACACGTGGTCTGAGCGAACATGCGCCCTTCGACGCGATCGTCGTCACCGCCGGTGCCCACGAGGTGCCGAGTGCACTGGTCGACCAGCTCGTCGACGGTGGTCGGCTCGTGATCCCGGTCGACCGTGACGTCGCGAGCCAGGAGTTGGTGCGGGTGCGCCGGGTCGCCGACGGTGTCGTCGAAGAGGCGCTGGGCGGCGTGCGGTTCGTGCCCCTGATCGCCGACTGAGCGGACTCGGTCACCGACGGACCCAACCGACCGGGTCGAAGCGTCGGGCGACGCCGGGTCGGCCGCCTTCGTCCGCGGCCTGGTGGCGACTGAGCCGGAGTCGCTCGGACCTGCAACGATGGAGCCGGGACTCCAGGGGGAAGTAGGCCGAACATGCACGATCTCGTCATCATCAATGGGACCGTGGTCGATGGCACCGGATCAGCGCCACAGCGCGCCGACGTCGCCGTGACCGACGGCGTGATCACCGAGGTCGGCGACCTCGAGTCGACTGCGGCGCAGCACTCGATCGACGCGGACGGCCACATCGTCTCACCGGGCTTCGTCGACGTCCACACCCACATGGATGCCCAGATCGCGTGGGATCCGCTCGGTGAGTGCAGCTGCTTCCACGGTGTGACGACCGCGGTGATGGGCAACTGCGGATTCACGCTGGCACCGGTGCGCAGCGACGAGCGGCACCTGGTCGTGCGCAACCTCGAGCGAGCCGAGGACATCGCCGCCGAGGCGATGGCCGAGGGCATCGACTGGAGCTGGGAGACGTTCCCCGAGTACCTCGACTTCGTCGACGCGACCCCCAAGGGCATCAACTACGCGGGCTACGTCGGTCATTCGGCGCTGCGCACCTGGGCGATGGGTGAGCGGGCGTTCACCGAGGAGGCCAGCGATGACGACATCGCCCTCATGGCCCGGCACGTGCGGGACTCGATGGCCGCCGGGGCCGTCGGGTTCACCACGTCGATCTCGGGCAATCACGAGACGTCGGACGATCGGCCGGTCGCGAGCCGGCTGAGCAGCCGAGGCGAGATCGAGCAGCTGGTCGCGGCGATGACCGATGCCGCGCCGGGCTCGATCTTCGAGCTGGCGCAGCACCCGGATCTGAGGTCTCGGGACCCCGAGAAGCGCGACGACTACCTCGCCTGGCTCAGCGGGCTCGCGGTGGACACCGGCGCCACGCTGACCTACGGGATGCTGTCGTTCGGCGACGAGGAACACCAGTGGAAGCCGGTCGTCGACCTGATCGACCGGGTCAACGCAGCGGGCGGCAATGCCTGGGGCCAGGCCCACACCCGCCACTTCGGTGTGTTGTTGTCGTTCAAGACGAGGTTGCCGTTCGACGGCCTGCCGATCTGGCGCGAGATGCGGGCCCAGCCCCTGGACGAGCAACGGAGAGCGCTCGCCGATCCAGCATTGCGCGAGAAACTGGTCCACGAGGCCGAACACGGCGAGTATGGCCGGGCGATCGGTGCCGAGGCCCGAAAGCCGGTCTGGAACTGGGTGTGGCCGATGACGTCGGGACTTCCGCCGTGGGACTCGATCGAGGAGCTCTCGGCGGCCCGGGGAACGAGCCCGGTCGAGACCTTCCTGGACCTTGCGGTCGAATCCGATCTCGAGCTCTTCTTCATCCAGGCGGCCGCAAACCAGGACCAGGACCGAGTGCTCGAGTTCCTGCGTCACCCGCATGCGATCCCGACGTTCTCGGACAGCGGTGCCCATGTCAGCCAGATCATGGACTCGTCGATCCAGACCCACCTGCTCGGCCACTGGGTCCGCAACCAGGGAGCGTTCACCGTCGAGCAGGCCGTTCATCGGATGACCCGGGTGCCGGCGACGGTCTGGGGTTTCGCCGACCGGGGTGTCGTGGCGCCGGGGATGGCCGCCGACCTCAACGTCTTCGATCTCGAGAAGGTCGCACCGGCCCTGCCCGAGTTGGTGTACGACCTGCCCGGCGGCGCCCGCCGGTTGCGTCAGAAGGCCGAGGGCTTCGCCGCGACCATCGTCAACGGCGCCGTGGTCGTTGCCGACGGTGAGCCGACCGGCGCCCGCCCGGGCCGGTTGTTGCGAAGGGGGTTGCCCACGCAGTGAGGTGCCGACCAACCCGGTGAGGGCACGAGAACGGCTCGGGTACGATCGGTCGCGATGGCGTGTGGCGCTTGCGCGAGGGAGCTTCCCGAAGGTGCACGGTTCTGCCCGTTCTGTGGCACCGAGGTCCTGTCCCGGGCCAGCGAAGAGCGGCGGCTGATCACGGTCTTGTTCGCGGATCTGGTCGGGTACACGGCCTGGGCCGAACACATGGATCCCGAGCGGGTGCGCCGGCTGGTCGACGCTGCGTTCGAGCGCCTGATCGATGACATCGTCGGCCACGGCGGCACGGTCGACAAGGTGCTCGGCGACGGAATCCTCGCCCTGTTCGGGGCACCGACCGCCCACGAGGACGACGCCGATCGCGCGGTGCGCGCCGCGATGGCGATGCAGACGTCGTTGTCCGAGTTCGTCATCGACCACGACGTGACCGAACCGGTCGAGTTGCGGGTCGGTATCGACACCGGCGAAGTGATCGTCGGCAGCGTCGGTACCGACGAGTACACGGCGATGGGCGACGTGGTGAACGTCGCCTCCCGGTTGCAGACCTCGGCGCCGCCAGGTGCGGTCTTCATCGGTGATTCGACGGCGTCGCTCCTGTCGTCGAGGATCCTGGTCGAGCGGGTCGACGACATGGATCTGCGCGGTCGCGAGCAGACCGAGGTCGTCTGGCGGGTGATCGGCATCGGCCGCGCCGGGCGCACCGGGTCCCACGACGTCGCGTTCGTCGGCCGCCGACAGCAGCAGCGGTTGCTCGAGTCGGTGCTCGCCGTGGTGCGCGACGGGCAGAGCGCCGTCGTCGCCGTGACCGGCGAGGCCGGGTCGGGCAAGACCCGGCTCGTCTCGCACGTGCTCGATCGCTTCGACGCTCCCCACAGTGTCGTCTTCGCCGGCCAGTGCCTTCCCTACGGGGAAGAGAACGTGTGGGCCCCGCTTGCAGGCGCGATGTTCGGCCGGCTCGATGGCGAGCTGTTGACCTCCCCCGAGCGGTTGCGTGAGGCCAGTCGAGCGCTGGGCGAGGGCCTGTTCGGATTCGCCCCCGACGATCCTGCGCTCGGTCGTTTGGTCGAAGCAGTGCAGTACCTCGGAGGGTTCCCGTCGACCCTCGACGAGATGCCGCCGGCCCAGGCCCGCGAGATGCTGTTCCGGTTGGTGATCCAGGCGTTGCGGCGTCGCAGCCGAATCGGTCCCGTGGTGCTGTTCATCGACGACCTGCAATGGGCCGACGCGTTGGTGATCGCCCTGTTGCAGCGCATCAACCACTCCCTGATCGACCGTCCGGTACTCCTGATCACCGCGCAGCGCGACGACGCCGAGATCGACTGGCCGCCGATCGGCGACCATCCGACGATGACGCTCAAGCTGGACCCGTTCTCGATGCAGGAGGCCAATGAGCTGGTCGCCTCGGTCATCGGCGAACGACCCGATGACCGACTGGCCAGGGCGCTCTATGACCGCAGCGGCGGCAATCCACTCTTCCTCACCGAGCTGGCCCGACTCGCGGCCGAGGGCGAGGACGACGAATCGCTCCCCGGGTCGCTCCGGGTCCTGATCGCAGCGCGACTCGACCGGCTGCCGCCGACGGCTCGCGCCATCCTCGACAACGCAGCGGTGCTCGGCACCGACTCGCCGGTGATTGCGCTGCAGCAGTTCGCCACCCAGCTGGACCAGCCGTTCTCGACCGACGATCTCGATCTGCTCGTCGAGGATGGGCTGCTCGAAGTCGACGACGACTGGTATCACTTCCGCAGCGACGTCGTGCGCGAGGTTGCCTACCAGACACTCACCAAGGTGGTGCGTGCCGAGCGCCACGCCGGTGTCGCCCGGGTGATGTGGGAGATGGGTGGCGTGCCGATCGACCGCATCGCCCATCACGCCGCCAGCGCAGCCGAGCTGGTCGCCGAGGTCGGTGCGGTGGAGCACGTCCCCGAGGACATGTCGACCCGCGCCGTCAAGGTGCTCGACCGGGCCGCACGACGTGCGATTGCGGTCGGTGCGTTCAATCGGGCGCTCGAGCACACCACCCGGGCATTGGCCATCGGCACCGAGTCACCTCGGCGAGAGCGTTCGTTGCTGTTGTTGCGGGCGCGTGCCGCGACCGAGCGCCGAGAGGTCGCCCCCGCCCGTGCCGATGCCGAGCGAGTGCTCGAGCTCGCGATCGAGGCGAAGAGTCCACGACACGAGGCGACGGCCCGCCGCACCCTCGGCGAGCTCGCTCAGATCTCCGGCGATCTGATTGCTGCCCGGCTCGAGCTCGACCGCAGCATCGAGATCTTCCGTGAACTCGACGACGAGTTCGAGCTGGCACGTTCGCTGTCCGAGCGGGGCTTCGTCGAGGTCTTCGGAGGATCGCTGAAGGTGGCCGAGACCGTCCTCGCCGAAGCGGAGACGATCGTCGACCGGGTCGGTGATCGCCGGCTCGGTGCCTGGGTGCGTGAACACCAGGCGTGGGTGGCGTTCCTCTCGGGTGATGCCGAGGACGCCGAGCGGCGCCTCGACACGGCCGCTGCCGTGTTCGAAGAGTTGGGGGATCGAGCCGGAATGTCATGGGCTCGAGCGCTGCGGGCGTACCTCTTCTATTTCGCCC
>Ga0181594_10005008_pt1 | contig 11668 bp, 10 predicted proteins | sample 071ome_18_FD_145603 | JGI IMG/M metagenome (GOLD analysis project Ga0181594, IMG submission 145603) | Coastal salt marsh microbial communities from the Groves Creek Marsh, Skidaway Island, Georgia - 071413BT metaG (spades assembly) | ecosystem: Environmental > Aquatic > Marine > Intertidal zone...
CGATTACATCGAGATGTTCTACAATCCAAAACGCAAACATGTCAGGAACGGGATGCTGTCACCCGTCGACTTCGAACGGCAGCACAAAATGAGCGCCGAGGGTGTCTAGAAAACTCGGGGCTATTCACTTGCACTCATAGAAAGCTCCAGTTGTTGTGAGCGACATCGCTCACCTGCAATCTATACAAGGTCGATTTTACCTGTGACGACAAAATGTCGGGTTCTGTGGTTATTAACAGTATTATTGTCGTTCAAATAACCGCATGTTTTAAGCTTTATATAATGTGGTTTGTCCAAGCAGCGCTGACGATGGTTTTTGCAACGCCACCCACATCTCAATAAAATCAATCCTTTACGCGTCGCAAAACCCTGTTGCGCAATTCTTCGCTGGAATCCCTTGCCGGCGCGGATGCCTGCCCCTCGCCGCTAACCGGCCTTTTCCGCCGCCGCGACGAACGAGCGCCGCACATCCGGCAAAGGCGCGTTGCGCACGGCGTAGACTTCACGCTCCAGGAAAAATCCGGTCAGCCTGAAGCCGTCGGCGATCATATCCCAATCCGGTGCGCTGCCCGGCTCCGCCGACAGGAACGGCGGCAATGGCAACAGCCTGTCGTGATACGGCAGCCCGGCTTCGCGGCTGACAGCGCGCGCCGACTTCGGCGACACGTAGGCCAGATCCTCGCGCCCGCCGGTCGCCGCGCAGGATTCCAGGTCGATGCCGAAACCGACTTCGCGCAGCAGCGCCAGTTCAAAACGCACCATCAGTTCGCCCGCCAGCCGGCCGTTGTCGAGATGTTCAACGATAGCCTCGGCCATGGCGTAGAGCTGGCTGTGCGGATCGCGCTCCGGCAACAGCCGCAGCAATTCGCCGAGCAGGCCAAGACCCGACAATGCCAGGCCGGACGCCATGATCGCGCCGGCCCGCGCCGACGTTACATCAAGCTGCCACAGGCCCAGATGTTCTTCGAGCCGCGCCCGCCAGACGGCTCTGACGCTGTTGCCCGGCTGCATCATCGGTTGCAGACGGCGCGAGCGCCCACCCTTCATGATGCCCATGTGACGGCCATGCTCGCGCGTCATCAGCTCGACGATCAGGCTTGTCTCGCCGTGCTTGCGCAATCCGATGATCAATCCTTCATCGCGCCATTCCATGGCCGGGCGCATTTCCCTTCATCTGCTCAATGCAATTTTGCTTATTGCACTTTAGCTTATTGCACCTTGGCGATTTTCCACAACAGCAACGCCAGCACCAAAGTGCCGATCATCAGGGCGCCGGAAAACAGCACCACGCCCGTCCACCCCCAGGCCGACCAGAATACGCCGCCCGCCGTCCCGGTAACGCCGCCGCCGACGTAGTATAACAGCAGATAGAGCGAAGACGCCTGCGCCTTGTCGCGATCGGCCAGAACGGCCGCCCAGCCGCTCGCCACCGCATGGGCGCCGAAAAAGCCGAACGTCAGCACCGCGAGACCAAGCGTCAACGATATCAGTGACGTTGGGGCCATCAGGATCAATCCGGCCAGGGTAATCAGCAATGACAGCAGCAGAATGCGCCCGCGCCCGTAACGGCCGGCCAGCGAACCCATCCAAGCCGACGCGACAGACCCGAGAGGATAAGCAAGGAATACCAGCCCGGCGACGGCCTGGCTGAGATGGAACGGCGCGCCCTGCAGCCGGAAACCGATGTAATTGAACAGCACCATATACGAGCCGAGCATCAGGAAACCCTCGATGACCAGCAGCAGAATGCCCGGGTTGCGCAAATGGCCGATGAGGCTGCCGATCAGCGCCAGTGGCGACAATGCGCGCGGCTTGAAATGCCGCGACGGCGCCAGCGCCTTCCAGAAAATAATGCAGGAAATCAATCCGCAGATCGCAATGGCAGCCATCGCCATGCGCCACGAGCCGCCAAAATCGGCCAGAAACGCCGCCGCCAGCCGCCCCGTCATGCCGCCAACCGCCCCGCCGCCGATATAAAGGCCAACGGCGGACGTTACCGAATCCGGCTCCATCTCTTCGGCCAGATAGGCAAGGGCAACCGCCGGCATGCCGCTCAGGGTCAGCCCCGTCAGCGCCCGCAGCCACAACACGTGTTCCCATTGGGTCGTGAACGCCAGCGCCAGCGTCAGCAGTGAAGAACCCAGCAGCGCGGCGAACATCAGCGGCTTGCGCCCGAACACCTCAGATACGGAGCTGGCGAAAATCATCGACACCGCCATGACGATCGTCGTCAGGGAAAGTGCAAGCGAACTTTCCGCCGGCGTGACGCCGAACTCCTTCACCAGCATCGGCAGAACCGGCTGGGTGCAATACAGCATGGCGAAAATGTTGAAGCCGCAGGAAAAGAACGCCAGGCTCACGATGCGATAGTCGCGCGTGCTCTTGGCGATACGCGCCGGCGCGGCGGCCGCGCCGTCCTCTGGTGCGGAAGCTTGCGTCAATTGTCCGGAAACTCCAGGCCCATTTCACGGTAGCGTTCGGGATCATCCACCCACTTGTCGCGCACCTTCACAAACAGAAACAAGTGGATCTTCTGCTCCGCTGCTTCCCCGATTTCCATCCGCGCCGCGCTGCCAATCGCCTTCAGATTGCGCCCGCCCTCGCCTATGACGATTTTCTTGTGCGCATCACGCGTCACATAGATCGTTTGCTCGATCCGCGCCGAGCCGTCCTTTTGATCTTTCCAGGAATCGGTTTCGACGGTGAGCTGATACGGCAATTCCTGATGCAGCCGGTCGAACAATTTCTCACGGGTTATCTCGGCGGCCAGGGAACGCAACGGCGCATCGGCGATCTGGTCTTCCGGATAGAGCCACGGGCCGGACCGCATCTTGCCGGCCAATGACCCCGCCATATCGTCGACGCCGGAGCCATCCAGCGCGGAGATCATGTAGGTGTCTTCGAACGCGCACTTCTCGTTGATGGCATGCACCAGCTCCAGCAGCTTGCTGCGTTCGATCGTGTCGATCTTGTTGAGGATCAGGCACCGGCGGCGGCTTTGCTTTGCGAGATTTTCAAGGATCGCGGCATTTTCTTCATCGATGCCCTTGCGAACGTCGATCAACAGACACACAACATCGGCATCGCCCGCGCCACCCCAGGCCGATTTGACCATCGCCCGGTCGAGCCGCCGCCGCGGTTTGAATATACCGGGCGTATCGACGAAAATGATCTGCGCATTGCCGTGGGTAACGATACCGTGAATCTGGCTTCGCGTGGTTTGCACCTTGCGCGAGACAATCGAAACTTTTGCTCCAACAAGGCGGTTGATCAGCGTCGACTTGCCTGCATTGGGCGCTCCGATCAGCGCGACAAACCCGCAGCTCGTGGCCTCGGCGGCTGTCCCGGTTTCATCCATTGGATTGTCCCGCACCAGCAATTCCCTGCACCGTCATGAACTGACGGGCGGCGGCCTGTTCCGCAACCCGTTTCGACGGCCCCTCGCCGCTGACTTCCTCGAACCCCTCGACGACGGCCGCCACGGTAAACAAGGGCGCATGGGCGGGCCCGCGACGCTGCACTTCCCTGTATGTCGGCGCGGCAAGTCCGCGGCCCTGCGCCCATTCCTGCAACGCCGTCTTGGGATCGCGCAACGGCCGGCTCGGTTGCTTCATCCGGGCGGTCCAGTTGCGCTCGATCAAGTCGCGCGCCGCGCCATAACCGCCATCGAGGAACACCGCACCGATAATGGCCTCGCAAACATCACCGTAGATCGCCGTATTGCGGGCGCCGCCAATCATGGACTCGGTTTCTCCAACTCGCAGGTAGGGGCCAACGTTCCAGCCTTGCGCCACCTCGGCGCAGGTTTCCTTGCGGACGAGTTCCGCCAGCCTGCGCGACAATTCCCCTTCCGGCGCCTTGGGAAAATTGGCGAACACCAATTCGGCAATAACAAGACCCAGGACCCGGTCTCCGAGAAACTCCAGCCGCTGATAGGAAGCGCTTCGCGGCGAGCCTCGGCGATTGGCGGTGACATGGGTAAGCGCGCGCGCCAGAAGGTCCCTGTCGGCAAAGCGATAACCGAGATTCTCTTCCAGCCCGGCAGGATCGGGCCATTTTGCAGGTTCGCTCGCGCCACGGGCCATCATTTCACCCGCTGAAATATCCTCGACCATCGAACTGTCCACGGCCAGCGCCAGAATTGCCAGCCTGGCACGCCTTCCTGAACGGAAAAGAATATGATTTCCGCCCGGCCGACGAAATTGACCAGGGGCACGGGGCCGACACCGCCATTCGCAGGGGATACGCGGGAATCCGTCGAATTGTCCCTGTTGTCCCCCATCATGAAATAATGCCCCTTGGGAACCGTGAACACTTCAGTGTTGTCGTTGAAGCCGTTGTCCCCGTCGATCTCGATGATCGTGTAGGATTTCCCCTCCGGATTGGTTTCCCGGTAAGTCGAGACCGTGCGCGTACGCCCGAACGCATCACGGGTTGTATAGCCTTGCGGAATGAGTTCGCGCTTCAATTGCTTGCCGTTGATGTGCAACCGGCCGCGGATCATTTGCACCTTGTCACCGGGCAGGCCGACAACCCGCTTGATGTAGTCGGTCTGACCGTCGCGCGGCAGTTTAAAGACCGCTATGTCGCCGCGCTTCGGGTTCGACGACAAAATCCGGCCGCTGAAAAGGTTGGGGCTGAAGGGCAGCGAATGCTTCGAATATCCATAGGAATATTTCGAAACGAACAAATAGTCGCCGATCAGCAAGGTCGGGATCAGCGAGCCGGAGGGAATGTTGAATGGCTGGAACAGAACGGTCCGGATAACGACCGCGATCAGAAGGGCCTGAACGATGACGCTGATGGTTTCCCCGAATCCGCTGCTTTTCTTCTTGCTCTTCGCCAAACCTGAAGCCTCTTCGATAATCGCGGTTAAGACCGCTGGATTCGGTCAATCCGGCATGATTTTCTGAAATCATCGCCTGATTCCGTCCTGCCGAGTTGTCCGCGTGCACCTATATAGCGTTTTCCGGCGAAGTGGTATCCTGAGCTATCGAATTGTGCCGGAAATCGATGCACGCCGACCGGACCGGCCGGGCGCCCTTGCCCGGACTATTTTACCGGCACGGCCTCGATAATAACGAAGGCCTGCGCCAGGGGATATTCGTCTGTGATCGTCAGGTGGATTGCAGCGTCGTGGCCTTCCGGAACGATCGCCGCCAGCCGCTGAGCCGCTCCGCCGGTCAATTGCATCGTCGGCTGGCCGCCGCGCTTGTTGACGACGCCCATGTCGCGCCAGAACACCCCGCGGCGCAATCCGGTTCCAAGGGCCTTGGCGCAAGCCTCCTTGGCGGCAAACCGCTTGGCGTAGGAAGCCGCCCTTTCCTGTCGCCGGTCGGACTTGGCCTGTTCGATTTCCGTAAAGCAGCGTTGAATGAAGCGATCGCCAAACCGCTCGATCGTTTTTTCCACGCGGCTTATGTCGCACAAATCCGACCCGATACCGACAATCATGAAGTACTCCAGGCTAAGTCGCGTCAGCCATGTGAGCGGCCGGCGTCCATCGCCGCGCGGATTTTTCCGATGGCGTCCCTCAGCCCGAGGAACACCGCCTCGCCAACCAGGAAGTGCCCGATGTTCAGTTCTACAAGCTGCGGCAGGCTGGCAATCCTGCCGGCTGTTTCAAAGTTCAGACCGTGGCCGGCGTGGCATTCAAGGCCAATTTCCTGTGCATGGGCGGCCGCAACCCGCAAGCGCCCGAATTCGTGATCGGCCGCTGCAGCATTGCCATTGTCAAGCGCATGGCACCAGGCGCCGGTATGCAGTTCGACAACCGGGGCTGCGATGGAAACGGCGGCGTCAAGCGCCTCGATAGACGGTTCGATAAACAGCGACACGCGAATACCTGCTCGCGATAACTCTGAAACGAACGGCCGCAGGTGATTGTGCCCCCCAAGCACATCGAGCCCGCCCTCCGTCGTGCGCTCGGTGCGCTTTTCGGGCACCAGGCAGACCGCGTGGGGGCGAGTTTTCAGCGCAATATCGAGCATTTGCGTCGTCGCCGCCATCTCCAGGTTGAGCGGCTTGGAGATCGCCTCCACTAGTCTTGCGATATCATCGTCCATGATGTGGCGGCGGTCTTCGCGCAGATGCGCGGTAATACCGTCCGCGCCTGCCTCGATCGCAAGTTGGGCCGCCCGCACCGGGTCCGGCACCGCACCACCGCGCGCATTGCGGATTGTCGCGACATGGTCGATGTTGACGCCAAGACGCAATTGCCGGCTCGCATTCATGATGGCGCCTCCCGATTCGGAGAGTAACAAGATCCGTTCATCTATTCTGCCGCTTCGACAATTTCACCAGCCTGAATCTGTGTTTCAAGCAGTTTCCTGTAAACTCCGTCCGGGCGCTGCATGAGCTGGGCGTGATTGCCATCCTCGACTATCGTTCCGTCCTCGAAAACCAGTATCCGGTCGAGCCGCTGGATGGTCGACAGACGGTGAGCGACGACAATGGTGGTGCGATCCGATGAAAGCCGGTCGATAGCGGATCGAATATAAAGCTCGGAAACGGAGTCAAGACTGGAAGTCGCCTCGTCGAGGACAAGCACTGGAGTTTGCGACAGGATCGCGCGCGCAATCGCCACGCGCTGGCGCTCGCCGCCGGATAATTTCACACCGCGCTCGCCAACCAGCGTATCGTATCCCTTGGGCAAGGCATTCACGAACAGATCCACATGCGCCAATTCAGCCGCCTTTTCGATTTCCGCCCGGGTCGCTTCAGGACGGCCATAGGCGATGTTCTCGGCGATGGAACGGTGAAACAGGATCGGCTCCTGCGGCACGAGACCGATGGCGCGGCGCAGGGACTCCTGGGTCACACGGGAAATGTCCTGTCCATCAATGAGGATCCGGCCGCCCTGAACGTCGTACAGCCGTTGTATCAGCTTGACGAATGTCGACTTGCCCGCACCTGATGGCCCGACAAGACCGACGCGCTGCCCGGCAGGAATCGTCAGGGAGAAGTTCCCGTACAAGGCTTTCGACTGGCCTGTATATTGGAAATCGACCTCGTCAAACACGATTTCGCCGTATCCGACGACCAGTTCCTTTGCGTCTTCGGCGTCTGCGACCTGCAGGCTGGCATCGCGGAAATCAAGCACATCGTCCATGTCGTTGACCGTGCGCTGAACCGTACGTACATGCTGGCCGATTTCCCGCAGATATCCGTTGATGAGAAACTGGGTCGCAATCAGGCTGGCGATCCCACCGGGAGTCGCCTGCCCCTTGCTCCACAACCACACACCGGTGCCAAGCAGCGCTGTCTGCAGACACGTCAGCATCAGCGCCTGAACAATGCCGCTGACCGCGCTGCGGTCCCAGGACCGGATTGCACGCCACCTCCAGCCGGAAGAAACTTCCTCGAACATGGCATCTTCCCGGTCCTCCGCGGCGAAACTCTTGACTACCGAATTGCCGGTAATGGAATCGGCGAGCGCGCCGGCCATCTTCGAATCCCACTCGCGGGCCTCGACATTCGCCGGCCGCACGTATTTCACCGACATAGTGATGACGACGGCCAGATAGATGACGATTGACACCGCCATGATCACGCCGAGCACCGGCCAGCGGTAGAAGAAAACTCCACTTACGCCAACCATCACGATGAAGGAAGGAAACAGGCCAAAAGCCAGCGTGTCGGTAAATGTATCGAACGAGGTCATTCCGCGCGTAATCTTGCGCACTGTCGCGCCGGCGAAGGAATTGGCGTGCCAATCGGCGGAAAACCGCTGCACTTTGCGAAACGCATCCCGGCCGATGGCCGCGATAGATCGGCCGCTCAGCCTGTTGAGCATGAACGTCACCAACTGCCGCGAAATGGCGAACGCAGCTGCAAGCGCGATGAACAATACCAGCGCGCGATAGGCCGGCCCCGGATTGTCCCTGGAACCGGCAGCGATGGCATCGACCAGAATACCGGCGCTGACGGGCACAGCAACATCCACCAGCGTTGAGGCTACGCGCGCCGCCAGGATCGACAAGAACAACGACCGCGACAACATCCAGTAGTGCAGGCAAAACCGCAGCACACGCTTATAGCGGGCGCGCAGGCGCTCATCCTTGCCGGGCGCCCCCTCGCCATTGGCTGCACTGCCATCCGGATTGGCGTAACTCATACAATCACCCGCGACGCCTTCGAAGTGACAGGCAAGGTGCGAAGGATGGATACGATCGAGCTCAAGTGTTTGAGATCGCGCACATCGATATCGAGTACGATTTCACGCACATCAAGCGAATGATCGATAAAGTCGATGTGATCGATGTTTGCGCCGCTTTCACCGATCACGGTTGTAATGGCGCCAAGCGATCCGGGTTCATTGATCGCAGACACGGAAATTCTTGCCGGATATAGACCTTCAACCTTGTTTTCGATGTCCCAGCGCACATCCAGCCAGCAATCGGGCTTGTCGTCATATTCCTTCAATGCCATCGATTGAATGGGATAAATGGTAATACCTTCACCCGGCGTCAGGATGCCGACAATGCGATCGCCCGGGACGGCGCCACCTGGTGCGAAGCGGACCGGCAGGTCACCATGTAATCCCCGGATCGGTATCGGCCCTCCTGCCGCGACAGCCTGGGTGTCAGGCACGCGGAAGGCAAGGCTTTGCGCCATGCGCAAACCAAACCAGCCCGACTCACCTTTGGCCGGCGCCGCACCTGCGCTGCGTTCGGCGACGAATTCCGGATGCACCGCCTTCACAACATCGCCCGAGAATGTCTCGCCGCGGCCAACAGAAGCAAGTGCATCGTCGATTGAAGTGCGCGACAATCGCGGCAAAGCCGCTTTCAACACATCGTCGGAGTAGGACTTGCCGGCGCGCTCGAATGCCCGGCGTACGATCTGCCTGCCCAGCTCGGCGTACTGGCTTTGCTGCGACTCGCGCGTCGCCCGGCGGATCGCGGCGCGCGCCTTGCCGGTAACAACCACGGCTTCCCAGGCCGCTGGCGGCACCCGACCTTCGGCAGTGATGATCTCGACTTCGTCGCCGTTCTGCATCTCGGAGATGATAGGCGCAACGCGCCCGTTGATCCGCACGCCTACCGCGCGATTGCCGACATCGGTATGCACCGCATAGGCGAAGTCGATTGCAGTCGCGCCGTTTGGCAAGGCGATCAACCGGCCCTTCGGCGTAAAACAGAAAACCTGATCGTGGAACATTTCCAGCTTGGTATGTTCCAGGAATTCTTCCGGATGTTCCGATTGCGCCAACAGTTCCACGGTATGCCGCAACCATTGAAACGAGCGGCTGACTTCCTGCAGCGCCGTAGAATCAAGTTCCATGCCATCCTTGTAGAGCGAATGGGCGGCAATGCCGTATTCGGCAACGTCGTGCATGTAGCGCGTGCGTATCTGCAACTCGACGCGCTGGCGGCCCGGCCCTACGACGGTCGTGTGAATCGAACGATAGTCGTTGTGCTTGGGCGTCGAGATATAATCCTTGAAACGTCCCGGCACCGTTGGCCATTTCGAGTGCACGACGCCAAGCGCACGATAGCAGGCGTCGACATTGTCGACGACTACCCGGAAGCCGAAGATGTCGGACAATTGTTCGAACGCCACGGCCTTGCGTTCCATCTTGCGCCAGATCGAAAACGGCGCCTTGCGCCGTCCTGTTACCTCGGCGGCGATGGATTGCACCTCCAGCGCTGCCGACAACTCCTCCTCGATCCGCTTGATGATCTCGCCACTGCGATTGCCCAAATCATTCAGGCGGGTGACGATCATTGCTCGGGCTTCGGGCATCAGATGGGCGAAGGCTATGTCTTCCAGCTCCTCGCGCACGCTTTGTATGCCCATGCGCCCGGCAAGCGGGGCGTATATTTCCAGCGTCTCTTCGGCAATGCGCGCGCGTTTTTCCGGCGGGACGAAATCAAGCGTGCGCATATTGTGCAAGCGGTCCGCGAGCTTGACCAGCAGGACCCGCACGTCGTCGGCAACCGCAAGCATCAACTTGCGGAAATTCTCGCCCTGCTCGGCCCTCTTGGAAACCAGATCCAGCTTGTCAATCTTGGTCAGACCATCGACAAGTTTGGCGATTTCCGGACCGAACAGGTTCTCGATTTCCTCCTGGGTCGAGGTGGTGTCCTCGACCGTGTCGTGCAGGACGGCGGCCGCAATCGTCGCATCGTCCAGCCGCATTTCGGTGAGAATGCCGGCGACTTCCAGGGGATGCGAAAAATACGGATCGCCCGAGGCGCGCTTCTGCTTGCTATGGGCCTTGTAGCCATAGATATACGCGCGATTAAGTAAGTCCTCGTCGGCGCCGGGATTATACGTCCGCACGCGTTCAACGAGCTCATATTGCCGCATCATCGGCGAACTATCCTGCTACACCTGACAGCGCCAGATTAGCCTGCCTGACCAATGCAGGCCGACGCAATCGACCATTGTATTGATGCGATCCGGTTGCACAAGGCTCTTTGCGCTACAACCACCCGGCAACTACAATCGCGGCGCTCATGCCTGCCCAAAACGCATAGCGCCCGGACAATACGCCCGGGCGCTTTAACAATCTCCCACAGCCGGAAGCCGCGTCCGGCGGAGCTTACTCGTGATCGTCGTCGCTTTCTGCCGGCGGAACCAGGCCCTCCAGGCCCCGCAACAGGTCTTCCTCGGTCATGCGGTCAAACTCGACGTCGCCCGCATCGTCGCTGACGACCGCACTGGCGGTCGCGCCGGCGGGGGTCAGAACCGGAGTTGCGCGCGCTTCGGGCTCGTCCACTTCGACGTGTTTTTGCAACGAATGAATCAATTCTTCACGCAAGTCGGCCGGTTGCAGCGTCGAATCGGCAATCTCGCGCAATGCAACGACCGGATTCTTGTCATTGTCCCGGTCCACGGTAATCTGGGACCCGGAGGAAATGGTGCGGGCGCGGTGGCTGGCAACCAGCACCAGTTCGAAGCGGTTTTCGATCTTGTCGACGCAATCTTCTACCGTAACACGAGCCATGCATTATTCTCCGTGTGGAAAAACGAAGCGCCCGCGCTGCGCATGACAGCCGGGCTATTGGATGCGGACATAGAGTATTTAGCGTGCAAAAGCAAACGCATCGCGATCTGAAAATCGCGGCCCGACCTCGCGAGAATCTAAAATATCCAATATAACCAACGAATAACGACATGCGTGACTTGCCAATTGCGGCGATAGGCAGTACCCTTTTTGCACTCATATGTTTGCATAATTGCAAGCTTAAGCTGATCATGTGAGGCGCAGTCCCGAACGTGGTCAACGGGGTTCCGGGTATGCAGGGGGGCATCGGCCGGATCATGATTCGGGATAAATGCAGCCGATATTTCGGTCTAAACCTGTACTTTACCGGGATTGCCGGGGTCACCGGTTGCCCCTACCGGCCAAAAATAGAGTTGACATATGAACCTTTGTATGAGTTACACGGTGCAAATTTATACAAGTTGACCAGCGGCCAACGCTCCTCGCAGGCGTTCTTTTTAAGCCGTCTATTCAGCAAGCTAATATGCAAAGTCAGCAGGTCACTGTTTTCAGTGCATTATTTGCGGTCGCTGGTCGGAGAATCCAGTCACTAAATTCAGCTGAACGACGCGCCGGCGGTCAAATCGACCGGATGGCCCGGAGTTTCGCGGATCGGAAAGAGAGAGTTATGGCTGAAGGTGAAAAAATCGCTCTGTTTATCGACGGTGCGAACTT
>Ga0181594_10005010_pt1 | contig 11666 bp, 12 predicted proteins | sample 071ome_18_FD_145603 | JGI IMG/M metagenome (GOLD analysis project Ga0181594, IMG submission 145603) | Coastal salt marsh microbial communities from the Groves Creek Marsh, Skidaway Island, Georgia - 071413BT metaG (spades assembly) | ecosystem: Environmental > Aquatic > Marine > Intertidal zone...
TACGACGCACAGATTTTTTCCGCCCGGCTTTCACCGCACCGGTCGATGCGGCGCGAGCACTTTCACGTGCTGATGATGTGCCTGTGCAGCGCCATGTTTTTCCTTTCAATTCCGTTTTTTATTCTTGGCGCATGGCCAGTGCTTGGGTTTATGGGATTGGACGTTCTTGGAATCTGGTGGGCATTCCGCGTCAATTACCGTGATGCCCGGGCCTGCGAAAATATCCGGCTGAGTCACGTCGAGCTGGAGGTCGAACGCGTGTCACCGCGCGGGATACGGTCTTGCTGGCGGTTCAACCCGCTGTGGGTGCGGCTCGAAAAACACGAACACGAAGAATACGGGCTGGAAAAATTGCTCCTGATCTCACGCGATCGCTGGCTTGAGCTCGCCGCCTTTCTGGGCCCCGGACAAAAGGCTGATTTCGCGCGCGATCTGACGGCGGCCCTTCGTCAGGCAAAGCGCGGACCGGACCTGAACCCTTGAGAGGGTACACTGCCGTCAGAATATAGCCACGCCCGCTTCAGGCCGCGCTATTAATCTCCACTCCCCCGCGCGATACGATGAACGACACGATCGCGCCGATACCATCGCCGGTGCGCATGTTGGTGAAGACAAACGGCCGCTCGCCCCGCTGCTTGCGGGTGTCGGCCTCCATGACCGAAAGGTCGGCCCCAACCAGCGGCGCAAGATCGGTCTTGTTGATGATCAATAAGTCGGAACGGGTAATGCCCGGTCCGCCCTTGCGCGGTATTTTCTCGCCTTGCGCAACGTCGATAATATAAATTGTTATATCCGCCAGTTCCGGACTGAACGTGGCGGCAAGATTATCGCCGCCGGATTCGATTAGGATAATATCGAGCGCAGGAAAGCGCTCCTGCATTGTATCAATTGCATGCAGATTGATGGAGCAATCCTCGCGTATCGCAGTATGTGGACATCCGCCGGTTTCTACACCTAGAATACGCTCCTGCGGCAACGCGCCGGTCGCGGCAAGTATCCGTGCATCTTCTTGTGTATAGATATCGTTGGTTATCGCGCAAATTTCGCAGCGGCCGTGGAGCACCTTGCACAAATGTTCCATCAAGGCGGTTTTTCCGGCGCCAACCGGTCCGCCGATTCCGATCCGCAATGCGTTCTTCTTGCTCATGAGCGAAACAACCTTGCTTGCTGGGTCTCGTGCTGAAAGGAAGCGATATCGTTAAGAAAACAGCAACCGCCGAGATCATCCAAAGTAGCACCTTTGGCCATATACGCGATTGATTCGGCGATGGGAGCGATAGCGCCGGCCAATTGCTGCCCGGCCGTTTGACCAATGAGATTCAGGCGGATTGCAGCCAAGATCCAGGCACTGGCCATTGCGAACAAATAGCCGCAAACCGCAGCCTGCATCTCTACGCGATGGCAGCACGCCGCCATTGCAAAACAAACCGGGTAGGCGGAAGACTCTTTTACCGATTCAGCAAACACAGAGAAATCCGGGTGCGGCCAGGAGCGTTCCGTCACGGTCAGGAATGCCGCACCTTGTTGCATGGCTTCCTGCTGCAACTCAGCTGTTGCCGTGAGCGCGCAAGCCAGCTCAGCCAATTCCTTGAGCGCGCCGAATTCAGCTTGCTTCGGACGGGCCGCATAAATGCGCGCTGTCTGATACATAATAATCGCATCGTTCCAGCCGCTGCCGTATCGCAGATTGTCTTCGATCCATGCCCGCAGCGTTTCGTAGTCGCAAACATTCCCCTGTTCCGCCGCAGCCTCAAGCCCATGTGAATAAGCATAGCCTCCGACAGGGTAGGCCGGAGAGAGCCATGCCTGTAGAGCGAGCTGCGAATTCACCGCGCCGGGCTGCTGGCTGTTGCCACCGTCGTTAATCTGCAAATCAGACATGGTGATGATGGCCGCCCCCATATGCGCCGCGTTCCGGCTCGAACGGCTGGGATACATGCCGGACAATACCGCCGAGACCACGCACCATGTCTTCGATCACATGGTCTGGCCGGATCAATATCCGGTCTTTGAACAATTGCACCTCCAGATGGCGATTGCCAAGATGATAAGCCAAGGTGACAAGTTGCGGTAGTTCACGTGCAGTGATTTCGGCGAGTGGTTCACCGGCAGCCGATACTTCGATGCGCCGGTTATCATCCAGTACCAGCCTGTCTCCATCGCGCATGTGTGGCGCGGCTTGAAGATCGAGCAGAAACTCCAGCCCGTCTCGGCTTGTCATGATATAACGTCGGCGGCGGCGGCCAATACTGTCGAGATCAACGAAGCCGGCAAGCGGGCCATGCCAGGCGTCATGCGGCTCGACGGCGATTGCACGAAGCATGATGTAGTACCTGGTTGCTCAATACATGAAATAACGCTGCGCCATCGGCAGTTCTTTCGCTGGCTCGCAGGCCAGCACTTCCCCGTCCGCCCTGACAATATAGGTCTCGGGATCGACCTCGATGGCCGGCGTCGTACCATTGCGCACCATGGATACCTTCGAAATTCCAGATCGGGTGTTTTCCACGGGAACAAGCTTTTTCGAAACACCGAGCGCGGCAGCGAGCCCGCCATCGATCGCTGCCTTGGATACAAAGGTCAGGCTGGTGGTCGCGATCGCTCGGCCGTACGCCCCGAACATTGGGCGATAGGAAACCGGCTGTGGTGTCGGGATCGAGGCATTCGGATCACCCATGGGCGCTGCGGCAATAGCCCCGCCCTTGATGATGCATTCCGGTTTGACGCCGAAAAATGCCGGCGACCACAACACCAGGTCGGCCAGTTTTCCGGTTTCAACCGATCCGATGTAGCGCGCAACGCCGTGCGCAATCGCGGGGTTGATAGTGTACTTGGCGACGTAGCGCTTGGCCCTCTCATTGTCGTTTTCACCGCTTTCTTCCGGCAAACGGCCGCGCTGCTTCTTCATCTTGTCAGCTGTTTGCCACGTCCGGATAATGACTTCACCGACGCGGCCCATTGCCTGGCTGTCTGAAGCCATCATCGACAGCGCGCCGATATCATGCAGGATATCCTCTGCGGCGATCGTCTCTTTACGGATGCGGCTTTCGGCGAATGCCAGATCTTCCGTGATCGATGGATCGAGATGGTGACAAACCATCAGCATGTCGAGATGCTCGTCCAGCGTGTTGACTGTAAACGGCCGTGTGGGATTGGTTGAGGACGGCAAAACATTTGGCAGACCGCAGACCTTGATAATATCCGGCGCGTGCCCACCGCCTGCACCCTCGGTATGGAAGGCATGAATGGTGCGGCCCTTGAAGGCCGCAATCGTGTCTTCGACGAAACCGGATTCATTGAGCGTATCGGTATGGATCATGACCTGCACGTCCGTGTCGTCCGCAACGCTCAGGCAATTGTCGATTGCGGCAGGCGTCGTGCCCCAATCCTCATGCAGTTTCAACGCACATGCACCACCCGCGACCTGCTCCAACAGCGCGGCTGGCAGCGAGGCATTGCCCTTTCCGGCAAAACCAAGGTTCATCGGAAATGCGTCCGCGGCCTCAATCATTCTGGCGATGTGCCAGGGACCGGGCGTGCAGGTCGTTGCAAACGTTCCATGCGCCGGACCGGTTCCACCGCCAAGCATGCTGGTTACACCTGACATCAAGGCTTCTTCGATCTGCTGAGGGCAGATGAAATGGATGTGGGAATCGAAGCCGCCAGCGGTCAGTATCTTGCCTTCACCGGCGATTACTTCCGTGCCCGGGCCTATGACAATATCCACGCCAGGCTGGATGTCAGGGTTGCCGGCCTTGCCGATTGCGGAAATATGCCCGTCCCGGATCGCGATATCGGCTTTAACGACACCCCAATGATCAAGAATAACCGTATTGGTGATGACGGTGTCGACGGCGCCCTCGCCACGGCTTTTTTGGGATTGTCCCATGCCGTCGCGAATAACTTTGCCGCCGCCGAATTTAACCTCCTCACCGTAGGTCGTGAAGTCCTTTTCGACCTCGATCACGATATCGGTATCAGCCAGTCTGATCCTGTCGCCTTTTGTCGGCCCAAACATGGCTGCATAGACCGAGCGCGAAATAGAATTGGCCATTATGAAACTCTTTCTCGTATCAGCAGTATGGTTCTGCGCACGCTCAACCTACAGACGTCCCATAACGTCCTGGCGAAACCCAAAAACCGTACGGTCGCCGGCAATGGCAACCAGTTGCACGTCCCGGGTTTGCCCCGGCTCGAAACGGATCGCTGTCCCCGCTGGAATATCAAGCCGGAATCCGCGCGCCTTGGCCCGATCGAATTGCAAGGCCGGATTGGTCTCGAAAAAATGATAGTGCGAACCAACCTGCACCGGCCTGTTGCCGCTGTTCGACACGCTCATCTGAAGCGTCTCGCGTCTGGCGTTCAGCTCAATCTCTCCCGGCTGCGTGAGTATTTCACCTGGTTTCATCATGTCCTCATCGTATCGGCTCGTGCACGGTCACAAGCTTCGTGCCATCCGGGAACGTTGCTTCGACTTGCACATCGTGAATCATTTCAGCGATACCGTCCATCACCTGGTCGCGTGTAAGGACGTGCGCCGCCTTGTCCATGAGTTCAGCGACTGAGCGGCCATCGCGAGCACCTTCGACAACAAAATCCGTGATCAGCGCTATTGCCTCTGGATGATTCAATTTTACGCCGCGTTCCAATCGCCCGCGCGCCACCATGGCCGCCAGCGATATCATCAGCTTGTCCTTTTCCCTCGGCGTCAGAAACATACCCTCTCGTCCCCCATGAATCTGCTATCTGGCGCGCACGGCATATCACTTGCCAGCGCAATGAAGTTCCGGGCCGCAGCCGGTACAATCTTTGCGGTTCTAGCCATCATGTCGCCCAGCTTCGCGGCACGGCGGCGCCATACAGGTGTTGCAAAGCCCGCACCATAATATCCCGCAACGGGCCTAACCTGGACGATACCAGGCGGGCGATGCATATGTCGCTGAATAATCCAGCACCAGCATGGACTTCGTCCTGATTCGCGAACAGGTTCCGCAAATCCTTGCAGGCAGCAGCGCTTTCATTTCCACACACAATAATGCTGGCAAAGCTGCAGGCGCCACCGGCGACAAATGGGCGAGCGAGAATTTGCGACGCATCGCCATCAATTCGCATATAGTCGGCGTAACACAATTGCCCGCCAATCCGTATGCGCCATTGATCCTGCAGAAACAGGCGGCCAACGTTTTCATTCATGGCCGTGCGGCCAACGCAATTGACGTCACACAACAGCAAATGCGCACCTTGGGCAACGTCGACTTCATAAATTCGACGAATACGCGCACCATCGAACAAGATCGCTTCCTGCGGTAACCACGCCAGCGAAGCGCGCTCGCGAACGGAAAGCGCAACATGCATTTCTGCCGCTTCGCCGGCGCTGCGATACATTTTTTCGGCCGCAGACGTCGTAACAGTCAATACGCTGCCCGCACCGGCGGTCGCAGAAATATCCAAGCGATCACCGCCAGTCACACCACCGCCTGTATTGATGGCGACAGCCGATAATCCCGGACCCGCCTCGTTTGGGAAACGTATCCGCAAGCCGCCCGCCTCATACACATCGCCGCGAACACTCCGGCCGGAACGCGCAACCGATGAAATACGCAGCGATCCACACGCCCGGATGCTGGAAACATCTCCGCCGGCCAGCGTCCCGGCATATCCGTCGTGGATTTCAGATGGCGATACGGTTGCGTACATCATCTCCCGCCAGATCCGCCCCGGTGCCGGCCATCACGACCTCGCCGCGTTCCAGGACAACAAAGGAATCCGCGAGTTCGCGGGCGAAATCGAAATATTGCTCCACAAGCAGGATTGCCATGTCTCCCTTGTCGCGCAAATAGCTGATAGCGCGCCCAATGTCCTTGATAATGGACGGCTGGATGCCTTCCGTCGGTTCATCAAGTACAAGCAGTTTGGGACGCATGACAAGCGCGCGGCCAATCGCCAGCTGCTGCTGCTGGCCACCAGACAGGTCACCCCCGCGCCGGGCGAGCATATCCTTCAGCACGGGGAACAATTCGAAGATTTCACCGGGTATCGTTCGGTCGCGCCCTTTCAACGGCGCAAGACCGGTTTCAAGATTTTCCTGGACTGTAAGCAGCGGAAAAATCTCGCGCCCCTGGGGCACGAAACTCACCCCGTGCCGCGCCCGCTCGTAGCCGGGCAATCGTGAAATATCCCTGTCGGCCAGCATGATCCGGCCCTTGCTGATCGGTTGCTGGCCAGTGATTGCCCGCATCAGCGACGTCTTCCCGACACCGTTACGGCCCAACACACAGGACACCTCCCCCTGTTTGGCGGTCATCGTTATACCGCGGAGCACGCGGGCTGCGCCGTATGACAGATCGATATCCTCCACGTTCAACATATTGCCAATCCAGTCTACCGGCCGAGATACACTTCGATTACGCGCGGATCAGACGCAACAAGATCTATCGAACCCTCCGCCAACACCGAACCTTCATGCAGGCACGTGACTTTGCAATCGAGCGCGCGTACGAATTCCATATCGTGCTCAACCACGACAACTGCATGATTGCCGGCGATCTCGCGCAGTAATGTTGCGGTCTGTTCGGTTTCAGCATCGGTCATGCCGGCAACCGGCTCATCGACCAAAAGTACAGCGGGATCCTGCGCCAGCAGCATGCCGATCTCCAGCCATTGCTTTTGACCGTGTGATATTTCTCCCGCCATCCGCTCGCGATGCTCAAGCAGACCAGCAGTATCGAGAATTGCATCAATATCGTCAGGTGAAACATTGTTACGCCAGCCGTACAGGCAGGCAAACGTGCTGCGCGGTCCCTTCAGGGCCAGAAGAATGTTGTCCGCCACCGTATGGCTTTCGAATACGGTCGGTTTTTGAAATTTTCTACCGATGCCCAGATTGGCAATCGCTGTTTCATCCATTTCCGTCAGATCGTAGCGGCCGCTGTCAAACAGCACATCGCCCTCATCCGGCCGGGTCTTGCCGGTGATGATATCCATCATTGTCGTCTTGCCGGCGCCGTTGGGGCCGATAATCGCCCGCAGCTCGCCCGGCTCCAGATAAAGCGACAGATTGTTGATTGCCTTGAACCCATCGAAACTGACGCTAACGCCGTCGAGGTACAATATGGCGCTGGTAACCGCTTGCCGCTCTCCGTAAACCGGAACGCCGTGCTGGCTTTCCGTTTGCGGATGCGGCCTTTGCGCGGGATTTTCCTGATGCAACGTGTCCATGTTCTATTCCGCCGGTTGCATGGCGGCTGTGGGTGCCCGCCGCGTCTTGCCAAAGCGATTGGACAGCGCATCAATTGCGCCCAATATCCCTTTTGGCATCACCAATGTGACAAGGATGAACAGGCCACCCAATATAAACAGCCAGTAGGCAGCCAGTGCGCCGGTCGTGAAAAACGTCTTCATGAAATTGACCACGACCGCCCCCAGCGCGGCGCCGACCAATGTCCCGCGCCCTCCAACCGCAACCCACACAACGGCTTCGATAGAATTGGCCGGTGCGAATTCCGAAGGATTGATGATACCAACCTGTGGCACGTAGAGGGCCCCCGCCAGGCCCGACATCATGGCCGACACGACAAACACAAACAGTTTGAAATGTTCGGTTCGATAACCGAGAAAGCGTGCACGCGCCTCAGCATCGCGCACAGCAACCAGAACCTTGCCGTAGGAGGTGTGAACGATCCAGCGGCTGACGAGATAAACGCCTATGAGCAAACAGGCCGACAAAAAGAACAGGCTGGCGCGCGTTCCTTTAGACTGGATATTGAACCCAAGAATATCCTTGAAATCGGTCAATCCATTGTTTCCGCCAAACCCCATGTCATTGCGGAAGAAGGCGAGCAACAAGGCATAGGTTAGGGCCTGGGTGATAATCGACAGATAGACGCCAGTGACGCGCGAGCGGAAAGCAAGCCATCCGAATATAAAGGCAAGAAGCCCGGGAACGACAGCCATCATCACCAATGCAAACGGGAACATGTCAAAACCGTACCAGAACCAGGGCAGTTCCTTCCAATTCAGGAACACCATGAAGTCTGGCAAAACCGGGTGGGCGTATACGCCGCGGGTGCCGATCTGCCGCATCAGATACATGCCCATGGCGTAGCCGCCGAGAGCAAAGAACGCGCCATGTCCCAGCGACAGGATTCCACAATATCCCCAGACCAGATCCAGTGCGACCGCCAGTGTCGCGTAACACAAATATTTGCCCAAAAGCGCCACAACATAGGTCGGCACATGAAAGGCGGAGTCCGGCGGCAGCAAGAGGTTGGCCAGCGGCACAAGAACCGCCATCAACCCGACAATGGTCAGGAATATGATACCGGCCTTGTCGTGGCGCGAGATGAGATATTTGGTAATCATGTTTCCACCGCCCGGCCACGTAGTGCAAACAGTCCACGTGGCCGCTTCTGGATAAACAGGATCAGCAGTACCAGGATAAGTATCTTGGCGAGCACCGCGCCCGCAAACGGCTCAAGAAACTTGTTGGCGATACCAAGTGTGAAGGCTGATACCAACGTGCCCCAAAGATTACCGACACCGCCGAACACGACAACCATGAAACTGTCGATAATATAAGTTTGTCCGAGGTTTGGCGAGACATTGTCAATCTGGGAAAGCGCAACACCCGCAAGCCCGGCCAGGCCGGAACCGAGGCCGAACGTCATGGCATCGATCCACGGCGTGCGAATGCCCATAGCCGCCGCCATTCGCCGGTTCTGCGTTACGGCACGCATGTAAAGCCCCAGCCGGGTAAAACGGATTGCAAGCAGCAAGGCCAGGAACAACACCAGCGTGAACGCGATTATCCAAAGCCGGCCGTAGGTAATGGAAAGGCCGTAAAAATCGAACGCACCGGACATGTAGGACGGAGCGGAAACTTCCTGATTGGTTGGCCCGAACGCGGTCCGCACCGCTTGCTGCAGGATCAGACTGACGCCCCAGGTTGCCAGCAGCGTTTCAAGCGCCCTGCCATACAGGAACCGGATTATGCCACGCTCTATCGCGACACCCACCAGGGCCGTAACCAGAAAGGCCAGCGGCAGTGCAAGCGGTAAAGACCAACCGATCATCCCTGGCGCAAAAGCACGGAATCCTTCCTGGACCAGGAAAGTCGTATAGGCGCCGAGCATGACCATCTCGCCATGCGCCATGTTGATGACACCCATAACGCCGAAGGTAATCGCCAACCCTATAGCGGCCAGCAGTAGAACTGAACCAAGAGACAGCCCGTACCAAACATTTTGGGCATAGGCGAGCATCGCCAATCGTTCTTCGATCTTCTTGACTGCTTCCGCAGCCAGTTCCTTCGACTTTGCATCGGCGCTTGCCGCCACGTTGCGCAACGCCTTGATCGCTGCCTGGTCAGCCCGTTCACTGACGATCTTGATGGCCGCCGCTCGCTCGCCTGGCGATGCGCCCGGTTGCGCAAGCTTGATTGCCGCAAGCGCCTGCTCGAATTTCTTGCGGACTATCGGATCGCGCTCCAGTTTCAGCGCTGCTTCCAGGGCTTCAGCGGAATCGGCCTTGCGCGCATTGAATATTACTTCCGCCGCCCGGATGCGCGCGGCTGGATCCGGCGCGCGCAATCGTAGTTTACCGAGCGCCTGATTGAGCATCCGTCGCAAGCGGTTATTGATGCGTACGCGTTCCAGACCTTCCGGCACACTGTCGATCGCCTTGCCGGTCGCCGCGTCAAACCATTTTTCGGAGGTCGACTTGTAATACACCTTCTTGGTCTTGGGATCGAACCGCAGACGATTGTTCAGCAGCGCGTCCAGCATCGGCTGGGCATGGGGTGCGCCCGAATCGGCGATCGCCCGCACGGCGCGCCTGGTTTGTGACAGGCTCTCCCGCGAGAAGCGCTCCAGTGCGGAGGACAGATCGGGAGCTTGTGCTTGCGCCCGATTGCCCCCCGGCAACAAAATCAGGACGGCACACAACAAGCACACCGCGATCTGCCGCAACACCAACGATCCAGAGAGCCCCGTTTCCATCGCCTTGTTCATCTTATTCGGTTTCGTAAGCCCGCAGCGGCTGTCCGGGAGGGCGGAAGCCCCTGCGGTCAGCGCATGGTGCGAAGTGTTGGTAAAACCATTTTCGCAATCAACGATGCACTATTTTCAAGAATTGATAATTGCACAGGCTGCAATGATGCATCAATCCATCCAGTTCACCCCGCGTGCACGGGACCAGGAGCCGCGAGCTTGGCACGATGCCGCCAGCGGCTCTGGTCTCCAGGGGATTATCCGCACTTCTTGGTTTTGGTGTTGTAGTTTCCACACTTCTTGCCGACCCAATCGGAGATCAGATCTTTCGAACCCGGCAGATAGTCGGACCACGCGTCGCCAGGGACCAAACCCTTGGTTTTCCAGACGACGTCGAACTGACCGTCAGCGCGGATTTCACCAATCAGGACTGGTTTGGTTATGTGATGGTTTGGCAGCATCTTGGAAATCCCACCGGTAAGATTGGGAACCTCGATACCGGGCAGAGCCGCAATTACCTTGTCCGGATCGGTCGATTTGGCTTTTTCGACAGCCTTGACCCACATACGGAAACCGATGACATGCGCCTCCATTGGATCGTTGGTCACGCGTTTCGGATTCTTGGTGAAAGCGCGCCAAGCCTTGATAAACGCCGCGTTGTCCTTGCCCTTGACCGACTGGAAGTAGTTCCACGCTGCCAGATGGCCGACCAGATTCTTGGTGTCGACGCCGGCGAGTTCCTCTTCACCGACAGAGAATGCGACAACCGGAATGTCGGTTGCCTTGACACCCTGGTTCGCCAGTTCCTTGTAAAACGGAACGTTCGCGTCGCCGTTGATGGTGGAGACAACAGCGGTCTTCTTACCGGCCGAACCGAATTTCTTGATATTCGACACGATCGTCTGCCAGTCGGAATGCCCAAACGGCGTGTAATTGATCATGATGTCTTCTTTCTTGACGCCTTTTGAGATCAGATAGGCTTCAAGAATTTTGTTCGTCGTGCGCGGATAGACGTAGTCGGTGCCGGCCAGCACCCAGCGCTTCACTTCTTCTTCTTTCATCAGGTAATCGACGGCCGGGATCGCCTGCTGGTTCGGAGCCGCGCCGGTGTAGAACACGTTGCGCTCGCTCTCTTCACCTTCGTATTGAACCGGGTAGAACAGAATTGAATTCAATTCCTTGAAAACCGGCAATACGGATTTGCGGCTGACCGAAGTCCAGCAACCAAATACGGCGGAAACTTTTCGCTGCGTGATCAGCTCACGCGCTTTTTCTGCAAACAGTGGCCAGTTGGACGCTGGGTCGACAACAACCGGTTCCAGCTTCTTGCCCAGCAAGCCGCCCTTTTTATTCTGCTCGGCGATCAGCATCAACATGACATCCTTGAGAGTTGTCTCGCTGATGGCCATGGTTCCCGACAGGGAATGCAGAACACCGACCTTGATCGTATCCGCGGCGAAGGACGGCAAGGCCGTCGAAAGCATCATTGCCGTGCCAGCTACACCTGCCAGAACGGCGCGGCGGGAGAACGCTGCTGTGCTCATAGAATTACCTCTTGTTGTTGGCCCGAGTGCCGTCGGTAATGCTGCAATGCACATGCCAATTTCGGATTCAATTTCAACTTACTGTTTTTATTCAAAAAAGTTTGAAGAAAAATATTCTTCGACCAATTTGCGGGCA
>Ga0181594_10005013_pt1 | contig 11661 bp, 8 predicted proteins | sample 071ome_18_FD_145603 | JGI IMG/M metagenome (GOLD analysis project Ga0181594, IMG submission 145603) | Coastal salt marsh microbial communities from the Groves Creek Marsh, Skidaway Island, Georgia - 071413BT metaG (spades assembly) | ecosystem: Environmental > Aquatic > Marine > Intertidal zone...
AATCTGTCGACACCGTTTCCGGATTGCAGTTGACCATGATGGTCTCGTAACCGGCGTCAGACAGCGCAAAGGCGGCGTGACAGCAGCAGTAATCGAATTCGATGCCCTGGCCGATGCGGTTCGGGCCGCCGCCGAGAATAACGATCTTGGTTTTATCGGTCGGCTGGGATTCGCATTGGGCGGGGACAGTGCCGTCGCCTTCGTAGCTTGAATACATGTAGGGCGTGACCGCCGGAAATTCGGCGGCGCATGTGTCGATGCGTTTGTAGACCGGTACGATATCGAGTGACCGGCGATGCGCGGCGACGGCGTCGGCGGACTGGCCGGTGAGTTCGCCGAGGCGGTCATCCGAGAAGCCGGCGCGTTTTAGCCGCGCCATGTTCTGGGCGTCTTTGGGCAGGCCGTTGGACTTCACATGGCGTTCGGTGGCGACAAGGGCTTCGATCTGGCTCAGGAACCACGGGTCGAACTTGCACAGCTGCTGAATGTCCTCAAGGCTCATGCCTTCACGGAACGCCTGGGCGATGACCAGAAGCCGGTCGGGGCGCGGCGAAATGAGCGCCGCCCGGAGCGCGCTGTTTTCATTAACAGGCTCGCCGCTCTCGCCGAGGTAGACATCGTTCAGGCCGGTCAGGCCGGTCTCCATGGAGCGCAGGCCCTTCTGCAAACTCTCGGCAAAGCAGCGGCCCACCGCCATGGCTTCGCCGACGGATTTCATCGATGTGGTGAGCAGTGCTTCGGTATCCGGGAACTTCTCAAACGTGAAGCGCGGGATCTTGGTGACCACGTAGTCGATGGTCGGCTCGAAGGACGCCGGAGTCATGCCGCCGGTGATGTCGTTGTCGAGTTCGTCCAAGGTGTAGCCGACAGCCAGTTTGGCGGCGATCTTGGCGATGGGAAATCCGGTTGCCTTCGACGCCAGCGCCGAGGACCGCGAAACGCGCGGGTTCATTTCAATCACCACCATGCGTCCGTCGGCCGGGTTGATGGCGAACTGCACGTTCGAGCCGCCGGTGTCGACGCCGATCTCGCGCAGGCACGCAATCGAGGCGTTGCGCATGATCTGATATTCTTTGTCGGTCAGCGTCAGGGCCGGCGCGACGGTGATCGAATCGCCGGTGTGAATGCCCATCGGATCGACGTTTTCGATCGAGCAGACGATGATGCAGTTGTCCGCGTGATCGCGCACCACCTCCATCTCGTACTCTTTCCAGCCGAGCACGGATTCTTCCACCAGCACTTCGGTGACCGGCGACGCCGCGAGGCCGCTGGCCACGATCTTTTCAAATTCTTCCGTGTTGTAGGCGATGCCGCCGCCTTCGCCGCCGAGCGTGAAGGAGGGGCGGATGATCGCCGGTAAGCCGGTGAACTCAACTGCGGCGCGCGCCTCTTCCATGTTGTGTACGACTTGGCTGCGCGGACTCTCAAGACCCACGACATCCATGGCGTCGCGGAACTGCAGGCGGTCTTCGGCTTTGGCGATGACGTCGCGTTTGGCGCCAATCAATTCGATGTTAAGGCGGTCGAGCACGCCTGCATCGGCGAGTTTCATCGCCGTATTCAGGCCGGTCTGGCCGCCCATGGTCGGCAGAATCGCGTCCGGTCGTTCCTTCTCGAGAATTTTGGTGACCGTCTCGACTGTGATCGGTTCGATGTAGGTGGCGTCGGCCATTTCCGGATCGGTCATGATGGTCGCCGGGTTCGAGTTCACCAGGATGACCCGGTAGCCCTCCTGCCGGAGCGCCTTGCACGCCTGGGCGCCGGAGTAATCGAACTCACAGGCCTGCCCGATGATGATAGGACCGGCGCCGATAATGAGGATTGAGTCGATGTCGGTGCGTTTGGGCATGGGTCAGGCGCTTTTGGACGTTTTGGTTTTTGCGGCGGCGACGGATTCGGCGAACCGCTCGAACAGGTAATGGCTGTCCTGCGGGCCGGGCGACGCTTCCGGGTGATATTGAACGGAGAACACGGGCTTGCCATCCACGCGCAGCCCTTCGACGATGCCGTCGAACAGCGAGCGGTGGGTTTCGATCACGCCCTTGGGCAGGCTGTCACGGTCGACGCAGAAGCCGTGATTCTGCGAGGTGATTTCCACCTTGCCGGTTTCGAGATCCTTCACCGGCTGGTTGCCGCCGCGATGGCCGAGCTTGAGCTTGTAGGTCTTCGCCCCCAGCGCGAGCGCCAGAATCTGATGGCCGAGGCAGATGCCGAACACCGGCTTGCCGCTCTCAATCAGTTCCTGCACCACCGGCACGGCATATTCTCCGGTCGCCGCCGGATCGCCGGGACCGTTGGACAGGAAAATGCCGTCGGGATTGTGGGACAGCACGTCTTCGGCGGTCGCCGTTGCGGGCACGACCGTGACCTTGCAGCCGGTGCCGGCTAGACAGCGCAAGATGTTGCGCTTGGCGCCGAAGTCCATGGCAACGACATGGAAGGCCGGCGCGGTGTCTTGCTTTTCGAGATCGCCGAAGCCTTCGCCGAGGGTCCAACGGGTTTCGGTCCAGGTGTAGGTCTGGCGGCAGGTGACCTCTTTGGCCAGGTCCATGCCTTCCAGGCCGGGCCAGGCTTGGGCTTCGGCCAGCAAGGCGGCGAGATCGAAATTGCCGTCCGGATCGTGGGCGATGACGCCCGTCGGTGCGCCGCCATCGCGGATGCGCGCGGTCAGGCGGCGGGTGTCGACACCGGCGAGGCCGACAAAGTCGTAACTCTTGAGCCAGTCATTGAGATGCTGCGTGGCACGCCAGTTGGCCGGGTCGGTGATGTCCATGCGCACGATGCAGCCGCGGGCCGCGGGCGTCGTGCTTTCCATGTCTTCGGGGTTGGCGCCGACATTGCCGATGTGCGGGAAGGTAAAGGTGATGATCTGCGCGGCGTAGGACGGGTCTGTCAGGACTTCCTGGTAGCCGGTGATCGAGGTGTTGAAGACGACTTCGCCGACTTTCGCGCCGGTGGCGCCGAGACCTTTGCCCCAAAAAACAGAACCGTCATCCAGAACCAATACCCCCGTCGCGCCTTGCGGCTTCGGCGGAGCGGTATTGATGTTGGCCTCCGGCATACGAGTCCGATTTCTTGGGGCCCGAATGGGCCCGGGTTTCCAGCCGGCACGCGCGCCGTTTCTCCCGGGTCTCAGGCTTGCCTGTCTGGTGCGCGCCGAGGAGCCTCGGCAGCGATGGTTTCAACCGGTGGCGGTTGACCTGACAATGGCGGGATTGGACCCGGGCTTGCGAAGCGGCGCGAACCGCCCCACATAGGCTTTGCGTTTCGGCAAATTGGCCGGTTGATAAGCAATCGACATGGCCGAGTCAAGCCTCGCATTGCCCTTGCATTTGTTATTAAAAACAACGGCTTGAGGTTGGCCCGGAAGCCTTTGCGTTGGTCTGCCGAATACGTTAGATTTTCCCCTTAACTTCGCCATTGGAACTCCTTTTCCATGTTGCGCACAGAACTCAACGAAGCGATGAAAAATGCGCTTCGCAATAAAGATCAGCAGTCACTCGCCACCATCCGATTGATCCTCGCCGCACTGAAAGACCGCGACATTTGCGCGCGCGGCCGCGGCAACACGGACGGTGTCGATGAACAGGAAATCCTTGAGATGCTTCAGTCGATGGTGAAGCAGCGCAAGGAAAGCATCGCCATGTACGAGCAGGGCGGGCGCTGCGAACTCGCGGAGCGCGAGCAGCAGGAAATCGATGTCATCAAAGGCTTCATGCCCGAGCAGATGAACGACGATGCCATTCGCGGCGTGGTGGCCGAGACGATCGATGAGCTCGACGCCTCCAGCTTGAAGGACATGGGCCGGGTTATGGCCTCTCTCAAAGAGCGCTACGCCGGCCGGATGGATTTCGGCCGCGCCAGTTCGGTCGTCAAAGAAAATCTTGCGTAGGGCGGCGCCACCCGGCGCGCCCATCCTGTCGGGAGACGGCCGCCATGTCGTTTCCTCCTGAGTTCCTCGACGAAATACGCACCCGATTGCCGGTGTCTTCGGTGGTGTCGCGCAACGTTAAGCTGCAGCGCCGCGGCCGCGAGTTCGTCGGCCTGAGCCCGTTCACCAACGAGAAGACGCCGTCGTTTACGGTCAACGACCAGAAGGGCTTCTACCACTGCTTCTCGTCCGGCGAGCACGGCGACATCTTCACCTATCTGATGAAGACCCAGAACCTGGGTTTTCCGGAAGCGGTCGAGCGACTGGCGGAAGAAGCCGGACTGGAAGTGCCGCGCGCGACGCCAGAAGAGGCGCAGAAATTTAAACGCCGCGCGACACTGCAGGACGCAGTCGAGTTCGCCACTCATTTTTACGAACAGAAACTGCGCTCTCCCGAAGGCCGCGCGGCGTACGACTACTTGAGAGACCGCGGGCTCAGCGACGCCATCATCAAGACCTACCGTCTCGGCTACGCGCCGGGCGGCAATGCGCTGAAGGCGGCATTGGCGCGGGAAAATATTCCCGAGGACGTGTCGATCGAAGCGCGGATTCTCTCACCGGGTCAGGACGACCGTCCGTCCTTCGACTTTTTCCGCGAGCGCGTGATGTTCCCGATCTGCGATGCGCGCAACCGGCCCGTTGCATTCGGCGGCCGCGTCATGGGTCAGGGCGAACCGAAGTACCTGAACTCACCGGAGACGCCGCTGTTTCATAAAGGTAGCGTTGTCTACGGCATGGCCCAGGCACGCAAAGACGCCTCCGACAAAGCCGAGATCATCGTCGCCGAAGGATACATGGACGTCATCGCCATGGCCGAGGCCGGAATTAAAAACGCGGTCGCGCCGTTGGGCACGGCGCTGACGGAAAACCAGATTTTGCTGCTGTGGCGTATCGCGCCGGAGCCTGTGCTTTGCTTCGACGGCGACGCCGCCGGGCGCAAAGCTGCGTTGCGCGCCGCCGAGCGCTGCCTGCCGATCCTGGAGCCTGGTCGGTCCCTGCGTTTCGCGCTCCTCCCCGCGGGCCAGGACCCGGACGACCTCATCAAGTCGGATGGCCGCGATGCTCTGCGCGCCGTACTCGATGGCGCACTGCCGTTGTCGGAAATCATGTGGCGCAAGCTGACCGAGGGGCGCGCCATCGATACGCCGGAACGCCGGGCGGCACTGGAAAAGGATGTCGACGATCTGTCCGGCCAAATCCAGAACGGCTCGGTCCAGGGCCATTACCGCCGCTTGCTGCGCGACAAAACCTTCGATTTGTTTCGGCCGGCACGATCCGGCCCCGCACGCGCGGCCTGGACCAAGGGCAGATCGCCGCGGCCTTCGGGTTCAGGCGCCGCCCGCCAGCCCATGCACGACGGTCAGCACCTGCGCCACCGCATTCTGTTGGCGACGCTGATTACCCATCCGGCGCTTCTCGACCATGTCGAGGAACGTCTCGGGGGCATGGCCTTCGCCGATTCGCGCCTTGACTCCCTTAGACAATCGGCCTTAATGCACCTCTCGCAGTCGCCGAACCTTGAATTTCCGGATCTAGAGGCCCATTTAGCCGGACTGGGGTTCGCCGCAGAGCTGAAGAAACTAATAAGTTCAGAGGTTTACGTTCACGCCGGTTTCGCGCGTCCCGAAGCAACTCTCGAAGACGCAACGAAAGGGTGGGATCACACGTTTTCGTTGTGTCACCGCAGCGACCTGGAAGCCGATATCCGGCGTGCCGCGGACGACGTGATCAACGATCCGACAGACTCCGCGTTCGCGGTGTTTCGGAGCTTGAGAACCGAGGGGCAGACGACCGACGACGGCAACTGACGGCGGCTAGGATACTTTGTCTCCAGTGGAGACTGGGGCACTTCGTCTCCGCTGGAGACGGTACCGGGGGGCGCAACCCTTTCATTGAATGGGTTTGCGCGGATAGGACTAACGTAAGGGAGACGGACGCTCCATGGCGACCAAAACCGCAGCCAAACCAGCAAAGAAAGAAGAGCGCGAAGAAGGCGACAGCCCGCTGCTCGACTCCACCAATGCATCCGTTAAAAAGCTCATCCAGAAAGCCAAAGAAAAAGGCTACATCACGTATGAGGAGCTGAACAACGCGCTGCCCTCCGAGGAAATGAGCTCGGAGCAGATCGAAGACACCATGTCGATGCTCTCGGAAATGGGCATTAATGTCGTCGAAGAAGAAGACCAGGACGACGACGACAGTTCCGCCAGCGCCAAGGACAAAAGCGACTCAGACGACGACGAGAAAGAGTCGACACCGACCGGCAACGTCGGCGACAGCGATGTCGGCCGCACGGATGACCCCGTGCGCATGTACCTGCGCGAAATGGGCTCGGTCGAACTGCTCTCCCGCGAAGGCGAAATCGCCATTGCGAAACGCATTGAAGCCGGCCGCAACATGATGATCGGCGGCATTTGCGAAAGCCCCATGACCATCCGCGCGCTGCTGGCGTGGCACGACGCATTGATCGACGGCAAGATGCTGCTGCGCGACATCATCGATCTGGACGCCACCTACGGCGGCAACGACAGCACCAACAACAATAATAACAATAACGCTGCGGCCCCCGGCGCCGGCGGCGCCGCCGCGCAGCCGGGCGCGGCCAAGCCCGAAGAGAAAAAGGCCGAAGACAAGAAAGCCAAGTCAGACGAAGAGGACGGCGAGGACACGGAGTCCGAAAGCAGCGACGACAATTCCGACGACGATGATATGGACGAAGGCGCCGTCTCGCTGTCGGCGATGGAAGCCGAGCTGATGCCGAAGGTGGTCGAAGCCTTCGAGAAGATCGCCAGCATCTACACCAAAATGAAGCGCGCCCAGGACCAGCGGCTGACCGCGCTCGGTGCCGGCGAGGAAGTCCCTAAGGCGACGGAAAAGCGCTATCAGAAATACAAGAGCGAGCTCATCCAGATGATGGAGGACGTGCACCTGAATAACGCGCGTATCGATTATCTGGTCGAGCAAATGAACGACCTCAACCGCTCGCTGATGATCATGGAAGGCCAGCTGATGCAGCTGGCCACCAAGGCCAAGGTCAAGCGCGACAACTTCATGGAGCATTACTACGGCAGCGAGCTCGATCCCAAGTGGCTGGCGCGGGTGCGCCGTCTCTCCGCCAAAGGCTGGAAAGATTTTGGGCAGAAGTTCAAACCCGAGATCGAGGATCTCCGCAAAGGCGTTGCCGAAGTGTCCGAGGTTGCCGGCTTGTCCATTTCCGAGTTGCGCCGTGTCGTATCCACGGTGCAGAAGGGCGAGCGGGAAGCGTCCAAAGCCAAGAAGGAAATGATCGAGGCCAACTTGCGCCTGGTGATCTCCATCGCGAAAAAGTACACCAACCGCGGTCTGCAATTCCTCGACCTCATTCAGGAAGGCAACATCGGCCTGATGAAGGCGGTGGACAAATTCGAATACCGCCGCGGCTACAAGTTCTCGACCTATGCGACGTGGTGGATCCGGCAGGCTATCACCCGTTCGATCGCCGACCAGGCGCGCACCATCCGTATTCCGGTGCACATGATCGAAACCATCAACAAGCTGGTGCGCACATCGCGACAGATGCTGCACGAAATTGGCCGCGAGCCGACACCGGAAGAGTTGGCGGAAAAGCTGCAAATGCCGCTCGAGAAAGTGCGCAAGGTGTTGAAGATCGCCAAGGAGCCGATCTCACTGGAAACGCCGATCGGCGACGAGGAAGACAGCCACCTCGGCGATTTCATCGAAGACAAAAACGCCGTACAGCCGATCGACGCCGCGATTCACGGCAACCTGCGCGAAACCACCACCCGGGTGCTCGCCAGCCTGACGCCGCGCGAGGAACGCGTGCTGCGCATGCGCTTCGGCATCGGAATGAACACCGACCACACGCTGGAAGAAGTCGGCCAGCAGTTCTCGGTCACCCGCGAACGTATCCGTCAGATTGAAGCGAAGGCGCTGCGCAAACTCAAGCACCCGAGCCGCTCGCGCAAACTGCGCAGCTTCCTCGACAACTAAGCGATACGGTTTCGCAAGATCGTCAGCGGGACCGGATCATCCGGCCCCGTTTTTGTATGCGCTATTCGGCCAGGAACGCGCGCACGAGTCCGGCCATTTCTGCGGTGTGTTTGTCCATGGCACCGTGAGTCCAGCCCGGCAGGTCGTGAATGCGCCCGTTCTTTAAGTACGGTTTCGCTTTCGGGGTCAGTTCCCACAGGTCGTCTTCCGGATTCAGGATCAACAGCGGCTGATCGATCTCGGGCAGAGCAGCGGTAAGGTCGTAGGCGAATGCGGCGCGAAAGCCCCAGTTGCCGGTGCGGTAGTGGCGCAGCCGTTCGATGGCGATATCGGCATAGCAGTCTTCGCTCGGCAGATCGGTGAACATGCCCATCGGGTTTTCGCGAATGCTATTGGCTGTCGTTTCGAGCACATCGGCGAACTTCGGCGGCGGATCGTAAATGCGCTGGCTGTAGTCATCGATGATGGCCTGGTCGAATATCGGTGCGGAGATCATCACCACTTTGCGAATGCGGTCCGGGTAGCGCACGGCCAGATCGGCGGAGGTGAACGAACCGGTGTGGTAGCCCATCACGTCCACGCTCTCGAGACCGATGTTATCCATGAAGGCGATCATGGCGTCGGCGAAATCCGGGATCATTTTGGCGTCGTCGGGTGTGTCGGAGCTGCCATAGCCAGGTGTGTCCGGTGCGACGGCAAACCGGTCCTTGCCCATTTCGCCAAGCCATACGCTGTAGACGATGCTCGACAGCGGGCTGGCGTGCAGACACATCAGTGGAGTTTGGAGTGAGTCCCGGTCACCGGCATAGCGGTAATGGATCTGGCCGTAGGGGCCGTCGGCATAGGCCTTACGAACGGAAACGGGCTTGGAAGACATGGCGGTTGATCCTTGAGCGGCGGCGGATGTGCCGCGGGCGATATCCGTCACCGCTATGGCGGCTGCGGTAACGGCTGCACCGGCGCGCCGGCGGGACAGCTGAATTGGGGAATGGGATGTCATAGGGCCTCCACCTTGTGAGCCCCAACCATACGTGCGCCGGCCGGTTCAGGCCATCTCCGTGCTTGACCTGCCGAGGTGCGGCGCTACTTTGGCGCCGCGTCTCACATGTGGCGCGGCGGCGCGTCGATTGACGCCCGCTCTGGTGGGGGCCCGTAGCTCAACTGGTTAGAGCCGGCCGCTCATAACGGTCTGGTTGCAGGTTCGAGTCCTGCCGGGCCCACCACTCCGGATCATAACTGGGCACGGAAGTCGCGGTTGCAGCGACGATGCTAGAGAATTAACGGTCGAGAACCGGGTCGCGCATCGACTCTAGGGCGCCTGCCGTTTCCTCAATCAGGTCGTCCGGTACGTTGAATTCCTTCAATGAGGCGACCAAATGCCCGGCGACAATATCAAATTCTTTGTCACTCAGATTCATTTCGTGGACGTACTTCTTGTGCGCTGTGCGCTGTGCGCTGTGCGCTGTGCGCTGTGCGCTGTGCGCATGTAGTCTGCGGCATTTGGCGCTTTGCCATCCATCATTTGTATAAGAAATTTTGATTGCCGGTTGCGTTGTTTGGCTTGGTCCGTATTGGCAAAGAACGGCATTAATTGTTCGTCAGCAAAGACTTTATCGTAAAAGGACTCAACAACGGCTTTGACGGCATCTGCTCCGCCAATTCGCGCCAGTAACGTATCCATAACGACCTCCATAAAAACAATGACGGCCACTCTTTAGGGGAGAAGGACCTGTCTCGCCTTGACAATGGTCAAGCCGGGCCTTGTGCCTACACCACTCTTACACCGAGACCCGTTTCATCCGTGCCGGCCGATCAGCCCCAATGCTCAAGGTGTTACCGCCGCAGGCCTGCTGGGCACCCAATCTTTCAAATCGTGTGTCCAAAGCCCTGGCACAGGGGTCCGTGACCGTTGGGCAACGGGGACCAAGGGGCGACCGTGTTCTCACACACTCAGGCGCGCCGCCGAGTGCGTGCTATCTTACGCGGACGGATCAACACTCGCCGTGGGGGATGCCATGACTGTTCGCCAATCTTTCAGCGCTTTACGGGTCGCCGCCGCCTTTGTTTTGCCCGCGCTGTTTCTTTGTTCTTCGCCGGCTGTGTCAATCGCGGGTGAGGACGATTTACTCGTCGCCAACGTCACATTGATCGATGGTACGGGCGCGGGTCCCTTGCCGGGTGCGTCGGTCCTTGTGAGTGGAGATCGCATTGCGCTCGTGTCGCCCTCCGATATTGAGGTGGCAGATGGCGCGACCGTGATCGACGGTACGGGCAAGTACCTGTTGCCGGGCCTGATCGACACGCACATTCACCTGCGCGGCGGCACCGTGCTCGGCCGGGTCATGAACAATCGTGATCTCGCGGTCAAAGCGTTGCACACATTTTTATACAGCGGCGTGACGACCGTGATGGATCACGGCAATAGCCCGGACTTCATATTTCCCATCCGCGCCGACGAACGGGCCGGCAAAATTCTGGCGCCGCGCGTCCTCGCCGTCGGCTGGGCGGTTCACTTCGCCAGAAACAGTGGGAGCAACGACGGGCCGGCGGTCATTATGTCGCGGGACGACGTTGCGCGGGTGCTCGACAACGCTTTTTCCCACGACCCCGATCTGATCAAACTGGTGATCGACGCCGAAGACATGATGGCGGAGGATCTAGTCCCGGTCTTCCCAGACGTGCTGACCGACGTCGTGCATTACGCCAACAGGCACGGCCACCGGGTCACCGCACATATCGGCGGCCGGGAAGAATTCCAGACCGTTATCAATTCCGGCGTCAACGCTTTCGCCCACGCGCCAATCCGGAATCTCCTCGACGAGGCCGCGCTCAACAGCGTCGCCGTGCGCGCGATGCCGATATCGACCACAGCCGTCGTGTTCTCCAATATCGCGCGGGTCGCCAATGACATCAGCTGGTTCAACACACCGCTTTTTCAGGCGACGTTTGATGACGCGACTATGAAGTTCAATACGGTTGACGAGCGGGAACGGTATCGCCGGTCCGGCATGCCCGAACAATTTGCCAGGCAGATTCCCAATATGCTTGAGAACCTGCGCCTGCTTCATGACTCAGGCGCGCTGCTCGCCCTCGGCAGCGACCGGACCTATGGGCCAATGACCCAGCAAGAACTTGAACTGTACGCCCAGGCCGGCATTCCGCTGCTCGATATCGTGACGATCGCGACGCGCAACGCCGCGATGTACATAGGTCACGGCGACGATTTGGGCACGGTCTCGCGCGGTAAACTTGCAGATCTCATTTTGCTACGGGAGGACCCGCTGGAGGACGTGACCAATTTTGCGTCCGTCGACACGGTCATTAAGGCGGGCCGGATCGTTGACTTGTCCGCCTTGGATCTGCCCGTCAATAAATAGCATCGGTTCGGCGCAGACCCTGCCCGCACCACCGCCGCATCGACTTGCCGGGACCGCGCGTGCCCAGTCCGCAAAAGCGGCGGTCCCTGGCGCCAACGCAAAAACATTGGAAGCGTGGCAATGATGTCACGCCTCTTTTGACTGCCAAATGGGCTCTCCACTGGCGTCTTATCGTAAGGTGTGCGTCAGGTGGCTGGGCAGCCCATCTTTTGGTTGAGCGGGCGGCGAGTGTCCCAAGATAGCGGCAGAAAACATGGGTTTGATCGCTAAACGGAAGACAAAATTATTAATAGTAATTATTCAAAAAAACCCTAATAAATAGTTTTTGCTGCGGGTTCTCAATCTCCCTGTAGTCGGCAGACC
>Ga0181594_10005018_pt1 | contig 11658 bp, 11 predicted proteins | sample 071ome_18_FD_145603 | JGI IMG/M metagenome (GOLD analysis project Ga0181594, IMG submission 145603) | Coastal salt marsh microbial communities from the Groves Creek Marsh, Skidaway Island, Georgia - 071413BT metaG (spades assembly) | ecosystem: Environmental > Aquatic > Marine > Intertidal zone...
CGACATCTGGTTGCCGACGCTTTCCTCCATCTGTCCCATCGCCGCCCCGATGCGCATGAATTCGTAATGCATGTCGCCGGTGCTGCCGGGCGTCGCCGCGGTCCATTTGACCGAGTTCGACGGCTGGTATTTTGCCCGCAGTTCGGCGTTGTGGCTGAAGCCGCCGGCGTTGATGAGGACGCCGAGCCGCGCGCCGATGCGGCGCTCGACGCCGCCGATCTCGGCGATCACGCCGGTTGCCCTGCCGTCCTCGATGATGATCTGCTTGACCGGGCTGTTCGGGCGGATGTCGGCGCCCGCCTTGAGGCAGGCTTGCAGCATCCGGCCTTGCAGTGCACCGCCCGAGGAAGTCCATTTCCTGCCGAAGAGCTTGGCGAGCACGATACGCACGCCGACCTTGAAGGTCAGCCACTTGCCGATCCAGCTGTGCTTCATCAGCGCGATCTCGAAGCCCTCGGCCTGATAGGCGGGAATGACCATGAAGTTGGGTTCGAGCTTCTCGCGCCAGGCCCCGAGTTCCTTGGTGTCGAACAGGTCCGCAACAACGGTGCGGCCAGGCACCGAACCGCCGGGCCGATCGTCGTAATAGTCAGGCCAGGACGGCGCGCGGCGCAGCTTGATGCCCTGCGAGACCAGGAAATCGACCATCTTGGTCGCCTCGGTGACATAGGCACTGCGCTTGGCCGGCGTGGTGCCCGGCGCATCGACCGACTGGCCGGCGGTCGCTTCCATGTATTCCATGGATTTCTCGTAGCTGTCCTCGATCCCCTCCTGAGCCATGAAGCGGTTGTTGGGTATCCACATCACCCCGCCCGAACGCGAGGTGGTGCCACCGACCCTCGGCATCTTTTCGAGCACCACCACGCTCCTGCCGATCGAACGCATGAACAGCGCGGAACACATGCCGCCGCCGCCGCTGCCCACGGCCACGAAATCGAACACTTCGTCGAATTGATTCTCGTCCATTACCCCTCGCCTTTCAGAGCTTTCAGAAACTTGCCGCGATCGACCTTGCCCGACGCCGTGCGCTCCAGCGGCTCCGTCCGGAAATAGACGTCACGCGGCACCTTGTAGATCGCCAGGTGCTGCTTGCAGTAGGCTTTGATGTCCTCGTCCGTGACTTCTGCGCCCGGCTCGGTCACAGCCGTCACCGCCAGCCGCTCGCCCAGCCGCTCGTCGGGCCTGCCCCAGGCGATGACATCGCGCACGGCGGGGTGGCTCATCACTACGCGTTCGACCTCGGCGCAGTAGATGTTCTCCCCGCCCGAGATCACCATGTTCTTCTTGCGGTCGACGATGGTGAAGATGCCGCGCTCGTTGACTGTGGCGATGTCGCCTGAATCGAGCCAGCCGTCCTGCAGCGTTTCCGCCGTCGCCTTGGGATCGTTGATGTATTCGTTCATCAGCATCGGGCTGCGCACCCACAGCTCGCCATGTTCGCCGATATCGGCCTCGCTGCCGTCCTCGCGCCTGAGCTGCACGTCGACCGAGGGGGGAGGCCAGCCACAGGCGGCGGGATGCTCGAGATAGATGTCGCCGCTGATCCCGCAGGTCCAGGCGGTCGCCTCGGTCTGGCCATAGCCGTTGGCGAGCTGGCAATTGGGAATGCGCGCCCTGATCTGCTCTACCAGCTCCATGTTGAGCGGGGCGGCGCCGTTCACCATGTAGCGGATGCGCCCCAGCAACTCGGGCGTGGCGCGTTCCGAACGGAACATGTCGAACAGCATCGCCGGTACGAAGCTGAGCCGGGTCATGCCGACGTTCTCGATGGTGTCGATGGCGATCTCGGCATTCCACTTGGTCATGATGTGGATGGTCGTGCCGAGGCTTATCGCGCGCAGCGTCGGCATGATCCCGCCAAGGTGGAACATCGGCCCCAGGATCACCGCAGGCGTCGCCATGGCGCGCTGTTCGGGCGGCAAGGTTTCGCCGCTTTCTTCCTCGTAGCGGATATCCTGCATCACGCCGATGAAACAGGCGATGGAGACCGAATGGGCCAGCGCGCCATGGCTCAGCAGCGCGCCCTTGGGAAAGCCGGTGGTGCCCGATGTGAACAGCACGATGGCGCCATCTTCGGGGTCCATATCGAGCGGATCGAAAGCGATGCCTTCGACCGGCGTGGACAGCTCCGCGAAATCCGCATCACCCTCACGCAAACTCACTTTTGGCGCGCCGATGACGATGCGCGGCCAATCCGGATCGGGTCGCTCTGCACTGACGATGTCGTCGTGCTCGGCACCGAGGATTGCAATTTCGGCGCCGACCTGGCCGATCGCGCGCAACATCTCCTCGGCGACTCCGCGCGAGTTCACCAGCGCGGCGATGGCGCCGATCGAGGTCACCGCCAGCATGGATATGACCCACTCTGGCCGGTTGCTGGTAACAACCGCGACCATGGTGCCTTTGCCGACGCCGTAGCGTTCCTGCAAGGCATGGCCCAGTGCGGCAGCGCGGGCAAAGCCTACCGCATAGGTGATGCGGGTGTCGCCCTCGACGATCATCAGCCGCTCGCCGAATGCCATGCCCTGGCGGTAGAGACCGGCGAGGTTGCGTGGCGCTCCCTTGAAGACCTGATGCGGGCGCCCCGCGATGACGGTGTCTTCGAGCTCGAACTGCTTGCCGGGGCCGACCAGCCGCTCGACCATCGGGTCGCGGATGTTCTCGCGGAATGGGCGCGTCATGGTGTCGGCCAAAGGTCCTCTCTTCCCCTGCGTTTCACCACAAGAGGACTTGGGGGACGAATGCAACGGCAAAATGGGTTTGGCGGCAATCCTCCCCGGAACGGGGAGGGGGATCTTGCCGTCAAGCCAGCAGCGGAAATACCTCGTGCCGGAAGGGATCGCCTTGCGACAGGCGCTCGTGCAACCCGGCGACCTGCGGCGCGGCGGTGGGGCCGGGACGGGCATCGTAGGTCGCGTCCTCGCCGAAATAGCGCAGCGTCAGTGTGCGCCGCCTGCCCGTCATTCCGGGCGCGCCGCCGCCGTGGAGCACACTGGGGTGGAACAACACGACATCGCCGGGCTCGGTCGTCCAGCCGGCGATGTTCCACTTGTCCCGCACCGCCTCGATATCGGGCAGGCGCGGCAGATCGCCGGTCTTGTACATCGGGTCGGTCGGATCGCCGGCCTTGAATGTCGTGGCATTGAACAGCGGCCCGCGATGGCTGCCGAGACAGTATTCCAGCGTCTCTTCACGACAGACGGGATCGAGGCTAATCCACACGACCGCCAGCTGCTCGCCCGCGACCGGCTGGTAGGAGGTGTCCTGATGCCACGGCGTGCGGCCTCCGGCCCCTGCCGTTCCGTTGCCGGCCTTGAAGAAGATCTGCTCATACATGAACCAGACCTTCGAGCCGCCCCACAGCTCCTTCAGCAGCGCCTGGATCGGGGAGCACCGCAGCATGTCGTCATAGGCTGCATAGGCGAGTGGATTGGACAAGTCCTGCCAGGCGCCTTCGTCGCCCGGAAAGCCGGTGCGGCCGGGTCCCGGATTGGCCTCGGTCCAGGCGAAGGCGGCTTCGGCATCGGCGATCTGTTCGGGAGAGAGCAGGCCGCGAATGCAGACCACCCCGTCGCGTGCCATCGCCTCGCGGATAGCGCCGATGTCGTGGCCTTTTGGTGGCGCTTTGCTGGTCATACTGTGCCGACGCCCGTGACCGGCGATCCCGCCGCACCCGGCAGGCGCAGCGGCGGCGCGGTGAACAGGAAGCGGTTGCGGCCGTTCGCGCGCAGCCAGTCTGCCAGGTCGCTCAAAAGGAACATCTCGCCCAGCGGAATCCCGAGCTTGAACAGGCACTTGTTATGGAGCGGCACCGCCGAACCGTTGGCCGACGTGGTCTTGAAGTCCGGCATCATCTCCACCGCCTCGTTATCCGAAACCAGCGCCGCGACACCCGAATCCTCGATCCATTGCAGCAGCTTGTCGTCGAACCCGTCGAGCCCGGAGACGCGGGCCGGATCGAATTCCACCGAGTGGTCGGCATATTGCCCCAGCAGCGCGCGGTCGAAACCGGTGCGCATGCACATTATGTCGCCGGGCTCGATCTCTACCTTGTCCGCTTCGAACATGCGCATCAGCCTGTCATAGCCCACCGGGGTCGCTTCCAGCCCGACATGGGCATGAAAATCGACCATCACGCCCCGGCCCTGCAGCCCCGTCTCGGCATAGGCCTGGATGCCGAGACGGTGGGCGCCATAGGGGCCCTCGACCGGCTCACGATCGTTCAGGTAATCGAACGGCCCGCGCACGTGATCTTTGCCCCGAAAGCCGTTGTAATAGGTAGCCCGCTCCTCTCCGGAACCGGTGCCGTCGTAGAGATAGCCCATGTGGCACAGCGCGTCCCACTGGGTCGAATACTGCAGGGTGAGCTGCACCCGGTCATCGCAGACCACGTCCTTCACGCCGGGAAACATCCGGCCATAGGGATAGTTCATCGCCGGATCGTCGCCGCGCATCGAGTAGGAGAATTCGGGCGGGAAACGGCGGGGATTGATCGGGACCGCCGGGCAATCGAGCGGCAGAGACAGGCAGAAGGCCAGCCCTTCCTTGACCTCGGCCACCGCCGCGCGGCGGCGCTCGGGCGTGATCAGGTTGAGCCTGCCGATCTGGTCGTCCGGCCCGAAATCGCCCCAGTTGGAGCCCTCGGGCCGCTCGGTCCAGCGCCCGTCGGGCGGCGGGGTGATCGTTTCTGTCATGTGCGACCTTTCAAACTTCCCGCATCAGCGCGTGGCGGCGGGTGGTATTGTCGATCCGGCCGATCTCGTCCACCGCGATGCGCCCCATGCCTTCGGGATCGCCGGTGGTCGACTGGATATAGCCCGGATGATCGGGCCAGGTGAGGTTGTCGTAAGCATCATTGTCGACATAGGGCACGCCCAGCGCATCGGCCGCCGCGCGGCTCGCCGCCTCGTCGACATGAACCTGATCGTAGGCGAGCAGGCCCTCGCCCAGGATCGGGATGCACAGCGGCGCGTGCTGGTTGTACCACCAGTCGCGGAACTGCTCGACCGTGGTGCCCTCGCCCCGGCGAAATGACAGCGAGAGAAACACGTCGCCTTGGCGCACTGGCACCATGTGGTGCATCGCGCCCGTCATCACGTCGACCGATCCGGGCTCGGCGATCCGCTCGAGGATCGGGCGCAGACCGGTGCAGATCGCGGGCACCGAAGCTTCATCACCATTGGGAATACTGACCTCGATCGCCCCGTCGACAGGCGCCCAGCCCTCCATGGCATGCGCGGCTTCCCCGGTCACCTCGCGCGCCTCGGGGATCGCCACACCCATGCGCACGGCATTGCCCTGCGCCGCCGCCGCGATATCGCCGCGCAGCGCGGCGAGCGCCTCGGCCAGTGCATCGAGATCGCCCCCGGGCGCATCGAACATGAAAGCCAGCCGCCAGTGTGTCTGCGTCATCATCCCCTCCGCTCCAATTATCGCTGGTCAATGAAATTGACGTGCGTCAATGTGTTTGTCTACTGCGAGGCAAGCTTGCCGTCATGCCCGATCGTGGAAGCAGCCGCCCCGGACAGGACGACACAGGCCAGAACAGCACAGGCCAGAACAGCACAGGCCAGAACAGCACAGGCCAGCACAGCAAAGGAAGGTGAGAGCGATGCCAACCAATACAGCAGCACTCGAAAAGGTTCCGTTCCGGGTCACCGACCCCGAACTGATTCCCGCCGAACGTTATTACGACGAGGAATTCTTCGAACTGGAGCGCAAGTATCTCTGGCCGCGCGTCTGGCAGATGGCGTGCCGGCTGGAGGAGATCCCCAACGCCGGCGACTATGTCGAGTACACCAATCTTGGCAAGTCGGTGATCGTGGTGAATACCGGCGATGGCATCAAGGCCTTCCACAACGCCTGCCGCCACCGCGGCGTGCAGATCGCCAACGGGCCAGGCAACTGTTCGAAACAGGGCTTCGTCTGCCCGTTCCACGGCTGGCGCTGGAATGCCGAGGGCGAAAACACCTTCGTCTTCGGCCGACATATCTTCGACGAGCGGGTGCTCGACCGTGCGGAGATCGACCTCGCGCCCTGCCGGGTCGAGACATGGGGCGGCTGCGCCTTCATCAACCATGATCCGAAGGCGCCCTCACTGCTCGACTCGCTCGGCCCGATCGCCACCCGGCTCGGCGCGCGCAACGCCGACAAGCTCAAGATGGACTGGTGGTTCGGCACCGTGCTGCCGACCAACTGGAAGCTCGCGATGGAAGCCTTCCAGGAAGGCTATCACGTGATGCAGACCCACCCGCAGCTGCACAAGCTCTCGCCGGGAAGCCCGCATGGTGCCGATGCCGACGGCTGGACCCCGGCGCCGCGCGAGACCGCGCGTGAGGCGGTCCGCCAGGCGATCGACTTCTACGCCTGCATCGGCGACGGCATGGCGGGAATGGTCCACCAGACCGAAATCGACGTGCTCGAACGGATGAAGGACATGGACGTGCCCGACGATCCGATGGCGGCCTTCATGGCGATTTCCGAACAGGCCAATGCCGAGATCACCAGGGACGGGCTGGAGCGCGGCGCGCCGATGTTCGACATTCCCTCGGTCAATGCCGAACACGGCATGATCAGCGTCGAATACATGTTCCCGCACTACTTCCTGCTGCCGACCTTCGCGGCGATGTCGTCCTACCGCATCCGCCCGCTGACGCCGGAGACCTGCTTCTACGAGATCTGGTCGCTGGTGCTGCGCCCGGACGACGAGGAATTCGAGACGCCGACCGAACCCACGATCCTGCCTTACGATTCAGCTGAATTCCCCGAGATTCCGCGCCAGGATTATTCCAACCTGCCGCGCCAGCAGCTCGGCCTGCATGCGGGAGACTTCAAGTTCATGCGGCTCGCGCGCGAGCAGGAAGGCATGATCAGCAACTACCAGCGGCTGATCGACGGCTATCTTGCAGGTCTCGACGACGAGACGCTGCGCAAGGGGCAGAACATCGTCAACTGCGGTTATGACTGCCCGATCCATGACATCGGCTTCTGAAGGATATCAAGACAATGAGTGAAGAACCCCATCTGCTGACCGAAGTGGTCGAAAACATCCTGATCGCCACGTTCAACCGGCCCGAAAAGCTCAACGCGATGAGCTTCGAAATGGTCGAACTGATCGAGGAGGCAGTGGATCGCTTTCGCGACACGCCTGAATTGCGGGTCATGCTGTTCAAATCGAAAGGCCGCTATTTCTCGGCCGGCGCCGATCTCAAGCAGGGCGACGCCGCCTCGCGCGGCTGGCCCGAGGCCGGGTCGGAGGTCCGCGAGAGCCACCGCCGCCTGCCGATGCGCCGGGTGTGGAACGAGATGGAAGGAATCGAGAAGCCCTTCGTTGTCGCCCACCACGCGCGCTGCGTCGGCGGCAGCCTGGAGATGAGCCTGTCCTGCGATTTCCGCCTCGCGGCCGCCAGCGCCAGCTACGCCTTTCCCGAGGCCAAGTTCGGCGTACTGCCCGCGACCAACGGCGTCAGCCGGCTGGTGCGCATCATCGGCCCGCACTGGGCGCGCTACATGATCATGGCCAACATCCCGCTCGAGGCACATGAGGCGTGGAACGCAGGCCTCGTTCACAAGGTGTTCCCGGACGAGACATTCGACGAAGATGTCATGGCCTTCTGCCGTCACCTCGCCAAGCAGGATGGTGAACTGGTCGGTGCGGCCAAGGTTGCGATCGAGCTGGCCAAGGATCTGCCGGCCTATCAGGCGGCTTCGGTCGAACGGCTGGTCAACAGCTCGATCATGACCACCCAGCACTACCGCGACCTCACCACCGCACATGTCGCCAATATCGGCAAGGGCAAGGGATACTGACCATGGCTGAGCAAGACGAGAACACCGCGAAGTTCCGGATCTTCCGCGCGAAGGACGCCAAGGGGCTGATGGAGGCTGGCTGCATGAGCGTGGAGCCCTTCTCCGAGACCGCACGCGCCGGCATGGATAAGGCGATTTCGGCCGGATACCTCGGCGGCGACGATGTCCGAATCATGACCGACGTGCCGGGCTTCGGCATCACCAACGTCTGGTTCAAGCCCGGCTACAACCTGCCGCTCCACAGCCACGACGCGGACTGCATGTATTACATCGTCGCCGGCACCATTCGGCTGGGCACCGAGGATCTGGGCCCGCGCGACAGCTTCTTCGTGCCTTGCGACGTGCCCTATACCTACAAGATCGGGCCGGAAGGCGTCGAGCTTCTCGAAATCCGGCACAAGACCAGCTTCAACTTCGTCAACCACGCCAAGGGCGAAGCCTTCTGGGAACGCGCCTACGAGGACGCGAAGGAGCACAGCCCGCGCTGGCCGGACATGGAGCGGCCAAAGGTGAATGCCTGAGCGATAGAAAGGGAACCCCGTTGCCCTCTCCCCTTGAGGGGAGAGGGCAAGACAAGCCTAATTCGCCGGGATCGCTCCGAAGAACTGCAAGCCGCCCTCGTGCGGATAGATATATTCGAGGTAGTGCCCGAGTTCCGGGGCCTCGATATAGATCGCGTCCATGAAGCTCGGATCGGCGAGGTCGAGTGCGACCGTCATCCCGCGTTCGGCGATCTCGGCCTTGACCGCGGCCCATTCCTCGTCGGAGTGGATCATGTAGCCGAGGTGGTGGAAAAGGAGGCCGAAGCTGCCGTCGGCGGGCAGCCGCGAAGTGTAGAACGCGGCTTCCGCCCCGCCCTTGGCGTCGATGATCTCGTACATGTTGCCGCCGACCCAGGCGAAGGCGACGCGGATCGATCCGCCCTCGCCCATCTCCCCTTCGATGTAGCTGTAGTCACCGATGCCGTATTTTGCGCGCAGCAGCTCGCAGGCGCGGTCAAGGTCGTTGGTGACGTAGCCGGTCTGGAACTGCTCCTTGCGCATCAGCCCGCTGGGCGCATGGGTGGGTTCCGGCGGGCGGGGAAGAATGGTGGTCACCTCAGGTCTCCTCGAAGCCGATGAAGCGCAGCTGCCGTTCCATCGGCGCACGTTCGCGCTCGAAGCCATTGACCGGCGCTTGCTCGTCACGATAGCCGATGGCGAGGCCGCAGAACAGCACCTGCTCCTCGTCGGAAATGCCGATATGGTCCTTTATCAGCCGCCCCCACATCGCCATGTATTCCTGCGCGCAGCTGTCGAGCCCCTCCTCGCGCAAGAGCAGCATCACCGTCTGCAGCCACATGCCGACATCCGACCACTGCGGCAGGCCCATGACGCGCGGGATGTGGCAGAGCAGCAGCACCGGTGCGCCGAAGGACACCGCGTTCTGCGCGGTCGCATGGGCGCGCATGTCGAAATCGCCGCGGGCGATGCCGAGCGTACCATATTGCTTCGCCCCCATCGCCGCGAGCCGGTCCCGGTATTCCTGCGGTATATCGGGCGGGGTGATGACATATTCGGCGGGCTCCTGGGCCGGCGTGGTCAGCAGCTTCTCCTGCAGGCTGCGCAAGGGCTCGCCGGTCAGCACAGTGGCTTCCCAGGGCTGGAAGTTGCAGCCCGAGGGCGCCCAGCGCGCGGTGTCGAGCACGCGCCGGAGCAGATCTAGCGTGACCGGATGATCGGTGAATTGCCGGATCGAGCGGCGCGAGAGCACCGCGTCGCTGACACTATCGGACTTCATCTGGCGGATGAACTTAAGCTCAGTTGTTCTTGATGAAGTCGAGGATGACCGGCACCAGCTTCGGCCAGCTGCGGAACAGCGTGTGGCCATCCTGTCCCGTCGCGGTCTGGTCGGAACGGTAGTTCCACTCGTCATCGTTCCACGGCGGATCAAGCATCACCGAATGCGTCACCAGCCGGTGGACCCACTCGGTCGTCGCACGGGTATGCGAGAGGTCCGAAACGCCGCTGCGGAAGATCAGCGTCGGCATGGTGATCCGGGCGAAATCGCGCGGTTTCATCCCCGGAACCGGGGAAATGTCGGACGGCGCGTAAGCAGTGGCCCATTTCTGCATCACCGCGATAAAGCGTTCGGGGTCCATCGCTCGCAATGCATCAGCGGCCTGGGGGTTCTTCTGCAGGTGCTCTGCCCAGCTGGTGGCCTGGAGCACCGCTTCCATGCCGCCCTTGCTCGCCGCCGTCGCCGCCTCGCCGCAGTAATAGGTCGCAAGCTGCATCAGCCCGATCGGATCGCCGCTGATCCACCACAGCGCGAGATGCGAGCAGATGTCGGGATTACGTGAACCCGCCAGCATCGAGACGCGCGAGCCGCCCGAGCCGCCCGCGATCACCGTCGGCCCGAGGTCGAGCTTGCGGATCAGGCCAGCGAGCGCATCAGCCTGGTTCTCCGATTCGCTTTCGCCCAGAAGGCAGGTGTCGGAATAGCCGCAATTCGGCCGGTCATAGATCAGCACCCGGCGTCCGGCCTCGGCGAACAGCTCCGCCATCTCGCGCAGGCCCGGCACGTCCATGGTGAAGCGCCCGCCCGGCGTCAGCGCCACTGCGGGGTCCCCTGCCTTGCCGATCAGTTCATAGGCGATGCCGACACCGTTTACGTCCATTCTTTCCATGATGATTCCTCTCCGTTTTCGCTTTGTGCGATTGCAGGGGCCATCCTTGAACGGCTGGGCGTACGGTGCAAGAGCTAAGTGCACACTGCGCGATCGTGCTTACTTGCTGGCCGCTCCCATTTGCGCATGGATAGCCGTGATCCGCATACGGGCGTAATGGGTTGGCGAACCTTGCCGCCATTTCTCAAAGGGCTCATCGAATGGAACGACTCTTTACCCTGCTCGCATCCAGAACTGCATTCGCGACGGGGCAACCACTCGCTTTTGTAATCGCCTCCGGCATCATCATCATGTGGGTCCTGACCGGGCCGGTCTTCGGCTGGTCCGACACATGGCAACTCGTTGTGAACACCGGGACGACGATCGCCACCTTTCTGATGGTCTTCCTAATACAGAACTCACAAAACCGCGATGCTGCTGCAATCCAGGCGAAGCTCGATGAGTTGATCCGCGCAGTGCACGACGCCCGAAATGAATTCGTTGGCATCGAACATCTGACTGACAGCGAGATCGAACGGATTCGCGCGGAGTTGGAAAACGAAGTCGCCACACAGAAACCGGGACGGCGCAGGCATGAGAGCATCGGGCGACTTCTTGACCGTCGATAGACGGACCGGGCGGGCCTCTTCCCCCCCCCCCGCCGCTGCCATCCGGCACCGCCAACCCAAATCAGAGACCCTGCTCCCTCACATCCCGATGACCGTCTCCGCCCTGAGATGGCTGCGGTCGAGTTCGCCGATACTGGTGATCCCCAGCATGGCCATCGCCATGTCGATCTCGTTCGCCAGCAGCGCCAGCGCGTGGCGTGCCCCCGTCTCGCCCGCCGCTGCCGCGCCGAACAGGGTGGCGCGGCCGATGAGCGCGGCTTTCGCGCCGATGGCCAGCGCCTTCAGCACGTCCGCGCCGCGCCTGACGCCGCCGTCCCACAACACGGTGATATCACTGCCGACATCGTCGACGATCTCAGCGAGCACGTCGATCGAGGCCGGCGAGGAGTCGAAATTGCGTCCGCCGTGGTTGGAGACGCAGACGCCGTCCACCCCGTGCTCGCGCGCCAGCTTCGCATCCTCGCGATTGAGCACGCCCTTGATGACGAGCGGCCCGGCCCAGCGCTTCCTTAACTCGTCGACATCGGCCCAGCTCAGCGACTGCGCGTTCTCGATGCGGCTGACGGTGCGGAT
>Ga0181594_10005020_pt1 | contig 11650 bp, 11 predicted proteins | sample 071ome_18_FD_145603 | JGI IMG/M metagenome (GOLD analysis project Ga0181594, IMG submission 145603) | Coastal salt marsh microbial communities from the Groves Creek Marsh, Skidaway Island, Georgia - 071413BT metaG (spades assembly) | ecosystem: Environmental > Aquatic > Marine > Intertidal zone...
GAATCCCCCGGCGAACCTGTCTGCGGCCTCACCATCGGCATCTCGGACACTCGCCCACGCGATGGCATCCAGCGAGCACATCCCCACCAGCGGAACCGCCCACGCACGCGATAGCCCGAGCGCGAACGCAATACCGACACGAAGCCCCGAATACGGTCCGGGTCCTACCCCCACGCACACGGCCTGCGGGATCCCACCCGAGAAATCGGCACGCAGATCGATAAGAGCCTGATCAATCACTTCTGCATGTTTGCGCCCACCTTCGACGCTGCATCCACGACCAGGGCCACGTCCGTCACCGAGACCGAGGGACGTGACGGGGCCTGAGGTATCGATGCCGAGGACGAGCATGGTCACAGCACCGAGTCTTGCATCGCCCGGACCAATCGATGTGCAACACGATCGGGCGCGAATACGTGAATGCGGCGAGTGTCCCCATCACCCTCGAGTTGGACGTGAACCCGATGCTGCGGCAGGGCACGCGCCACGCGTTCTCCCCACTCGATCACCACAGCCGTGGTCTCGAAGTCGAGATCAAGGTCGTCCCACTCCTCGAGCGAACCAACGCGGTACGCATCCACGTGTGTGAGCGGGGTTACCGCGTGTCCGATTCCCAACTCGCGGGCCAAGACGAAGGTCGGGCTGGTAATCGGTTCGGCAATACCCATACCGCGGGCCAACCCCTGCGTGAATGTGGTCTTCCCAGCTCCCAGGTCGCCTTCGAGAACGACGACGTCTCCGGGTTCCAGTAGTGCACCGAGCCTTTCCCCGATCGCGCGGGTACCTCCGGGCGAGGAACTGTCGAGAACGATCTCGTCGAGCGGTTCGCTCACGCGACCCCTCGACTCTCCCCAAGGTCACGCCGGACCCGGTCTACGAGTCCGTCGAGGAGCTCATTTACTTCGTGGGGACGTTCGAGCATCACCATGTGACCACTGTCGCCAAGGACGGCGAATTCCGCGCCCGGCACGGCCTCCACTATTTCCTCGCTGAGTTCGGGGGGCGTCAATCGATCCGACGACCCAACGATCACCAACAGCTCTGCCTGTTGGAACACCGGGAGGACCGCATGCTTGTCGTGCAACTGCAGGGCAGGCAGGAAATCAGCGACCACTTCCAACGACGTACTCGCGAGCATCTGCGCGACGAACCGACCTGCGTTATCGGAAGCGGGTGATCCAAAGGAATACAAACGAGTGATCAGCAGTCCGAGATCGCTGTCGGACCACCCGTCCACAAGATGCTCACGCTCGGCGAGGAACTGGGCGACGGGCGGAGCCCACGCCTGTACCGCCTTGCCCAGGGGGCCCGGCAATCCGAGCGAATTCGCGCGCACGCTCCCGGCGGTTGTTGCGATGAGTGCCACACCGCGCACCCGCGAACCGAACTGCTCGGGATGCTGATCTGCGTACGCCATGATCGACATTCCACCCATCGAGTGCCCGATGAGAACGATCGGACCGTTGGGCACAAAAGCATCGATGACGGCACCGAGATCATGGCCGAGCTGATCGATGTGATGTGAGGCGCCGCCCGCCATCGTCGAGCGACCGTGGCTGCGCTGGTCGTAGAAGACCAACCGGGCATTCGCACGCAGATGCTCGCGCTGGTAGTGCCAGGAATCGTGCGTCAGGGCGTACCCGTGACAAAAGACGATCGTGAGATCTGTGTCCTTCGGATCGCGCGGTTCATCCACCTCGACGTGCAACGCCGTTCCATCGGCGGTGACGAATTCACGGACATCTCCGCGTAGCGTTCCGAGAGTCGATTCCTCACCAGCGTCGAGTGCTGACCGCCGAACGAGAGCGCGTTCGGCAAGGACACCGACGGCAGCTCCAGCCGCGACGACCCCGGCTGCGGCTACGCCGCGACCAGCCAGCCGCCAGGCAGAAGAGATATCCATCGCTCCCATTCTCCTCGGTGTGGTCGTTTCGAATCGATTCAGCCTCAGCCGGACGGCACCGAGACGTACTCACGCGGTACTCGCGAACTGATTCGCGTGACGATTTCATAACCGATGGTGCTCGACCATCGTGCCCAATCCTCTGCTGTGGGTTCCCCATCATCACCGGGACCGAACACGACGACGTCATCCCCGGGCTGAACCTCGCTTTCGGGGCCGAGCTCGACGACGAATTGGTCCATCGCCACGACTCCGCGCACCGGACACCGTCTGCCGTCGATGAGGACCTCCGCGACGTTTGATGCAGCCCTGGGGATGCCATCGGCGTATCCCACGGGAACCAGCCCGACCGTGGTGGCCTCCGGTGCCACCCACGACCCGCCGTAGGAGACGGCGGTGCCCCGCTCGATGCGCCGGACGTGCGCAAGTCGGGCCCGAAGGGTCATCGCCGGCCTGAGCCCCAACGTCGCACTGCTCCCCAAGCCAACGCCGGGCGCAATCCCGTACACGGCGATGCCCGCGCGCACCATGTCCAAGGTTGCATCCGGGCGATTCACAGTCGCTGCGCTATTCGCGATGTGACGCAGCGGAGCATCCAACTCGTAGACCGCTGCAACCTCGCACGCTTGGTGGAACGTCGCGATTTGTTCCTCGATGGAGGGGTTAAGTGGTTCGTCCGCGCTGGCCAAATGCGACCACAGGCCGACGATGTCGACAAACCCAGCCACCTGCGCTGAAACTGCGGACGCGAACACCGTCTCCCACGACGATCGTGGGACGCCGTTTCGACTGAGCCCTGTGTCCACCTTGATGTGGATGCGAGCAGGCTGCCCAACGTGTCGGGCAGCAGCAACGATCTCCACCAGCGCGAGCTCGCTCGACACCGATAGATCAATGCCGCTTGCGACACAGTCGACCAGCCCTGGCTCACCCGGCGCCCATAGCCAGGCCAGTATTCGCCCGCGGTCTCCCGCAGCCCGAAGCGCGAGCGCTTCCGTCGGCAAGGCGACACCGAGCCACTGTGCCCCGCAGTCACGAAGGGTGCGGGCGACGCGATCGCTTCCGTGGCCATAGGCATCGGCTTTCACCACGCCCATCACCGGAACCCCGCATTCAGCAAGACGCCGATAGTTCTGCACGATGGCCGACAGATCGATGACTGCCTTCGCGCGACTGGGATCACCGGTCATGAAAGTAACCCTGCCAGGTCGCCGGATCGAGCCGCGGCTATCGCCTCCGGGACAGCGTCTCGAACATCGGTGGCGACGATGGGCCGGCCTCCCCGACGGGCAACTCGAGCGGCCAAACCGTGCAGCCAGACCGCGGCCGCAACGACGATCGTCGGATCATCGTCACGATTCGAGGCGAGCATCCCGGCGGTCAGACCGGTGAGGACGTCGCCGCTGCCGGCGCAAGCGAGGTCGGCAACACCCGCGGTGTCGACGAACGTGACTCCGTCGGATGAGGAGATCGTGGTGCCCGGACCCTTGAGAACCACTGTGGCCGTCAATTCCCCCGCCATCTGCTCGGGTGTCGCGGGGGATCCCAGGGCGCTCGCGAGTACCTCGAATTCACCCTCATGCGGGGTCAAGACGGTGGTGTGCCCACGACTGCCGCGGTCACGAACCCTCGACATCAGACGCTCATCAGCGGCTAGGCAGCGCAGGGCGCCCGCGTCGAGGACGACGGGAACGTCGCAATCGAGCACCATGTCGAGCGTTGCAGCATCGGCCTCGGTGAAGCCGGGACCGCAGGCCCACGCACGGATCTTGGCGTCGGTGCGCGGGTCCACTCGATCTCGGACGATGTCGGGGTAGGTCGAGATCACCAGGTCTGCGACTCCATCGGCGCGGTCAACGAAGCGAACCATGCCCACACCGGAATAGCGGCTAGCCCCCACCGTCAGGAGAGCGGCTCCGGGAAACGCCCGACTACCGGCCGAAACGGCGACGACCCCGCGTCGGTACTTGTGATCATGTTCCGCGGGCTCGGCCACGAGTTCAGCGACGTCGAGGGCTTCGATGGCCAACACCGTGGCTTCGGGAAGTTCGGATTCCAGACCGATGTCAACCACCTGAATGGCGCCGGCGAAGCCGCGACCGGGACTCAGGAGCAGCCCCGGCTTATAGCAACCGAAGGTCACCGTCATATCCGCCTCGAAGGCCTCGCCCAGCACGGCACCGGTATCTGCATCGATACCGCTGGGAATATCCGTCGCGACGCGAAGGGCCGGAGAATCGTTGGCCATACGCACGACCTCGGCTGCAGGCTCGCGTAGCGCGCCACGCGAGCCGATACCGACGATGCCGTCGATCACCAGGTCCGCAGCGTCGAGGAGTTCTCGGCTCGCATCCGCTTCCGCGGAGACCGAGGCGAGTCGTCCCCCGGCTGATTTCAAAGCGCGGGCCCCAACCTCGAGATGCGTGTCCGCGAGGCACAGTGCCACAACGGACATGCCTCGGCGGGCGAGGTGCGCGCCGGCAAAGAGCGCGTCACCTCCATTGTTGCCGGGGCCGACGAGGATCACCACCGACGTTCCCGCCACCCGACCCCGCACGTCCCGCACAAAGCGAAGGCAATGCACGGCCAAACCTCGTGCCGCTTGCTGCATCAATGCACCGTCCGGAACCCGAGACAGCAATCGATTCTCGGCTGCGCGGACGACCTCTACCGGGTACAGCCCGAACATCACTCCACCGTGACGGACTTCGCGAGGTTTCGTGGTTGGTCTACATCGTGACCTTTCACGGTGGCCAACTCACATGCGAAGACCTGAAGAGGAACCGTCGAAACCAGCGGTTGCATGAGGGTGGGAGTTTCCGGAACCCGGATGATGTGATCGGCGAATCCGGAGATGGACTCATCACCCTCTTCGGCGATAGCGATCACCGATGCGCCTCGGGCCCGGACCTCTTGGATGTTCGAGATGATTTTGTCGTGGAGCACCGCGCGACCACGGGGCGATGGCACGACCACGATCACCGGGATCCCATCCTCGATCAGCGCGATCGGCCCGTGCTTGAGTTCTCCCGCGGGGAATCCCTCAGCATGCATGTAGGCGAGTTCCTTCAGCTTCAATGCACCCTCGAGTGCCACCGGATATCCGACGTGCCGCCCCAGGAAGAGCACCGAAGGCGCGTGTGCAAATTCCTGGGCGAGCGCACGGACAGGCTCAACGGTGTCCAAAACGAGATCGACTTTCTGGGGCATGTCACCAAGCTCGCCCAAGATCGAGCGGATCTCGTCTTCGAACATCGTCCCGCGGGCCTGCGCGAGATAAAGACCAACCAGATACGCGGCGATGATCTGCGTCAAGAAAGCCTTGGTCGACGCGACCGCGATTTCGGGCCCGGCGTAGGTGTAGAGCACGGCATCGGACTCTCGTGGGATGGTCGCGCCGACGGTGTTGCAGATGGCAAGCGTTCTGGCTCCCTGAGCCTTCGCGTGCCGAAGGGCCATGAGGGTGTCCATCGTCTCCCCTGACTGGGAGATGGCGATGACCAACGAGTCCGGTCCGACGATCGGATCCCGGTAACGGAACTCACTTGCGAGCTCGACGTCGACAGGCAGGCGCGTCCAATGCTCGATCGCATACTTGGCAACCATTCCGGCGTGCGCGGCCGTGCCGCACGCCACCACCACGACCTTCGTGATCTCGCGTAGGACTGCATCGTCGAGGTCCGTTTCGTCCAACTGGATTCGCTGCTCGGCGTTGATCCGGCCTCGAAGAGCATCGGCGACAGCCTTGGGCTGCTCGGCGATCTCCTTCAACATGAAGAGGTCGTAGCCACCCTTCTCTGCCGCCGACGCATCCCAGTCGACGGAGTAGGGCTTGGCCTGCACCGGTGTGCCGGCGAAATCGGTGACCTCCACGCCGTCGGCGCGGACCACGACGATCTGGTCTTGCCCGAGTTCCAACGCATCGCGAGTGTGATCGACGAACGCAGCGACGTCGCTGGCCAGAAAATTCTCACCCTGTCCGAGCCCGACAACCAACGGCGAGTTCCGGCGGGCACCGACAACCAAAGTCGGGTCACTGGGATCCATCGCTACCAGGGTGAAGGCGCCCTCGAGTCGGTGGCATACGGCCTGCATCGCTCGCGGCAGATCCTGCTCGACGTTCGGCAGCGCCCGAGCCAGGAGGTGCGCAACCACCTCGGAGTCGGTCTCGGAGGCGAGGTGCACTCCCTCGGCGAGGAGTTCTTCCCGCAACTGCGTGAAGTTTTCGATGATGCCGTTGTGGATGACGGCCACCCGACCGTCATCGCTCACGTGCGGATGGGCGTTGTGATCGGTGGGTCCCCCGTGGGTGGCCCACCGGGTGTGGCCGATGCCCGTCGTCGACTGCGGGAGGGGGTCTTGGCCGATGAGTGTCTCGAGGTTGGCCAGTTTCCCGGCCTTCTTGCGCACCTCGAGGCGCCCCTCGCTAATGACCGCCACTCCAGCGGAGTCGTACCCGCGGTACTCCAGGCGGCGCAATCCGGCCACCACGACCTCGAGGGCCTGCTTCTCCCCCACGTAACCGACGATTCCGCACATAGCCGCAAGACTACGCCCGAGGTGACAAGGTAGTGCCGTGCTCACCGTCCAGGTCTCATGTCCTCGTGACCTGAGCCCACGCTGTGAGGAGATCCTTGCTGCCGCTCCCAGCCTCACGGGACTGGCCAAGTTTCCCGAGGCCAGCATCGATCCCGCCGGTGACGTCTTCGAGGCTCAGGTCGAAAGGGACGCCGTCAACGACCTTGTCGCGGCCCTCATCGAACTCGGTGTGACGAAGACAGGGACGGTTCAAATCCTTGGCTCGAACGCGTGGGTTTCCGAACGCGCTCTCCACGCGGAAGAGACCTCACCCGATGCCGACAACGTCGTCTGGCCCCAGGTGATCGAACAGGCCTACGAACAGTCGAAGATCACCCCGGCCTTCCTCGCCTTCATGACGATGGCCACTCTTCTCGCTGCGATCGCGGTCATCACCGATTCCCCGATCCTGGTCGTCGGCGCGATGGTGCTCGGCCCAGAATTCATGGCCGTCATCGCACTCGGTTTGGCACTTGTCCGCAAGCGCCGAACCCTTCTTCATCAGGCGGCACGGACCCTGGTTCTCGGTTTCGGATTCTCCGTGACCGCCACGGTGGCGTTCGTAGGGCTAGCCCGCATCACGGGCTTGGCGACCCTCGCAGACGTCAGCGCGCCACGTCCCGGCGTTTCCTTCATCTACACACCGAACGCTTGGTCGCTCATCGTCGCCATCATCGCGGCGGCGGCCGGTGTCCTCGCCCTGACGACGTCACAATCGACCGGCATCATCGGTGTATTCATCTCCGTGACGACGATTCCCGCTTCGGGGAACGTCGCCGTCGGCCTGGTCTTCGCCCAGTGGAATCAAGTCTTTGGTAGCGCTTTGCAACTTGCTATCAACCTGACCGGAATGGCCATCGCGGGATGGGCCACGCTCGCGCTCAGACAGCGCATGTCGAATCGAACTAGTCGAGAGCTAGCTCAGCACTCACGACATCGGCTATGGCGCCGGCTAGTCGCTCGGCGTCCTCAGCCGTAGGCGCCTCGACCATCACTCGAACGACCGGCTCGGTCCCCGACGGCCTCAAAAGCACCCGCCCTTTCCCCGCGAGCTCGGCTTCCGCGTCCGCCAGCGCCTGCTGCACGACGGGGTTGGCCTCGATGCCGGCCTTGTCCACTCCGCCGACATTGACGAGGACCTGAGGCAGCTTGTCCACGGCGGCGGCAAGTTCGGCGAGCGACCTGCCGGTGCGCGCCATCTGGGCCAAGACGTGCAGGGCCGTGAGCACACCGTCACCAGTAGTTGCGAAGTCGGTCATCACAACGTGACCACTTTGCTCGCCACCGAGCACGTATCCCCCCGAGCGCATTTCCTCGAGTACGTACCGATCTCCCACGGCGGTCTCGGACACAACGATCCCCGACGCCTGCATGGCCAACTTGAAGCCGAGATTCGCCATGACCGTGGTGACGACCGTATTTCCCACGAGTCGTCCTCGATCGCTCCAGGCTGCGGCCAGAATCGCCAGGATGTGATCCCCGTCGACGATGGATCCGTCGGCGGCGACCGCTAGGCAACGGTCAGCGTCTCCGTCATGAGCGATCCCAACATCGGCACCACTCTCGCGCACCGCCTCGATAAGCGAGCCCAGGTGCGTAGAACCGCAGTCCTTGTTGATATTCCAACCATCAGGAAAGGCATGAATGGCTGTGACATCGGCGCCCGCGCGCGACATAGCCTGCGGAGCGACCTCGAAGGCCGCCCCGTTGGCGCAATCCACGATGACGCTGAGCCCATCGAGTGAGACATCGATGGTGCTGACGAGGAAATCGGCGAAGCGCGACGATGCCGTGGCATCGTGGGTTACCCGACCAACGTCGATCCCCACGGGTCTATCCCACTGCTCGCCAATCCGTTGCTCGATCGCGTCTTCGATGTCGTCGGCGAGTTTGTGACCACCGCGAGCGAAGAACTTGATGCCGTTGTCCGGCATCGGATTGTGCGAGGCGGACAACATCACGCCCAGATCAGCGTCCAGTTCTGCCGTGAGCCAAGCGACGGCGGGTGTCGGAATGATTCCGGCAACAGTGACGTCTACACCGGCACTTGCGAGTCCGGCGACGACCGCCGCCTCCAGGAATTCTCCGCTGGCTCGCGTATCACGACCGACCACCGCCCGTGGTCGATGTCCGGCGAAGGCACCGACGTCCCCCAGAACGTGCGCCGCGGCCACCGCAAGATCGACAGCGAGTTCCGCCGTGATGTCGCGGTTGGCCAGGCCCCGAACTCCGTCCGTGCCGAAGAGTCGGCCCACAGATGGATCCTTAGCGCTTGCTGTACTGCGGAGCCTTGCGAGCCTTCTTCAGCCCGTACTTCTTACGCTCCTTGGCGCGGGGATCTCGGGTGAGGAAGCCCGCCTTCTTCAAGGACGGACGGTTGTTCTCCTCGTCGATCTCGCTCAGGGCGCGGGAGATACCCAATCGCAAGGCGCCAGCCTGACCAGAAACGCCACCACCGTTGAGGCGAGCGATGACGTCGAATCGGCCCTCGGCGCCCAACGTGACGAAAGGCTCCTTGACCTCTTGCTGGTGCACCTTGTTCGGGAAGTACTCATCGAGCGAACGACCGTTGATGGTCCACTGTCCGGTTCCGGGAACCAGACGGACTCGGGCGACGGCCTCTTTGCGACGACCGATGGCCGCGCCCGGAGCCGTGGTGATTTCGCGAGCGACGGGCGCGGACGCCGGGGTCTCGCTGGTGTATTCGGAAGGAACGTCTTCCTCGACGATGTCGACAGTTGCTTCAGACACGGGGTTTCCTCTGCTTTCTTTCCGCGCTGCTACTGCGCGACCTGGGAGATCTGGAACGGCTGGGGGTTTTGCGCGGCGTGCGGGTGATCCGCGCCGGTGTAGACCTTCAGCTTCTTCAGCTGCTGGCGTCCCAACTTGTTATGCGGGAGCATGCCCTTGACCGCCTTCTCGATGGCGCGCTCGGGGTTCGACTCGAGTAGCTCCTCGTAAGTCGTCGCCTTCAGACCACCGGGGTGGCCGGAGTGCCGGTAGGCGATCTTCTTCTCACGCTTGGAACCGGTCAACGCGACCTTGTCCGCATTGATGATGACGACGAAATCGCCCGTGTCCACATGCGGTGCGAAAGTCGCCTTGTGCTTACCCCGAAGGAGTTGGGCAGCGTGGGTGGCAAGGCGACCGAGGACAACGTCGGTCGCGTCGATGACATGCCAGCTACGTGTGATGTCGCTGGACTTGGGGCTGTAGGTGCGCACAGGACGCCGCCTTCTTTCTCGTCGGGACTGGTTTCTGTGCTCAACCAGGCTGGCTGAGCCGTACTGGACGCCTTCCGGGTGTCCAGGCTGCTACTTCGGGGGAAGCACGCAGCAAGGGGAAAGGCTACCGGAGGTGGAATTCCTCCCTAAGCCAGGGTGATCCAGACCTTTCGCAGCGGCTCGGTCACGGTCCAGGTGGTCCGGGCCCCCATGGGCAGCAGGCCCACGACCCCGGGGGCTAGCACGATGCGGCCCCCCTCCTCGCAGGTGACGGTTCCCGCCCCCTGGAGCACGACGAAGACCTCCTCGACCTCGACGTCGGTCGAGGTGCCCACCGAGTGTTCCCACACCCCCACCTCCATGTCTCCTTGGCTGGCAACCGCCGTCACCGCTGTCGTTACCTCCCCAGACGGGTTTTTCTCCTGCTCTAGGGGTGAGTGCGAGAGCGCGACGCCCGATGCGTCAAAGGACCGGATCATGACCCGAGGCTACGGCCACACGTGGGCGTGCAGCGCTCTAGTCGGCCGAGCGGAGAGTCCGTGTCTGTGTTTGTCGTGCATTCCACTGACTCGGCGGCGGGTATCCCACTTCCTCGAGGACAAGAGGGTGCGCAGGCATCACCGTGACGCCAGCCTCGCGAGCACGCTGGTCCAGTGCTTGGCGCGGGTAGTGCACCGGTCGCTTGCCTTGACCCACCGGGATCAAAGCCCCCACGAGGCTGCGGACCATGGAATGGCAGAAGGCGTCGGCCTTCACCTGCATAACGGCCGTTCCGAGGCCGCTCACCGGATCGACCTGCCGCTGCCATCGAAGCTCGAGGATCTCGCGAATCGTCGAACCGTGTTCTTTGAGCTTGCAAAAGCTCGTGAAGTCGTGTTCACCGATCAAGGTGCTGGCCGCATCATTCATCGCGTCGATGTCGAGTTCGGAAGACAGGGCCAACTGATACCGCCGCATGAGCGGATCGGGGCCGCGCGAATCATCGCTGACCGTGTAGGAATAACGACGCCAGAGTGCGGAGAATCGAGCGTCGAAATCGCCGGAAACCGCATCCACGCTAGTCACCCGGACGTCCTCGGGCAGAGCACGATTAACCCGGGAGATGCCAAGATGCCGCGCTGCATTCGAATCGAAATGCGCCACTTGGCCGCGTGCGTGCACGCCAGCATCCGTTCGACCGGCGCACGTGAGGTCGATCTGCTCACCGGTGAGTTGCCCCAGTACGCGGCTCAATTCACCCTCGACCGACCGAAGTTCCTTTTGCCGCGCCCAGCCGTGAAACTCGGTTCCGTCGTAAGAGACGAGCAAACGGAAACGAGTGGCCGTTCCACCGGGGGAATCGACCACTCGTACTCCTGGAATTGTCCTCGAGGAAGAGCCTGGACCGGCTACTTCTCGTCGGCTCCTTCTTCGGCTGTTTCTTCGGATGCTTGTTCGGCGTCAGATTCCGCAGCGACGTCCTCGGCTGCCGCTTCTTCGGCGTCAGACTCCGCAGCGACGTCCTCGGCTGCCGCTTCTTCGGCGACTTCCTCAGAAACGACGTCTTCCGCAGCGGCAACCTCCTCCTCGCGCTCCTTGGCGGCGCGCTTAGTTGCACCCGTCGCCTCGGCAACGACCTGCTCGAGCATCGGCTCGACCAGCTCGATGACCGCCATGGGTGCGTTGTCGCCCTTGCGGGGACCGATCTTGGTGATGCGGGTGTATCCACCGGGACGGCCGGCATACTGCGGACCGATTTCGGTGAACAATGCGTGCACCACGGACTTGTCACGGATGACGGTCATAACTTTCCGACGAGCGGCCAGGTCACCCCGCTTGGCGAAAGTGATCAGTCGCTCGGCAAGCGGACGCAGGCGCTTGGCCTTGGCCTCGGTGGTGGTGATCTTGCCGTGTTCGAAGAGGGCCGTGGCGAGGTTGGCGAGCATCAACCGCTCGTGCGCCGGAC
>Ga0181594_10005021_pt1 | contig 11645 bp, 8 predicted proteins | sample 071ome_18_FD_145603 | JGI IMG/M metagenome (GOLD analysis project Ga0181594, IMG submission 145603) | Coastal salt marsh microbial communities from the Groves Creek Marsh, Skidaway Island, Georgia - 071413BT metaG (spades assembly) | ecosystem: Environmental > Aquatic > Marine > Intertidal zone...
GCACAGGTGTAGCATCGACGGCTAACGTCCTGCCTTCGAGCGCGGATTGCAGCGCCTTCTCCATGAGATGCCTCGCTTGGCTCGTGTAGGCGTAAATGCTGGCGTGGATCGCTGCGTCCTTCCAGTTGTCAACGGAGCACGCGCTCGAATACGCCTCGAAATCATTCAGCGAACGAATCAGTTCAGATAGATGTCTGGGACACTCACAATCCAATACGATTTTTTCTTCCGCGGCTGCCAACAATTCTTGATCACTGAACAGTCGCGGTTTTGGGGGCATCAGGTCAGACAAGTTGCCTATGCCCTCTGTCGTTTCCTTCTCGACCTGCACGCGACCCATCTCAAACGCCAGTCGCGATGGCTCTACGGGATACTGCAGAGCGCTGTGACCATTCCGCTCGAGCTCCGCGAGCCACTGCTCGTTGGCAAACTGGTACAGCACAATGGTACGCCGCGCGCCCAAACGCGCAGCAACCGCCTCAACGCCTCTGATCTGTTGGAGCGTGAGCGATGGACAGTGAGCCACCAGTAAATCCGCACTTTGCTCTGCGTCGACCAGCGCAATGGCATCATCCACGGGCATCCGAGCCAATAGCGCTGACACACCCGAGATACAGCCCTGATGCCCATCAATCCATTGGCAAAGCTCGGCGCCTACGAACACCACCCGAGGCTTGCTCGGCGGCAGGGATTTGGGCGCCCCAAACTGGTTTTGCTGCTGCAGCAGCACCTCGAGGGTCTTCCGGTCAGAGGCCGCGATTTCACCGATGCGAACGCCCTGCTTGACCAGTGCCGATACCAACTGCAGGTGATCCAGATCAGATTGCGTGTATTGCCTGCGCCCTGTTGCTGATTTGTAGCTGGCACCAAGGCCATAGCGTCGTTCCCACACACGCAGGGTGTCGGACTTTAAGCCAGTGAGTCTGGCGACAGTACCAATGCCGTACAGAGGGCGTGGCTCAAGGGTCACAGTGGCTTTCATTGGCGCATTCATCGCTATGTCCTGTTCTCGATTTGTTCAGGTTTACGTCCGGTTTTGACAATCGGATGTCTAAAACCGGAAATTTGTCGAAGTTTTGTCCAGCATTAAGGTGGACAACAGGCCCTCGAAATCAAACCTCAAGCCCGTCTGAGGCCGTATCTATTACAAATCGGGGGGGCAGTCATGCAAACATTAGACAGCAGTGAAGACGTTGATCTGGAGTTGATGTTCGCCGAGATCAGGCGGTATCCACTTCTCACCGCAGATGAAGAGAAAAGCATCGATTCGCGCAAATGGCATGCAGTCGAGACGCTGTCTCGGGTGTTCGGCGAGGTCGCCGACCTGCGAGTGATCCTAGCGGAGGTGCTCCACAACGCGCTGGAGTGCCCGCCCGAGGTGAAACGATTCCCCAGCCGCGAGCAGCATTTCACATTACGCCGGGAGCTCGCTCCGTATTTCTCAGACGGTAACCGGGCCGAAGCTGCGCGCACGTCATTCAAGGTGTTGCGCGGTCGCGTCTCAAAGAAGCGCGCCACCGAAACGGTTGCCAATTTACAAATTCCCGCGAGCCTGACTGTTGGGATCGCGGTGTTCATGCTGCGACGCGCGGGGGGGCAGTTCCCCGACGCGGTGGCGGACGCCGTCGGCCATTGGTCTCGACATTGGATATCTCCCACACCGCCGATTGCCCTTGAGCCCGACATACTCAAGACCATCAGGCGTGCTTTGCGCGAGTACACCGAGGCTAGGGACGCGTTGGTCATGCACAACCTGAGGCTGGTCCATTCCATTGCAGGCCGCTATCGAGGTCGAGGAGTCGGATACCTCGATCTCGTGCAGGAGGGAACATTGGGTTTAATTCGCGCAGCAGAGAAGTTTGAGTTCGCCAAAGGCTATCGTTTCAGCACTTACTGCTTTAACTGGATCACGCAGGCCGTGCGTCGGTACGTAGGAGATACAGGCAGTCTGATCAGGCTGCCAACGCACGTTCAGGACCAGGTGAATAAGGTTTATCGTGAGCGCGCCATCGAGCAGGCCAAGACTGGTATGGAGCCTGACGCCGCCCAGCTCGCTAAGAAGCTCGGCATGGATAAGCAGAAGACCAAAGAGATTCTTGAGGTGAGAAACCTCGCTATTTCACTGGATGCACCCCGGTACGATGATGACGACGGTGCACTGGTCGACACCCTCACGAGCGAGCATTTTGGTGACACAACGAGTAACGCGGAGTTGGATTCACTTCACCGCTTCCTTGGAGAGGCAGTGGACCAGTTGGAGGCTAACGAACAGGCCGTGGTGGTCGCCAGGTGGGGACTCCATGATGGCCCGCCACTTTCTCGGTCAGAGATTGCTGACCGGCTGGGGGTCAGTCGAGAGTGGGTGAGGCAGCTCGAACGATCCGCGCTTCGCAAGTTGAAGACTCAGGATGGAGTACAGCAGGCGTTTTTGGATTATCAGCAGGTCGGCACTACCGCCTGAGCTCAAGCGGTCATTAGTGCCCGCAAAGCCGCGTTAAGCGTCGGATATTGGAACTCAAAGCCGTCATCAAGGAGTCGGGCTGGCACCACGCGTTGGCCCTGCAACAGCAACTCATCGGCCATTTCGCCCGCCAGCCAGCGGACCGCGAAGGCCGGCACGCCCAACCGGAGCATTGATCCTTTATGCCTCGCCACTTCACGGGCAAACGTGCGATGAGTTGCCGCTTCCGGCGCTACGAGGTTGCAGACCGGAGCCGGCATATCGTGCTCCAAAACAAATTGAATCGCCCTGACGACATCAGTAATGTGCACCCAGCTGAGCCACTGGCCACCGGTACCCAACCACGATTCGACACCCAGCTGATTTGCTTGCGTCATCTTTCCCAAGGCGCCACCCCGAGAGGAGAACACCACTCCCAGTCGAAGCCGCGTAACTGCTGTGCCCAGCTCTTGCGCGCATACCGCCTCATCTTCCCATTGCCGGCAAAGCTCCGCCGAAAAGCCTGCGCCAGAGGGCGCTTCTTCCGAAAAGACGCCATCTTCGGACGCGCCGTAGTAGCCAATTGCACTGGCGCTGATCAGTCTCTCGGGCGGCCTAGACTGCGCACGCATCCAGTCCACCAAACGGCGGGTCAGCGCCACCCTACTTTCAAAGATTTCCTGCTTGTACGCGCGGGTCCAGCGACGGTCAGCGAGACCCGCGCCAGCGAGGTTAATCACCGCATCAACCGGGCCTTCGCATTGCGAGAGCGATGTGATGTATTCGACACGGGGCGCATCCGCAGGAGGACGGCGGGTCAGCACAGTCACGGTTGCATTCTGCTCCTTCAGAGCAGTCACGGTCGCCGCACCGATCAAACCGGTGCCGCCTGTCATCAATACGTGCATAGTTTGCCTTCTCCTGTGGATCTCAAAATCCGTGTCCCAGAACAGACGTATACGCTCCATGTGCGAAACGGTTGAAGCATTGCAGGCAGTTTTGGAATCGCGCGGCCCATGGGCGGCCCTGACGGGGGCGGGCGTCAGTAGCGACTCGGGCATACCGACCTATCGAGACCACCAGGGCAACTGGTTGGGTAGCAACCCCATTCTGCATGAGGAGTTCATTCAGGACGAGGCGAAAAGGCGCAGATATTGGAGCCGATCTGCGCTGGGCTGGCCGAGAGTCGCCAAAGCGGAACCTAACGCCACCCATGCCGCGCTAACCCGGCTCGAGGCGGCAGGTACCCTGGGAGGCGTCATTACTCAGAATGTCGACAGATTGCACCAGAGGAGCGGCAGCCAAAACGTCATTGACCTTCACGGCCGCCTCGACCAGGTGCGGTGCCTTGATTGCGGTCAGATTGTGAGCCGACATCATGTGCAGCAATGGCTTGAGACACACAATGTAATACCGCCGTTAAAAGCCGCAGCGATCAGGCCAGACGGCGATGCAAGCCTGCCCGACTCTTTCATCGAACAATTCCAAGTGCCCAAGTGTCCAAACTGCAACGGGGTGTTAAAGCCTGATGTCGTTTTCTTCGGCGGAACGGTACCAAGATCCACGGTGACCCGGTGTCATGCGCTGATCGATCAATCTGCAGGCCTCCTCGTTGTGGGCAGCTCACTGTCAGTCTATTCAGGGTTTAGGTTCTGCCGCTATAGCGTTGAGCAAAACAAACCCATCGTGATTCTCAATCAGGGAAAAACGCGCGCGGATGAGATTAGCCTGCATCGATTTAGCATCGAACCCTTCACCCTATTACAGCAATGCGCAGATCGCATGCAGCAGTCATGTCGGAGAGAATGAATGTCGGCTATTTCCATCTATTGGTTTCGTGACGATTTGAGGCTCAGCGACCTGCCGGGCTTGAAGGCAGCTGCCGAGGCGGGCCCAGTCATCCCGGTTTATATTCTGGATACTGAGCTCGGCGAGGAATGGCGCCTGGGTAGCGCCAGCCGATGGTGGCTACACCATAGCCTTGTGGCGTTGCGAACCGCACTGGCCACGCAGGGTATTGAGCTCATTCTGAGAACCGGCGATATTGCAACGAACCTTGTGGATTTGGTCAAAGAAACCGGCGCCCAGCATATTTATTGCAGTCGGCATTACCAACCGTGGGCGGAGAGCCTTGAACTCAATATTAGGGAAGCAGTCACCGGGGTAGGCGCCACCTTGAAGCGCTATCCGGGGACACTCCTGCACGAACCGGAGACGGTGGCCACCGGCAGCGGCACGCCCTTCAAGGTCTTTACGCCATTCTGGCGGGCCTGCAATCGTCTACATCAGCCCAGCCAGCCCACTCCCGTACCTAAACTTTCGCCATTTCAGCACACCTTACTGAGCGAGGACCTCGACGACTGGCAACTGACACCGAGGTCCCCAAACTGGGCCTTTGGCTGGAATGATCTCTGGCAACCCGGAGAAGTCGGTGGCCAAGCCGCGTTGGCACAGTTTCTGAGCAACCACGTGCAAAACTATAGCCACGGGCGCGACATACCAGCCGAACCCAACACTTCTAGACTGTCGCCCTACCTGCGCTTTGGCAATATCTCACCGCGACAGGTCTGGCATGCGGCTCAAGCGACCAAAATCGAGCGGCACACCGAGGCTGACGCCATTGACAAATTCCTGAGTGAGCTGGGTTGGCGTGAGTTTTGTTACCACCTGCTGTTCCACTTTCCCTCCATGCCCGATGAGGCATTCAATCCCAAGTTTTCTTTCTTTCCCTGGGCTGAGGATGCTACGCGCCTGAAGGCATGGCAGACAGGTTTAACCGGCTACCCGATCGTGGATGCCGGCATGCGCGAGCTCTGGAAGACGGGTTTCATGCACAACCGTGTGCGCATGGTTGTCGCGTCCTTTTTAACGAAGCATCTACTGATTAATTGGCGGGAGGGTGAGGCCTGGTTTTGGGATTGTCTGCTCGACGCCGATCTTGCTTCCAATGCCTGTAGCTGGCAGTGGGTGGGCGGCTCAGGCGCAGATGCGGCGCCTTACTTTCGCATATTCAATCCCATCACCCAGGGTGAAAAGTTTGACAAAACGGGAGAGTACACACGTCGCTGGGTCCCCGAGGTAGCGCGCCTGCCGGATAAGTACCTGCACAAGCCCTGGGAGGCCCCCGAGAGCGTCCTGTCCGACGCTGGCGTCACCCTTGGCGAAGATTACCCGTTTCCCATCGTTGACCACAAAACCGCACGCGAAGCGGCGCTATCAGCTTATGGCACCCTCAAATCGCTGGAACAACCCAGCTAGTACTCACTCGTCTATGATGGCAACCGCTCGGGTCCAGCCGGCCGACGCGCCACGTATTTTGTGGGGAAAGCAGCTGATGGTGAATCCTGTAGCGGGTAGCGACTCGAGGTTGTGCAGTTTCTCCAGATGGCAATAACCAATGTGTCGTCCCGCCTTGTGACCCTCCCAGATCAGGCTCGCATCGCCGGTTTCGGCGTAGCGCTCGGCGGTCTTGTCAAAGGGCGCATCCCAGCTCCAGGCGTCCGTTCCGGTAACACGAATGCCCTGCTCCAAGAGATACATCGTAGCGGCATAGCCCATGCCACAACCCTTGCTCACAAAGTCGTCCTGTCCGTAAGCGGCACCGGCGGCGGTATTCACGACAACGATTTCAAAAGGCGACAGGGTGTGCCCAATCCGTTCAAGCTCGGATTGCACATCTTCGGCGGTCACCACGTAACCGTCAGGGTAATGGCGAAAGTCCAGCTTCACGCCGGGCTGAAAGCACCATTCCAGCGGAACCTCGTCAATCGTGATGGCTCGCTCCCGGCCACCCGCCTGCTCGTTCATGGTGGGATGAAAATGATAGGGAGCGTCTAAATGCGTGCCGTTGTGGGTTGAAAGCTGCACAAATTCAACCGCCCACCCCTCGCCATCGGGAAGCTCGCCACTCTCGAGGCCGGGAAAAAACGCAGCCATCTGCTCGGCACCTACGTCATGGGTGATGTAATCAATATTTGGCCTCATCATGGGAGGGTCACTGATCACCTCATTCTCGAGAAATATTGATAAGTCTACAAAGCGTCGCATCACGCCACCCTTCTATGGCCACTGTGCCCCCGAGCTTAGCGTATCGCCGCGGGATATTGGCAAATGTCGGGGTTGGCGTTATCTTGCGCGGCTTGCTCAACCGGATACTGCAATGATGACACCGCTTCAATTTGCTGTTCTTGTGTGCGCCTTTATCGCGCTGAAGGTTCAGGCAGAGGCATTTCCCTCCGCCTACGCCGCACCGGACGGACCACCCATATTGCTCACCAATGCAACGATTCTTGACGGTGCCGGGGCGCGATATGACAACACCAGCCTCTACCTCGCCGATGGCAAGGTCATGTGGATCGGGTCTGGCGAGACGGATCCCGATGCGGTCATTGTCGATGCGACGGATCGCTGGGTTACCCCGGGGCTCATCGACGTTCACTCACACCTCGGGGTTTACCCTTCACCCGGGGTGGCCGCACACAGTGACGGAAATGAAGCGACATCCCCCGTTACAGCCGAGGTATGGGCGGAGCACAGCGTCTGGCCACAGGATCCCGGATTCACTCGCGCCTTAGCGGGCGGCGTTACCGCGATGCAAATTCTTCCCGGGTCGGCAAACTTGTTTGGTGGCAGGGGCGTTACCTTGAAAAACGTCTCTTCCCTGAGTTACCAAGGTATGAAGTTTCCTGCAGCGCCGCACGGGTTGAAAATGGCCTGCGGAGAGAATCCAAAGCGCGTGTACGGCAACCGGGATCAAAGCCCCTCAACCCGCATGGGCAACGTCGCTGCATACCGTAGCGCGTGGATTCGGGCACAGCGCTATCAAGCCGACTGGGATCGGTACTATGAAGCGGTAGCCGACGCGGAAAGCGCCGCAACCAACGGGTCAGATGGTGCTTCCGTCGCTGACGCCCTGCTGACCAACACCCCGCCCCGACGCAATCTCGAACTGGAAACTCTCGCAGGTGCGCTGAGAGGCGACATTTTGGTCCATATGCACTGCTATCGCGCTGATGAAATGCTGACCATCCTCGATATGGCCGAGGAATTCGGCTATCGGGTGGGTACCTTCCACCATGGTGTTGAAGCCTACAAAATTGCTGATCAACTCGCGGAGAACGACGTCTGCGGAGCCCTATGGGCCGACTGGTGGGGTTTCAAGATCGAAGCCTACGACGGCATTCAGGAGAATATCGCGCTGGTGGATCGCCCTGAGGGCGGCTGTGCCATTGTGCACTCCGATTCAGCCGAGGGCATTCAGCGACTCAATCAAGAGGCCGCCAAGGCCATGCTACGGGGTAACCGTGCTGGGCTGGATATACCCCCCGAGCGGGCGATCCGCTGGATCACCTCCAACGCCGCTAAATCCCTCGGCATTCAGGATCTGACAGGCACATTGGAAGCGGGCAAGATGGCTGACGTGGTCTTATGGAACCAGAACCCGTTCTCCGTCTATGCAAAACCGCTACAGGTTTATATCGACGGTGTCATGCGCTACGAGCTGGGTAACCCGGCCTTGTCCCCTGAATCAGATTTTGAGCTCGGGCAGCTCATGGGAGCGGCACAATGAGAATGCTGCTTCCCCTGCCCCTCATGGGTGTTCTGCTGCTGATAAGCCTCTCCACTCGTGCCGACTCGCTGTTAATTACCGACGCCCTGCTGTTTGTTGGGGATGCCTCAGCTCCCGTGACACAGGATATCCACATCGTTGAGGGCAAAATTGAGGCGACGGGCGCTGACTTAAGTACCGCATCGGTTGATACGGTCATTGATGCGGGAGGCAGGCCCGTTACTCCCGCCCTTTTTGCCGGGATTACCGCGGCGGGGTTAAGTGAGATCGGAATGGTCTACGAAGCCGTGGACTCGCGGTTGAGCAACCTTTACACCGGCTTGATGCACCCAGAGTTTGACGTCAGAAAAGCCTACAACCCCTACTCAAGCGTGATTCCCGTTACTCGTGTTGAGGGCTATGGCTACACATTGCTGATGGCGGCACCCGGTGACCGAACACTGTCAGGTCAAGGGTCCCTGGTGCGATTCGACGGCGGTTTTGACAGCTTTGAGGGTCTCACCACATTTTTCGTCAACGTCGATGGATACAGCGGCAACCGCCTGGGGGGAAGCCGAGCGGCCCATTGGATGTTGTTGGAGGAGGCGTTTGCAGAACTCGCCACCGCTGACGAGGATCTCACCCTTATCAGCGCCAGTGGCAAGGCTACTCTTCAATCCGCGCGCAGGGACGGTTTGTTTGTATTTCGCGCCAATCGAGCCAGCGATATTCGACAGGCCCTCGCTTTTGGGCGCAAGCACAAACTCAACATGCTGATCAGTGGAGGCCAAGAGGCGTGGATCGTGCGGGAGGAGCTTGCCGAGGCCGGCGTACCGGTCGTGATCAATGCCTTGGATAACCTTCCGGGCAGTTTCGATGGGCTTGGCGCTCGCCTCGACAACGCCGCGTTGCTCCATGAAGCAGGCGTCATCGTGCTGTTCACCAGCGGAGAAACACACAATGCGAGGAAGCTACGGCAGGTTGTAGGCAACGCCGTCGCAAACGGATTTCCCTACCAAGCCGCGATTTCAGCCATCACCAGCTTGCCGGCGGCAGTTTTCGGTGGCGCGCCGAGACTGCTTGCGCCGGGGCTCAATGCTGACCTCGTCATCTGGAGCGGCGACCCACTGGAGGTCGACAGTGCTGCAGATCAAGTCATCATAGACGGTAAGCTCGACCCAATGACCAGTCGCCAGACCCAGCTTCTAATGCGCTATCTCCCTATCGAAGCGGGGCTCGGGCGCGCATACGTGAGACCTTAATTAATAGGCGGCACGCCTCAGTCGCTCATGCGTTCGATCATCTCGGTCGTCGAGTGACCGGGCACAAAGTCGAGAATAATCACATCGCCACCACGCGCCAGTACTGACTCGTGGCCGGCGATTTGCTCCACGGTGTAGTCGCCCCCTTTTACCAGAGTATCGGGAGCCACGAGATCAATAAGCCTTTCAGGGGTGTCCTCAGAAAACGGCAGCACAAAGTCCACAGCCTCAAGGGCAGCCAGAACGGCCATGCGGTCCTCCACAGTGTTGACCGGACGCCCCGCCCCTTTGAGGCGACGGACTGAGTCGTCATCATTGACGGCGACAATCAGCAAATCACCCAGCTTTGCTGCCTGCTGAAGGTAACGAATGTGGCCCGGGTGCAACAGGTCGAAACACCCGTTGGTCATAACAATGCGCTGCCCTGCCGCGCGGCACTTCGCCAGCCTCGACAAGACTTCATCCTCTGACGGGCGACGATCAAAACTGTCCAGGTCCCGGTCTGAGATGGCGTGCTCCAACTCCTCGGGGGTCACGCTAGCAGTACCCAGCTTCGCCACAACGACCCCCGCGGCGTGGTTGGCGTATCGAGCCGCATCAGCCATGGACAGCCCTGCGCTCAAACCACCGGCCATCACAGCAATGACCGTATCGCCTGCGCCGGTGACATCGAAAACCTCCTGCGCGCTCGCAGTGAGGTGCTGAGCGGGCCCGTCCCTCTCAATCAGCGTCATACCGGCTTCACTTCGGGTGACCAAAATGGCATCAAGTTCCAAAGAGGCACGCAAATTCCCGGCCTTCTCAACCAGCGCCTCATCGGTGTCACAGGGTCCCACCACCGCCTCCAACTCAGAGAGATTGGGTGTCATCAGGGTGGCTCCTCGATACCGCTCAAAATCCGTACCTTTTGGGTCTACTAGCGTCCGCTTACCCGCCTCACGACAGTACGCGAGCAAAGGCTGAACCAGCTCCAGCGTGCCCTTTGCATAATCGCTGAGAATCACCAGATCAGCGTCAGCCAAATGCTGCTGCGCGTAGCGAAGAAACAGGTCATTAGCGTAAGGCGCAAGTGTCTGCTCAAAATCCATACGCAACAGCTGCTGATTGCGACTCAAGACTCGTAACTTGACGATCGTATCAGCCTTGCAGGGCATGACATTCCAGCGCACGCCGGCTGATTCGACGCAGGATCTTAGCGCTCTGGCATGCTCGTCATCACCGCACAAACCCACTAGCGAGACTGTGACGCCGAGTTCCGCGAGATTGACCGCAACATTGCCCGCGCCCCCTGCTCGATCTTCCTGCCCTGAGACATTGACAACCGGCACCGGTGCTTCTGGACTGACGCGTCTGCTGGCGCCGCTCCAAAACCGGTCGAGCATCACGTCACCAATAACCGTGATGTTTCCGTGACGCATATCAGGCAACACAGACATAAGCCCTCCCTATTGCAACCCGGTGGCGTCTGGCTGCCCCAGTGAATCCAGCTCGGGCAAGGGTTTGATATCGCGATCCAGTGCAATCAGGAGCGCCAGCGTGAGAAACAAAATGTTGCCGTTGAAGTAGGAATAAAACGAGACGGAGCTATTGAGCGGGAACAGGGCCAAAATCACCACCAGGGACGTAAGCGCCACTTCTGAACGGGCATCAAACAAACGTCGCCCCAGAAAAATGAAAAACAACCCGTAACCAATCAGACCGGGGACGCCCGTGTCGACTGCGACCTCCAGCGCGTACATGTGGGGGTGCCAGCGCTCTGAGACAGGCAATACCGTGATACTTTCCATCGAGACCACCATAGAACCCCACCCGCGAATGCCAACGCCGTTAATCCAGTGGTCAGTAAAACCCGACCAGGCCGACTCCCAGAATACGGGCAGATAATCGAAGGCCTTGTAAGCATCTGACGCTGCTTGGCCCACCACAGACTCACTAAATGTGTCGCCCAGCATGATTCCCGCCAGCACGGCAAGGGAGAATGAGAAGAGCAAAGACAGCAACCAGGAGGTGACTGTCGCGTCTGGCTCCAGCCGGCGCAGAATAAAAGCGTAACCAGCCAATGCCGCCAACGCATGAACCATGGACGCCTCATTACCGCTCATCACGATCGCGGCGAACAGAGGCAACGCCAGAATACTATTGAGCGCTCCACCCCCCGTGCGCCTGAGTGCTTCGAGGTAAAAGGGCGACAAAATCGCGAGGGTGGAACCATATCCCGTGCGCAGGCTCCCCGTTACCAGCGCCTGACCGGAGTCCAATTCTATGAGCGGATTACCAAAGACACTGTAACCGGTCAGCAGTTGCACCAAACCGTCGATCACCCAAAGCATCATCACTGCGCCGACCAGAGACATCAGTCGATGACTCTCGCTGCGATCGAATTTGATTTGGAGCA
>Ga0181594_10005024_pt1 | contig 11643 bp, 11 predicted proteins | sample 071ome_18_FD_145603 | JGI IMG/M metagenome (GOLD analysis project Ga0181594, IMG submission 145603) | Coastal salt marsh microbial communities from the Groves Creek Marsh, Skidaway Island, Georgia - 071413BT metaG (spades assembly) | ecosystem: Environmental > Aquatic > Marine > Intertidal zone...
GAGATGCCTCTGCGGGTGGGTGCGAGCGCCACAGTCACCGTCGACATCGAACCGTGAATGCCGTGCCGCGCGGGAGCCAGGGCTCGCGCCGCGCCGCGTGGCTGGTCGTCACGGGCGTGATGCTGACTGCGCTGCTCGAATCGCTCGATACCACTGTGGTTAACGTTGCCCTGCCGCACATGATGGGCAGTTTCGGCGCGACGCCCGATCAGATCACCTGGATGATCACCTCTTACCTGATCTCAACGGCGATCGTCATGCCGCTGACTGGCTACCTGGTGAGGCGTTTCGGCCGCCGGCGGGTGCTCTACATCGGTGTGGGCAGCTTCATTCTCATGTCCGGGGCATGCGGATTGTCCTGGAGCCTGGCGTCGATGGTCATTTTCCGCTTTTTCCAGGGGGCGTTCGGCGCCGTGCTGGTGCCGATCTCGCAGTCCATCATGATGGAAGCTTTCCCGCTTGAGCGGCGCAATCAGGCCATGGCGATCTGGGGTCTGGCGATCATGGTAGGACCGGTGCTCGGCCCGGTGCTTGGGGGAGTGATCACCGAGTACTGGGACTGGCGCTGGGTGTTTTTCATCAACGTGCCCATCGGGATCGTGGCGATGATCATGATGGCCGAAGATGTCGGTGGCGCGCCGGCTGATCGCTCGGTGGCGACCGACTGGGGCGGGCTGATCCTGCTGTCGCTTGCCTTGGGTGCATTTCAGACGCTGCTGGATCAGGGACACACACGCGACTGGTTTGAGTCTTCCTTTATCTGGGTGCTGGCCTGGCTCGCTGGCAGCAGCCTGCTGCTGTTTGTTGCGCGCGCGCTCGGGCGGCAGCAGAACATTATCGACGTCCGTTTGTTTGCCGATCGCAACTTCGCTGCTGGGAATCTGCTCATGGCGGGCTACGGCATGGCGATGTACTCGACTATCGTTCTCTGGCCTTTGCTGGCGCAGAACGTGTTCTGCTATCCGGCCGATACCGCTGGCTGGGTGCTGGCACCCCGGGGCGTAGTGAGTGCCGTGATGATGATCCTGATCAGCATCTTCGTGGCGCGGCGGGTAGACAATCGATGGCTAATCGGGATCGGAATGCTGGTATCGGCTTTTGCCGCAAGCATGATGGCCAATCTGTCCCTGGACGCCGACCGTTTCGCGCTGGTCGCTCCGGGACTCGTGCTGGGGCTGGGTATGGCGCTGGTTTTTTCGCAGCTATCGGCGGCGACCTTCGAAACCATCCCGCCGGATAAAAGCGCAGAAGCTGCGGGCCTGCACAATCTCATGCGCACCATTGGCGGATCGATCGGGATCGCCATTACCAGCACCTTGCTGGTCCGTCGCGAGCAGGTGCACTGGCACCACCTGAGTGAGCACGTCACGCCGACCAATGCGCTGCTGCACCAATGGTCCGAGCGGGCCGGGATCTTTCTGTCGACTCCGAGCGGTCCGGCGCGCCTGGTGACCGAGCTGTTTCAGCATGTTCAGATGGGTGCCTTCGTCGATGTATTCAGCTACATCACCCTGCTGTTCACAGTGCTGGCGCCGGCCGTGCTTCTGCTGCGCCACCGCGGCAGGTCGGGATGAGGATCTCTGCGCGGCGGAGGCCTCAGGCGTTGAGTTCGATCACGGCTTCGATCTCCACCGCCACGCCGAGCGGCATGGATACCGCCCCGACCGCGATGCGCGAATGTTCGCCCTGCTCGCCGAAGACCTGAATAAACAGCTCGGAGGCGCCGTTGACGACGTTACCAATCTCGGTCACGTCCGGCGTGCAGTTGACGAAGCCCGATACTTTGGCAATCTGGGCGATGCGGTCGAGGTCGCCGTCGAGCGCAGCCCGCGCATGAGCGATGACGTTGAGGGCAGCAAGACGCGCTGCTTCACGGCCCTCATCGACGGTGAATTCGCGCCCGATTTTGCCGACGAACGGCAGGTCTCCCTCCCACTGCGGAATCATGCCGGATACATACAGCACATTGCCGACCAGACTGGTGCCTTTGATCTTGGCAACCAGCGGTGCCTGGGGCTCTGGCAGGGTTAGGCCCAGTTCAGCCAGGCGTTTCTCGAACTGCCCCGTCTCTTCCATTGTCAGCTCTCTTCTCCTATCGGGCGACAAAGCCGCCATCTACGGCCAGCGCGTGACCGGTCATGAATGATGCGCCGTCGGATAACAGCCACAGTACTGCGCTTGCGATCTCTTCGGGCTCAGCGACCCGTCCCATTGGCTCCAGCTTCGCCAGCCGGTCGAGGAAACCGGAAAACGCCTGATCAGCGGTTTCGGTCATGTTCGTACGCACACCGCCCGGGCAGACCGCGTTGACCCGGATGTTAGCGCGAGCATATTCCAGAGCGGCGTTTTTCGTCAGCCCCACGACGCCATGTTTGGCCGCGACATAGGCCGGCGCGCCGCTCATGCCGACGAGGCCGGCGACGGAGGCCGTATTGACAATAGCGCCGCCGCCCTGGGCCAGCATCTGTTTCAGCTCGTACTTCATGCACAGCCAGACGCCAGTCAGGTTGACGGCGATGACCCGGTCCCAGTCAGCGGTGGAGTACTCGGCGGTACGGTTGCCGACCTCGCCTCCGATGCCGGCATTATTGAACGCCAGGTCCAGCTTCCCGAAGCGCGTGACCGCGGCGCTGACCAGGCGGCTGACCTCGTCTTCGCTGGAGACATCGACCTGTTCTGCTGCGGCCTCGCCGCCGGCGGCGGCGACCAGCGCAACGGTCTGTTCACATCCTGCCAGGTTGCGATCAGCTGCCACGACCTGTGCGCCGGCCGCGGCGAGGGCGAGCGTGGTGGCGCGACCAATTCCTGACGCCGCGCCGGTGACCAGCGCGACTTTCCCTTCAAATGATTCTTTCATGGTGGATCTCCTGGGCAGAAGGTGTGCAGGTAACTCAGGTTCTGGCTACGGTGCAGGGTGCGTTTCCATGCGCGCTGGCGCTGGTCAGGGCAAGGAAGGCAATGGCGGCGAGCCCTGCGGCGCCAAAAGTCATGCACATGACAAGTATCTGGTAGCGCACCGCGATGTGGGGCTCCACCCCGGCCAGGATCTGTCCCGTCATCATGCCGGGGAGAGCCACCAGCCCGACAGCGAAAAACGCATTCAACATGGGGATCAGGCTGGTTTCCAGAGCCCGGTTCCGAGCGCTGCGCGGGTCTGAACCGACGATCTCAAGTTCGTGGTGGTAGCGCTCGGCGGCGAGGCTGACGCTGTTCATGGCGTTGGAAAAAATCATGCCTGCGATCGGGACCACGACCCTCGGATCAAACCATGGCCTGGGATGCAGGACGCCCACGAGGACGATGGCCAAGGTGAATAATCCGGCGCCTCCGATTGCAGCGCACGCTCGCCCCAGCACACGGGGGTCCCGCTTCTGCAGGGGACGCAGCGCTATCCAGCTGGCGGCGAACAGCATCACCACGAGCACGCAGATGATGAGCAGCGATTGCCTGCTGGCAAAGAGGTAGCTCAGGACATAGCCGATCAGGATCAGCTGAATCACCATGCGCGCCGTGGCGTAGGCGAGCGTCGCGGTGCCGAGCGACCAGCGCCAGAGGACCAGTCCGACCAGGGCGACAGGGATAAAACTGAGCGCCAGGGCCGGGAGCGTGATAGTGGTCATGCGCTCGTCAGACTCATTCGAAGTGGCGTTCGTCCCACCATGGAAAATATTCCGGCAGGTCGCTGCTGACGCGGCCGGTGAAATGCGGCGGGCGTTTTTCCAGGAAAGAGTCCACGCCTTCGCGGGCGTCGGCCCCGCGCCCAAGGTGATACACCCCCCGTGAGTCCAGTTTGTGCGCTTCCATCGGATGATCCGCGCTCAGCATGCGCCACATCATGTGGCGGATCAGGGTGACAGAGAGCGGTGATGTCTGCGTGGCAATTTCCGCGGCGATTTCCCGGGCGCGAGGCAGGAGCCCATCGGCTGTCACGATCTCCGAGACAAGACCGCCGGCCAGGGCCTCGCTCGCAGGGAAGACCCGCCCTGAATAACTCCATTCCAGTGCACGTGAGATCCCGACGATGCGCGGCAGGAACCAGCTGGAGCATGCCTCAGGCACGATGCCGCGACGCGCGAAAACAAAACCGAAGCGCGCCTGATCCGACGCGATGCGGATATCCATCGGCAGCTGCATGGTTGCGCCCACACCGACGGCAGCCCCGTTAACGGCAGCAATCAAGGGTTTGTTGCATTCATACAGACGCAGGGTCAGCCGGCCACCACCGTCCCGGTTCAGACCAGACGGCCGATCGGGCCTGGCGTCGGCATCAAACGATCGCGAACCGGCGGAGAGATCCGCGCCAGCGCAGAAGCCTCGGCCGGAACCGGTGAAAATTATCGCCCTGACCGCGTCATCTCCATCTGCTCTATCAAGCGCATCGAGCAGCTCTTCGAGCATGGTGTGGGTGAAGGCGTTGAGCTTTTCCGGGCGGTTAAGCGTGATGGTAAGGATTGATTCCTCGACTTCGTAGCGGATCTGTTCGTAGTCCATGGGGCTGCTTCCGGGCTGGTTTACGGGTGGCGTTGCGAGGCGGCATGTTGCCTTTTCAGCTCATAGCTGCCAACTCGTGTTGACATTCCGGCCGCGTATTGAGAAGCCGATAGGCTCATGTTGAAATCAGAATGCATCCATTCTTCGAGGTGAAAGCTGCGTGTCTTACGAACAGATCTGCTACGACGTCGACGACAGCATTGCCACGGTAACCCTGAACCGTCCCGATAAGCTCAACGCGTGGACGCGGCAGATGGAGCATGAGGTGCGCGCTGCAATGACGGCGGCCAGCTCGGACGAGGCCGTGCGCGCCATCATTCTGACCGGCGCGGGGCGCGGTTTCTGCGCTGGAGCGGACATGGACATGCTGGATAACGTGAGTGCATCCGGCGCGGACCCGCGGCCGCTTGAGGATGCCTGCCCAGGCGGGATCGCGGGCGGTCTCGATCTCCCGCCTGATTTTCATATGCGCTACGCCTATTTTCCGACGGTGCCGAAGCCGATCGTTGCGGCTATCAACGGTCCGGCGGCGGGACTGGGGCTGATCATGGCGCTGTACTGCGACGTGCGCTTCGTCGCACAGAGTGCGGTGCTGACCACGGCGTTTTCGCGCCGCGGGCTGATCGCCGAGCACGGCATCTCCTGGCTGCTGCCTGCACTTGTCGGCCACGCGAATGCCCTCGACCTGTTGCTTTCCGCGCGCAAGGTCACCGCAGACGAAGCGCTGCGTATGGGGCTGGTCAATCAGCTGTGCGCTGACGCGGACCTGATGGGGAGCGTACGCGCCTATGCGCGGGAGCTCGCCCTGGCCGTCTCGCCCCGTTCGGTGCGGGTGATGAAACGGCAGGTTTACCGCGCCACCCTCCAGTCCCTGGAGGACGCTACCATGCTCGCTAATGCTGAAATGCCCGGCAGCTTCGCGTCTGAGGATTTCCGCGAAGGGGTGCAGCATTTCATTGAGCGGCGTCCGGCGCGGTTCAGCGGCCGCTGAGGTTGCGCGGCGTGAGTACAGAAAAGTGCGAGATCAGCGCAGAGCAGGTAGCGGGCGACGTCGCGTCAGAGCCTCTGGGGGTGGTCGTCTACCTCAGCAGCGCCGTAGGCCAGCTGACTGAGGATGAGCTTGACGAGCTTCTGCACGCAGCGCGGAAAAAAAATCTCGAGCTGCGTATCACCGGGGTACTGTTTCACGATGAAGGAAACTTCATGCAGTACTTCGAGGGTCCGCCCGAGGCCGTCGAGGCGCTGTTTGCCAGCATCGAGCGGGACCCGCGGCACCACAACATTATTGTGCTGACCCGTGAATCCCGCTGCGGCCGCGTGTTTCCAGAATGGACAATGGCTTCCCGGAAGACTCCGTTCGCTGAGCGCCGGAAATTGCAGGCGGCGCTGGACGATCCGGACCTGCAGCCGGGTGATCCGGTCTCTATGGTGCGCTTTCTATGGGAGCAGTACGCTGGCGGCTGAAATACGGCGATTCGGTACGTGACAATGACGACATCCGCTGAAGTGACGCATGCGGAGCTGGTAGAGCAGCGCGTCCGGACAGCCCTTCTTGACCAGCTGTTTGCGGCATCCGTGCAGTCTGTCGCCGGAGGCATTGCGTTTTCGGTTCTGGTGGCCTGGGTTGCGATGGGGTACGGCGATCCGCTCTGGGCCTGGGGCTGGTGTGGGGCAAAAACCCTGATCGGTCTGTACCGCATGCAGCAGGCGCGACGCTTTGCTCAGGATCCGGCCCGACACGAACGATATGACCTCTGGTTGCGGGGTTATGTCCTGTGGATCGTGCTGGATGTGCTGACCTGGGCCCTGATCCTGCCGCTGTTTCTGCCTGGCGCCTCGCGCGCGGCCGAGCTGCTGCTGATCTGCGGCATCATCGCGATAGCCTCGGTCGGGGTGCTCACGCTCAGCTCGCACTTCAGGATTGCCATGATGTTCTGCGGCGCCTGCCTCGGGCCGACCGGGCTGTGGTTTGCGCTGCGTGAAACACCGACGGCTGCTGACATCGGGCTGTGTATCGGCGTGGTTATCTACTTCGTCGTCCTTGCAATCGAAGGCAAGCGGGTCAACGCCCGCCTGCTCGAAATGCTCCGGTTGCGCTTCGAGAATTCCGACCTGGCTGCCGATCTGTCGGTATCTCTGCGGGCCGCAGAAGCTTCCAGTGAGGCTAAAAGCCGGTTCCTGGCCATGGTGAGTCATGAAATGCGCACTCCGCTGAACGGCGTGCTGGGGATCGCGCAGCTCCTGCGCGCGAAAGCGCCGGGGCCTGATCGGGCCTTGGATACCCTGGACCACTCGGGTCAGCTCCTTTCGCGGATCATCGGCGATCTGCTCGATTTTTCCCGGATGGAGAGCGGTCGAATAGAGCTTAATGCCCGCCCCACGGATATCACGCGCGAACTGGAAAACATCATCGAAGTCTTGCGGCCTGCAGCGGAAAAGGCGGGGCTGAACCTGGCGCTGCATGGCGTCGAGGGCATTGAGCCCTGGGTCAGCGTTGACCAGGCCCGCGTGGCGCAGGTGGTCTACAACCTGATCGGCAACGCGCTCAAGTTCACCGCCAGCGGCGGTGTCAGCGTGCATCTCGCGCAGACGCCGGAGCGCTGTGAGGTGCGGGTTGTGGATACTGGGGTCGGCTTATCCGAGGAGGCCCAGGCGTTGGTTTTTGAAGCCTTTGAGCGTGTCGCCGACGGCGGTATGACCGCCGGCACCGGGCTTGGGCTGACTATCTCGCGACGTCTGGCGCAGGCCATGGGTGGTGACGTGACCTGCACGTCCGTGCTCGGCGAAGGTTCGACGTTCTGTTTTTCTTTTCTAGCGCCGGCGGCGAAGCCGCTCAGCGCCTGAAGGGGTGGCGCGGCCGATGTATGCGTCGCCTGTATGTCGCCCAGGCGCCGGGCGTGTTTTTTTCAGGGCTCCCAGAGTCTGACCCAGCCCGATTCGATTTCCAGCTCGGCCGTTTCGTAGCCGGGCTCGCCAGGCAGCACCACGCGATAGGCACCGTCCGGATCAGCGACGCGCACACGGCGATACGGGAGTCGCCGCCGGGCGGCTGTCATGACTTCTTCTGCTGATCCGTAGCGCTCGAGGCAGGCCACCATGCGCACGGTCGGGGTCATCATCTCGAATTCACCGGCGGCCCAGCGTTCCAGCGCTTCTCGCGGTCGGACCCAGGACCAGTCAACGATCTCTCCGGCGTCATGCTGCGGCTCCTGTCCAGCGGGCAGGCGGGCGACAAAGAAGCGCGCATCAAAGCGACGCGGCGAGCCCATCGGCGTGATGAAGCGCGCAATTTCCTCGAGCGCTGTCGCATCCAGACGTACGCCCGACGCCATCAGCAGGTCGTGAAACAGCGTCCCATCCTGCCGCACCTGATCGCGCCACTGCGCCACGTCGACGGCACCGGAATCCGGGGTGGCCAGAAGAAGCCCTGCTTCTTCCAGCGTTTCTCGACAGGCTGCCAGCCACCAGGCAAGTCCTCCGCTGGAGAGCTCAAGACAGGCTGATGCCTCGGCATCCGTGAGCCCCACGAAAAGACTGTCCAGGTTGTCGGTGTGATCTTCCGCGTCGACCCGTCCGCCAGGGAAAACCCAGTTATCAGGTGCGAACACGACCCGGGAAGTGCGGCGCACCATAAGTAAGCTGAGCTGCGGGCGATCGTCGATGACCATGACGGTGGCTGCCGGCAGCACAGGAACCTTTGCTGGATCGAAATCCTGTGGGGTGTTCATGCGCGGATTATAGGCAGCGTACGGGACGCTGCCCGGGCAGCCGCACGATGCGCGATGCCCCGCATGGCCGCATCGCTTAGTATCGGGGTCACCCGGGGCCCATCCTCACGACGCGTAGCAAGTGGCGGCACCGGGGCCGCCCGCGAGTGCCGGGCGGCGACCCGCAACATCGCTGAGAGGGGAGACGATGATCAAACTCTATGGCACCAGCATCAGCAACTACTACAGCACGGCCAAAGCGGCCCTGCTCGAGAAGAACCTGGCGTTCACCGAAGTACAGCTCTTCCCGGGGCAGAATGAAGAGATCCTGCGCCTGAACCCGATGGGTAAGGTGCCGTTTATCGAGGTCGACGGGCAGATGCTGAGCGAGACCAACGTGTTGTTCGATTATTTTGAGGAGCTCCAGCCGGACCCGCCGCTGTATCCGACGACGCCCTGGGCGCGGGCCAAAGCCCGAGAGCTGGTGCGGGTGGTTGAGCTTTATCTAGACGCGCCTGCGCGACGGCACATTGCCGTTGTTTATTTTGGCGCCGCAGTCGATCCAGAAACAGCCGAAGCGGTGCGACCTGAGCTTGAGAAGGGTCTGCGGGCGCTGCGAGCCATGGCGCGATTTCAGCCCTACATTGCTGGCGAGACGTTCGGCTACGCTGACATCAGCGCCTATTTCCAGCTGCGTTTCGCCAATCTGCATACCGAGCATGTTTACGGCTGGGACCTGACGGCAGACGTTCCCGGGCTGAAAGACTATCTGGAGCATGTCGGCACGCGCCCGCACATCCGCGCCGTTGACGAACGTATGCGGCAGGACTTCACTGCTTTCAAAAATCGCTGAAGCCGCCAACAGGGAGCGGATATCCGGGCAGGGCGGGACCGACCGGATGCTGCGACCGGGTCAGCGCTTTGCTGACCTTTCCCCGCAACTACCAAACCCACTGGGAGACTGAAAATGACAGCCGATCCAGGCCTCTTTGAAACCATGCATACCATGCGGGCGATGCGCCGCCTGCGACCTGATCCGGTGCCGGACGAACTGCTCCACAAAGCGCTCGCCGCCGCAGTCTGCGCGCCCAGCGGACAGAACACACAGCGCTGGGCTTTCCTGGTCGTGACCGACGCCGAAGGCAAGGCGTTTTTCGGCAAGAACTACGACTACTGGCTGAAAAACCGCTTCGGCGACCGGCTGACGGATTTTGATGCGTCGACGGCGATGGGGCGCACGATCAAAGCGGCGGTGCATCTCGGCGAGCACATGCACGAGGCCCCTGCACTGATTTTCTGCTGCGGCAAGCGTGACTGGCCGTTCAAAGTGCCGGCCGAGCAGCGCACAGGGCTGGCCCCGCCGTCCTTCGGTTCCATCTACCCGGCTGTGCAGAATCTGCTGCTGGCCTGTCGCGGCCTGGGGCTGGGCGCCAGCCTGACGACGATGCATCAGATGTTCGAAGAGGAGATGCACGACTTCTACGGCATACCCCGCGATTTCGGCGTAGTAGCGGTAATTCCTGTTGGATTTCCTCGCGGGCGCTTTGGGCCGATTACCCGTGAGCCGGCCGAAACAAAAACGCACTTCAACCGCTGGGGTGGGTCGCGCCCCGGTCTCGCTGCGCCTGAGGCGGAGCCGAGCTGACGGAGCCCGGCATTCCTGTTTTAGGTGTCACAGGAGGCGCAGCGGCTCAGCGCACGAGCGGGGGAAGCAAAGTCCGGGAGGTGCTGGACGACCAGCCGTCTTAAGTCAGCGCGGCGCTGAGAGATTCGATTGCCTTGGCCGACCGTTGGAGCAGGCGCTGGCCGCTCTCGGCGTCAAGGCCAACGCAGCGCATCGGGGGCAGGGTCGAGAACGTCTGCAGGCGCTCGGTGTCTTCGCCAGCGTGCTCGAGAAGGTTCGCCACTATCACCACGTCGAGGCAGTCGGGCAGACCGAAATGCTCCCGCTCCAGTGCATCATGTTCGCCGGCGATCTGACACAGCTCCTCCGGCAGATCCCAGGATTCCAGAATCGCCTGACCGACTCCGCTATGCCAGTCGCGCACGATGTCGTCGACGGCCTGTGCGTCGGGGGCGAGATCCGGGTGCGCATCGAGTTCAGCGAGGATGTAAAAGCGGCCGATGTCGTGCAGCAGTCCACCCAGCAGGGCGGTGTCGGGATTGACCCGGTTCTGTTCACGCGCCAGCACATAGGCAATAGCCGCGACTCGGGCACTATGGCGCCAGGCGTCCCTGACCAGCCCGCGTAAGCCAGGGTCGGACACGGCGCCGGCGACCTGCTGGGCGGCAAAATGCATCACGGCGTTGCGCACCACGGCATTGCCGATGCGCACGATGGCGCGTTTTAAATCGGTGATTTCGGCGCCGCCGGTGCGCATTGCCGCCGAATTGGCCACCTTCATCAGGCGGGCCGCGATGACCGGCTCTGCGCTGACCAGTCGCAGCACTTCCGACAGCTCGGAATCGGGATCATCCAGTACGCGGCGCAGCCGTAAAGCGGTCTCCGGGAAAGCCACAAGCTCGATTCCGCCGCCGGTCAGCCGACTGGCGAGGAGCTCGACGAAGGCGGTTGCTGGGTCGGCGGGCGTGCTGGGCGTCATCATGCTTTCAGGAGGGGGGGCGGACGGAGGCCGGCCGGACGGTCGGAGTGTAGCGATCTTTTCATTTGATGATTATTTCAAATTCTGGCTCGATCCGGCGGTCTGCGCCGGAGAGGCCGCAGCGCCGAGAGGCTCATCGCGCAGTGTCATGTCCTATTCTCAGAAAGCAGTCCCAGCGGGAACTTCGCTATCATGCGCCGCCCTCCAGTCCATTGCTCAAGCTAGAGCATTTTTATTCATAGGGTGTTTCCCTTGGTAGTTAGAACTGGCCACGCAAAATACAAACAGCGATGACAGGCGAGCGGCCTGGATGCGGCCGTTCCGGAACGCCGGTGTTCTGTTTATCGGCCGTGGGGTGCAGGGTGTGCTCTCTGTGGTGTATCTCGCTCTCGCGGCCAGAGGCTTGGGGGTAGAGGCATTCGGTACACTGATTCTGATCCACAGTCTGGTCCTTTCGACTGCGCAGCTCTGCAGGTTCCAGACCTGGCAGGCAATCATGAAATACGGTGCTGATGCGCAGCAGCGAGAAGATCAGTGCTTTTTCCGTCGGCTAATCGTGTTCAGTCTGCGTCTGGATTTTTTCAGTGCGACTGTCGCCTGCGGCATCTTGATTGCGGGCATGCCGTCGTTCCTGTCTCTCTTCGAGCTTCCTGTGGATATGCTTGGCGTGTTGCGCTCCTACGCCATTCTGGTCCTCTTCATGGTGGCCGGTTCAGGTCCCCTCGGGGTGCTGCGCCTGTTTGACCGTCACGACTTGATCGCGTGGCAGACCGTGATTGAGCCGTCAATTCGGCTGCTGGGCGTTCTGCTGCTGTTTGCCTTCGATGCCAGTCTTCTTGCAT
>Ga0181594_10005027_pt1 | contig 11639 bp, 10 predicted proteins | sample 071ome_18_FD_145603 | JGI IMG/M metagenome (GOLD analysis project Ga0181594, IMG submission 145603) | Coastal salt marsh microbial communities from the Groves Creek Marsh, Skidaway Island, Georgia - 071413BT metaG (spades assembly) | ecosystem: Environmental > Aquatic > Marine > Intertidal zone...
GACCCGTCACCGCTCGACATCGAAATTGAAGATATTGCACATGGACTGGCCCGGGTAGCGCGCTGGAACGGCCAGACGACCGGCGAACACGTGTTCTCCGTGGCCCAGCATTCGCTGCTCGTGGAACATATCGCGGTGGCGATGGATCCCGGCATCCCGGCACGCTGGCGGATGATGGTGCTACTGCACGATGCCCCGGAATATGTCATTGGTGACATGATTTCGCCCTTCAAGGCGGTGATCGGCGATTCCTACAAGGGCGTGGAAGCGCGCTTGCTGGCGGCAATCCACATGCGCTTTTCGCTCCCGCACACACCGGCAGAGGCTGCAATCCGTCTCACGAAAAAGGCCGACCGCGCAGCAGCGTATGTCGAGGCAACAAGGCTGGCGGGTTTTTCGATATCCGAGGCAGAGCAGTTTTTCGACAGGCCCGATATTGCGATGGGAAATATCGATGCGCTGATCGAACCGATGAACGCGGGAGCAGCGGAGAAACTGTTTTTGTTGCGGTTTAACAAGCTTGAAGCGGAGGCGGCGTTAAACGGCGGATAGTGCTGTACGGGCCGTTGCATTGCGTTATCATGTGGCCATGAACGCCGCCGGACAACGCCAGACTTTGCCCATCGAAATCAACCTGACTGCCGCCATCGTTTCGGTGAGCGACGGCATGCCGGCAATTCTAGTAACCGGCGAGGATCATGGTTCGGCCGGATTGCCGTCCGGCCCTTTCAATCCGCTCCAGCACCGGACGATCGAAATCGGTCTGCGTTCGTGGGTGAAGGAGCAAACCGGTCTGCCCCTCGGCTACGTGGAGCAGCTTTACACGTTCGGTGACCGCGGCCGGCACGCCGAGGCGGAAAGCGAAGAACCGCACGTGGTTTCCGTCGGCTATCTGGCGCTTACCCGCCAGAGCGAAGAGCGACGCTTGCCCGCCAATGCCAGCTTCCAGTCGTGCTACTCGTATTTGCCCTGGGAAGACTGGCGCGACGGAAAACCGGCAATCATCGAAAGCGCCATTATTCCGGCGTTGCAAATCTGGACGGCCCGCGAACCGGCACGGTTGAATGCGCGCGGACTTTCGCGCGCCGATCGCCTACGCATCCTGTTCGGCGCCGGCGATCAAAAATTCGATGATGAAACCGTGCTCGACCGCTATGAGATGCTTTACGAAGCCGGCCTCGTCGAAGAAGCCAAACGCGACGGGCGCGCCAGTCCACTGCTGGCATCGATACCGCCGCTGGGCGCGCCGATGCTACACGACCATCGCCGGATTCTCGCCACCGCACTTGGACGGTTGCGGGCAAAGATAAAATACAGGCCGGTCATATTTGAGCTGATGCCATCATCATTTACGCTCACCGCGCTCCAGCAAATGGCCGAAGCCATTTCCGGCCATCACCTGCACAAGCAGAACTTCCGGCGCTTTGTCGAGAATGCCGCCGTTGTTGAGCCAACCGGCAAAACCGAGCGCGAAACCGGCGGCCGGCCGGCGGCGCTGTTCCAGTTCCGGCGTGAAGTGCTGCAGGAACGCACGGCTCAGGGGTTGCGTGTCGGCGCGCGCGGATAATCGGTCTCGATCCCGCGGTGTCGCTACCGGATGCTGTTGTAGATTTCCTTGGCGAATTCGCGCCCTAGCCGTCGCAGCCTTTCGACATTGACACGTGCATCAAAATCCCGCGCCGTCTTGCGGCGATCCGGCGCCAGGGCGATAGAACCGGCCCGCACCGGCGAGCGCCACAACTTCTCAAGCGGATGGCCAGGCATTGCAACCGAATCCAGGTACGGCGTCCAGCACTCGCGGCTAACAGATTCCGCAACTGCCGCGTCAAGCAGCAATCCCGGCGAGAATGCGGCGTAGTTCTCGTCATACGCCGCTTTCACGGCAGCAGCATGCCCGGGCGCGATCAGGTTGACATTGGCAGCGATCGCGCGGCCGCCCTGTCGCAAAGTCTCGAACCGGACCCCCGGTCGCTTGTTGTTTCGATCAAAGGCGCGAATTACAAATTCCAGCGTGGTCTTCCGGCTGGCCAGCGCCGTGCCCTTTTGTCCTTTCCAGCCACCCAGTTCCAGGTTGAGGAAGTCCTCAAGCGCGCGCGGATCATCATCCCCTCCAGCTTGCGCGCAAATTGACCAGTCGCCCTGCTCGGACAGGCGTGCTTTCCGGCGGCGCAGGTTCTTCGCGAGCGAACGATCCATTTTGGCGGCAGAACCATCGCCGGCAACACCGGGCCGGAAATATTCATCGAACACTAGTATTGGCCGATTGCTCTTTTCACATGCCGCCTGCAACGCGGCGACAGCAGGCCAATCGAGCCGCAGATCGTCGAACACAACGATTGGCCGGGGGTACAACTCACAAATGGCATCGAGCAAGGAGATGGCCGCTGATACCGGATCGCTGGCGTCCAGCAAAGGTGCGCCGCCAACAATATAGGGATGCCGCAACGCCCTTAGCGGCGCGAGCAAGCGGCGATGCGGTGACAACGGCAACATCGCCGCCATGCTCGACTGGCCGCCTTGATCGCGCCGCCAGATCACGAGGGCGTGCCAATCCACACCCGCCAGGGGACCGGCGGCAAGCGGAAGCAGGTAGTCGGGCCCATAGAACGGGTTTGCCTCGACGCAGGAATCGTACAATGCCGACCAGGGACCAACGAGGCTCTCAAGTTCCAGGGCGGATACGAATTGCGCTTTGTAGCCGGTATCGTGACCGGCTGAACGGCGAGCTTGGCTGGTCAATGCGAGGATACTCCGGAAAACGTGTCACGGCCGAGGCCCGTGTAAATTCCTGTCAGCCGGCGGGCCGATCGGACAAAAAGCAGGCTGCGAATTGACCAGGCGCACATCATGGCTGCTGCTGCACCAGCGGGACCAAAAGCAGCGGCAGCGAGGAACGTCAGAAGTACGGCTGCGACAGCAGACACCACCGCAATGCGAACATTCTCGCGCTGGTGGCCAAGGGCAATCAGCAATTCTTCCGCGTGACCGCCTGCGGCACGGGCAACAAGACCCAATCCCAACAGGATCAGGCAGGGAGCGGCAGACTGGAAGTCGCGGCCGAACATTGCCAGCAGCACTGGGCCCGCCAGCACCAGCAGCACAAGCAACGCGCAACTGGCCCAAAACGTGCATCGCGTCGTGCGGCGAACCAGGGCGTACAATTCAGCCGCATCGTTGCGGGCATGGTGCAATGCATAGCCGCGCCCGGCGATCACCGACACCGCGTAAGGCGCAAGGCCGGCAAGCGCGATAATCCGCGCAGCTGCAAAATACGCACCGGTATCAGCAGCTGACGCGAATATTGCGAGCGCAAGAATGTCTGCATAGGCGGCCAGCTGATCGACCAGGAACACAGCAGCCAACGGCGCTGAACCCTTGATCCATTCTGCCGGAAGATGGTCCGGCTTCGCCTTGCGAACCGGTCCTGGTGCGGCGCGCCAAACCAGTAGCGCCTGAAGCAGCGTGGCAATGACGATTGCAACGAATGTCGCGGCCATGGCCGCGCCGGCGTCCGCGTCAGCGTCAGCGCCCTGGGCGGACATCGCGATACCGGTCAGCAATACGGCGATCAAACAGGGACGCAACACGTAGACTGGCGCCAATGCCAGGACCGGGCGTCCGAACGCGCGCGCGATGCCCTCAAGACAATCCTGGAAGGCAAAGAACGGCAGCGCAAGCGCGGCGAACATGAGCGGCGCTGTCATGCCGTCAGGCAGTTCTGCGCCCATGAACAGCAGGGCAGCCCACGCAAATGCCGCCAGCGCACAACCGAACGCAATCGAGAATATGGAACCGAATACAAGGAAGGCCTTTGCGCGCGCCCATTCGGAGCGGGCGGCATAAGCCGTGTAAAACCGGACAACAGATTCCGAAAAGCCGAACGATGCGGCATGCCCGACGACAAGCAGCAATGTCCAGCTGGTGGCCCACAGGCCAAACTCCGATGCACCCAACAAACGGGCCAGCAGAATATGCAGGAGGTAGCCGAGACCGGCGCCGGCTATTCGCACCATGAATGCCATAACCGCGCCGGAGGCGTCGGATTGCGAAAACAGGGCCGACAGCCGATTGGCGAGGGTGGACCCGGGACGAACGCTTACAATGCCGCCAATCTTGACAGTCTCCGCCACGCGAATTCCCCGATCACGCCAGCTACGATCCCAATCGACCGCCAACTGGCTCCGGTCCTTGAATTGCAGCGTTCCAGCCCAGACCCGGCATCCAATTTCCGGAAACGCCCTGGACCCGTTCATCCATTCACTGAAGCGACGACCGGGCCTAACTTTTTGAATTTATGTGTTTCCGAATAGAAAACCGGGATCCACTTTTACTGGAACCGCTATAAGACCACATGCTAGCGGCTAATTCCTACCAATACGTTGCGGTGGGCGGCCGCTATCAGAGCTGACAGAGGCCGAATTGGATTCCGGAGCGGGGAACGGCGATGCACGGCATGCGTGGCGCGGATTTACCGGCGCTCACATTGCCAGTGCGCACATGTGGCTTTTGGCCATGCTGGGCTAGCGGAGCATCATGCCAGGACCGACCCGGCCTCCACATATTCAAGTCCAAGCGCTGCAGCGACCGGTTGGCAGGTGACCTTGCCCTGATGAATGTTAAGGCCGGCGCGCAAATGAATATCGTCCTGCATTGCCAGCTTCCAGCCTTTGCTGGCCAGCGCCAGTGCGAAAGGCAGGGTGGCGTTGTTGAGCGCATAGGTGGACGTCCGCGACACAGCTCCCGGCATGTTGATGACGCAATAATGGACGATGCCCTCTTCCACATAGGTCGGGTTGGAATGGGTGGTTGGACGCGAGGTCTCACAACAACCTCCCTGATCGATGCAAACATCAACGATGACGGCGCCATTGCGCATGCTTCGCACCATCTCGCGGGTGACCAGTTTTGGAGCAGCCGCGCCCGGCACCAACACCGTGCCAATCAACAGGTCGGCGCGGGTGACCAGTTCAGCGATCGCTCCGCGGGTTGAAAACTCGGTGCGCACACCGGTTCCGAACCGGAAGTCCAGGCGGCGCAGCGCTTCAGGATTGCGGTCGATCACCGTCACATTGGCGCCCATGCCCAAAGCGGTCGTGGCCGCGTGAGAACCGGCAACGCCGCCGCCGATAATCACCACGTCACCGGCTCGAACGCCCGGTACACCGCCAAGCAGAACGCCGCGCCCGCCAGCTTCCCGCTCAAGGTAATGGGCGCCCACTTGTGGCGCCAACCGGCCGGCCACTTCCGACATCGGCGTCAACAGCGGCAGGGTTCCGCTCGGCGACGTCACCGTTTCATAGGCGATACAGGTTGCACCTGACGCCATCAGGTCCTCGGTTTGCTGGCGATCGGCGGCAAGATGCAAATAGGTAAAAAGGACCTGTCCGCGGCGCAGCAGTTTTCGCTCACCGGCCAGCGGCTCTTTCACTTTCACGATCAGCTCGCAACGTTCGAAAACCTGCAGGGCGCTGCCGGCGATCTTTGCACCCGCGGCCTCGTATTCGGAATCCAGCAGGCCGCTGCCCTGCCCGGCGCCCGTCTCGACGAGCACCTCGTGACCCGCGTTTTTCAACTCGAACACAGACGACGGAGTCAAACCGACGCGAAATTCGTTGTCCTTGATTTCCCTTGGTACACCGACAAGCATGACAGCCTCCTCCGCTGTTCCTCGGGCATGAGCCGCAATTTGCGGCCAACAATCATATCAAATGGTTTCCCGGGCAATGAACAGCAGAATCGCACGGAATTTGGGCGAACTCCGGCATTTTGCCTGTGTGAAACCGATTCCAAACTTGCACGTTGTGCGTTTTTGCACAAACCTTTGCCTGCACGGCGGCAATTGTCGCGCGCAAAACTGTGTAACGCCTGAGATGGGTTGTCATGAACGATGAATCGTTTCTGATTTTGCTGGCGCTGCTCGCCGTTGCGTGCGTGATCCTTGGACCGATCGGGTTTTTCCTGACGCTGGGCGCACGCACGCGACTGTCCGACGCCGAGCGGAAAATCCTGAGCCTCGAGAGCCGCCTTGCGCAAGCGCGGCTGGACCTGAACGCAAAGGGCAACGAAGCAGGCAGCGCTCCTGGCAGTGATGGAACGCAGGATACGCGTGATGCAACGGATACCGATGAAGCGGCCGATACCGAAAGCAGCGAGGACCGCGAAAGCGAGACCCCGCTTGCACATGCTGCGCGGACCAGCGACGAGACAGCGATGTCAGAAGATGCCGTGCCGGAACAATCGGCCGGGGACGGCTGGCAATGGCCTGGAACCACATCCAGCGATGGCGGCACGCCAGATATCCCAGGTGAACCGGACACGGCAGCGCCGCAAGCGCCGAAACCGGGACTGGAAGAGCGCCTTGGAACCCGCTGGACCGTCTGGATCGGCGGGCTGGCGCTTGCTTTGGGCGCCTTGTTGCTGGTGCGCTACGCCATAGACCAGGGATATTTCGGGCCGGGTACACGGGTCATTTTGGGCCTTGCCCTTGCCGTCGTCCTGATCGGTATGGGCGAGCGCATGCGCCGGAGCGACGCGCGGTAGGAAGAATCGGCTGAAAGCCCAAGTCCCGAAACTGCCGGTGACGACGGTGCAGACCCGGCTGAACCGGAACCTGGCGGCACCACCGGTGTCCAGTATCTCGAATTCAAGCCACCCAGCATTCCTGCGATGTTGACCGCCGCCGGCACGGTTGCCGCGTTCGGATCAATATATGCGGCCCATGCCCTTTATGGCTTCATCGGACCGGCGCTGGCTTTCGTGGCGCTTGGATTGGCAGCCGTCGCGACCATGTTCGCTGCCGCATTGCATGGCCCGATGCTGGCGGGCATCGGCCTGGCGGCGGCGATGGCCGTGCCGCTGCTTGTGAACTCCAATAGCAATTCCGCCTGGCCCGTGGTCATCTATATCGCCGTAGTCGCCGCAGCAGCCTACGGGCTGGCCCGGCTGCGGCAATGGCTCTGGCTTGCAACAGCCGCGGCGGCTGGGGCGGGCGCCTGGGCCATCGCCTTCCTGCTAGCCATCGATACACCGAACGGAACGGTTATTTATCACGCGGCCCTGGTTCACCTTGTTGTCCAGGCGGCAATGGCGCTCGTCATCCTTGCATGGGAGCCCTACCGCGACAGCAGCGATAACGACCGGCCTGAATTCATACCTTCTGTGCTGGCTGCAGGCGTCGCCGCGCTGGCGCTGGTGGTGTTGTCAACGGCCAGCGGCCGGGAGCTTTCCGTGCTCTGGCCCGTGGCATCGGCGATAATAACAGCCTTGCTGGCCTGGTGCGCGGTGACAAGGGCTGCGTCGATCCTGGCTATAGTGGCAGCGGCCATAACCGTCGTGGGAACGCTCCTGGTCTGGCCTTGGGCTACCGATGTTGCCGGTCATGCCGCCCCCTTCGAGTTCACGGCGCGGGGCGTACTGGAAAAACCCCTGTTGCCTGCTTCCTTCCTGACTTTTGCGATCCTTGTAACCGCGCTGACCGCAGCCGCGGCAATGTGGAAGGTCTTTCGTGGCGCTCATCTGAACGTGCTGACGACCAGCATATTTGCAGGAACTGCAGTTCTGCTGCCCCTGCTCGCACTGCTGGCCGTTTACCTCCGCTATGCGGCCGACGGTTACGATATGCTGTTTGCAGCGATCGTACTGGTGCTGGCGCTTGCATTTGCAACCTGCGCCCAGGTGTTCCGGCGCGGCCTGCAGGACAAGCAGCCGCTCGCCTGGGACCTCGGTCAGGGTATTTCGGCAAGCGCCGCCATTGCTGCACTGGTCATCGGATTGACGCTGGCGTTTGACGGCGGAACGCTGACGATTGCGCTGGCGCTCTCGGCCCTTGGCGCAGCTTTCGTCGCTGTGCGCCTCGATATCGCGGCGTTGCGATGGTGCGTCGCCGGGCTGGGCCTGGTGCTTGCGCTGCGCTTTGTCTGGGACCCTGGTATCGCGCCGGACATAAGCCGCACGCCGGTGTTCAACTGGCTGCTCCCCGGATATGGCATCCCGGCCGCGTGCTTTGCCGCCTCCGCCTGGCTCATGCGGCGCACATTCGGCGAGGACAAGCCGGTGCGTATTGCCTAGGCGATGGCAATCCTGTTTTCAGCCGCCTTGATCTATTTCGAGATCCGTCACTACAGCTTCAACGGCGACCTGCTCGCCGGGAAATCCAGCCTGATCGAACAGGGGCTGTTTGCGATTTCCAGCTTCGCATTTGCGATAGTCCTGCTGAAGATGGATGCTGGCGGAAAATCGCCGGTTTTCCGGTACGGTTCGTATCTGTTCGCCGCAGCCTCCGGATTGATTTCGATCGTCACACTCGGCTTCACGCACAATCCATATTTCGACCTGTTCACCGGCAAGGTTCCCGGCGGAACTGTCTTCAACGGTCTGTTGCTGGCGTATCTCCTGCCCGGAATACTGGCCCTACTTCTGGGCCGGCTGGCCGATGGCACCCGGCCCCGGTGGTACGTGATGGGAGCGCGGATCGTTGCGATGGCACTGGTTTTCCTTTACCTGACCCTCCAGGTGCGGTTTGTGTTCCAGGGTCCGGATATCGGTTTCCACCGTTACACCGGACACGGCGAATTCTATACCTATTCCGCTGTCTGGCTTTCGCTCGGCATTGTGCTGCTGGCGTATGGCCTGTGGCGCAAATCCGTGGAAGTGCGCATAGCCTCGGCATTGTTCATTGTGCTCAGCGTCCTCAAGGTATTTTTGCTCGACCTCGCTGGACTTGACGGCATCCTGCGCGCCTTGTCATTTATCGGATTGGGCGGGGTATTGATTGGTATTGGGCTAGTGTATCAGAAATACGTGTTTGCCCGGCCCTCTGCGCCGCCGCAGACCTGAGACAATCTGAAAGGAAGCACGTTGGCCGGCAAAACCACCGAGACCGCAAAGCCTGGCAACATCAAGGAGCTTGCATTCGAGCAAGCGCTTCAGGAACTGGAAGGCATCGTTTCCAGGCTTGAAGGCGGCGAAATCGCCCTGGAAGACTCGATCAAGCTGTACGAGCGCGGAGAAGCATTGAAGAAGCATTGCGAGGGCCTGCTCAAGTCCGCAGAAGCGCGTATCGAAAAAATAACGCTTGGCTCGGATGGAAAACCAGGTGGTACCGCACCGCTCGATGCTGAATAGCCGGTGGAACCGGCCGGCAGCAACCACAACAGATGGATAGCGACCAGTTGAATCCCGGCAATGGGGAAAACCGAACAGTGGGCACGAAGCCAGTCGATCGGGAAGCGGTAAAACGCCTTCCGGTTATCGACATTTCCGCATTTGTTGAAAACGGACCGGAAACCGCACGGGCCGAAACGGCAATGGCGCTGCGCGAAGCCTGCATCAATACCGGGTTCTTTTATATATCCGGGCACGGCATTTCCGTGGGCGAACTGGATCGCTGCGTTGAGCTTTCGCACCGGTTCTTCGAACTGCCGGCGGACATCAAGATGGCCTATTGCGCCAAGTCGATGGCGGAACCTGGATACATCCGCGTCGGCGGCGTCAACCCGGAGAATGCCGACGCCAAAACCACCGACCTCAAGGAACGATTTTCGATGGACCGTGGCGCCGGGCCAGCGGCAGGTTCCGCCGCCGGTGGCGCACACTGGCCATCAGAAACGGTTCTACCGCGATTTTCACAGTTTCTGCTGTCGCATTTGAACAAACGCTATGAACTGACCGGCGCCCTGTGCAGGGCATTCGCCTGCAGCCTGTTCCTGCCGGAAAATTTTTTCGACCGCTATTTCGAGAACACGGCCCACGCCTCGCTACTCAACTATTATCCACTTCTGGACGAAGCTGCACTGGCCAACAACCAGTGGAGTTTTGCGCCGCATACGGATTACGGCGCTTTCACGATTCTTTCCCAAGATGCCACCGGCGGCTTGCAGGTCCGGAATTTCGCCGGAGAATGGATCGAGGTCCCGCCCATTGAAGGAACTTTCGTCATCAATATCGGCGACCTCATGTCCCGTTGGACGAATGACCTTTACACATCGAACCTGCACCGAGCGAGGAATGTCAGCGGCGTCGCCCGGGTCTCGATTCCGTTTTTTGTTACCCCGCATCCCGATGCGATCATCGAGTGCCTGGAGACCTGTACGAACACCGATCAGCCGCCGCGGTATCCGGCTGTCCGCTGCGGCGACTATATCCGGCAACTGGTGGCCCGCTCCAATGCAACCGGCAAGCCGGGAATTTCCGAGCGCACTTCTGAGCGGCTGGATACTTGAGCATACGGCGCCCGCGGCGTCATTGCGCCATTCGCATTGCGTGCCTGTCCATACGCAATCCTCCTATTGGCAATTGTGCGTGGTAGGCTGTATAGTCCGGGCTGGAAACTGGCACTTTGGCCGGTGCGGCTTTAGTGCTATCGCTGAAGCGCAAAGCGCTGATCAATTGCCGGTTACAGTCGGCGCGAGCAATTAGCGCATAGTGTTTCGCCCAATTCTCACGAAACGTGACCGCGGAAACTGCGGACGAGTTGAGGGAACGCAAGAAGTCAAACGAAGGAGGGGATATATGTTCGGAAAGAGGAACCAATCAGGTAAAATCGCGACACTGGCAACGGTAACGCTGGCGATCACGGCGGGCGCTGCTTCTGCGCAGACGCTGGTTGTGGCGAGCGATCGTCAGGGCAGCCTTATGAACCGTGTTGCAACAGCGATTGCCAAGACAATCAGCGACAATTCCAAGGTCCGCGCTGTCGTGCGCCCATTCGCGGGACCGGACGCCTATATGGCATCCTTGAATGCAGGCCGTCTGAAGCTTGCAGTTTTTACCGCCACATCCGCCTATATCGACGTGCGCGGTGAGAACAAGGCCAAGCGCGCCTACAAGAACATCCGGACGTTGCGTTCCGGGCCCAATGTGTTGCGGCTGGGCTTTCTGGTGCCGGCCAAGTCGAACATCAAGACTGTCGCAGACCTGAAGGGCAAGAAGTTTCCATCGGATTTCGGTGGCCATTCGGCGCTGATGAAATCCATCGGAACCGGCCTGTCCACCGGCGGCCTGACCTGGAAGGACGTCATTCAAGTGCCGGTTACAGGCGTTGTGGACGGTGTGAAAAGCCTGCAAGCCGGACGGACGGAAGCTATTTGGGGACCAGTGGGTATGCCGGCAGTGCGGCAGGTTCACGCCAAGATGGGACTGCGTTTCCTGTCTTTCCCCGACACGCCCGAAGCGCTGGCCGGCATGCGCAAAATGATGTTCCCCGGCCTTCAATTGTTCAAATTCAAGAAGCCGATTCCGCCGCTCAGCATCGCAGGTCCGACGAACCTGATCACCTATGACACCTATCTGGTCGCGCACAAGGATCTCGATGCTGCAACCACGCAAAAAATCCTCGATGGATTGTGGAAAGGCGCGGGGCAGCTGACAAAATCCAGCCCGATTCTGCGCGGTTTCCAGAACAAGTCATCGGCAACAACCGTTCCAATGATGCCCTATCACAAGACTGCCGTAAAATATTACAAGGAAAAAGGCATCTGGAGCAAAGCGGTTGAAGCGGGCAATGCAATCGCAACGGGATGGGTAAAATAATACCTGTCTGGCAAGACACGGAATGGGCCGGACGCAAACCGGCCCATCCATAACGATCAGGCCGGCTTGGGCGCCGGCCTTTGATTTGCAATTTACTGGTTCGCTTGAAA
>Ga0181594_10005028_pt1 | contig 11639 bp, 8 predicted proteins | sample 071ome_18_FD_145603 | JGI IMG/M metagenome (GOLD analysis project Ga0181594, IMG submission 145603) | Coastal salt marsh microbial communities from the Groves Creek Marsh, Skidaway Island, Georgia - 071413BT metaG (spades assembly) | ecosystem: Environmental > Aquatic > Marine > Intertidal zone...
CTGGTCGACGTTGACCTGGGCGCTGGCCTCGTCGATGCGCCGACGCAGCTCGTCGAGGGGTTCGAGGTCGGCGGTCTTCGTCGTCATGAAGCCCGCCATCACCCGCTTGTGGCCCGTGGGGAGCAGACGGAGCGGGGTGAGTGAGCCGGCCCGTTCGGTGTCGTACTCCATGTAGTAGACGTCGACGCTCGTGCGGTTGAAGATCGCATCGGCGGCGGGGTCGTAGCCGCCCTGCGCGACCCATGTCGAGCGGAAGTTGCCCCGGCACATGTGCATGCCGATCGTCATGTCGTCGGGACGACCGGCGATCGATCGTTCGAGCATGTCGGCATAGGCCCCGATCAACCAGTCGGGATCGAGGCCCGCCGCCCGCTTGGCTTCGCGCTGCCCTTCATCACAGAGGTAGGCGAAGAAGATGTCGTCGAGCTGCAGGTAGCGACAGCCGGCGTCGTAGAACGCCTGCACCGCCTTGGCGTACGCCGCGCCGATGTCGTGGAGCAGCAGCTCGACGTCGTCGTACTCCGGTGGAGCGATGTCCTCGACCGCGGTACGGAAGTGACAGGCGCTTGGGCCCGGTATCGAGATCTTGGGTGTTGCGGAGGCCACCGACGCCAGGTAGCGGAAGTGCTCGAGCATCGGGTGGTCGTCGGGGAAGTCGATGCGTCCGGTGATCGCGGGATAGAAGGGCCGCAGTTCCTTTCCCGCGAACTGCACACCGGCCCGGTCGTCACGCCGGGTGACCGCGAAGCCGTCGAGTCCGTCGAGGAAGTCGTAGTGCCAGAACGAGCGCCGGAACTCGCCATCGGTGACGATCGGCAAGCCGATGGCCTCCTGAGCAGCGACCGCATCGGCGATCGCTGCGTTCTCGATCTCGGTCAGCGCCGGCGAGGAGAGCTCGCCGGGTGACAGGGTGGCGGCTCGGGCTTCGGTCACCGCAGCTGGTCGGAGCAGGCTTCCGACATGATCGGCTCGCGCCATCGTCTTGCTCATGGACCGGAGCCTAGATTCGGGTCGTGATCGGCGGCTGCATCGCTCCGATCGACCCGACGAGCGCCGCCTCGCCTTGCATCGCGTCGGGCGAGAGGCCGTGTCGCTTCACCGTTCGGATTGTCACGGCCGCGAAGACGAGGCGATCGGTGCGTTGCTCGCCCGGCTCAGTCGATGAGGACCTCGGCCTCGATCTCGACCGGCATGCCGAACGGCAGCGAGCTCATGCCGACCGCCGACCGGGCGTGGCGCCCGACCTCGTCGCCGAAGAGCTCGATGATCAGGTCGCTGAAGCCGTTGATCACCGCCGGCTGTTCGCCGAAGCCGGGTCCGCTGCGCACCATGCCGAGTGCCTTGACCCACTGGCGTATGCGATCGAGTGAACCGAGCTCGCGTTGGAGTGAGCCGAGCATGGACATCGCCACCAGCCGGGCGGCGGCGTAGCCCTCGTCGACGCTCAGACCATCGCCGACGATGCCGCGCACACTGATGGCGCCGTCGGGATCCTGGGGCCCGTGTCCTGAGACGATGGCGCGGTCGCCGATCACGTTGACGAAGGCGAACGGAAGCCGAACGCCGGGTGGCAGCTTCGGCGGGGGAGGGAGCTCCAATCCCATCGCCGCGACCTTGTCGTCTATTGCTCCCATCAGATCACTCCCTTCTCGGCCAGCGTGGCCAGTTCGATGTCGTCGTAGCCGATTTCGCCCAGGACCTCGCGGGTCGACTGCCCGAGCTTGTCGGCGGCCCACCTCGGATCGGCCGGTGTCTCGCTGAACCGCACCGGCGGCTTCGCCGTGCGGACCGGCCCCATCAACGGGTGATCCCAGTGGTGGATTGCCTCGTTGTGGACGACCTGGGGGTCCTCGAACATGTCGGTGAGGTCGTTGATCGGCGCTGCCGGCACCTGGTGGTCGTGCAACCGGGCGAGCAGCTCCTCGGTCGGTACGGCGCGAAACGCGGTGTCCAGCAGTGCTCCCAGCTCTGCGGCATGGGTGCTGCGCCGGGTCGCCTCGTTGAACCGCGGATCTTCCCACCACTCGGGATGGCCGAGCGCGTTGCAGAGGCCCTGCCATTCGCTGTCGGTGACGGCGAAGTAGACGAGCTGACCATCAGCGGTCGCCTGGACCCGGTAGATGTCGTGCAACAGTGCACCCGGGGTCACGTCGCCGGTGAACGTCTCGCCGTTGAAGTTGTCGGGCCAGAGGAAGTACAGCAGCGAGTCGAGCATCGGGATCTCGAGGTGCTGGCCGCCGGCGCGGCCCTGGGCCCGCGCGAGCAGCGCTGCGGTGATCGATTGGGCTGCCGTCAAGCCGGTCGACTTGTCGGCGATGATCGTGCGGACGAGGTCGGGGATCGGGATGTCGAGACTGCGCTGGGTCGAGACCACACCCGAAATGGCCTGGATGATCGGGTCGTAGACCCGCCACTGGCTGTACGGCCCGGTGGGCCCAAAGCCCGAGATCGACACGTAGATCAGGTCGGGTCGCACCTCGCGCAGGGCCTCGTAGCCGATCCCCATGCGTTCGCAGGCGCCGGGCCGGAAGTTCTGGATGAAGACGTCGGCGGTGGCGATGAGGCGTTTGACCGCGGTGATGCCGTCTTCGGTCGAGAGGTCGAGCGCGACGCTGCGCTTGCCCCGGTTGCAGGCCATGAACATTGCCGAGATGTCCTCGACTCGGTAGCCGCCCCGGCGGGTGATGTCGCCCTCGAGCGGCTCGACCTTGATGACGTCGGCGCCCTGGTCGGCCAGGATCTGGCAGCACCATGGCCCCGAGACGACCGCGGACAGGTCGACGATCCGGATGCCGTCGAGTGCGCCGGTCATTCCGGTGCCGCCACACCAGCGCGGTGTTCCGCCGAGGCCAGCTGGATGCACAGCGCCACGATCTCCATCGCCTGTTCGACCTCGTTCAGCGGTGGCCGAGTCGGCGCGAGCCGGATGTTGCGGTTGTCGGGATCGACGCCCCCCGGATGCGTTGCCCCGGCCGGCGTGAGCGCCACCCCGACCTCGGTGGCCAGCTCGACGACACGCCGAGCGATCGGCTCGGCGGTGACGAGGTGCACGAAATAGCCACCTCGGGGCTCGGTCCATTCGGCCAGACCGGTGTCACCGAGCCGTTCGCTCAGCACTCGTTGCACGGCGTCGAACTTGGGGCCGATGATCGCCGCGTGACGCTCCATCAGTCCGGCGAGGCCCCCCGGGTGGGTCCGGAGGAATTTGACGTGGCGGTACTGCTCGAGCTTGTTGGGCCCGATCGACGACATCGACAACCAGCTGCCGAAGTGGGCGATCTGGTCGGTGCTGGCGGCCATGGCGCCGATGCCCCCGCTCGAGAACGTGATCTTCGACGTCGATCCGAACAGCACGACCCGGTCGCGGTGGCCGGCCGCTTCGGCCGCTCGGAGGAGATTCTTGGGTTCGTCCTTGACCGTGCCGAGATGGTGAACCCCATAGGCGTTGTCCGCGAAGATCGTGAAGTCGGGTGCAGCGGCGGCCAGCGAGACGAGACGGTCGACGTTGGCGTCCGAGATCGAGTCCCCTGTCGGGTTGCTGTACACCGGCACGAAGAAGATGCCCTTGATCGTCGGGTCGCCGGCGACGAGTGCCTCGACCGCCTCCACGTCGGGCCCGTCGGCGTCGATGCCGACGGGCACCATGTCGAAGCCGAGCCCCTCGAGCAGGGTGAAGTGGCGGTCGTAGCCGGGCACGGTCACGATCATCCGAGGGTTGGTTCCGAGCCACGGGTCGCCGCCGGGGCGTGCCCCACGGAACAGGCAGGCGAGCAAGGTCTGACTCATCAGCATCAGGCTTGCGTTGTTGCCGCAGATCACCTCGTCGGCCTGCACGCCGAGCATCTCGGCGAACAACTCGCGGGCTTCGGGGAGACCGGCGATGCCGCCGGGGTAGTTGCGCAGGGCGATCCCGCTCGGAGTCACCAGGTCGTCTCGGCCGAGCACGTCGAGCATGCCGTTCGACAGGTCGAACTGCTCGTCGGCGGGCTGGCCGCGGGTCATCGACAGGGACAGGCCCCGTTCTGCGAGTGCGGCGTGTTCGGCGCGCAGGGCCTGGAGGTCGCTCATGGAGGCCGATGCTAGGACTCGACCATCGGACGTTGTTCATGACCCACCCCGTTCACTCACCCAGCTGCAGCCGGCGAGTGGCGGGAATCGGGGTGGAACGCCAGACTGAGGTGATGCTTCCTCGCTCACCGGCACGACAACGAACACCCATCCGCTTTCATTCGGGTGGGCGAGCGGAGGTCTCGGGGACGTTGCACGAACGGTGCGACCGCATCTACGAGCTGCAGGCCGAGGACACGGGTCGCTTCGATGTCGCTGCGGGCGATCTCGTCGCCCGACTCGCCGGTTCGGTCGGCTCGATCACCGCCATGACGTGTGATCACCGATTCGTTCCGCTCTTCGAGAACTGGGTCGAGGGCTGTGACCGCGCCGGTATCGAGGTGCGCGACTCGACCATGGTGTTCCCGACCGATCGCAAGGCATTCGACCGGATCGAGACCCTCGGGTTCGTCGCCCACTTCGACGACGAGTCCGAGTTGCTGGGGGGCATGCGGGAGTCCGTCGGCTATAGCGATCTCGCTTGGGTCGACCACATGTACCACCAGAACTGGGTGATCGAGCGTCTGTTGTCGCTCGATGGTGGTGCCGACCTGCTCTTCCAGGACGTCGATGTCGTGTGGCGTCGAGACCCCCGGCCGGCGCTTCGCGAGCAGGCCGAGCAAGGGGCCGACATCCAAGCGATGTACGACGGACCGAATCCTCGGTTCCAGCCGATCTATGCAAACAGCGGGTTCGTCTACTTCCGCAACGCGGAGCCGGTCCGGGTTTTCTGGGCCGACGTGTATGACCGACACGCAATGGTCGGTTACTACCGAAGCCAGCAGGAGCCGCTCAACGTGATGCTCGCGGTCTATGCGACTCGGGGCCTCGAGGTGCAGGTGCTCGACGAGGAACGGTTCGCGAACGGCCATCTCTACTGCGGCGGTCGCACCCCTCCTGCGGATCCCTGGGTCGTTCACCACAGCTGGACGGGAACCCTCGCGGACAAGCTCGACCGCTACGTCGAGAGCGAGCTGTGGTACCTCGGCGACGACGTCCTCGAGGAGATGAGGGCACAGGAGCTAGCGCCGGCGGACCCCTCGCCGGCCCCGACGGCCCCGCCTGCGGCGGCGACGCCGGCCGAAGCGGCCCTCCTCGAACTGCTGGTGTCCACACGCCGCGAACGAGACCGGTTGCAGTACGCGCTCGACGCGATGAGGCGGTCGACGTCGTGGCGGGGGACGGCGCCCCTGCGGCGGCTCAAGGACAGCGTCGCCCGGCAGGGCCGCTGATCGCCGTCCCTGCCGAACCGTCACCGCACCCCCGCTAGCCTGCGCAAGTGCCCCTCTACCGGCGACACCGGATCGTCCACATCCACATCCCGAAGACGGGCGGCACGGCGATCTCCCAGCTCTTCTACGAGCTCGGCGACTTCGACTACGGCCTCGACGGCTGGATGGGTGTCGTGCGTCGGGACGGGCGCTGGTACGAATACCAGCACCTGACGCTCGCCGAGTTCACCGCACTGAGCGGGGGTGAGTTCGACGGGTATCGACGCCTCTCCGTGGTTCGCGACCCCTATCAGCGGGTGATCTCGGACTACCGCTGGAGGTTGGCGCTCGGCCCGGACAACCCTGGCTCGATTCCGGCCGACTACGACTCTTTCGCCCAGTTCGTTCGCTCGATACCCGCTGACCTCGACACGGGGTGGCGTGAGCAGATCCTGGAGGCCGACCGGTCCCATGCAAACCTGCTCATCCATCTGCGCCCTCAGCACCACTACCTGTGCGGCGACGAGGGTCGTATCGACCCTTCGGTGAAGGTGGTGCGGTTCGAGGACCTGCCGTCAGCGTTCGATGCCGCCCTCGAGCCGTGGGGCGTCGAGAACCGCGGGATCCGCGGCCCGGTGGTGCGCGACCTGGCGTCGTCGTTCGACAACGAGACGTTGCAGATCGTGAACGAGACCTACCGGCGCGACTTCGAGGTGTTCGGGTACGCCATGCTGTCGTCTGTCGATGGAGTGCGCCGATGAGACGCACGGCGATCCTGGTGATCGCGGCGTTGAATCAGCCGGTCTACCGGCACTACATCGCAACGTACTGGACCGAGATGATCCGCTACACGAACGCGATGACCCCCGACGTCGACGTGTTCCTGCTGATCCAGCACGACACCCCGATCGAACCGTTCACCCACCTCGGCGACAACGTCATCGTCGATGCCGAGACCGATCTGGACCGTCTGATGAATCCGCATCACCGGCGGCCCGGCGTGCCGGGCATCACCTCGAAGACGATCCACGCACTCGACGTCCTTGCCGGCGAGTATGACGTCTTCTTCCGTACGAACCTGAGCAGCCTCATCCGAGTCGGTGCGTTCGCAGAGTTCGTGCAGAGTGCCGACGACATCTGCTACTCGGGGGCGTGGACATGGGACGATGCGTTGCGGTCCGACCTGGTCGCCCAGGGGTGGGTCGGTCCCGGCCGCATCGTCGAAGACCTCGACGAACTCGACGACTACCCGGGCAACACCTTCATTTCGGGATCGGGGTTCTTCCTCAGCGCCGACGAGGCGGCCAGCTTGGTCGCGCGGCGCGAAGAGGTTCGCTACGACATCACCGACGACGTCACGATCGGGTTGATGTTCGACCACCACCGTGGGCTGCCCGGAGTCACGACCGTGGTCGAACCGCGCCTGACGGTCGACGAGAAGATGGACCGCATCCGATCGGCGTCGGGCTTCCACATCCGTTTGCAGCACTTCCCGGTGGAGAAGGCCGAGGAGCTCTGGCGGGCCCTCGAGGTCGAACCACTCTGGCGGTGATCGTCGGGCGTCAGGCCAGCGATCCGGCAACCTGACGGTGGATCCACTCGTAGGTCGCCTCGAGCCCGGTCCGCAACGAGATCGAGGGACTCCATCCGAGCCTCGCCTGGATCTCGGTGTTGTCGCTGTTGCGCCCGCGCACTCCCTGAGGGGCACTCAGGTCGTGGTGGCGGTCGAGTTCGACTCCGGCGATCGACGAGACGATGTCGACCAGTTCGTTGATCGTCACCATTTCGGAGCTACCGACGTTGAGTGGTGCATCGACCTCGCTGGCCGCGAGGAGTCGGCTGCCTTCGACGCCGTCGTCGATGAACATGAAGCTGCGGGTCTGCTCGCCGTCACCCCAGATCTCGATCTCGTGTCGGCCGGTGATCGCTGCCTCGGCGACTTTGCGACAGATGGCGGCCGGGGCCTTCTCGCGGCCGCCCCGCCAGGTGCCCACGGGTCCGTAGACGTTGTGGTAGCGGGCGATCCGGACCGGTGTGTCGAAGTCGTCGCGATGGTTTTGGCAGAGGCGCTCGCCGAAGAGTTTCTCCCAGCCGTACCCGTCCTCGGGGTCGGCCGGATAAGCCTCGTGTTCACGCAGTGCGACGACCTCGGGTGCGTCCTGGAGCCCGGCCGGATACACGCAGGCCGAGGAAGCGTAGAAGTACGCCTCGAGGTCGTGGTCGCGCACCGCCTCGAGCAGGTGGGTGTCGATGAGCACGTTGATCATGCAGAGCCACTTGTTGCCCTCGATGAATCCCATGCCGCCCATGTCGCAAGCCAGGTTGTAGACGGCGCGAACACCGACGACGACCTGCTCGCAGGCCTCGATTCGCTTGAGGTCGGCCACGACGTTCTCAGCCCCGGAATGCCGCTGGTACCACCGTTCGAATGGCTTGAGGTCGACCGCTCGCACCCGATGGCCCTCGGCAAGCAGGTTGGCGACCAGGTGGCCGCCGATGAACCCGCCGGCACCGGCGACCAGGATGGGTTCCTCACGGTTCGCATGCTCCATCGCGAGGACCCTACCGAGGGGTCACAGCGGTCGGAGTACCACTTCTCCGATCGTGCCGTTCCGCTGCGTGGGCACGACGAGGTAGCTGACCGCATCGGCCACGGGTGCATCGCGGAGCATCACGTGTGGCCGGGACAGGTCCAGGACAGCGGGGTCTCGGACCTCGGTCCGTGCGATCTCGGCCCCCTGGGCGTCGAGGAAGACCAGGACGAACGCGCCGTAGTCGTCGCGGGGTTCGATAACTGACCGGTCGATTTCGAACCGATGCCCGCCATCGTCGCGGAGACGGATGCCGGCTCGGCGCTCGAATTCGGCCAGGGACCTGACCTGACCGAGGCCGTACTCGCCGAGCGCGTCGGGTGGGCCGCGGAACAGCTGCTGCAGCCGCTCGGCCGTGGAGCGATTGGCATCGCGGTGGTCGTCATGATCGTCCCAGTGCTTCGGCCGGCCGTGGTCGTAGAGGTGCCAGATCAGGTTCTCGTTGGGGCAGTAGAGGTCGTAGCCGTGGGTGAAGGCGCGGGCCGCGAGGCTGATCTCCTCGCCAGCGAAGTAGATCCCGGGGTCGTACGGCACGTCGCGACAGAAGCTGCCGCGGGTGAAGATCTGACCAGCGGCCAGAGTCGGGGAGCGTCCCGGTACGGACAGGTCGTGCAAGACATCGGTCTTCTGCAAGGTGGTCAGGTCGTCAGTCACCTCATCGACGTAGAGCACCTGCACACCGGCGTCCAGGTCGTAGGAGATCGCGCCGTCGTCGCCGATGGTGAAGTGCGGCGGATAGGTGGTCAGCAGCGGTTTTTCGACTGCGATCGACTCGAGCATGTCGATGTAGCGGACGTCCCACCGAGCGGCGAACCGGGTGTGGGCGTCGATTTGCAGGACGTATGGCTCGTCGTCGTGGAGCCGGAACGTCCGGCTTCGGGCCCAGCCGCAGCCCTTCGACTCGCGATGGTCCACTGAGTCGATCGAGAAGCGTGGGTCGTCGCTCCAGGGGTCGAGCACACCCTGCGTGAACTCGTCGAACTGATCGCAGATCGCAAAACGCACGTGTTCGGGGTAGGCCGCCTGTGCGAGCGCGCTGGCCACGGTGTTTGCGACGTCGGGGTCACGATAGGACGCGATGAGCACCAGGATCCGGTGGTCGGCGAACAGGTCGTCATTCCTCACGAACGACGCTGCTGGTCGGAACGGGACACGCACGGTCTCGGGCGCTGCGGATGGCGGTTCAGCCGCCGTTCGCGGCGCAGGTGCCGGCGGAAGCTCGTGCAGATGGAGCTCGTTCCGGCCGGGTTGCAGTCCGTCGAATCGGCGAACTTCGGTCCACCGTGGGCCGCCGTCGATGCGGCGCAGTGTCAGCGAATCGACCCAGTGCTCCGAACCCTGGTCGAGCACGATGCGGTCGAGGGTCACTCCATCCGGATCCGCTGCGGTGAGGTGGAAAGCGCCTTCGGCGTCGGGTCGACCACCCCAGAGGCCGTCCTTGCGGGTCACGTTGTCGACCCCGAGCTCGGGCAGCGCGTCGCCCGATGATGTGAGCTGCGCCGACTGTTCGGTGTCGTGGTGCAGCAGTTGCAGGCGGGTCACGTCCCACGCGAATCCACTCGAGGAGCCAGGCGCGTGGAGTTGCCACATCGGAGCGGTCTCGGCGCCGGTCGGTCGGTACACGATCGTGTGTGTGCGCAGTCCGGGCGCCAACTCGGCGACCAGTGCCGTGGACCAGTCGCCTCCGTCGCAGCGCTGGAGCATGACGAGTCGAGCCCGGTGCTCGCTCGTCGAATGCGTCAGCGTGACCATGGTCGGGGCGGCCGGTGAATCCAGGCTCACCCCAAGGTAGAGCTCGGGGCGGCAGCCGGAACGCGCGTTGGCACGGCCTCCCCAGAAGGCGGCGTCGTCAGCGAAGGCGTGGTCGACCTCGAAGCCCTCGCCGGCGCAGCCCGACGAGATGCGTTCGACGATCTCGGGGTCGCCGTCGAAGGCGAAGTGCACCCGCTCGACATCCCAGACGTCCCTGTGAGGTCCGGCGCTCCACGTTAGGAGGCGCCACTCGGAGGCGGGTTCGAGGGTGCCGTTGCCTGTGGGCGGGGGTTCGACCCCCGCCGCCGAGCGGATCGCCGCAGCGTAGGTCTCGGCAACCGAGCCCGGCTCGTGATGGTCGAAGACGTAGGGCTGGACGACGACCGTCTCGATCGGGTTCCTCTCCCGCCAGTCGGTCTTGTCGAAGCGCCCGGGCTGCTCGTCGGTCGTCATCCCGGCCATGTGAAGGATCGGCGCGTGGTCGTCGAGATCGGCCGCTCCGAAGAGGAAGGCGAGTTCGGGGTGGATGGCCGTCTCGTGGCCCGCCGCCCAGAGGTTCCAAAGGTAGGCCCACATGCCGGCGGTCCAGACCTGCAGGTAGTCGCCGAGCTCGCCCTCGAGCCCGACCTCTTCGGCGTACTCGGAAAAGAGCTCCCATAGCCGGAGCGAGTCGTCGTAGACCTTCGCCCAGTAGTCGGGGCCGACACCGGAGAGCAGGTACTGCGCGCCACCGGAGCACGCCTCGCGGTCGCGGACGGTCGCAGGATCGAGCCCCACGATGGCACACATGCGATGGATCAGATCGTCCTCGCTCAGCGACGGCAGCTCGCCGCGGATCTTCTCGCTGACACCGTGCAAGTACTCGTATCCGATGTAGGACCTCGAATCGCTGAGCAGGCAGGCGCGAGGGTGCTCGGCGAACATGGCGTCGAAGTCGGGCAGGCGGCGCAACGCAATGTCGCCGTCGTGATAGAAGACCGGCGAGTCGGCCGCACCGGGGACCTCGCGGAGCCACTTCTCGTGCAGGTGTGGCTGGATCGAGGCTGGGTAGGCCCGACCTCGCTCGTCGCGGGTATCGCCGACCAGGCGTAGGTCGACCTCGGGGAATCGGTTGCACAAGGCCTCGAGCTCGCCGGAGGGCTCCCGGGCGGGATCGATCCCGAACAGCACGGTGATGTCACCGGGCTCCACGCCGTGGTCGAGGAAGCTCTGTACGTAGACGTGGGCCTGCCACACGAAGAACGGAGTGTCAGGCTGCGCGGAGACGAATCGAGTGAGACGCGTCGCCATGGACCCGAATCTAGCGACCATTTGTCGGGGTGATTCGTCACGATTCGCAGAGAGCGCCCCGAGTCGTATGGATGGCGGTGTCAATGCTGCTACGTTGTCGCTGGCGCCGCTGCTGAGTGAACGAGAGGTTTCCGGGATGGTTGCGACACGACGAGACGGGTTGTTGGTCCAGACGGTCCACGACGAGGTGCTGGTCTTCAATCCCCAGCGCAATGAGGCGAGCGCACTCAATCGCAGTGCTGCGCTCGTGTTCGATCTCTGTGACGGCACCCACGACGTCGACGAGATGCGTCGGGCCCTCGATGAGGCTGGCTTGGGACCGGCCAGCGACGATGCCGTTTGGCTGGCGCTGACCGAGCTCGCCGAGGCCGGCCTCGTCGACCTGAACGTCGCGCCGGGTGAACATCTCGGCCGCCGTGAGCTCTTGAAGAAGCTCGGTGTCGGAGCGGCAGCCGCTGCGGCCATCCTGCCCGTCGTCGAGACCATCGGCGCCCCATCTGCGGCGGCTCAGGGTTCGGGTCCGTCGACGAGTGTCAGCCCGACGGCGACCTTCCGCCCGACGGCCACCATCAGCCCGACGGGCACCTTCCGCCCGACGCCGTCCCCGACGGCGTTCCCGACGCCGTCCCCGACGACGGCTCCGACGCCGTCCCCGACGACGGCTCCGACGCCGTCCCCGACGTCGCCA
>Ga0181594_10005029_pt1 | contig 11638 bp, 11 predicted proteins | sample 071ome_18_FD_145603 | JGI IMG/M metagenome (GOLD analysis project Ga0181594, IMG submission 145603) | Coastal salt marsh microbial communities from the Groves Creek Marsh, Skidaway Island, Georgia - 071413BT metaG (spades assembly) | ecosystem: Environmental > Aquatic > Marine > Intertidal zone...
GACCGGTGGTTCGGCGCTGACGGAGGTGACCGAGCTCGCGGTCAGCGCGACCGGACCCTCCGCCGTCGCGGCGCTGACGACGGCGACGCCGGCCGCGTGATGGCGGAACGCCGCCTTGAAATGCTCGGCATCCGCAGGAGCCCGCGAATCTGCTGACACGGAGCCAACCCCCTCGCGACTGCGGCGCCATGAGGATAGGCGTCGTTACCCTCGGCTCGAGCGCAGTCGCGACCGCCCGACGAGGCAGCGAGGTCCGTGATGGACGACGTCCGCGTCTCCGACGCGCTCCTCATCCCGGGCGAGGAGCTCGAGCTGCGAGCGAGCCGCGCCGGCGGGCCCGGCGGGCAGCACGTGAACACGACGTCGTCACGTGTCGAGCTGCGCTGGGACGTGAGCGCCTCGTCGGCGCTGACCGACGCTCAGCGTGCGCGCCTGCTCGATCGTCTCGCCCACCGGCTCACGATCGACGGCGTGCTCGTGCTGCATGCGTCGGAGCACCGGTCGCAGCACCGCAACCGCGAGGCCGCGCTCGGACGCCTCGCGACCATCGTCGCCGAGGCGCTCGAGGTCCCGCGCGAGCGGCGGCCGACACGACCGACCCGCAGCGCACGGCGACGACGGCTGGAGACGAAGCGCATGCGTTCGACGACGAAGGAGCTGCGCCGCCGGCCGGAGGACTGAGTGTCAGCGCGACCGTCGTGCGCCGCGGGCCGGCTCAGCGGGCCGCGTGACCGAACGGCAGCTCGAGCCGGTGGGCGGCGAGCAGCGCCTCATCCGCGAGCAGCTCGGTCGACGGGCCGTTGGCGACCACGCGTCCGGCGTCGACGAGCACCGTCCGCGGGCAGAGCTCGAGCACCATCGGCAGGTCGTGCGTGACGATGAGCTGCGCGACATCGAGGCCACGTAGCGTCGTGATGAGCTCGCGACGGCTCGCCGGGTCGAGCCCGGCCGTCGGCTCGTCGAGCACGAGCAGGTCCGGGCGAACGGCGAGCACGGTCGCGATCGCGACGCGTCGCTGCTCTCCGCCGGAGAGATGGTGCGGGGCTCGGTCCGCGAGGTGCGTAACCTCGAGCGCAGCGAGCGCGGCGTCGACCCGCGCGTCGAGCTCGTCCCCGCGCAGCCCGTGGTTCGCGGGCCCGAACGCGACGTCCTCCCGGACGGAGGACATGAAGAGCTGGTCCTCGGCGTCCTGGAAGACGAAGCCCACCCGACGGCGGATGTCGCGCAGCGTCGTGTCGTCGAGCGTGATCCCGGCGACGCGGACGGTGCCCGCATCCGCACGGAGCAGCCCGTTGGTGTGGAGCGCGAGCGTCGTCTTCCCCGCACCGTTCGGTCCGACGAGCGCGACGCGTTCACCGGCTGCGACGCTCAGCTTGATGCCGTCGAGCGCGGCGGTGCCGTCCGGATAGTGGAAGCGGAGGCCCGAGAGCTCGAGCGCAGGTGCGCCACCGGCCTCGTTCGCAGCGATGTCCGTCACGTCCGTCCTGTCCGTCAGCCGTGCACGAGCACAGCGGCGATTCGCGCGACGACCATCATCGCAGGGAGCGCGAGGGCGACGGTCCACACGCGTGCACCGGCCGGCCGCTCCGCGAGGAGCACCGGCATGCTGCCCTCGAAGCCGCGAGCACGCATCGCAGCGTGCACGCGCTCGCCACGTTCGTACGAACGCACGAAGAGCACGCCGAGCCCGGCCGTCAGCGGTCGCAGCTGCCACAGCCAGCGCGGGTCGTAGCCACGGGCCGTCATCGCCCGCCGCTGCCGCGAGACCTCGCCGACGATGACCTCGAGGTAGCGGACCATGAAGGCGGCGATCTGCGTGAGCAGCCGTGGCGCACGGAGCCGCTCGAGGCCGCGCAGCAGGTCGGGGACCTCGGTCGTCGCGACGAGCAGCAGGGACGCGCTCGCGCCCAGGATCGCTCGTGCGGCGATCCCGAAGCCTCCCCAGAGCCCCTCGACCGCGAGCGGGATACCGAGCACCTCGGTGCGTGGTCCGGAGGCGACGAACGGTAGGAGCACCGCGCCGACGAGGAACGGCGTGACGACCGCGAGGCGCGGGAGGAGGAAGCGCAGCCGGACGCGCGCGACGCGGAGCCCGATCAGCAGCGCGACCGTGGCGCCGGCAAACGCGAGGAGGTGCTCGCGCGGCGCGGTCGCGACGAGCGCGGTGAACGTGAACACCGCGACGACCTTGACGTGCGCAGGCAGGTGATGGACGACCGAGTGCTCGTGGACGTAGAGCGGATGGGTATGGCCAGCTCCCACGCTCCGCGCCTCAGGCGGTCGGCGCGTGCGCTGCCGCGCCGCCCCGACGACGGTCGCGGACGAGCAGTAGCAGGCCGGTGCCGACCGCGAGCGTCACGAGCGTGCCGACGGCGCCGGCGATCGCGAGGCTCACCGTCTCGTTCTCGACGCCTGCCGTCGCGTAGTCGGCGAAGACCGACGAGCCGAGCGCGTGCTCCTCGGCCGACGCGATGAAGCCGGTGTCCTCCGCGACACGCTCGAGGCCATCAGGATCGTCGACCGCGAACTGCGCGACACCGATGGCGACGACGAGCGAGGCGGCGACGGCCGCGAGTACGAAGCGGGCGCGCGGCAGCTTCGCCGGACCTGCCGCACGGTCGATGCCGTCCGCACCGCGCACGAGGTCGGGACGTACGGCGAGCACGGCCGCGACGACACCGGCGGTCACGAGTCCCTCACCGATCCCGATGAGGGTGTGCACGCCGACCATCGCGGTGAACACGGTGTCGAAGGGCACGGCGGCGGATGCGCCGAAGAGCCACTGCAGGCTGAACGCCATCGCCGAGAGCACGACGGACGCGACGGACGCGACGAAGGCGGCGAGCGTCACGCCGGTCGCGGTCGCGGGGAGGAAGCGACGCAGGCCGCGGAACACGGCCCAGCCGCCGAGTGCGGTCACGACCGCCATGTTGAACACGTTGTAACCGAGGGCGGTCAACCCACCGTCGGCGAACCCGATCGCCTGCACGATGACGACGACGGCGACGACGAGCAGCCCGAGCGACGGACCGAGCAGGACAGCGGCGAGCGCGCCGCCCATCAAATGCCCGGTGGTCCCGGCGGCCACGGGGAAGTTCACCATCTGCGCGGCGAACACGAACGCTGCGGTCACGCCGGCGAGCGGGATGCGGTCGTCGTCGAGCTCCGGGCGCGAGGCGCGGATCGACGCGGCCATCGCGCCGGCGCTGAGCACCCCGGTCACGATCGCGGTCGGTGCGGTCAGGAACCCGTCGGGGGCGTGCATGGGAGTCCCGGTCGTCAGGCCGGCTCGGGCCGGCGTTCGGGCAAGTTCTGGGTGGTTCTGCCCAGCCTACGCTTATTGCGACTGAGTCGCAATAAGGCCCCGGGGCGTCGAGGAGCTCCGGCACACCGTCCGCGGCCGGTCGGCCGGGCAGCGGGCTGTCCGAACAGCCCGGCATCACGTACCCTCCCACCGTCGCCGTCCACCGGACGGCACGGAACACGCCCCGCGGCACCCACCGACTCCCGACGGCCCTCCGTGGCCACGGTGCTCCGCGGTCCCCTCCCCCAGCATCCGCTGGCACGGTCGCGTGTTCACCTCCCGCGACCCGAGCCCGCCGACGTGCGGGCAGGAGCCTCGTATGTCCACCACCCGTCATCACTCACGCCCGCGTGCCCGCAACCGTCGACCGGCCGCCCCGTCCGGAGCACCGAACACCGCTCCGGTCGCCGCGCCGACCGCGGCCGAGACGGCCGCGAGAGCGGCGACCGCCGCCGCGAGCGGCTTCAACGAGCTCGGCGTGCCACGCGACCTCGTCGACGCGCTCGTCGCGATGGACCGACCGAACCCGTTCCCGGTCCAGACCCTCACCCTCGCCGACTCGCTCGCCGGCCACGACCTGTGCGTCAAGGCGCCGACCGGGTCCGGGAAGACGCTCGCCTTCGCGATCCCGGTCGCGCTGCGCACGCGACGCGCCAAGGACGGACGGCCACGCGCGCTCATCCTGCTGCCGACCCGCGAGCTCGCCGGCCAGGTCGCCGACACCCTCGGCCCTCTCGCCCGCACGAAGGGCCTGCGCGTCGCGACCGTCTACGGCGGGACGAACATCACCCGCGACCTCACCCGCCTGCGCCAGGGCGTCGACGTTCTCGTCGCCACACCGGGCCGGCTCGCCGACCTCGTCGAGCGACGGGCCGCGGACCTCAGCGCCGTCGACGTCGTCGTGCTCGACGAGGCGGACCGCATGGCCGACATGGGGTTCCTCCCTGAGGTCGTGCGCCTGCTTGACCGCACGTCCGACGCGCGGCAGACGCTGCTGTTCTCCGCGACGCTCGATGGGGACGTCGACACGCTGATCCGTCGCTACCAGCACGACCCGGTGCGACACACGCTCGCCGAGGAGCCGTCCGCCGCGGGCGACGTCCGACACCTGTTCTGGAGCGCGGACCGCGCCGCACGCCGCCGGCTGACCGGCGACGTGGTGCGGACGGTCGACTCGGCGATCGTCTTCACCCGGACGAAGCACGGAGCCGACCGGCTCGTGAAGCAGCTGCGGCAGGACGGCATCAACGCGGCCGCGATCCACGGCGACCGCTCGCAGAGCCAGCGCGAGCGTGCGCTCGAGAGCTTCCGCTCGGGCGAAGTCACCACGCTCGTCGCGACGGACGTCGCCGCGCGCGGCATCCACGTCGACGACGTCGCGCTCGTCGTCCACTACGACCTCGCAGGATCCGACAAGGACTACCAGCACCGCTCCGGCCGCACCGGCCGCGCGGGCGCGTCGGGTGTCGTCGTCACGTTCGTCGACCCGTCGCAGCACGCGGACACGGCCGCGATCCAGCGGGCGCTCGCGCTGCCGGAGGGCCTGCACGCGATCGACGTCCGCCAGCTCACCGCCGACCGCGAGCCGGAGCTCGCCGAGCGCTTCGCCGCGCCGCGCACCGGCGGTGGAGGGCGCCCCGGCGGCAAGGGCAAGGGCCAGGGCCCGCGCCCGGGTGGCGCGCGCCGTCGCGCTCGCCGACCTGCTGCCCGCAGCACGCAGGGTCGCTCCCGGTAGGGCACCCTGCCGGGGGCCGGGAGGCGCGCGCCGTCCGGAGGACCCGGAGGTCGCACGATGCCCCGACAGCTGCTGGTCATCGGCGGCGACGCGGCCGGCATGTCGGCCGCGAGCCAGGCTCGTCGGCTCCTCGGACCCGACGCGCTCGCGATCACCGTCGTCGAGCGTGGCGACACGACGTCCTACGCAGCGTGCGGCATCCCCTACTGGGTCGCCGGCCTCGTCGATGAGCGCTCGCGGCTGATTGCGCGCCGCGCCGAGGTGTTCCGCGAGAAGCAGCACATCGATGTCCGCCTCCACCACGAGTCGACGGCGATCGACACGGCCGCGTGCACGGTCACGGTGCGCGACCTCGACGCGGATGCGGAGGTCACCTTCCCCTACGACGACCTCCTCATCGCGACCGGTGCGCAGCAGGTGCCGCCACCCGTCGAGGGCCTCGACACGCCGGGCGTGTCCGGCGTGCAGACGCTCGGTGACGGACAGCGCATCCTCGACGCGATGGCATCCCGATCGCCGCGCCGGGCGGTCGTCGTCGGCGGCGGCTACATCGGGCTCGAGATGGCCGAGGCGATGCAGCTGCGCGGGCTCGATGTCGCGCTGATCGATCTCGCGCCGCAGCCGATGACGACGCTCGAGCCGGAGCTCGGCACGCAGATCGCGGACGCGATGCGCACGATGGGGATCGACCTGCGGCTCGGCACGCCGCTGACCGGTGTCGAGGCTGGCGCGGACGGCTGGGTCCGCGCGGTCACCACCCCGGACGGCACCATCGACGCCGACCTCGTCGTGCTCGGCACGGGCGTGCGCCCGCGCAGCGCGCTCGCCGAGGCCGCCGGCATCCCCGTCGGCCCGAGCGGCGGCATCATCACCGACGACCGCCAGGCGACCCCCGTCGACGGCGTGTGGGCCGCAGGTGACTGCGCGGAGACCGTGCACCGCGTGTCGGGTCGCCCGGTGTCGTTCGCGCTCGGCACGGTCGCGAACAAGCAGGGCCGCATCGCGGGACTCAACCTCGGTGGCGCCGAGGGGCGCTTCCCCGGCGTGCTCGGCACCGCGGTGACGAAGGTGCATGACGTCGAGATCGCCCGCACCGGACTGAGCGTGCGTGAGGCCGAGGCGGCGGGACTGCGCCCCATCGTCTCCCGCATCACCGCTGGGACGCGCGCCCACTACTACCCCGAGAGCAGCGAGATGACCGTGCTCCTCGTCGTCGAGGAGGACACGAGCCGGCTGCTCGGTGGACAGATCGTCGGCGGCCCGGGCGCGGGCAAGCGCATCGATGTGCTCGCAGCGGCGCTGTGGAACGGGATGCTCGTCGAGGACCTCGTCCAGATGGATCTCGCCTACGCGCCGCCCTTCTCCCCCGTGTGGGACCCGGTCCTGACCGCCGCACGGCGCGCCGCCGGCAGCCCGGGTTGAGCGCCGCATGAGCGACGAGCGTCCGCGTCCGCACCAGCCGCAGTACGCCGCCGAGGGCGCGACCTGGCCGGAGCTCATCGGGCTGTTCGCGAGGCTCGGTGTCGTCGCGTTCGGCGGACCCGTCGCGCACATCGCGATGATGGACCGCGAGGTGGTCGAGCGCCGGCGCTGGGTCGACCGGCAGCACTTCCTCGACCTGATGGCCGCGACGAACCTGCTTCCCGGACCGAACTCGACCCAGATGACGATGCACGTCGGCTACGTGCAGAAGGGCGACCGCGGCCTGCTCGCCGCCGGCACGGCCTTCATCCTGCCGGCCGCGCTCGTCACGCTCGCGCTGTCGTGGGCGTGGGTGCGCTTCCGCGACCTCCCCGTCGTCGACGCGGCGTTCGCCGGCATCCAGCCGGTCGTGCTCGCGATCATCGCGATGGCGATCGTCACGCTCGCACCGAGAGCGGCCGACGACCTGCGCACCCGGCTCATCCTCGTCGGCGCGCTCGCAGCCTCGTTCCTCGGGGTCGACGAGCTGGTCGTCATCGCGGCTGGCGCGCTGCTCGGCTGGCTGTCGTACCGCTCGTGGCGGCTGCTGCGCGATGGGCTGCGCGACCTGCGACGCAGCGCACCCCCGGCGACGGGGCTGCTGCCGCTGCTCGTGGTCGGGCTCGCCCCGTGGACGCTCGCGGCGTCCGCAGGCGCAGCGTCGGACGACCCGGGGCGCATCTGGCAGCTGTGGTGGTGGTTCCTGCGCTTCGGGGTGACGCTCTTCGGCAGCGGCTACCTGCTCGTCGCCTACCTCCAGGCGTCGCTCGTCGACCGGCTCGGGCTGCTCACGACCGCCGAGCTCCTCGAGGCGATCGTCATCGGCGAGATGACGCCGGGGCCGCTCTTCACCGTGTCGACCGCCGTCGGCTACTTCCTCGGCGGCTTCGGGGGCGCCGCCGTGGCGACGGTCGCGATCTTCCTGCCGTCGTTCCCGCTCGCGATGCTGCTCGGTCGCATCATGCCGCGGCTGTCCCGCTCGACGACCGCGCGCCACGTGCTGCGGGGCCTCGGTGCGGCCGTCGTCGGGGTGATGGCCGCCGTCGCATGGACCATCGGGACGCGCGTCATCACCGACGTCCCGAGCGGGCTGATCGCCGTCGGTGCGCTCGCGGTGCTGCGGTTCACACGGCTCGGCCCGATCGCGCTCGTCCCCGTCGGCGCCATGGTCGGGTGGCTCCTGACGCTGGGTCCCTGACGACGACGGCCACCGCCGCGCTGTGCATCGACCCGGCACGCAGCGCACGCGAACGGGCCAGCATGACGACCGCGAGGAGCACCCCGCTGGCCGCGGTGAGCACGACCGCGCGCGGCCCAGCCACATCGACGACGAGGCCGCCCACCGCGCCTCCGATGGCGCTCCCGAGGTAGATCGCCGCCTGGGTCCACGACTGCGCCTCGGCGCGCGCCCGCGGTGGGGAGACGTCGTCGACGAGCTGGAACCCGCAGACGTTCATCGGACCGACGATCGCGCCCGCGACCATCACGACACCGGCGAGGAGCAGCAGGTCGTCCGCTGCGCCGGCGAGGAGGAACTGAATCCCGACGAGGAGCGCGGTGATCCGCAGCATCCGAACCCGCAACGTCCCCTTCCAGATGCGCGCCCCGTACAGGAAGCCGCTGAGCAGGCTGGTGCCCGCGATGAGCGAGATGAGCGTGCCGGCGTAGCCGGGGCGGCCGGCCGACTCGGAGATCGACGCGGCGAAGATGTCGAACAGCCCGAAGCTCGACGCGATACCCATGTAGACGACGATCATCGCGCGCAGCCCGCGCGACCCGAGCGCGCTGACATCACCGCCCGACCAGCGAGATGCGCCCGCGACGACCTCCCGTGCGCTCGTCGCCGTGACCTGGGGCCCCGCCGCGTAGGCGAGTGCGCCGAGCAGGACCCCGGAGCCTGCGACGGGGACAGCGAACCGGGCGCCGAAGGCGCCGGCGATCGCGACGGTGAGCAGCGGGCCCAGGAGGAACCCGACCTCGATGTTGGAGGCGGTCAGGATGAAGGCCCGCTCGCGCTCGCGACCTGTGAACATGGCGCCGAACGCCGCTCGGGCGCAGGCCGTCAACGGGGGCGAGACGAGTCCGGTCCCGAGCGTGGTCAGCACGAGGGCGAGGACACCCCAGCCTCGCTGCACGCCCGACGCGAGGGCGACGGTGCCCGCGAAGTAGACGACGGCGGTCGGCATCAGCACGCGCCGATGGCCGAGGACGTCAGCGAGCCGCCCATGGACCGGCGAGCTGATCGCGACACCGAGTTGATGCGCCCCAGTGATGAGTCCGACCGCCGCGTAGGGATAGCCACCCTCACGGAGGGCGAGGATCAGCGCGAGCAGGATCATCCCGGGGGTGAAGCGCCCGAGCCCATGGCCGACGGTGATGCTCACCGCGCCAGGACGGCGGAGCAGCTCGAGGTAGGGCCGCACGGGCAGGACTCCGACGGTCCGGGGGGAACATCCGATCGGGGTGGGGTCAACCGGGGAAGTGACGCGGACTCGCCCTGTCAGAGTAATCCCGGGGGCTACCTTGACTGTGGACAGCAGGACGGAGCAGCGATGGGCGGGACCGAGGCCACCACGGAGCGGTCCGCGGTCGACAGGATCGTCCGCCAGCTGCTGCTGATCGGCGATGCGTCACCGCGGGCCCTGTTCGACCTCAAAGGCTCGATGCTCATCGCAGGGGTCCGCTGCACGATCACCTACATCGTGATCCCGTTCGGCGCACCGGTCATCGCGTGGCTCGGCGTGCTCGCGACGCCACTCTCGCTCGCACTTTCCGTCGTCGCCATCGGGATGGCGGTCTCGAGCCTCCGGCGCGTGTGGATGGCGGACTACGCGCACCGCTACGCCTACTCGCTCTTCATCCTCGTCGCCGTCGTCCTGCTCGTCATCGTGGTCGTCGGGGACGTCCGCACGCTGACCGCATGAGCACCGAGGCCGCCACGAGGGTCGAGCGACTGCGCCGCGACATCGCCGACCTCGAGCGTCATCTCGTGGACATGCCGCCGCACCATGCCGGTGGGACCCGGCGCGCCGCGGAGGAGCGGCTCGAGGACCTGCGACGGGCACTTCGTGACGCGGGGAAGACGGTGTGATGCGGGTGCTCGTGACCGGAGGGGCCGGGTTCATCGGCTCGGCGACCGCCGCTGCCCTGCGTGACGCCGGCTACGAGGTCACGGTCGTCGACGACCTGAGCCGCGGGCGTGAGGACATGCTGCCCGACGACGTGCGATTCATCCGTGCCGACGTCACGGACGCGGCTGCGATGGACCCGATCGTCGCGGAGGGCGCGTTCGACGCCTGCCTCCACTTTGCCGCGGTCATCGAGGTCGGCGACTCGATGCAGCGACCGGATGCCTACTTCGCGACCAACACCGCTGGTACGTCGCGGCTCCTCGAGGTGCTGCTCCGCCACGACGTCGGCCGCTTCGTCTTCTCCTCGACCGCTGCGACGTACGGCGAACCCATCCACGTCCCGATCGACGAGACACACCCGAACACACCTACAAACCCCTACGGCGAGTCGAAGCTGATGACCGAGCGCATGCTCGCGTGGTACCGGCGGCTGTATGGCCTGCGGAGCGCATCGCTGCGCTACTTCAACGCTGCCGGTGCGGACGGTCGGCACGGCGAGCGCGTCGACGCGCACCAGACGCATCTCATCCCGCTCGTGCTCCTGGCAGCTTCGGGCAGGCGGCCGAACGTGCGCGTCTTCGGGACCGACTACCCCACCCCGGACGGCACCGCGGTGCGCGACTACATCCACGTCGCGGACCTCGCCGACGCGCACGTCCTCGCGCTCGCCGCGCTCGACCCGTCGTCAGCGGCCTCGCGCGACGGCGCTGCGGAGGCCGGCACGGGTGACGGGCGCATCGTCGCGAACCTCGCGAGCGGTGCGGGGTTCAGCGTGCGCGAGGTCATCGCGACCGCAGAGGAGGTCACGGGCCTCGCGGTCCCCGTCGTCGACGAGCCCCGCCGTGCGGGCGACCCTGCGGTGCTCGTCGCATCGGCCGAGCGCGCGCGGACGGTGCTCGGCTGGACCCCGCAGCGCCCGGAGCTCGCGACGATCGTCGGTGATGCGTGGGAGCACCTGCAGACGCAGGCCTGAGCGGCGCAGGTCCACCGCGAGGAAGGGCTCAGCCCTCCGCCGCGTCGTCCTCCGCGAGCTCGACCCGCGCGAAGAGCGGTGTCGCCTCGCCGAGCCGCGTCCCGGCCGGCACCTCAGGTCGCTGCCAGCCGCCCTCCTCGAGCGTCCCGTCGAGCCCGAGCCAGCCGTGGATCGTCGCGGAGGAGAACGGCGTGAACGGCGCGAACGCGACGACGAGCCCTGCGATCGCCTGCAGCGCGATGTGCAGCGTCGTGCCCGTCCGGGCGAGGTCCGTCTTCGCCGTCCGCCACGGCTCCATCTCGTTCAGGTAGGCGTTGACCTCCTGCGCACCGGTCAGCGCGAGCCGGAGCGCACGCCGCAGCTCGACGGCCTCGATGGCCCCGCCGGCATCCGCGAGCGTGCGGTCGATGATGGCGAGCAGCGCGCGATCGGTGTCGCCGAGCTCCCCCACCTCGGGGACGATGCCGTCGAAGGTCTTGGCGGTCATCGCGAACACACGGTTGACGAGGTTCCCCCATGCCGCGGCGAGCTCGTCGTTGATGCGCCGGACCATGTCCTCCTCGGTGAGGTCCACGTCCGACTGCTCGGGGAGGTGCGCCGCCACCGCATAGCGCAGGGCGTCCGGCTGGTAGACGGCGAGGTAGTCGAGCAGCGAGCGTCCGACGCCGCGCGACTTCGACGCCTTCGCGCCCTTGAACGTCACGTACTGGTTCGCGGGCACGTCGGTCGGGAGGTTGAGATCACCCGAGCCCATCAGCTGCGCCGGCCAGAACACGGCGTGGAAGGGGACGTTGTCCTTCCCGATGAAGTAGTAGGACTCGGCGGCCGGATCCTCCCACCATGCCCGCCACGCCTCGGGGTCACCGGTGCGCTGCGCCCACTCGCGCGAGGCGGACAGGTAGCCGATGACCGCGTCGAACCAAACGTAGACGCGCTTGCCCTCGGCGCCGTCGAGCGTCACGTCGTCAGGGAGCGGCACGCCCCAGTCGATGTCTCGGGTGATCGCACGGTCCTGCAGTCCCTCGAGACATCGA
>Ga0181594_10005031_pt1 | contig 11632 bp, 11 predicted proteins | sample 071ome_18_FD_145603 | JGI IMG/M metagenome (GOLD analysis project Ga0181594, IMG submission 145603) | Coastal salt marsh microbial communities from the Groves Creek Marsh, Skidaway Island, Georgia - 071413BT metaG (spades assembly) | ecosystem: Environmental > Aquatic > Marine > Intertidal zone...
GTGTTCCGAATGAGCACCTACATGAGTCTAGACCTCTTGCTGAAAGAAAAGTACCGCTGGAACACCATCGCGTATTACCAGCCCCAAATTGCGCAATGGGATGATGTCCGGGTGGTCATCAACAGCCGCTTCAGCACGCCGATTTCCCCCATGCTCAACCTCACCGTTTCAGGCAACTTGAATTACGACGCCTACCCAGCAGGAACGGACGTCCCCAATTTTACGTACGGGGTGAATTCGGGGATTAGCTGGCGCTTCTAGGCGTCAACGCGTCGGCGACCACAAAGGTGCTTCCACCGACGTAGATGCGATCGCCCTGCCCCGCAGCGGCCTTCGCCGCCTCCCATGCGGCATGCACAGACGGGTACACGTCCCCGATCAAACCCTCTCCCGCCGCCAGGAATTGAAGATCCTCAGCCGCCAAAGCACGGGGAATAGAAGGCGCACAGAAATAGTAGGTGGCGTCCGTCGGCAATAGCGCCAATGCGCCCGCTGCATCCTTATCGCCCACCATGCCAAAAACCAGATGCATCGCTCCGCTGCCTTGGGCCCGGAACTGCGCCATGGTCTCGGTCAGTCCGTGCACGTTGTGCGCGGTGTCCAGAACCGTGAAAGGGGCCTCGGAGACCACCTGCCAGCGGCCTTGCAAGCCGGTTTGCGTGGCCACGTGGAGCAAGCCGCGCGCAATGTCTTCCTCGCTTACCTCAAAGTCGGACTGAGCCGCAAGAATGGCCCGGGCCAAAGCTTGGTTTTTTCGTTGGTAGCTACCCAGCAGGTCGCAGGGCGTATGGGGAAGTTGGAGATCCTCCACAAAGGTGAGGGGAGCACCCACTGCGCGGGCAGCCGCTGTAAAAACGGCCTCGGTCTCTGGATGGCGTTCCCCCACCAGGGCAGGTGCGCCCGGTTTGAAGATGCCGGCTTTTTCGGCGGCGATGGCCGCTCGGGTCGTTCCCAAAAAGGCCTGGTGGTCCAGATCAATATTAGTCACAGCAGCCACGACCGGCAGCAGCACGTTGGTGCTATCCAGTCGGCCGCCCATGCCCACTTCGACGACGGCGACATCGACCGCAAGGTCCCGAAAGTACACAAAGGCCATCCCCACACTCATCTCGAAGAAGCTCAGTTCCAAGGCCTGAAGCGTGGGTTTCCAGCGCTCGACAAAGTCCACGACAAAATCTTCCGGGCAGGGCTGGCCATTGAGCCGAATGCGCTCCCGATAATCGACCAAATGCGGCGACGTGTACAAGCCCACCCGATAGCCCGCCTCTTGCAAGCAGCTGGCCACCATGTGCGAGGTGGAACCTTTGCCATTGGTGCCCCCGATATGTATGGACTTGAAGCTCCGCTCAGGATGCCCCAAGGCCTCCATGAAGGCCCAGGTTTTGGCTAAGTCAATTTTGTAATTCTGCCCGCCCGTGCGCTGAAAAACCGGGAGTTGGGCGAAGAGCCAGTCCAGGGTTTCGGCGTAGCGGCTCACTGTCGGCTAAAGCGGTAGCGAATGGTGCCAATTTGCAAATCGGTGGCGGCGGGATCGCCTTCCCAACGCGTCTTCCGCGCGGCTTCCTCCGCTCGACTCACCAGGCAAGACTGCGACGTGGTCGAACCAGAAACCCCGCCTTCCACGCGCTGAACGACGCCGGCGCGGTCTACCCAAATCCGAACGACCACCACACCCTCGCCTTCGCAATCGTACAAAGGTTTGGGTCGGCCAAGAGCCTTGCGGCTGCCCAGCTGGTAGTCCCCGCTGTTACCCGTGCCGCCATTGCCCAGGCCATTGCCTTGCAGGTCGCCGGTGGGCTTGCCCTGGTCGCCGGACCCCGTCGTGTTGCCTTGACCGCTCCCAGTTCCGGGATTGGTGGAATTTGTGAAACCGCCCTTCAAACGGTTGCTCAGCTCGGTTGAAACTTTAGGGTTCTCCCGCTCTTGCGGCTTCTGACTCTCCGTAGTTGTGGGCGTAGTTGTCTTGGGCTTGGGCGTTTCTTTGGGTTTTTTTGGAAGCGCCGCTGCATCCACAAGATCTTGCGTTGCCGCTGCGTCAGCCACCTCAGGAGTGGTCGTGTTTGGCGCGCTCGCAGCCTCGGCGGGCGCGGCAGAGGTCTCGCCGGCGCCATCCTCTTCGTAGCCAAAATTCACAGGTATGCCCATCTCAGGAGGAGGGTCCTGGTAGGTCAATCCAAACAGTGCAAAGGCGACCAGTAACAGGGCGTGCACGGACAGGGTGGTAGCCCAGCCGCGGCGCGTGTCTTTTTTGTCCTGTTCGTCTTGCGTGTGCATGCCTAAGAGGGATCGGTGGCGAGCACCATTTTAATGCGGTTGCGGTAGGCGATGTCCATGATGCGGACCGTTTCGCCCGTGGGGACCGACTCGTCGGCACGGAGAATAATGACGGCCTCAGGGTCGCTCGCGGCGGCCTCCAGGATGGCCGTTTCCAGCAGGGATTTGTCTACGATGTCGCTGTTGACGGAGACTTGAAGGTCTGGGTTGATGGTGACCGTCACCGTGGATTTTTTCACCGTCTGGGCCTTGCTTTTGGGCAGGATGACGTCCAAGGCGCTGGTCGTCACCAAAGTGGAGGTCAGCATGAAGAAGATCAGCAACAAAAACACCATGTCCGTCATGGAGGACATGTTGAATTCGGCTGAAACTTTACTGCGGTTCTTGAGGTTCATGCGCTTGGAATCAAACGGGTTCGTCCAAGAGGTCCAAGAACTCGGTGCTGGACGTTTCCATCTTGTAAATCACCGACTCCACACGGGTCACGAGGAAATTGTAGCCGAAGTAGGCGAAGATGCCCACGACCAGACCGGCCGCGGTGGTCGTCATGGCGACGTAGATGCCTTCTGCCAGCATGTCAATTTGGACACCGCCCCCTGCGTTGGCCATTTCTTTAAAGGCCAAAATCATACCGATAACCGTACCCAAGAGGCCCAACATGGGCGCGCCTCCCGCGATGGTGGCGAGGTAGGGCAGGTTGCGCTCCAAACGCTGGATCTCCAACTTACCTTGGTTCTCAATGGAGGCGGAAATGTCTTGCAAGGGCTTGCCAATGCGGGTCAAGCCTTTCATAATCATTCGGGCCACAGGACTGTCCGAACGCTCGCACAAATTGATGGCAGACTGCACATTGCCAGAAGCTACGTGGTCTTTGATGTCCTTCATGAATTGGGGATCGATTTTGTTGGCGCGTTTGATGGCAGACATCCGGTTTACGAAGATGTAGACCATGGCAATGGACAGCAGGACCATGAGGCCCATAATGATTTGGCCACCGAGGCCTCCGGACACCATGAGGTCCAAAATGCTCATCGTCTTTTGGGTGGTCGCTTCAACCGCTTGGGCTGGTGCAGCGGCTGCCGTTTCCCCGGGAAGTTCAATTTGAAGGAATGTCATAAAAGGTAGGTTCTTAAGCTTCTAACGTAGGATATTCAAATTTGGTGCCGAACGTGCGCAACGGGATTCCAAGTGCCGTTTGGCCTCGGATAAAAGTACACTATCTCCAAGTGCTTTAAAAGGCCGATCCAAAGATGATATAGCGCTGTAGAATGTAGGCGGCAATACCGGCCACATAGCCCAGCAGGGCGAGGAAACTGATCTTCTTCAGGTACCAACCGAAAGGGATGCGCTCCAGGCCCATCACCGCCACGCCAGCTGCGGAACCAATGATGAGCAAGGAACCGCCTGTACCGGCACAGAAGGCCAGGAACTTCCAAAAGAGGTCGTCCTGGGCAAAGTAGCCCGCCTCTGCAATAGGGTACATACCCATGGAGGCAGCCACTAGGGGAACGTTGTCTACAATGGCAGAGAGCACCCCGATAATGGAGCCCACTAAGTATATTCCCCCTTGGCTGTCCGTGCCAATGCTGCTGTCGAGCCCTTTGGCCAAATCGTGCAGTTGGCCGCCAGTTTGGAGGCTAGCCACGGCCAATAAAATGCCCAAAAAGAAGAGGACCGAAGGGGTGTCAACCTTTCTGATAACACCGAGGACTCCAATACTTTGGCGTTGTTTGTTGGATTTGTTTCTGTGCATGATGTCAGTCAAAAGCCAAATCACGCCCAAACTGAGCATCATGCCCATGAAGGGAGGCAGGTGAGTGACCGTTTTGAAGATGGGCACGAAGAGAAGTCCAGATACACCGGCGATAAGGACAGTGATTTGTTCGGACTTACTGACTTCCACGCCGTGGGAGGCGGTGCTTTCTGATGCCGGACGCTCTACATCGCCCTTCATCGTGAAGGTCAGGTAAAGCAGAGGGACAAGCATACAAACGACTGAAGGCAAGAAGATGTAGGCAATGATGTTCATCGTGGTCACCTGGCCGCCAATCCACAGCATGGTGGTAGTGACGTCGCCAATGGGGGAGAAGGCTCCACCTGCGTTTGCGGCGATGACAACGACACCGGCGAAGAGCCAGCGGGTGTTTTGGTCCTTGACCAACTTTCGCAGCAAGGAAATCATAACGATGGAGGTCGTCAGATTGTCCAATATCGCCGAGAAAAAGAAGGTCAAAATGGAGACGGTCCACAATAGGCTTCGGACGTTTTTGGTTTTGATTTTGTCCGTGATGACGGCAAATCCCTCGTGGGCATCTACGACTTCCACGATGGTCATGGCGCCTAAGAGAAAGAAGAGGATGCCAGAAATTTCAGACAAATGTTCCAGCAAGGCATGCTCGGCCTCGTGGAGTTCTGCACCCCCAAACAAATAAAACGTCCAACAGAGCACCCCGGTAACGAGCGCTGCTGCGGCTTTGTCAATCTTCAGGTTGTGTTCAAAGGCTATGGCCGCGTATCCAAGGACAAAAACGGCGATCATTAGGAGGTACATATATCGAGAATAGAGTTCAGGTTCGTAAATGTAGGGGAGTTCTGTTAAGTCTTTGTGTGACTTAAGTCAAATCTCCCAATACCGTGCCATCGCAGCCATCTTTTGGACCTCCAGTCACACTAGCCCATACATTTTTCTCGCCCCGAAGGCGCAGCAACCCAAGGAAGGCAAAGCAAATTGCTTCTTTAAAGTTCAATTCCTCCTCGCTGGGCACTTCGAGCTGTCGGCCCGAAAGTGCCTCAATGCGCTCGAGCAAATATCGGTTCTTGGCGCCGCCCCCTGTTGTGAGGACCTTTCCCGGGGGCGCCTGAGCCAGTCCTTTTGCCACCGCCCAGGCACTGTGCTCGGTGGCGGTGGCTAAGGCGGTTAAAGGGTTTAAGGGTTTAAGGCTTGCATCGATGTAGGCTTCCACCCATTCGCGGCCCAAGCTTTTAGGGAAGGGCTGGTGGTAATAGGCGAGGTCCTGCAGGGTATGGAGGACGGCCGGGTCGGGTTGTCCGCTTCTGGCGAGCTCCCCCGAGGGGTCGAACGGGTGGCCTAAGGCTTGGGCGTAGGGGTTTAGGATAAAGTTGGCGGGGCCCAGGTCCCCCGCTCTGCGCATTCCGTTGTGGTCCCAACTAGCGTTAGAGAAGCCGCCCAGGTTGAGGCATACCGGGTAGTCGCCATAGAGCAGAGCGTCCGCCACGGGAACCAGAGGCGCGCCTTGGCCGCCGCGGGCAACGTCGGCGACGCGGAAATCGCAAACGACAGGGCAGGGCAAGCCATGGGCAAGTTCAGGGTCGTTGCCAATTTGAAGCGTGAAATTCTTTTCCGGCTCATGGGCGATGGTGTGTCCATGGCTGGCTACGGCGTCGACGTGGCTGTCGCCGATGAAGGATGTCAGTTGCGCGTTTAGCCAGCGGCTATAGGCCTTGGACGTTTGAATGCGTTGCGATGCGGATGCCGTGTAGGCTGCAGGAAGGTCCTGGGCCCAAGGTGTGTTTTCGTAAGGGATGAAGTGGGTGGCTTCGATGCGTTTTTGCCAGGGCTCTGTGGGTGCATCTTTCCAAAAATCCACCTGGGCAAGATCCAAGCCGTCTAGCGAAGTTCCCGACATGGTCCCGAGTACTGTGAAGGGGCCAATTCCGGAAAAACGGGAGTCGGGCGTGGGGGTTTCGGATTGGGGCATTGCGCAGACGTTTTAAGCGTTTGGCTGTATCAAAGGTGGGGCCTTCTCGCCGTAATTTCGCGAGACACTCAGAAATCCACCCTTGATTATGCATTTTGAATTAAGCGAAGAGCACCTCATGATCCGCGATGCGGCCCGTGACTTTGCGCGCACCGAACTCCTCCCCGGCGTCATAGACCGCGACAACGAGCAGAAATTTCCCGCCGATGGCGTGAAGAAGATGGGCGAGTTAGGCTTCCTGGGCATGATGACCAACCCGGCCTACAACGGGGGCGGCATGGACACCATTTCCTACGTGCTGGCCATGGAAGAGATTTCCAAAATTGACGCCTCGGCTTCGGTCATCATGAGCGTGAACAACTCCCTAGTTTGTTGGGGATTGGAAAAATTTGGCACGGAGGAGCAGAAGCAAAAGTACTTGACACGCCTCTCCACCGGTCAAATCATTGGCGCCTTCTGTTTGAGCGAGCCGGAAGCAGGTTCGGACGCGACCAGCCAGCGCACGACAGCGGTAGATATGGGCGACCACTACCTTCTTAACGGCACGAAGAACTGGATTACCAACGGAAATAGTGCGAGCGTTTACCTGGTCATGGCCCAGACGGATGCATCCAAAGGACACCGCGGCATCAACTGCCTAATTGTCGAGAAAGGCATGGACGGCTTCATCGTAGGCAAGAAAGAAGACAAGCTGGGCATTCGTGGAAGCGATACCCACTCCCTCATGTTTACGGATGTTAAGGTTCCCAAGGAGAACCGCATTGGCGAAGATGGTTTCGGCTTCAAGTTTGCCATGAAGACCTTGTCAGGTGGCCGCATTGGCATTGCCGCGCAGGCCTTGGGCATTGCATCCGGTGCCTTGGAGTTGGCCGCGAAGTACGCGACGGAGCGCAAAGCCTTTGGCAAGCCTATCTCGGAGCACCAAGCCATCTCTTTCAAAATCGCCGACATGGCGACTAAGGTGGAAGCGGCGCGCTTGCTTGTGTTGAAGGCGGCTTGGTTGAAGGACCAAGGCCAGAACTTTGACAAGGAATCCGCTATGGCGAAGCTGTATGCCTCTGAAGTGGCCATGGAAGCAACCGTCGAAGCGGTTCAGATCCACGGTGGTTATGGCTTTGTGAAAGAATACCACGTAGAGCGCTTGATGCGCGACGCGAAGATTACACAGATCTACGAAGGCACCAGTGAAATTCAGCGCATCGTCATTGGACGTGCGGTGTTGGAAGAACTGGGTGCTTAATAAATTTTGGCCCCATCAGAAAAAAAAACGCGGTCCGAAGGCCGCGTTTTTTATTCCAACTATTGAATGATAGGTATTATTTGTCTTCTTCTTTTTCAGAAGTCATGGGCTTTTCAGCAGCGTTTAATAGTTGAGCGAGTTGTGTGTCAAATCGAAGGCATCTGAACCATAAAGAAGATTCGACTCATAGATAAATATGAAATCCATATTGGTGTCTTCTTGTAGTTTTACAACGGCTTTTCGTACTTCACCTAAGACAAGAACTTGGATTTTGGATTCTTCTTGGGCAAGTTCCTCATTTCGCAGTTGTGTTAGTTCTTGGTGTTTAGTGCTAACCCTCTGAAAATCAATTTGAGCTCGCTCCAATTCCAGTTTAGATAATTTTGGTGCAGCTTTTTCTAATATTGAATATTCCGTCTGTAAGTTCTGCTCACTTCGTATGAGTTCAGCTTGGGCTTTTTTAGCCTTTGCTTCCAATTCTGCAACAAGTTCATTATGCAAATCATACAGTTCAAGAACGGAGTCCAAACGAACATAGCCTATTTTAACATCGCCGGTTGGTGCAGGGTTTGGTGCCTTTTGAGTGCAAGCAAAAGTGAAGACTAATGAAAGACCTGCTACTAAGAGTTTAATATTTGTTTTCATGCCGCCGAAAATACTCAAAAGACGCGGTTGATGGCATCCTCTACCAGAGAATCGTCTGCAATTTCTGCCCAAGTGACCTTGAGGCCCGGACTGCGGTCCATTTCGCGGCGAATGGCGGTGCGCGCCTCCTCGTTGCGAGCCCAGGCGCGGCGTGCAATGCCGTTGTTGACGTCGTAGAAGAGCATGGAGGATAGACGGCGGTCCGCTTCGGGGCTTCCGTCCAGTAGCATCCCAAATCCACCATTAATTACCTCACCCCAGCCTACGCCGCCGCCGTTGTGCAGGCTGACCCAGGTGGCGCCGCGGAAGCTGTCGCCGATCGCGTTGTGCACCGCCATGTCCGCCGTAAAGCGCGAGCCGTCGTAAATGTTGGAGGTTTCACGGTAGGGGGAGTCGGTGCCGCTCACGTCGTGGTGGTCGCGGCCCAGTACAACGGGGCCGATGTCTCCGCGGGAGATAGCTTCGTTGAAGGCGCGTGCAATCGCAATTCGGCCCACAGAATCCGCGTAGAGGATGCGTGCTTGAGAGCCAACCACGAGGCGGTTTTCTTCGGCCTGCTCAATCCAGCGCAGGTTGTCTTCCATTTGCAGGCGAATGTCCGCCGGGGCTTCGGCCGCCATGCGGCGAAGCACGTCCGCGGCGATGGCATCGGTGGCGCACAGGTCTTCGGGCTTGCCGGAGGCGCAGACCCAGCGGAAGGGCCCAAATCCATAGTCAAAGCACAAAGGCCCGAGAATGTCCTGCACGTAGCTGGGATAGGCGAAGTCGAGGCCGTTTTCGGCGAGGATGTCGGCGCCCGCTCGGCTCGATTCTAGCAAGAAGGCGTTCCCGTAGTCAAAGAAGTACATGCCACGCGCATGGAGCGTGTTAATGGCCTCCACGTGGCGGCGCAAGGTGGCTTGAATGGCCTCCTTGAATCCGGCGGGATCGTACACCATGAAGGCATTGGCCTCTTCGTAGCTGTAGCCTTGCGGGTAGTAGCCGCCGGCCCAGGGATTGTGCAGGGAGGTTTGGTCGCTGCCCAGGTCGACGGCGATGTTGCGTTCGACGAGGCGCTGCCAAAGGTCCACGGTATTGCCCACAAAGGCGATGGAGCGGTTGCCGCCGGCTGCTTGGCTCTCCAAAGCGGAATCAATAGCCGCATCGACGTTTTCAAAAATCGCATCGACCCAGCCTTGGCTGTGGCGCTTGTGGGCGGCGGTGGGGTTGATTTCGGCGGTGATGCTCACCATGCCCGCGATAGAAGCGGCTTTGGGCTGAGCCCCGCTCATGCCTCCAAGGCCGGCGGTGACAAAGAGCTTGCCTTCCAGGGGGCCGCGGGTGAATTTTCGGGCCGCATTCATGACCGTAATGGTGGTGCCGTGCACGATGCCTTGCGGGCCAATGTACATGTAGGATCCGGCGGTCATTTGGCCGTATTGCGAGACGCCCAGGGCGTTCATTCGCTCCCAATCGTCTGGTTTAGAGTAGTTCGGGATTACCATGCCGTTGGTCACAACGACGCGGGGTGCTTCCTTGGAGGAGGGGAAGAGCCCTTGGGGATGGCCGCTGTGCATGTGCAGGGTTTGCTCCTCGGTCATGGTGGCGAGGTACTGCATGGTCAGTAGGTACTGGGCCCAGTTTTGGAAGACGGCGCCGTTGCCGCCGTAGGTAATGAGTTCTTGCGGATGCTGGGCCACGGCGGGATCCAGGTTGTTTTGGATCATCAGCATGATGGCGGCAGCCTGGGGGCATTGGGCCGGATAGTCGCTGATGGGTCGGGCGTGCATCGCGTAGCTTGGCATGAAGCGGTACATGTAGATGCGGCCGTAGTCCTTCAGTTCCTGAGCGAATTCAGGCGCCAGCGTAGCGTGCCAGTCTTGGGGGAAGTAGCGTAGCGCATTTTTGAGCGCGAGGGCTTTTTCACGGCCCGAAAGCACATCCTTGCGCACCGGCGCATGCGACACATGGGGGTCGAGTCCGGGATGGACGGGGAGTTCGGCGGGTATGCCGGCTAGAATAGCCGATTGAAAGGTGTGCATCATCAAGGCGTCTTTATGCGACCAAGTTTTTTATCGAAGCCGTAGGGGCAATGTTTGCAACCACTTTGGCAGCAATGGCCCCGCTTGAGGTGGTAGGCCTCCGTAAAGACAATGTAGCCCTCTGGGCTGCGGTAGAAATCTTCCGGGTCTAGTTGGTTCATGGCGGGGTTGCTGGTACAAAAGTCGGCCATAAAAGTCAAAAAGGAGCGACCTTTATCCCATGAGAACGTTTGTCTTCCTCCTTAGTTCGGTGCTGATTTTGGGTGCGTATTCGGCTTCGGCCCAAAAAGCTACCCCCAGCACAGAGACAGTGCTTTCGCCGCGCAAAGCCTACATCGCGACCTACGCCAAATGGGCGGTGAAGGAAATGAAGCGCACGGGCATTCCGGCCTCCATTACGCTGGCCCAGGGAATTTTGGAGAGTGGAAACGGGCAGAGCCGCCTGGCTACGGAGGGGAACAACCACTTTGGCATCAAATGCCACGACGGCTGGAAAGGCAAAACAATGTTTGTGGACGACGATAAACCAGACGAATGCTTTCGCGTCTACCGCAATCCCAAGCAGAGCTACAAAGACCATTCGGAGTTCTTGCTAAACCGCAGCCGCTACGACGGTCTCTTCATTCTGGATCCCCGTGACTATGCGGCCTGGGCGCGCGGACTGAAAGCAGCCGGATATGCCACCAGCCCCACTTACGCGGAAAAGCTCATCAAAATCATTGAGGAAGAAGAACTCTACCGCTTTGATCAGCAGGTCGTCAAGCCTGCGACCAAAGGACTCAAGGCGCATTCTCGCTACAAAATGGCCCCCAACGGAGCGGGCTATGTCCTGCTGGAGCAAGGGGAAACCGTGGAGCAAGTGGCCTTTGACTTGGGATTGAGACTTGAAAAAGTATTGGCCTTCAACGATGCCACCTATGGCTGGAATCCGCGAGCCGGTGATAGGATTTACGTTACGTCCAAGAAGAAAAACTGGGACCGCAAATTGCGCGAAATAAGCACCTGCCGGATGGTGGCTGGAGAAACTACCTGGGACGTGGCCCAGCGCTACGGCATCCAGTTGGAGGCCTTGTACAAAATGAATGCATGGTCCGTGGGCTACCAGCCAGGGGATGGTGAACTCATTCGTCTACAGGGCCCTCTCTTGAATGTGACGAAAACGCCCGCAGGAACGCTCTAAGTTGCGGTAGCATGGCTGCCATTCACCCCCGGAGCCTTGAGGTTGGGGTACATGACCTTTTATGGGACCAAAATCGCCGCAGACCAATAGGCCTTTTCGCCTTGGGCGCGGTAGGTCAGTCCTGCCCAGGGGGCTTGGGGATTCGCTTGGCGCGTTACCCACCAGAGCTGGCCTTCGCTGGGTTGGCTGCGCACATAGCGAATAGCATGCTGATACGCAGCCTCATGGGCGTTGTCCCGGGTGTCTGAGAGGTAGTCCATGTAGCGGTTGGCGGCCGATGTGTCCTCGCAGGTCAGGATAAAGTCCCCTTGGGTCTTCACGTAAGGCAGGACGTCTAAAGGTTTTCGAAGGCCTAAGTCGTTGACGGCTAAGAGTTCCGTAGCAGGCATCCAGTGCGGGATGGTGAGCGGGTTATTTTCGGCATAACGCATGGTGACGCGGTGCACGTCTTTGCGGCGGCCTTGGAAATGGCATTCGCCTTGGGCCTGGATGGTCGTGGGCTGTCCTTTGAAGTTGATTCGGCTGTCTACGGCGGTCCACTGGGCCCAAACCA
>Ga0181594_10005036_pt1 | contig 11624 bp, 15 predicted proteins | sample 071ome_18_FD_145603 | JGI IMG/M metagenome (GOLD analysis project Ga0181594, IMG submission 145603) | Coastal salt marsh microbial communities from the Groves Creek Marsh, Skidaway Island, Georgia - 071413BT metaG (spades assembly) | ecosystem: Environmental > Aquatic > Marine > Intertidal zone...
ATTGGCATAGTTAACAAAGGTGTCCGGGTCAGCCTTGCTGTCGTAGGCCCGCACCAGCACATCGGATGTTTCCGCATCGATGAGCTCCAGATACATGGTCATCGAGCCCGCAGACGCCGAATAGGAACGGCTCATGTTCGGGCTGTTGAGATCGGGGCTCGTGATATCGAGGTTGACAATATTTGGGAATATCAGCAGTACTTCTTCACCCTCTTGCCATTCGGTCACCAGGTCGTAGGCGGGTTCCTCGCTGAGCGCGTCGGTGAAAAACTGGGTGCACTCCTCACCCAGCTCGCGCTTGATGCGATCAATGTCGCGTTGTTTAACCTGCTGGCCTGCACTCCGATGTGCAGAGTTATAGTCCCGCTGCCAATTCTTACGAAAGGCAACCTGGCAGGGCACCACACCGAACTTGGCGTAGGCGTTGAGCTGCGCATCGGGCTTGATATAGACGGCACTGTGCTTGTCGCTACGCACAAGCTCTAGGCCTTCAGGGGTGGTCTCGGGCAATGGCTCGGAGGTAGAGGCGCATCCCGCTACCATGAGCATGCCAAGCGTGCAGATTGCAAGAAGCGTTCTAGTCATGTTCGAGTCCTCTTTATCAATACTTAACAGCAAAGTTCCTGCGCGCCGGGGCGCCACCACCTCATAATGTGCCAGAAGCCGAGGTAGCAGCGCACCCTTTTGTCTCGAAATTGTCGCGATTGGATGTTCGCGACATATCGGGCCGGCCAGTTCCGCTGATACCGCTGCACCTCTGGAGCCGTGTTGAAGGCGGGATGCGGTATGCGTATTCTCGATCTGGTATAGCAAGCAGATGACTCCAAGGAGGTGACCCATGAATCAGGCCCTACCCAAGCGCGCCCAGTTCCATCACATGAAGGACGGCACTCAGGAAGACTGGGAGATTATCGGTGCCGAATTTATGGCGTTTCGTGGCAGTGTCGGTGAGCGGATCAAAAAGCACCTGCTGCTGCTGGAGGGCGACTGTGGGGGGTTCCCGGTTGATCGCCTGACCCACTGCTTGCAGACGGCCACACTCGCGCATCAGGACGGCAAGGACGAGGAGTACGTGGTCTGCGCCCTGCTGCACGATATTGGCGACACGCTAGGCCCCGCGAATCACGCCGATGTGGCGGCCGTATTGCTGGAACCCTATGTCAGTGAAGCCAATCACTGGATGGTGAAACACCACGCTATTTTTCAGGGGTACTACTTTTTTCACTACATGGGGCTGGATCGCAACTTGAGGGATCAATACAAGGATCACCCTCACTATGCGCGCACGCTGGAGTTCATTGAAAAGTACGATGCGCCTGCATTCGACCCCGAGGCACAGTTTTTCGAACTGTCGTTTTTCGAGCCGATGATGGAGCGTGTGTTTAAAGAGCCCAAGCGGTCTCTGTATCTCAAAGACGCCAATTAAAGGCACCGCTCGGAAAAGCCCGCTCGCCCGGGAAGGGGCGCAATATGAAACTGCTCTTTATCTGCACGCACAATCGATGCCGAAGCATCCTCTGTGAGGCGATTGCTAACCAGCGCACAGAGGGAGTTTTGCGTGCTGCCAGCGCTGGTAGTGCGCCGGTCGAAGCGGTGCATCCACTCACACTCCGTTATCTCGAAGAGCGGGGGTACGAAACGGCGGGGCTGATGAGCCAGTCCTGGCATGACCTCAACGCTTTTGAACCCGACCGCGTGATCACCGTCTGTGACACTGCCGCGGGGGAGGCCTGCCCACTCTGGATGGGGGACGTGCAGAAAGTGCATTGGGGGCTGCCTGACCCTTCTCGAACGGAAGGCAGTGACGAAGTGATTCGCGCGGCCTTTATGGCGGTGATCGATCGCATCGAATCCAGGGTCGACGAGTGGGCGCGCGAGGCCACAGTCAGGGGATAGTCGTGTCGCTTCGCTGACGCAATGCTACAGAGAACGGTTTTGAGCACCACATCGGTATCGGGGCAAGGCTTGCGTCGCGAGCGCGCGTCGACCCTGATACGATCCGGACACGCTCTTGCGCGCACGGTTTATGACCGCTCCGCGTAAATCAACGAAGAACAATAGGGAGCTGCCCCATGACCATAGCCTACCAACTGACGGAAGCCGGCACAGTTCTAAGCCGCACAACCGTTGAACGACGACCATTGGGCCCGAGAGATGTGAGGCTTGATCTCCAGTTTTGCGGGATTTGCCACTCCGATCTGGTCGCGGCGAGCGATAAATTGGGCGGCGGTCTCTACCCGATGGTACCGGGGCACGAAATGGTCGGTCTCGTCGCCGAGGTTGGGTCGGAGGTGCACGGCGTGGCGGTGGGCGCGGCGATGGGGGTCGGCTGTATCGCAGATAGCTGCCGAAGCTGTGCTGCTTGTGGTTCAGGGGATGAGCACTACTGCGAGACCGGGTTCACGCTGAGCTTTAATAGCAAGGATCGAGCAGGGCGGGTCAACTACGGAGGCTACGCCTCTGATTATGTCGTCGACTACGAATATCTGGTACCGATTCCCGAGGGCGCGGACCTGGCCCGCATGGCGCCGTTGCTGTGCGGTGGCATAACGGTTTACACACCACTCAAACGCTTTGGGGTCGGCCCGGGCACCACGCTGTGCGTTTTGGGGGTCGGAGGTCTCGGCCATCTCGCGATCCAGTTTGCCAGCGCCATGGGCGCACGCGTGCTGGTAGCGTCGCGTTCCGAGGCCAAGCGCGCGGACGCGCAACGTTTAGGCGCGGATGTGGTATTGAATCCCGAGTCCGACGACCTCAACGACTGGATGGGCCGGTGTGATCTCATCATCGACACCATCTCAAACCCCCATGATTTGAATCAGTGGTTCCCTCTGCTCCGCCGGGGCGGAAAACTGTGTTTGTTGGGTGTGCCCACTGAGCAGCTTGAAATCTTTCCGGCGCTGATCGTTTTCGGGGACCGCAGCCTGGAAGGTTCGCTCATCGGCGGCATTGCCGATACCCGTGAAATGATCCAGTTTGCCCACCAGAACGGCCTTGGTGCCGAGATTGAACTGATTCAGCCTGAGGAGATCGAGGCAGCCTGGCATCGCCTGCATACGGGCGATGTGCAGTACCGCTTCGTGATAGACCTGGCGTCGCTCAGTTAACACTGCGATGAGCGCGCCAATCCATACCCAATACTCGGCGGGCTACCGCTGGTATGTACTGTGTGTGCTCACGCTGGGGTACATTTTTAACTTTATTGACCGGCAGGTCATGACCATCCTGTTGGAGCCGATCAAGGCGGAGTTTGGTGCCACCGACACGCTAATGGGGCTCCTCACCGGTCTCGCTTTTGCACTGTTCTATGCCACCTTGGGCGTGCCGATGGCGCGTCTTGCAGATCGCTGGTCACGCCGCAACGTGCTCGCTATCTCCATGGCGGTGTGGAGCGGCATGACCGCGCTGTGCGCAACGGCCACAAGCTTCGGCCAGCTGGCGCTTTACCGCATTGGTGTGGGCGTGGGTGAAGCCGGTGGTACGCCGCCCTCCCAATCGCTGCTTGCCGATATTTTCCCCCCTGCCCAGCGCTCTCTCGCGCAGGGGGTGCTGGCTTCGGGCACCAATATTGCGGTGCTGGTGGGGCTCTTTGGTGGTGCGCTATTGGCCGACGCTTACGGATGGCGCAACGTGTTTTGGATCTTTGGGGTGCCGGGCGTTGCGCTGGCGGTCCTGATTCGCCTCACGGTGAGAGAGCCGGTGCGAGAAATACGGGTTGTCGAGGAAGACGGCTCCTTGTGGTCGGCTATTCAACGCATCAGTGCGTTACCCGGGTTCCCCGCTATCGCGCTGGCGGTGGGTATGACCGCGGTCTCCGGTTATGGGTTGGGCGTCTGGTCGCCGAGCTTCATGATCCGTGTGCACGGTTTGTCTTTGGTCGACGCCGGCTTGTATCTGGGTTTGATCGGCGTGTTTGGCGGGATTTTGGGTACCTTGCTCAGTGCCATTTTGGTCGATCGCCTGGCGCAACAGGATGCGAGATGGCAACTGCGACTGCCGATGATCGGTGTGCTGATCTCGATCCCCACTCAGGCGCTGTTTTTACTGTGGCCGGCAGAACACGTGTGGATGTTGGGTGACAGGCCATTTCCCGTTGCGCTGGTGTTTATGTTTTTCAGCGCCATCTTTGCCAGCTTTTGGATCGCGCCAAGCTACGCCGCGGTGCAAAACCTGGTGCCCGCCCACTGGCGCACGCAGGCTGCTGCGCTACTGCTCTTTATTCTCAACCTACTGGGCATGGGGTTAGGGCCCTTGGTGGTCGGGTGGTTGAGCGATGTGTATGGCGGGCTGGGCGATGTCTCTATCCGCTATGCGCTATTAAGTAGCCTGATATTCTGCGCGGCGGGCGCTTTCGCGTTTTCCCGCGCGAAGGATCCCTATGCCCAAGCGGTCAATGCTGCGGCGCGGTCGGTTACCTGATTTAGTGGGGTAACTTCGCTAAGGTGTCTGACCTTTCAACAGTTAGGGCGTGCACCGTGAATGCATCGGTAGAAGAGACCGTAACGACTCCGGTGGCGCACCAGAAGGCCAGCCCTGACGCGATGCAATGCAGTGTGTCGGCGGTAGCTGAAGCACCCGCCGGAAGCGCGCAGTGCGAAACACAGGACTCCCTCGCGAATTGGCCAGACTTTTCGAGCCTTCCCCCTTGGCTACAGCAGGAATTGCGCTCTGACCACGCGGGCGAATACGGCGCAGTCATGATTTACCGCGGCATTTTGGCGATCTCGAAGGATGCGCGAATCCGCGAGTTTGCAGAGCATCATCTGGTGACAGAGCAAAAGCATTTGTGCCTGATGGAGCAGATAATGGCTCCGGCTTTCCGTACCCGGTTACTGCCAATCTGGCGAGTGATGGGGTGGTTAACGGGGGCACTCCCCGCCTTGTTTGGTCGCGAGGCTGTTTTTGCCACCATCGAGGCGGTCGAAACCTTTGTGGACAGGCATTACCAGCAGCAAATTGATCGACTGGATCCGCACGGAGCCCACGGTGAATTGCGCGACACCCTCTTGGCATGCCAGGCCGATGAAATTCAGCACCGGGACGAGGCGGCGGCGCTTCGCGTTTCCCGGCGGCACGCAATACTGCGGATATGGTGTGCCATTGTTGGCTGGGGTTCTGCGGCCGCGGTGATAGCCGCGAAACGGATCTGACCGGCGTAGCCCTTAACCTTCAAGCGGGCGATGTTTTGATATGAAGTAGGAAGAAAACCTGTGCTAATTTAGCCTCAGTTCATCGTCATCATTCGTAAAAAAAGGGGGAAAGCATGACGGTTTTACTGAGAGCTATAGTGAGTTGCTGTGTTGCAATGCTGTCGTTGAGCGCGGGTGCAGATAATCATGCTGATGCGTCAAAGGCCTTGCCCATGGCGCTATGGTCTACCTATGAAATTCCTGCGGGGGCCAAGCCCAATGAGATAGAGGCCTCGCTCAAGGAGTACCTCTTGGGGGAGGAAAAGCGCGGGTTCACCAATTGCGCGATGTACAAGCACGAGTTCGGCTCACCCAGAGCGTTCTACACCACCTGTACCTTTGACGATATCGATCACTTTGCCCGCATCATGGACGGCTCGCCTTCTGCGGCGTCTCCCGACGAGGTGCAACTGTTTGGCTCGCACATGGACCATATTGTACTGATGACCAAGCAGGGTATGACGAAGATGCCCAAGTACGTGCTGTATGCGACGACCGCTTTTGCGCCACACCTGAATCACGTGCAGATGCAGGCCAAGGCCGAGGAGTTTTACAGCGCATACGACGACGGATTTGGAGCATGCAATCGTTACGAGCACGCCTGGGGTCCGGAACTGGCGTTTTATGCCACATGCGGATTCGAGAGCTATGCTGAATTTGCCGCAGGCGTGAACAAGGTGATGAAGATCTTTGAGAGCCGTTTGGCAACGGCGGATCTTAATATTCTCAGTCATCGCGATGATATTCTGGTCAAGGTGATGGATTAGCGCAAAAAGTGATTCGATTGGTGGGTGTTCGCACCGCTCATCAATCGCTTAAAACTCTGGCAAGCTCCTTGGCGGCGTGTAGAGAATAGACAACGAGATTATGAGGTGCCGAAAGATGCAAATTGCCCGCAATCTCGCAGCATCTCTGCTTTTTTTTATCGGCTTGCCCGGCATTTATGCGGCGAAAGTTTATTCCGTTGGCCCCATAACGCTGACGCCTACCTTTAATGTCGCGGGTCATGCTTAGTGGCCAACAGGTGGGAGCGCGTCGGTAGCTATCGATCGACTGTTGCTGGCCTTACTGAATGGCGTGGGGCGATCTGACACCGTGGCATCGCTGATGCAAAGCCGATGTAGCGACCTACTACAAGGACCATTACTCCTCCTATTCCAAAGTTGATGCAAGCCTCGTTATCCAACTGGTGGATTTCACCATGGCATCGGTTGCAACTGCCAAGGGCGCGGTGCTTGGGCTGTGATGTTAGAGACGCGCTAGGGGTGTGATAGGGTCTCGGCTTCCTGCGCGGCTCCTGGCGCTAAATGAGAGCATGTCGGAGCCTCCTCGGTAAGCCGCGAAGCACCACTCTCGCGCTCAAAGGTGGGCCAGTCTCGGGTCATTGGGATGAATCCAGTCCTCTTTGATGACTTGTCGAACCGCCAAATCTTTGGGGATTTTGTTGAGTCCAATCATGCGATCGGCGTGCTGGTTCCAGTGATAGATGCGCGCTTCCTGATAACTTAGCGGCACGCCTTTAAAGCCCGGTGATTCCATTGAGCGTTGAATCTGCGTGCCGAACTCGGTGTCTTCTCTCAGAATTTTGCAAAGCTCCTCACCATTATTGAGGGTCCAGTAATCCGGTCCCTCGTCGTCTCCCCAGTCTGGCGCGATGGTCCAGCACTCCAATCGGCATTTGTTAATGCCGTTGGGCCAAAACAGCAGTGGGGCTAGGACAAATTCGGTGAGTTGCGATACCCAGTTGGGAAAGATGCCGTATGACTGGATGCACGTCCGCGCAATCTCGCCAACCGTTGCGATCTCGGCGCGCGCACCCACGTCCCGGGTTGACTCGGCGTCCTGGGTATCGTTGATTCGCGGTGGGGGTGCCACCATCCTCCCGTGCCCATTAGGGTACAGGGTGTTCACATTACGCCTGTGGTCTAGCAGTGGCGCTACTGTCGTAGGGTGGATATTGGGCACATGGTAGACCTCGGTATTGGCCTCCATCGCAATTTTCCAGTTGCAGTCCAGATCGAAGCTGTGGCGCGCTGATAAGCGGCATTGATCAAACTGAAACTCTTTCCATTCATCTGCTATCGGTCCTAGCCATTCGAGCAAGCTGATTGCTTCGACGTCGAAATTCACAAAGATAAACTTGCCAAATGTCTCGCATCGCACACTCGCAAGACTGCGGCAACTGAAATCCAGATCGCGAAAATCCTCGGGGTCCTTGATCGCCTTGAGTTCACCATCCAGCGAATAGCTCCAGCCATGATATTTGCAGGTTAATCGCAAACGTTTGCCTCTGGGCTCTGTCACGACAGGCGCGCCGCGATGAGAGCACACGTTGTAAAACGCTTTGACTTCACCTTGCTCGGTGTGAACGATGACTACCGGTTCGCCCGCTTGCTCCCAGGTCATATAGCAGCCGGGCTCGGGGATCTCATCGAGATGCGCTGCGAATAACCAGGATTTCTTGAAAATCTCTGTCTGTTCTAACTCGAAGAATCGCGGATCTGTGTAGCGTCCGGCGGGGATATCAGGCAGGTGTGGAAACGTTTCAGGTGGCGCGGTTCTGGCGGCCTCATAATCCATTAACGCCCGTAGGGTTTGAATTTCCTGTGGTTCCATTGCGGTTGGCTCACTCTTTTTCAACTGATCAAATTCATCTCGCACTCCGCGCGATCTTGCCGCCGTGCCTCGGCAAGGCGCCCACCAAGCCTTGCTGACTCCTGGCCGGGCAGATCGCACAAGGGCTCTACCGAATTCCTAAACGGGAGTTTATCCTCGTGAGGTGGGTTTTCACAGGAAGTAAATATGTTCTCCAAAAACGCACGGCAAGCAATGAAGCCCTGCATGATCTGCCTGTTGTGCGCCGGCGTTCAGGCGCAACCCCAACAGGTGACGACGGCTGATGTGCTACTCAGGCAATCGGTTGAGGGGGTCCCAACTAAAGAAGTGATCGTTAATCAGGTTAGCATCCCGCCACATACTGAACTGCCCCGGCATTGGCACCCCGGGGAAGAGATTTTTTATGTGATTGATGGAGAGGTCACGTTGGCGCAACGAGGAAAGCCCGATCTGCTTAGTAGGGTAGGGGAAGTCAATATCATTGCGCCGGGCGTGATCCACACGGGATTCACTGGCGAAGAAGGGGCCACATTGGTGATCTTCCGGGTCCACGACAAAGGCCAGCCTGAGCGGGTTGTGGTGGACTGAGCGAGCGCTTGCCAGTGCTAATCCGTGAGCTCAAATGACTAATGAATAATCATCAAGAGCCCGGTTTTGAATCCGTGTGCGGTTTACCGTATTTTCTCGTGAGATCACGCACTATTGGAGGGCGGCCGATGCGTTCCTTACCCCATTTGTTTTTGTCTCTGGTGTTGGCGCTATTGACCGAGCACGCTGCTGTGGCAATGGATCGGAGTGAATACTATGCTTCCGTTCGTTCTGTATTACATGGCCTTGACCCTGAATTCCGCCGGTTTCTTGAGCGCTGCGGCGCCGAGGCCTCGGTGATTGTTGAGCTTGAAGCAGATGCTGCCGCGCGCGGCGCATTGAGTGAAGAGGCGGTCAGCGCGTTTTTGAGTTCGGACCACTTTGGTGAGAGTGTGCTGTACTGCCTCAACGCCAAAATCGAAGCGGTTGAACCTCCCAACGACGATCCCTGGTGAGTCGGCCTGCTGGTTTAGTGGCCAGGGACTCAACACCCAAGGTGAACAAATGTGCTGGAGCTAGAGAATAGAACCGTTGTCATAACTGGGGGGGCCACCGGGATCGGCTTGGGTTTGGCTCAAGCCTGTGGGCACAGGGGTGCCCGCATCGTAATTGGTGAGCCCCGCCAGCACCGCTTGGATGAGGCTGTTGCGATACTGGAAAAAGACGGCATTGCCGCGCGCGCCTATTCTCTGGATGTAACGGTTGCGGCAGAGCTAGAGGCTTTTGCAGAGCAGGCTTTTAACGCTTTTGATGAAGTCGCGCTGGTCATTAATAACGCGGGTGTAGGGCAACAATCAGGGTCGGTTTTAGATACCACCCTCGAGGAAATGCGGCGCGTGATGGCGGTTAACTTTGAGGGCGTTTGGTTGGGCTGCAAGGTATTTGGCGAGCGTTTGATAAAACAGGGCTCCCCTGCCGGGCTGTATAACACTGGCTCAGAGAACAGCCTCTTTGTGGCAATCGACAATGCAGCCGCTTACGTGGCGAGTAAACACGCGGTGTATGGTCTGACAGATGCGTTAAGAGGCGAAATGCCAGACTTTGTTCACGTTGGCATGATCGCCCCCGGTTTTGTCGGATCCGAACTGATTCCTGAACCTATGCGGGCGCTTGGTATGCCCGTGGCTCAATTCGTCGAGATTGTGCTGCCGCAGATACTGGCGGGTGAGCCCTATGTGGTCTCGCATGGTTTTAATCTGAGTAGAATTGCAGAGCGGCAACAGATTTTGGTTGATGCCTATAGAGCGTTCGCTGCTGCTTCGTTAGAAGATGATCGCTACGATGTGAGCTCATTACTGAAGCGTTTGACGGATCAAGGGTATAAAAAATGACCCTGTTTGCTTTTAATGTTGCAAAGCTTCCTAGCGTTTACAGTGAAACCTTCCTGATGTTCAGCCCGAATCACCGCGTTAAGAATGACCCCGCAGCTAGTTTCGTGTGCCTGTAATGTCTATGAGGGATTTCGTCACTCTGGCTTGCGGTACAGAGTTGAGAAATGGGGTCGGTGAGGATGGGTGTTCTCGGAGTATTTTTAAGCTTAGCCAATACTTGTGGCCCTTCGGGTTCCTTGTCTAATGGTTGAAGCGACCCTAGTCGAGCCAGCACCCTGGCGCATAGTGGAGACGAGCTGGCAATATTTCAGAGTACTCTTGGCATGGTGAATAGGTTCCAGCTCTCCCAGGGCTAATATTTTCGAAATGCCTTGTGGGGTCTGATTAGAGCCGTATAGCCTGACGGGTCGCTTCGGTGGCATGAAGACACTGATTGGCATCTGAAACTTAGCGCGCATGTTGTATCAGTAAGGTTGGCACCCCTAGTGTATGGGATTTGACGGTACACACTTGGGTACCAGGCTTGCGGCCTTTTCGAATATCCGACACTTCACATCCCGCTGCAAGCAGTCGGTGATGGGTGGCGGCTATTTTCTGGGTTTTAAACGCCAGCCCCCACAACTCATCTCGCTCGCTGGCATTCTCCGAGGCGATCACTTCGATACTCATTGAGCTCGCGCGGAAGAAAAGTTGGGTCCCGCCCCACTCAGGCACGTGCTGCTCCAGCGCCAAGCGAATGCCCAACTGATCGCCGTAAAAGCGCTTGGCCGCGTCGGCATCCCGCGTTTTGACTACTACGTGATCAACCGCAGAGATGGGCCCCTCTCTCAAAATGGCCGCCTCGGGCAAGTTGGATGCAGGGTCATGCTCTATGCAAAACGAGAAGATGCCCCTGGCAGCCGATGGATCCCAGAACATATTGCGCCAGTGGCGTTCGGCCCCGGTTAGCTTATCAACCCCATGCCCGGGAATCGGGTCTGAAGCGGCTAAGCCCGTATCGCGCGCGCGCAATAAAGCTTTCCGCTCGGCGCGGGGCAAAAACCAGTCCTCCCAGGCACTGCCCCCGCTCTTTCAGTATCTGGTTGATCAGATCGGCTGCCACCCCTTTGCCTGATGCTGCCAGCAACTCAATGTAGATATTGTCGAGTTTGAACAGTGTATTTTCCGTGCCGTGGTCTGGGTGAGACCCTTGCCAGCTGGGGTGTCGGCCGAGTAGGAGCGAGTAGTCCGCAGTTGCTTGCGCCAGGTTCGCAACGGCAATGATGACGTGGTCAATGGTGGTCTGCTCGGCCACAGCGGGATCAATCCTCTTCGAGTTGAATTTGCAGTCGGCCAGCCGTGGTTCGCCAGATGGTGCCGACTTTTTCGGCATCTTTCAGACTGATCGCTTCGGGGTCGGACTGTGTCTCTTTCGAGTCCTCGTAGGCTAATAGCGCAGCTACGTGGGCGCGCGCCTTCATTAACTCCTCCTCAATATTGGTTCTGTGCCAACGTTTAAGGTGTTTGAGGATACTTTCTTCAATAGCGGCTTTTTTCATGGCGCGACAGCGTGAGTGACTCCAGATACCTGAGTATGGGTGATGGCGATCCCGAAGCCACCCATAATATCTTTTTTCAACTATTTCACTTAGGGTATTGAGTAAGCACTATGGGCCGCATACAGGAGAACCTCATGCAAAAAATGTTAATGCTACTACTGACAACAACACTCATCGTTGCCCCGGCCGCCAACGCGGGCCATCACGAGGGGGGAGAGAAGCAAGCCGCGATAGGCATTCAAATATTCGATGACGGCCGGTCAGTGCCCTTGGTTGCGGGTGCGCAAGCCAATGTGGCGCTCTGGCAGGAATATATCGAGGCACACAACGATCGCGATTTTGAAAAGATCGCTGCGATGAAT
>Ga0181594_10005041_pt1 | contig 11619 bp, 10 predicted proteins | sample 071ome_18_FD_145603 | JGI IMG/M metagenome (GOLD analysis project Ga0181594, IMG submission 145603) | Coastal salt marsh microbial communities from the Groves Creek Marsh, Skidaway Island, Georgia - 071413BT metaG (spades assembly) | ecosystem: Environmental > Aquatic > Marine > Intertidal zone...
GTTCAACTGGGTCGAGAAGGTATCGATCGAGCTGACCACCGGAATGCTCGCCATCATTTTCGATTTCCCTTGGGAGCATCGCCATGCGCTGACCTACTGGTCCGACTGGCACAGCGACCTGAGGCTGGGCGCGACCAAGGAACTGGAAGAGCTGCGTCAGCAGATCACGCTCGAGATGGGCACCTGCATGTACAAACTGTGGCAGCAGCGGCACAATGCCCCGCCCGCCCCTGATCTGCTCTCGCGCCTGATACATTCGGAGGAAATGCCCGAGATGGATCCGATGGAATTCTCGGCGAACATGTCACTACTGATCGTCGGCGCTGTCGATACCACCCGCAACACCATGTCAGGCATTGCCGAGGGCTTCCACCGTTTCCCCGAGGAGCGCGCCAAGCTCGAGGCCGACCCTTCGCTGATCCCCAATGCGATTCAGGAATTTATCCGCTTCGTGACGCCCGTGGCACATATGCGTCGAACGGCGCAGGAGGACTACGAGCTGGATGGACAGACCATCAAGAAGGGCGACAAGGTCATCCTGTGGTATAAGTCAGCCAATCGCGACGAGACCGTGTTCGACGATCCCTACGCGCTCAAGGTGGACCGCGAGAACGCCCGCCGCCATGTCGCATTTGGCTATGGCGTGCACCGCTGCATCGGCGCGCGGCTGGCCGAACTGCAGCTGCGCACCCTGATCGAGGAAATGATCCGGCTCGACATTCGCCCGCGCGTGACCGGCGAGGTCAAGCGGCTCGAGAACGTCTTTATCAACGGTTTCACCAAGGTGGAGGTGACACTCGATCCGGCGTGATTGAAGCTATTTTCCGCTGAAGCGCGCCTCACGCTTTTCGAGCATGGCGCGCACACCCTCGGCGGCATCGGCGGAGGCAAAGGTTTGCGGCTGTGACCGCTCCTCTTCGTCGATTTGTTCTTCGTAGGATCGCGACCAGCCTTCCCAGAACAGCCGCCGAGTAATGCCGATCGCCAAGGTCGGCCCTGCCGCCAGTTCGCGGGCCAGAGCCAAGGCTTCGACACGGAAAGTGGCATCGTCGTAGACGCGATTGACAAGGCCCCATTCGAGCGCCTTATCGGCGGGAAGGCGGGTGCCCATCACCATCAGTTCCTTGGCCCGCGCCCAGCCGACGATCTTCGGAAGCATCCAGCTAAGGCCACCGTCTGGCGAGACGCCCAATCGCCGGAATGCCGAAAGGAAAAACGCGGATCGCGCCGCCACCACCATGTCACCCGCCAGCGCGAAGGAAAAGCCGAAGCCGGCAGCAGGGCCATTGACTGCGGTGACCACCGGATAGGGCAGATCCTTGAGCACTTTCATCATGTAATGAAGATGCGTGCCAAGGGTGATGTGGGTGATCGCGCCGTCCGTACCACCATCGTCGATCATGTTCACGCTGCCACCCGAGCAGAAGCCCCTGCCCGCACCGGTGATCATCAGGCAGCGTGGCCTGTCCGTTTCCATGCGAAGGCAATGAATCGCGTCGATCAGGTCGCCCAGCATCTGTTCGGCCAGTGCATTGAGCGTAGGCGGATCGTTGAGCGTGAGCACCGCGACGTCCCCATCGCGTTCCAGCAGGACCTTCTTCCCGTCGCATGTCATGCGCGCTCTCCCGGCAATCACCTTTTCGCAAAGGCGGCGATGTCGCGCGCAGTCGATGCGCTGATATCGGGGCAGACAAGGAAGGTCTCGGTGCCGTGGATCGTGCCCATGGCGACATTGCACTGCGCGGGGACGCCGGCATCAAGCAGCTTGCGATAAAAGGCCACGCCCTCATCCATCAGTGGATCGCATTCGTTGACGCCGATCTTGACCTTTGGGAGGCCCTTCACATCGTCGACCGAGGCGAAGCCGGGCCAGGCTAGCGGGTCTTTAGCATGCAAGGCCTCGATGCCGTAAGCCAGCGCGCCATTGTCGACCAGCAGGTCGAGCAGAATGCCGCGATTGGCCGTGACCGAACCGCCATCGGCTTCGGTCCAGTTGCCCTTGATATAGGGACACAGCGCATAGAGCCCGGCGATCCGGTCAATCTCGCCGTCGCGCTTCATGGCGAGACCGGTAGCAAGCGTGAGATTGCCGCCGCCACTCTCGCCTGCGACAATCACGCGGCTGGCATCGGCGCCGATCGCTCCCGCATTATCGAGCACCCAGCGCAGGCCCGAAACGCAATCGTTCAGACCCGCCGGATAGGGCGCGACTTCGGGGATCGTGTTAGGCGTTCCGGAATTGCGGAACTCGACCAACACGACCACGACACCGTTGGCCGCAATCATCCGCCCCCAGGCGCAGAAATGCGGATCGTAGGCGCTCATCGACATCATGCCGCCGCCGTGGATGTAATAGACGCAAGGCAGGACCTCATCGCCTTCAGGACGGATCACGTTGAGGCTTATCGTGTTGCCGTCGGGCGCGGAGGTTATCTCGCGCTTGCTCACGGAAAGACCCTCCGATGGCGCAATCGCCTCAAAATCTTGCGCTTCGAGAACCGCGCCGAACCCATCCGGATCGGGATTGGCCGCCACGTGGGCCATCGCCGCTAGCAGGTCCTCGCGCTTGTCTAGCTTGCGCCCTGCCATTTGCGGCGTATTCGCGAACATGGTCTTGATGCGCGGATCAATGCGCGGGTCTTCGACGATCTTGTTGGCCATGGTTCATTCTCTCCCGATCTCGGTCAAATCGATAGGCGAAGCTGAGATGACCTGCCAGACCCTTTGACAGCCTGCATGGCTCGGCTAAGGATCACAGATCGGACCGCATAGCGAACAAGCATTCGCGATGACGAAAAATGGATACGGGAAAGGATGATCGCCAATGGCGGACCACGGAATGACGCCAATGCCGCCAAGCCTGCGCGAACACAGCCGCAAGGCTTCGATCGTCGGCGTTGGCGAGACCGACTACGCCAAGGACTATGCCGCCGAGCGCAAGCGACCCGAGGGCTGGGAGCCTCCCACCATCGACGACCTGTGCAAGCTCGCTTTCGATCGCGCCGTGGCCGATGCCGGAATCGATGCGAGTGAGATCGACGCGCTTGCGCTGCACTACACCTTCGGCGGCCCTGAGCCCGAAGAGATGACGCGTCACCTCGGCATCTCGCCGGAAAAGGCCTGGGTGAACGGCCACATCTTCGCCGGTCCCCTGCCCAACATCGTCGGACGGATCATCTCGGGCGAAGTAAAGACCGTCGCCATGTTGTTCGGCATCGGCAACCGCTCGTCGGGACGACAGTTCGGCGGCAACACCTACAGCGCGGGGATGGCTGGCCCCGCTTCTTACTATTACTTCCATCCCTGGGGCTGGTCGTCGCAAGCGGCACATTGGGCGATGATGGCGCAGCGCTATTTCGCCAAGTTCGGCAAGCGCGAGGAAGACCTCGGCCACGTGCCCATGATCGTGCGCCAGCACGCAGGGCGTAACGACAATGCGATCATGCAAAAGCCTTTCACCATCGATGAATACATGGCTTCGCGCTACATCGTGCGCCCGCTACACCTATTTGACATCTGCCTTGTCAACGACGGCGCGGTCTGCCTGATCGTCACCACGGCGGATCGCGCGCGCGACATGCCCAAGACGCCGGTCGACATCGCAGGCTGGAGTGAAGCCTATATCGAGCAGGACAAGTTCCGTGTCATGGTCGATGAACGACTACGGCCGCAAATCCAAGCGGCGGGGAACGAGGCGCTGGCCATGGCCGACCTCTCCATCGATGACATTGGCCACTTCGAAGGCTATGACGTCGCATCGATCCACCTGGTCAACCAGATCGAAGGTTTCGGCTTTACGCCAGACGGAACCGGGATAGACTTCGCCCAGGACGGCCAGATCACGCTGGGCGGGCGGATTCCCACCAATATCGCGGGCGGCAACATGTCGGCGAACTACATGCAGGGCTGGGGCCAGGTGCCCGAGATTGTAAGGCAATTGCGCGGCGAAGGCGGGGCGCGGCAAATCGACGGGCTAAATACATCGCTGTCGGCCATGACCCAGACCGACTGCGTCCATCCTGTCATTTACACGAGGGGAGACTGACCATGGCCGAGAAACGTCCTCCGCGAGCTCTTGAGCCGAAGGACAAGCCATTCTGGGAGGGCTGCGCCAAAGGCGAATTGCTCATCCAGAAATGCGGCAAATGCGGCCATCGTCCTTGGCCCGTGGTGCAGGAGTGCGAACAGTGCGGCTCCGACGCTCTGACCTTCGAAAGGGTCTCGGGCAACGGCAAGCTCGCCTCTTGGTGCACATTCGAGCGGCCCTATTACGGCGACCTGATGCCAGTGCCCTATGATACGATCCTCGTCGAACTCGAAGAAGGCCCGTGGTTCATTTCCAATCCGCTCGGCTTTGCCAATGCCGAAGCGGAGCTGGGAATGCCGGTAAAGGTGGCCTTCATCGACTGCGAAGATCAGCACGGCGCCTACAGGCTCCCAGTGTTCGAACGCGCCTAGCGAATCACGAACAGGAATTTGATTGCCTGCCGTTGTCGTGAACGGGCCGAGCGGTGTAAGCCCTTCGTCACAACATGAACGACGGGGGACATCGGAGCATGAATTCGCCTGAAAAGGGAGCATTTGAAGCTGCTTTCGAACGGTGGACCGACCCCATCGTCAATGTGTCCGACTTTATTTGGGGCGGCTCTTGGCAGGGCGAGGAGCTGCTGCCGTTCCCTCCCATGGTGATCGTGCTGTTCGGCATCGGTATCTACATGATGATCGGTTTGCGCTTCTATCCACTGCGCAACCTGGTTTCGGCGTTCAAAGCGCTTTTCAAAGGCGGACACGACAAATCGGAAGGTGAGATTTCGCCGTTCGCGGCCCTGTCTACTGCCTTGTCGGGCCAGGTAGGCACCGGCAACCTGGCCGGCGTCGCCACAGCCATCGCGCTTGGCGGCCCCGGTGCCATCTTCTGGATGTGGATCACCGCACTGATCGGTATGGCGCTAGCCTTTTCCGAAGGTGCGCTGGCGATCAAGTTCCGGGAAAAGACGCCCGATGGCACAATTCGCGGCGGGCCGATGACCTACATCACCATGGGCCTTGGCAAGAAATGGACGTGGCTGGCCGTGCTTTTTTGCCTCGGAACACTTTTCTCTTCGCTCGTCACCGGCAACGGCATTCAAGCGAACAGCTTTGCCGATTCGATGAATGAGCTGACCGGGCTGGACGAATGGATCGGCGGTCTGATCGCGGCAATTGCCGTGTTTGTCGTCATCATCGGCGGCATCAGGTCCATCGGTGCGGTGGCTGAGAAGGTCGTGCCGTTCATGGCCGGGGCCTATATCGTGATGGCACTCGCCGCCGTCGTGCTGAACATCGGCTACATTCCTGAAACCTTCAGCCGGATCTTCAATGGAGCTTTCAATGTGCAGTCCGCGTCCGGCGGGTTCACCGGCGCGATGATCATCATCGCGATCCGCGCGGGCGTGGCCCGCGGCCTGTTCTCGAACGAAGCCGGACAAGGCTCCACGCCGATCGCCCATGCGGTCGCCAAGACCAGCGACCCCGCCGTTCAGGGCCGCTTCGCCATGCTTGGTACATTCATCGATACTATCGTCATCTGCACGATGACCGCACTGGTGATCCTCACCGTCCGCGGTGATTTCACCCATGTCGATGCGGCCGGCGCGACCATCGCGGTAGAACATGCGTGGCAATCAGACCTAACCGGCTTCAAGATGACGTCAGGCGCCTTTGCCGCGGCATTCCCGTTCGAGGTCTTCGGCATCGCCTTTGGAACGCTCGTCGCTTCGCTGGCCCTGCTGCTGTTCGTTTTCACGACACTGCTGACATGGAGCTACTACGGCCAGCGCGCGATCACGTTCCTTTACGATCTCGTGCCGGGATCGAGCGCTCGCGGCGAAAAGGTGCTGCACCTGATCTGGCGGATCGTCTGGTGTCTTGTGATCTTCGTCGGATCCTTTGCGCCGCTTGGCTTTGTCTGGCGACTGGGGGACATCTCAAACGCGGCCATGGCGCTGCCCAACCTGATCGCGCTCGCCGCGCTTTCAGGCGTCGTTTTCGCCATTGCGAAAGGTGTGCAATCGCAGGATTCGGCGGGCGGCGACTAGCCGCCCATCCCCAACTTAGGTCGGCAGATTGTAGACCCGCTCAGCATTGCCCGAGAGCACCATGACCCGTTCCTCCTCGGTAAGGTCCGCCAAGGCCGATTCGACATCGTCGATCGGATAAAGGCAGGTCGGGTGCGGGAAATCGGTCTCGAACATCACCGTGTGTACGCCAAGTTCCTTGATCGTCCACGAGAGGTTCTTGCGCTCGAACCAGAAGCACGAGAGAAAATTGCTGGCGAAGTATTCGGACGGCATCTTGCGCAGCTTACGCGATGACGGGTGCGCTTCCATGTACTGCGCATCAAGCGCCTCGAGCGTGAAGGGAATCCAGCCGACGCCGCTTTCCACGGACACCAGTTTCAGTTTCTCGTGGCGGTCGAGAAGCCCCGACATGATGAGGTTGATCATCGTGCGCCCGTTCTCGACAAAGATCATCGTCGAGCCGATCCGCATCGCGATATCGCGGTCAGTGCCCGGCCAATGTTGCTGGCCGAACCAGTCCATCACCTGATCGCTCGCGCCGATATGGAAATTGACGGGCAGGTCGAGCGCCTCGCAGGCTTCCCACATCGGGTTCCACATGTCGCCACCCAGGTTCGGTAAGGGCTCACCGTCGAGACCGACATGGTTGTGCGGATCGGAATTGATGTTGGTCCCGCGCAGGCCCATCTTGTGGCAGCGTTCGATCTCGGTGACAGTCTGCGCGCAGTCCCACCAGGGCAACAGCATCATCGGGAAGATGCGCTCGCCGCTATCTACCTGCAATTCGGCCATGGCATCGTTGTATATTTGGATGCAGGCAAGGCGCAGATCGGGGTCGACTTTCGCTGCGTTCTGCCCGCCGAAGCCCAGGATGTTGGGGTAGATGATTTGCGACGTAATGCCGCAGGCGTCCATCAATTCGACGCGATCCTGCGTGCTCCATGAAGCAGCATGCACGTCCTCGATCTGGACGCCGAAGAAATCGATGCCTAGCAGCTTCTCTCCATGCTTGTTGATCGTGCTCGAGGGGCTGGCATTCATGCCGATCACAACATCTCCGTCGATAACCCAGGAACGTGTGCCGTCATCGAGCTTCTTCACCTGCGGCACCCGATCCTTGAGCGAGGCTGGGGCGCGGCTGGTCCACAGGTCATGCGGCTCGGACAAGTGAGTATCGACATCGACGACCTTACGGCCACCGAATGGATTGTCCGTGTCTTTGAAGATGAACGATTTATCGATTGCCGTCATGATCTCATCCCATCAATTTCAATTTTCTAGACCGGCAGGTTGTAGACCCGTTCGGCATTGCCCGAAAGCACCTTGACCTTCTCTTCCTCGGTAAGGCCGCCCATCGCGCCGTCGACATCGTCGATCGGATAGAGGCAAATCGGGTGCGGGAAATCGGTTTCGAACATGACCGTCTCCGCGCCAAGCCTCTTGATTGTGCCCGAAAGGTCACGCCTCTCGAACCAGAAGCAGGACAGGAAGTTGGTCGGATAATATTCCGAAGGCATCCGCCGCAATTTGCCCTGACGAATGCCGACTTCCAAATATTCCATGTCCAGAGCTTCAAGCGTGAAGGGAATCCATCCCAGTCCGCTCTCGACCGAAACGAAGGTCAGCTTTTCATACCGGTCGAGCAGACCCGAGTAGATCAGGTTCGCCATGATCCGGCCGTTGTTGACGAACAGCATCGCGCCGCCAAGGCCCATGCGCAGGTCATAGTCCATGTCGGGCCAGGCCTGATTGCCGAACCAGTCCATCATCTGGTCGCTCGCGCCGATGTGGAAGTTGACCGGCATGTTTAGCGATGTCGCGGCGTCCCACATCGGGTCCCACATCGTACTACCCAGGCTCGGCAGCATTTCTCCGTCGAGCCCACGGTGTGTCTGCGGATCGGAATTGATATTGATGCCGCGCAGGCCCATGGCGTGGCAGCGCTCGATCTCGGCAGCCGATTCCTTTGCATCCCACCATGGCAGCATGGCCATCGGGAAAATGCGCTGGCCGCTCTCTTCCTGCATCTCGGCCATGGCATCGTTGAATATGCGCACGCAGGCCGCACGCAATTCGTGATCGACCTTGGCGGTCTGCTGGCCGCCGAAGCCGAGGATGTTGGGATAGACAATCTGTGCGGAAACACCGCAGGCATCCATCAGTTCGACACGTTCCTTCGTCGAGTAGGACGCCGGATGGCACTCCTCGATCTGCTTGGACATGAATTCGAGGCCCGGCCACTTGGTACCGTCGGTCTTGACGGTGCTCGAAGGATTTGCGCCCTCGCCGATGATGACATCGCCGTCGATCACCCACGAACGCTTTCCGTCGATCATCTTCACCTGCGGCACACGCTCCTTTAGCGAGGCCGGGGCGCGGCTGGTCCACAGGTCATGCGGCTCGGTCAAGTGGGTGTCGACATCGACCACCTTACGGCCGCCAAAGGGGTTGTCGGTGTCCTTGAACACCAGCGACTTGTCGAGTGCGGTCATTGCTTCTCTCCGTTGAAGTTCATGATCAGGCTGGGATCTGTGCGCGTTGCCGCTTGGGCGAGCGGAACGCTTCCAGCGTCTCCTCGCGGTCGGCGACCGGCACGCCCGCCTTGTTCGCCAATTCGACGACGCGACCGATCATCTCCTCGTTGCTGAGCTGTCGTTGCGGGTGGAGATAAGGCTCGATGCCTACAAGCACATGCCCGCCCTGCTCGATCGCGAGTTGCGGAAGATCGCTGTCAAAAATGTCGCCGCCCCAGACAGACACTGTCCATGGCAAATCGACGTCGCCGAGAATGTCGAGATAGGCGCGTAACGATGCCTCGGTCGGCCTGAGACCGAACGGCATCGAACGCTCGCCGCCTAGGCCATAGTCACCACAAAAATAGAAATTGCACACCGTGCCTTCGGGGAGCGCACCAGCGGCATGAAAGGCGAGCACGATGCGCATGTAATGCGGTTCATAGATCGCCATTTGCGGACCAATTCCGCGCTCCTTGAAGGTCGCGAAATCGGCGCGGATCGATTCGAGCGAATTGGCATAATAACGCCCAACAGGAAGCCCCTCTTCATCAAGCTGGGCAAAAGGCACGCCGCCCGGATCGATGCAACCGAACTCGAGGCCGACTTCATCGTCGATCGCGAGGATGTGCCGGATTTCTCCGCCCCAGCCGCGCGTGAGCGTCGGATACCACAGCGAGCCGGGTCGCTTCTCCAGAACCGGCCGCCATGACTTGAGATAGTCTTCCGCCGACTCGTCGGCCAGCAGGCTCATGTCGGTGGCGTGAACGTGGATGATCGAGGCGCCCGCGTCGTAACTCGAAAGAGCCGTCTGAGTGATCTCCTCGTGAGTGCGCGGGCTGTGGCGGTTCTGTTCCTTCGGCCGCTCGCCATTGATCGAGGCGGTGATGACCAGTGGCTCTGTGCGCGCCATCGCATGCTCTCCCGTTTTCGCTATTGCCACAGCTTACCCTATCGTGCGAGCCGCGCCACCCCTCAATCTCGGCGCGGGCAGTGCAGCACTTCCAGCGCTTCCTCGTGGCTTGCAATGGGGCGACCAGCTGCTTCGGCCATGGCAACCGCTCGCTCGACGAGTTCGGCATTTGTGGGCGTGCGCTCGGCATGGAAATAGGGCTCCAGCCCAACCATTACGTGGCCACCCTGCGCGACGGCGAGATCCGGCAATGGCGTGTCGAAGATGTCGCCGCCCCAGACCGATACAGTCCACGGCAGGCCACTTCCTTCGATCAATTCGAGATAGGCGTTTAGCCCCGTTTCCGTTGGAGGCAGACCAAACGGCATCGAGTTTGGCCCGAACACGCCATGAGCGCCGCTGAAATAGAGATTGATCACCGCCCCCTCGGGCAAGGCTCCTGCCGCATGGAATGCCAGCACGATCCGCAAGTAATGCGGCTCGAAGATCGCCAGCTGGACGCCAAGATTGCGCTCGCGCAGCGCCGCGAAGTCGTCAGCAATCGAATCGAGCGAATTGGTGTAGAAGTAGCCTTTGGGGATGCCCTTCGGATCGAGCCGCGCGAAGGGCACTCCACCGGGATCGACGCAACCGAAATGCATGCCGATCATGTCGTCGAGCGCGAGGATGTGGCCGATCTCGCCGCCCAGCTCGCTGGTCAACGTGGGATACCACACTGCGCCCGGCCGCGCCTCGCGAATGGGGCGCCATGCCTTGAGGTAGTCCTCGGCAGCCGCCTTGCCGGTGTTGGCCCTACTCAGCGGATGGGCATGGACGATTGCCGCTCCAGCATCGTAGCAGGACAGTGCACAATCGATAATCTCAGCATCGCTGCGCGGAACGTTCGGGTTGTCGTCTTTAGACCGATCGCCGTTGATCGAGGCGACGATCACCAGCGGGTCAAGGCCCTTCACTTCGCCCGCTGGCCGACCAGTTCCGGCTGCTTGAAGAGCACATAGAAATCCGGATCGTAGGCGCTCTCGGGATCTGAACGGACCAGCGAGTCGAGCTCGTAGGCGTCCTCGCCGACCAGCACACGCCATTGTCCGGCCCTCACGGCGTCGAGAATGATGGTCGCGGCTTCGGCTGCTGAGGTCGGAGCGGTAGTGCGGTATCCGTCCGACATCTTGCGCTCATATGCGATTATCTCAGCATCGCTCATCGATGCCTCGTCCATGCCGCGCTTGGCGGTCCGCGCGCGCATCACGCTCAGCTCGGCTGCGCTGGGCTCCTCATCGTCATCGCGTCCTTGAGAGATGCGATAAGAATTGGCGAGAATATCGGTGCCAATCACGCCAGGCATAACCAGCGAGCAACCGACATGCGGCGCGTTGACCCTGAGGTCGCAGACCAGCGATTCGGTGAAGCCCTTCACCGCAAACTTGGCAGTGCAATAGGCCGAGTTGGGATTGCCGCCGCCCGATGTTGCCCAGAAGCCGTTTACGGAGGAAACGTTGACGATCCAGCCTTCGTCCGATGCCACGACCGGTGGCAAGAACACCCGCGTGCCGAGGTAGACACCCTTGAAGGTAATATCGAAGGTGCGCTCCCATTCCTCGCGGCTGGACAGAAACATTGACGCGCCCGCGCCGATCCCGGCATTGTTGATCAGCAGATTGATGTGATCGACGCCGAATTCCTGCGCTATCCGCTCTCGCGCCGCCTCTAGCTGATCCTCCTTTGAGACATCGGCGAGCACGGAAAGGATGCGCGTGCCCTGCGGCATGCCGTCCTCGCTGCACAGCCGTTCGGTCTCTGCCATGCCCGCAGCCGAAACGTCGACCATGGCGACATGGCAGCCTTCGGCGACAAGCTGGCGCACAAGTTCGCGGCCAATCCCCGAGCCGCCTCCTGTAACAACGGCAATCTTTCCCGAAAAATCCTTCACGGCGTGCCGCAGAACTTGTCGAGCATCAGGTGGAAATGCCTGATCTGGGCTTCCTGGCTGGGATTGAATACCGCTCCCCGAAAGCCACGCGATTTCATGCCCTCGTTGACCGCTTCCATGTTTTCGAAGTCTTCCTCGAGGAATGGATTGTTGCCCTTGAAGGCTTCGAAGCCCTCGAAGCAATCCGGCTCTGCCGGTCCTTCATAG
>Ga0181594_10005042_pt1 | contig 11617 bp, 7 predicted proteins | sample 071ome_18_FD_145603 | JGI IMG/M metagenome (GOLD analysis project Ga0181594, IMG submission 145603) | Coastal salt marsh microbial communities from the Groves Creek Marsh, Skidaway Island, Georgia - 071413BT metaG (spades assembly) | ecosystem: Environmental > Aquatic > Marine > Intertidal zone...
CCGGCTTCAGTTTCGGGGCCACGGATGATTTCGGCTACAACGCCGTGCAGGACAAGGTTCACGTCAGCGACCTCCACGCGACCATGCTCTACCTGCTGGGCGTGGAGCACACCAAGTTGAACTACCGCTTCCAGGGGTTGGACTTTCGGCTCACCGGCGTGGCCGGCAACGTGCTGAAGCCGCTGGTGGGTTAGGCGGGCCTCAGACGCGGATCAAGGCGTCGAATTCCTTGAGTCGCTGGTCGATGCGTTCGCGGGCGATATCCGCGGTGCGCTTGAGGCCGAAGCCTTCGCAGCAGAAGGATCCCATTACCGTGCCGTGCACGATCGCGCGGCGCAGATGCTTGTGGAACGGGCCCTTACAGGAGGCCAGATAGCCGATCAACCCGCCGACAAAGCTATCGCCCGCCCCGGTGGGATCGACCACGTTCTGCAGGGGATAGGCGGGCGTGATGAACAGGCCATCGGGGCCGGAGTAGACGGCGCCGTATTCGCCGCGCTTGACGATGACGAAGCGGGGGCCCATGCGGTGTATTTTCCGGATTGCCTTCACCACGTTCTCGGTCTCGGTGAGTTGGTGCGATTCGCTGTCGTTGAGCACGAGCATGTCGACGCGCTTCATCAGTTTTGCGACGTCGTCCATGGCGATGTTCAGCCACAGGTCCATGGTGTCGGCGACCACGAACTTGGGTTTCTTGACCTGGTCGAGGACGTGCAGTTGTAGGGCTGGCGCGATATTGGCGAGCAGGACATGCGAGGATCTCTGGTAAGACTTCGGCAGTGTCGGCATGAAGGTCTCGATGACGCCCAGCTCTGTGTGGAGCGTTTCGCGGTTGTTCATGTTGATCTCGTATTCGCCGGACCAGTGGAAGGTCTTGCCGTCCTTGATCACGTCCAGACCCTCGAGATCGATGCCGTGCCGTTCGTAGAGATTGATGTAGCGCTTCGGGAAATCACCGCCCACCGCGCCGACGAGCCGGACCGGCGAGAAATAGCTCGCAACCACCGCCGCGTGGCTGGCGGAGCCGCCGAGTAGGCGCGGGTTCTCCGCTTTCGGGGTCTTGATGGAATCCAATGCCGTGGTGCCGACGACGAGTACGCTCATATCTGTGTGCTGGTGCTTCGTTCTATGTTCTTCGTTTTTTGTTCTTCCCAGTCCGCATCCCGCATCCAACAACGCGTGGAACGGCGGAAATCACAAAGGCGCGGAACTTAGGCGATCCCGGTATTCCTGACAAGCGCTGGCGATGTCCGGGGCGTTGAGAATGGCGGACACGACGCAGATACGGCGCGCGCCGGCCTCGAGGACATCGTCCAGATTGGTCAAGTTGATGCCGCCGATCGAGAACCAGGGAATCGTCACATTCTCGGCGGCCCATCTCACGTAATCCAAAGTCACGGGCTTGGCCGTCGGCTTGGTCCCGGTCGCGTAGACCGGGCCGATGGCGATGTAATCCGCGCCGGTGGCAATGGCCCGTTCCGCCTGGTCCGGGGCGTGCGTGCTGAGGCCCAAAAGGGTTGAGCGTTGAACTGACATTGGCGGTCCGAGATCGGACTTGTGGGTGTGGCCCGCGTCGAAGAAATCCTCCTGTCCGAGGTGGCAGATGTCCGCGCCGAGGCGATTGGCCAACTCCCAGTGATCATTGATCACCAGGCGCACGCTGGCTGCCTGCGTGATGGGCAGGATCGTTTCCGCCATGCGTTCGACCGCCTCGGCCGACGCGTCCTTGGCGCGCAACTGAATCAGATCCGAGCCGCCGTCGCACAGGGCGCGCGCAATATCGACCGGAGATCGTCCGTTCAAGTAGGCGGAATCAACAAAGGTGTAGAGACGGCAGTCGGAGAGCGGTTTCATGAAAGGCGGGGATTTAGACGGCCTTGAGTCCGAATTGCAATCCGCCTTCGTTTGGCGGCCGTCGTTGCGGCGGATCTCCGACACATCCGCCCCCCGAACCCCGAACCCCGAACCCCGAACCAAGAACCAAGAACCAAGAACCAAGAACCAAGAACCAAGAACCAAGAACCAAGAACCAAGAACCATGCCCCCTTTTTTGTAGCCAGCGTCGGTTGTCCGGCGTTTAACTCTCCCCAGACCGGACGACCTCATGGCTGCGACCAAAGACACATCAGAAGCCCCCGCCGCAAAGGCGCCCGCCGGCTCGCTGATCGACCCGCAGGCCTTGATGGCGATCAAGAACCTGGAGATGCGGGCGCAGATTGTGGTGCAGGGCTTCTGGAATGGGATTCACCGCAGTCCTTACCACGGCTTTTCCGTGGAGTTTACCGAGTATCGCCAGTATGTCCCGGGCGACGACACGCGCTACCTCGATTGGAAGCTCTATGCGCGCAGCGACCGGGCCTACATCAAGAAATTCGAGGACGAGACCAATCTGCGTTGCCACCTGATTGTCGACAACAGCAAGTCGATGGATTTTGGGACGGTCGGTTACACCAAGGCGGAATACGCCAACACCTTGGCGGCGACGCTGGCGCAGTTCCTGTTTCAGCAGGGCGATGGCGTGGGAGCGCTGACTTTTGATGATCAGATTCGTGAGTATCTGCCCGCCCGCAATCGCACCGGGCACCTTCGGCATCTGATGCTGGCTTTGGAACGGCCGGCCGGCGGTTCGGAGACCAACCTTCGGCTGCCGTTGCAGCGCATTGCGCAGATTGTCCGCAAGCGCGGGATGATGGTGATCATCTCGGACCTGCTCGCGCCGCTGGAGGACCTGGAGCGGGACCTGATTGCCCTGACCGCCTGTGGTCATGAAGTCATGATCTTCCAGATCTACGATCCGGTGGAAATGACGCTGAATCTCGAGCACAGCTCGATTTACCTCGATGTCGAGACGGACCAGGAGCTTTACATTGATCCGGACTTCGCGCGGAAGAGCTACCTGAAGAAGTTTGCCGAGCACAATGAAGCCGTCGCGGCGATCTGCAACAAACTGGGCGTCGGGTTGCACTTGTATCAAAGCGAACGACCGCTGGAGTTGGCGCTGTTCGACTTCATGCGCGACCGCGCTGAGCGAGTCAAGAAGGCCAAAGGCGGCAGCGGGACGCGAAAATAGTCCATGAGTTTTCTTGCCCCATTGTTCCTGCTCGGCGGCGCGGCCATTGCGGCGCCGATCCTGTTTCACCTGATCCGCCGCACCTCGAAGGAGAAGCAGCCCTTCAGTTCGCTGATGTTTCTGCAGCCTTCGCCGCCTCGGGTCACGAAGCGAAGTCGCCTGGAGAATCTGCTTTTGTTGTTGTTGCGTTGCGCGGTGTTGGCGCTGTTGGCCCTGGGGTTTGCCCGCCCGTTCATCCCGAAGCCGGTGGAGGTGAGCAACGATCCCAACGCCGGCCGGAAGATCGTGGTGATGGTCGACGCGAGCGCCAGCATGAAGCGCGAGGGCATTTGGGGCCAGGCCCGGGAGCGGGTTGGCGACGTCCTGGCCGGGGTCGGGCGGGCGGATCGCGTGGCGTTGTATGTCTTCGACCGGACGGTCCGGCGGTTGGTGAGTTTTGAGCAATGGTCGCAGCGCTCCGAGGGACAGCGCATCTCCCTGGCGGAGGAGCAACTTGCCGGGGTTTCTCCCTCGTGGGCCGGCACGCGACTCGGCAACGCGCTGATCAGCGCGGTTGAGGCGTTGGAAGAGGCGGACAGCGAGGACTCGGCGGCGCAATGGGGCGGGGCGCGCGAGATCGTGCTCGTCAGCGATCTGCAGGACGGCGCCGACCTTGACGCCATCCAGGCCTACGAGTGGCCCGAGGGCGTCGGTTTGAGGGTGGAGCCAATCAAGGCGGCGAAGTCGACCAACGCTGGCCTGCAGTTGGTCGCGGAGCGATCTGACGGCCCGCGCAGCCAGGAGGGCCAGGGACCCCGGGTCCGCATCAGCAACGCCGCCGACTCCCAGCGGGAGCAATTCCAGGTCGGATGGGTCAGTGGTGATTCTTCAGATTTTCTGGGTTCCGCGGCGGACGCCTATGTGCCGCCCGGGCAAAGTCGCGTCGTGCAGTTGCCCAAGGCTCCGTCCGGGGTCAAGGACGCGCGCATCCGCCTGACCGGCGACGACGAGACCTTTGACAACACGGTTTGGCGGGTGGAGCCCAAGGCGCAGACCGTGCCCGTGTTCTATCTGGGGTCGGAGTCGGAAACGGACCTCGAGCAGCCGCTGTTTTATCTCAAGCGCGCCTTTCAAGAGTCCAAGTTGGAGAAGATCGAGGTGGTTGCGCGGCCGGCGGAGACGCCGGTCGCCGAGGTCGATCTTGAGCGATCCCGACTGGTCGTGGCGGCGCGCGCCCTGGTTGGCGGGGAGGCCGCGACGCTGAAGGCCTTCGCCCAGCGCGGCGGCACGGTCTTGGTCCTGCTCAAGTCAGCGGATGACGCCGCGGTCATTGGAGCCTTGACCGGCGGCGCGTTTCCCAAGACGGAGGAGGCGAAGGTCAGTCAGTATGCGATGCTGGGCGAGATCGATTTTGAGCATCCGCTGTTTGCGCCTTTTGCGGATCCGCGATTCAGCGACTTCACCAAGATTCGCTTTTGGAAGCGCCGAAAGTTGGATTTTGAGGCCTTGGCGGATGCCCGGGTGATTGCCCGATTCGACGACGACGATCCGGCGGTGACCGAGATTTCCCTGGGACAAGGAATGCTGCTGGTCTTGTCGGCGGGTTGGCATCCCGCCGACAGCGTGCTCGCTCGGTCGTCCAAGTTTGTCCCGTTGATGTATGCGCTGCTGGAGAACAGCGGAGCCATCCGCGCCCAGGTGTCCCAAGTCAGCGTAGGCGATGAGATTGCGATCGACGCCGGCCCCGGCGGCAAGCCGGTTCGTATCGTCAAGCCGGACGGCGCGACGGTTGAGGTCGGCGCGGGAGTGAAGTTCGCCGATACGGATCAGCCGGGCGTCTATACAACCATGGTCGGGGAAGCGACGCGGCAATTCGCCGTCAACCTGGCTCCTGGTGAGAGTCGGACGGCGGCGATCGACGTGGAGGATCTGCCGGTGCGCGGGGCATCGGTGAGCGCTCCGGAATTGACCCCGGAGCAGAGCGAGGCCCGGAAACGGTTGTTGCTCAAGTCGCAACTGGAGAGTCAGCAGAAGCTGTGGCGTTGGCTGGTGATTGCGGCCTTGCTGGCGCTGATCGCTGAATCCTTCGTCGCCGGAAGGTTGACGCGACCGGCGGCCGGGTGAGGCGGCGCGGGTTGTCGGCGCCGCTGTTTCGAGTTTGTCATGCGCTTCGTTGTCTCGCCGGAACTGACGCTGCCCGAGCAGTTGGCCTTGGATGAGGCGTTGTTGGAGATGCGTGAGGCGGGGGGCGCGTCGGGACTGGATGCCGACTGTCTCCGTATTTGGGAATCTGCTTCGTATGGCGTTGTGGTTGGTTTGGCCAATATTGTGGAAGCGGAGGTTGATGCGCGCGCGTGCCAGGAAGCCGGCATTCCCATTTTGCGGCGTGTCTCGGGCGGCGGAACCGTTCTCCAGGGACCCGGTTGTCTGAATTACTCCTTGATCCTCGGGATTGAGCCGGGCGGTTCGCTGGACACGGTGACCGGGGCGAACACGACGATCATGAACCGGATTCGCAATGCGCTGCAGCCGTTGACCGCCGAACCCATCTCGGTGGCGGGGCATACCGACCTGGCAAGCGGCGGGCGCAAGTTCTCCGGCAATGCCCAGAAGCGCAAACGGCGCGCCCTCCTGTTTCATGGGACCCTGCTTCTCGATTTTGACCTGCCGAGGATTGGGCGTTGCCTGCGGGCGCCCTCGAAGCAACCGGACTACCGGGGCGGACGGGAACATCGGGACTTCGTTCGGAATCTTCCCGCCGCGCGAAGCGCCGTGACCCAGGCCCTTCGGGATGAATGGCGCGCGGAGATTCAGGAAGGCCGGCTTCCTCGCGAGGAGGTTGCCCGCCTGGTGAAAGAGAAATATGCGAGGGACGACTGGAACCTCCGGCGCTGAATCGGGGTGAGGCGGCGCGAGGAGTCCCGGATGCCCCTTGAGCCAGCGGAGGGATTGTCGCGCCTTATCTCGGGAGGGGCAACTCGCGCACCATGAAGAAGCCCTGTTCGAGCTCCGCGCTGTCCGCGAAGTGCTCCGTCTCGGGAAACTGGCCTTCCACAATCGCCGCGCGGGTGGCGACGGCGTTGATTCGATCGCCGGTCAGCACTTCATACTGACGTCCGGCGACACCGGGCCAACTGAGCCGCGCCCGCCCGGCCCTCCAGGTTGATAGATTCACCCGGAAATCGATGTCAACCGCCATGGGGTCGAACCCCAGAACCTGCTCGCGCGCGTTGGAATAGCCGTCCCGGTCGGGGTCGTCTTTCGGGCCCTGTGTCAGGCCTCCGAGCCGGGCCTCTTCCCAATGATCGTCGAGTCCGTCCGCGTCGCTGTCGGTGATTCGGATGCCCCTCACAATCAACTCCAACTCCGTGACCGACCCGATGTCGTTGGCGAACTCGTCCGTAATGGCGACGGTCCAAGTGCCGACGCTGCCTTCATAGAAATGCTGAACGCTGTGGTAGGTCCAGTTGTTGGGTCCGGGAGACAGGTCGTCGTTCAGCTTCTGCAGGACGCTGACGCTCCCGCTGGGCGAGGTCAGGGTGATCCGAAGGTCGCCCCGGATCGGATGGTCCGAGTGGACGCGCAGGCTGACCTGTTCGCAGATCAGGGGGTCGCGGACATGGAAATCGCGGCGGAGAGAATTCAGTCTGAGGTAGGCGTGGATTGGTTGGTTGGTCTCGATCTGCGCCGCCAGGGCCTCGCCGGCCGACTGACCGATGAAGACCGCGGGAATCGGCGCGAAGTCAGTTTCCAGCATAACGCAGAGCGCCTCCCCGCCGGGGCACTTCGATGTGCCGTTCGCATTGTTGTAAATCACGGCGAACTCGGCGCCGGCGGTGGCGGCCGCGCGCAACTGTTCGTTCCAGCGATCGTTGGGATCGCGTCGGATCAGGGCCGCCCGGTCTGCCAGGTCGAGAAGGTCGCCGTCGAGGCCCTCGTCAATGTGCGCGAGTTGGAGGGATCGCGTAGGGCGGTCCGGATGAACGCCCGTGGTGGGCAGCGCGCGAGTTGTTCGCAGATTCTTGGGCAGGTTCTGTCCGGAGACGTGCAGATTCAAACCCGCATCCGGAATGAGAAAGGGGCCGGTCTGTTGCGCTGTGATGGTCTCCCGTTCCGGTCGCTGACGCCAGAGGGAGGCGAGGCGCACTGCGACGCCGGCGTCCGGAACACCGAAGCCGACATTGTGACTGACCGCAAAGCCGGCGGCGTTGCGTTGGACGTCGGGATCGTCGAGGTCGAAGTGGCGTGCGCTGTGGATCAGGATCTGCTGGACGTCGCGCACGTGCAGTTCCGGATTGACGGCAAGCATCAGGGCGACAATCCCTGAGACCTGGGGCGCGGCCGCCGAGGTTCCCGAGAACAACTGGTAGTCTTCCCGGCCTTCGTCAGGCGGCAGGCGGGTGATCTGGTCCGCGCCGTTGACGCCGGTCAGGTCGGTGGTGAAGATGCCGAGGCCGTCAGCGGTGCGGGTGGGGGCTGCGACGAGAATGGCCGCTCCCGGTTCGCTGGATGCGGCGGCGCGACCGTTCGCTTCGGTGGCCGCGACCGCGATGACCCGCGGGTCGGAGGGGTAGGCGTCATCATTCATGTTTTCGCCGTTGCGCCGACTGTTTCCCGCCGAGCGCACCATGATCACGCCCAGGCCGTTGCGGCCATTCAAATAGGCGTTCTGGATCCCGATTTCCTCAAGCGGCGTCAGGGCCGCCTGGGTTTTGCCGGCGTGTCCCCAGCTGTGGTTCTGGACGGCCACGGTGTTGGTTTGGAACTGGAACAGATCCATGAGCGCCTCGTCACTTACCAGCGTGCGCCCGGAATCCGCGCTGATGACCCAGGAGGCCAGCGAGGCGCCCGGCGCGATGCCCGCGATGCCGGTCTGGTTGTTGCGCTCCGCGGCGATGATTCCCGCGACCCCCGTGCCGTGCGCCTCCAGACCGGATGGTATCAGTTTCGGATTTCCGTCGTCGGACCTGCTTGCGAAATTGTGGTGAGGGGCCCCCAGTGTCCTTGGGCGGAGGTCCGGATGATTGAGCTCGATGCCGATATCGGCCACGGCGACCGTGACGCCGGACCCGTCGGCGCGCGCCCAGGCGGAACGAACGTGAAGATCGGCGGCGCTTCGGTTTCCGGTCTCGTCCCGGTCCTCCAGGTAGCCTTGGTCGCGGAAATAGCGGTCATTCGGTTCCGCGGAGTAGGGGAAGTTGAGACTGAGCGGTTGTCGTCGAACGGGGCAGGCAATCAGGGTCTCGGACCGTTGCGACAAGCTGCCCGCCAGCCTTGCCGCCTGTCGTGCGCCCGCGGTCTGGACGATAACCGTGTTCCCTGACAGCCGTCGCGCAATCCGTCCGCCGTGCCGTTTGACGGTCGCGTCGATGTCCGAACCGGCTTTTAGCTTGAGCAGGATGCGGGAACCGAACTCGCACGGAGCGCTCCAACCGTCGGTCCGGACCAGTTTCAGCCAAGCGGAGTCTGCCGCTTGCTTGCCAACCGTGGATTCGGTCTCGTAGGCGACGCGTCGGGGCTCCAGAAATTGGAACGCCTCCCCCTTCACAGTCGAGTCGGCGCTCAATGCCAACAAAAGCAAAAGACCGGGAAATCCGGTCTTGCGGAACGACTGGAATGGATAACGCATGTTTGCCGGGAACATCGCAGAGGTCGATTCGTCTCGCCAGAAGTTTTCTGTGCCCGGCGAAGCGCGGGGTGGGACGGCTTACAGGGGAACGAGCCGCAGACGGTGGGGGCGGCCTTGCTCGCGGTTCATTGGGATTCTGCCGTTCCGCGCGAAGGCGACTGCCGGTTGACGCCGAATCGCCCCAGCCAGGTTGCGGCCGTCTCGGCATCCAGCGGTTCGAGATCGTCGATGGCGATGTCCGCGGGTGAAAGGGAATCCGCCGTGCGTCGCAGGAAGGCTTTGATCCGCTCGTTCAGGGTCCGGCCGGAAATGCGGTTGTCGATATTGTCGGAATGCACGGTTTGGAGCCAGGACGTTCCGGGGACGATCTCGACCCGGCGATGGGCGCGCGCGGTGCGATGATCCCCGCCGGAGAAGAGGACGCAATCACGGTTGGCGTGGAGAAGCGCGTAGAAGGGGCCTTGGTAGCGGTCACGGAAGCGACGTTTCCACGCCTTGCCGGTTGTCCAATCGAGCAGGATGCCGGACGGAAGATTGATCAAGCTTTCGCCGTCGCCGCAAGTTGCGGCGGCCGCCACGATGTGTTCCAGCGCAGTGGGAGCGAGCGCGTCGTCGCTGTCGAGCCTCACGACGAGGAACCGTTTGCGATCTCGCCGCAGTGATTCGGTGACGTCCTCCCTCATGGTCGGGGCGGTCGGGGCAACGGGCACGATGGCGGGGCGCCCGGGAAGGTCGAGGTCGCGAAAGAGGTCTGAAACGACGTTCGCGAGGTCGGGATCGGTGAGGATGGCCCAGTCGAAATGCGGCATGGTCTGGGCCTTGAGCGACGGCAGCGTGGCGGCCTTCAGAAGGTCGAGACGTTTTCTGAGCCATTCGAAGGTCGGCAGCGCGCCGCGCCAGCGGAGGCTGAAGCGGGTCTTGACGATGACTGCGGTTTCGTCGTCAGGGAGCACGCGGTGAGCCTGCTCCAAAACCCGGCGCTTGGAAACCCCGGACGCGAACACTTGGTTCGCTGCTGCGGCTGGTTTCCGACACAGCTGTAGAGCGCACCGTTTGGTTGATCGCCTCGCGGTTTCGATCAGGTGGCGCCAGCCGGTTGAAACAGGAGGATTTTTCTGGACTTGGGGAGGTCGTCGTTGAACATGAAGGCCGTGGGTCGTCCGTGCGGAGGGCGGCTTTCTTTGTTGCGTTTTTTCATTTTGCGGTCGGGAAACCATGCCGGCCGAAAGTCGGTTGAAATGTGTTCATGACCACGCCCGCCTCCAGCGTCCGGATCCTGCTGATTGAAGATGACGAGGACGACTATCTGTTGACGCGGGACATGTTGGCGGAGTTTGAGCAGACCAAGTTCGATCTGGATTGGGTGACGGACTACGAGTTTGCCCTCAGCGCGCTCGAGCGGCGCCGGCACGATGTCATCCTGCTCGACTACAGCCTGGGGGCGAAGACGGGACTCGATTTCCTGAAGGAGGCTGTCGCGCGCGGTTGTCAGTCCCCCATCATTCTGCTGACCGGGCAGGGCGATCGGGACACGGATGTCCGGGCCATGGAGGCCGGGGCCGCCGACTACCTGATCAAGAGCGAGATCAATGCGGCGCTGCTCGAGCGATCGATCCGCTACGCCATCGACCGCCGGCGCGCCGACGAGAAGATCCGCGATCAGGCGCACCTGCTTGATCTGGCGCAGGACGCCATCGTGGTGTGCGATCTGGACGGCGGGATCGAGTATTGGAACAAGGGGGCGGAGGTCATGTATGGCTGGGCTGCCAACGAGGCGACTTCCGGCCGGAGAATCGCTGAATTCTTTCCGGAGCAGGGCGACTTTGAGCATGCGCGGGAAAGCTTGATGGACAATGAGGAGTGGGGCGGGGAGGTCCCCCAGTTCACCCGTGGCGGGAAGCAGATCGTTGTGAACAGCCGGTGGACCCTAGTGAAGGATTCGTTCACGAACAATCCCAAGTCGATCCTCATCATCAACACGGACATCACCGCGCAGAAGCGATTGGCGGTGCAATCACTCCGGGCGCAACGGCTGGAGAGCATCTGCACGCTGTCCACCGGCATCGCCCACGACCTGAACAACGTGCTTTCGCCGATCCTGATGGCGGTTCCGTTGCTGCAGTCGTGGGTGAAGGAGCCTCATTCCCGGAAGCTGTTGGATTCGATTGAGGCGAGTTCCAAGCGGGGCACGGAACTGGTGAAACAGGTTCTGGCCTTTGCGCACGGGGGCGAGGGGGAGCCGTCGCTGATGCAGGTCAAGCACCTGGTCACCAAGTGCGCCGAGATCGCCGCGAGAAACAGCGACTCGTCGATCACGGTCTCCTTCAAGGTTGCCAATGATCTCTGGCCGATTGTCGGCGACGCCATCCAGTTGGAGCAGATGATCATGGAGATTGTCACCAATGCGCGTGACGCCATGCCCGACGGCGGGCGGTTGAGCATCTCGGCCGAGAATCGCCTGGTGGAGAAGGAATTCTCCCGGCGGCATGCCGATGCGCGGGTGGGCTCCTTCGCCCTCATCGAGGTGAAGGACACCGGTTTGGGTATTTCCAAGGAATTGAAGAAGAAGATCTTCGACCCGTTCTTCACCACCAAACAATCCGGGAAAAGCGGGGGGCTCGGGCTCTCCGATGCGTTGGACATCATCAAGAGCCACCGGGGATTTCTGTTGATCGACAGTGAGGAGGGCAGCGGTTCGAACTTCCAGATTTTTCTGCCGCGGGCGGAGCCGTCCAAGCTGGCTTTTCCCGATCCCGCGGGAGGCGACCTGACGACGGGCAAGGGCGAGCGGATCCTGATCGTCGACGATGAGCCGTCCGTGCTGGAAGCGGCGAAGAACACGTTGGAGACCTTTGGCTACAAGGTGCTGACGGCCGTCAACGGCGAAGAAGCCCTTGAGGCCTACGAAGCCGAGGAGCAGCCGGTCGATGCGATCATCA
>Ga0181594_10005043_pt1 | contig 11615 bp, 6 predicted proteins | sample 071ome_18_FD_145603 | JGI IMG/M metagenome (GOLD analysis project Ga0181594, IMG submission 145603) | Coastal salt marsh microbial communities from the Groves Creek Marsh, Skidaway Island, Georgia - 071413BT metaG (spades assembly) | ecosystem: Environmental > Aquatic > Marine > Intertidal zone...
CGGCGGGCTCTCGGTATCCGATCTGGTCGCCGGCGACGGCCCTGCCCTTCTGGCGACCCTGGCGGGCTCGTCCGGCGAAGTCCTGACCCGGCAGTTCGATGTCGATCTGAAACGGCGCAACGGCCAGAGCCTGCCGGTGCGCCTGATCCACCGGCTCGCCTTTGCACAGGACCAGACACCTGGCCCATCCCGCACGCTGGTCATCAACCGCGCGCCGGGCGAGGAACCGGGTGAAGACCTTCGCGCTGCCGAAGTGCGTTTTGCCCGCTTCTACAACCAGACCCCGATGGCGATTGCCGCCCTCGACAAGGATGGCGTCATCAGCGAGCCAAACGCGGCCTTTGCCAGCCTTCTGCCGGCCGCGTTCAAAGGATCGGATACCCATTCCATTTTCAACGGGATCGCCGAACGCGATCACGAGGCGCTGCGCGAAGCCCTTGCCGCCGCCGAGCAGGATCGCAGCGAGATTGCCCCCGTCGATGTTACAATCGCCGGCGATGATCACCGGTCCGCGCGCCTGTATCTGTCGCCGGCGGAAAAGTCCGATAGTGCGGCCTGCGCAACGGTATTTGCTCTGGATACGACCGAACAGCGCACCCTGCAGGAAAGTTTCGCACAATCACAGAAAATGCAGGCCATCGGCCAGTTGGCCGGCGGCGTCGCGCATGACTTCAACAACGTCCTGACCGCCATAATCGGCTTTTCCGATCTGCTGCTGTCGCGCCATCGTCCGACGGACCCGTCCTTTCAGGACATCATGCAGATCAAGCAGAATGCCAATCGCGCTGCCGGACTGGTGCGCCAGCTGCTGGCGTTTTCACGCCGTCAAACGCTGCGGCCGCAGGTCCTGCAACTATCGGACGTGTTATCCGACTTGCAAATTCTCTTGCGGCGGCTGGTTGGCGAAAAAATCGAAATCGGCTTGACCCACGGCCGCGACCTTTGGCTGGTCAAGGCCGACATCAATCAATTTGAACAGGTAATAGTCAATCTGGTGGTCAACGCCCGCGATGCGATGACCGGCATGGACAGCGGATCCATAACCCTGTCGACGAAAAACGTGTCCGAAACCGATTGCGCCAACTTTGATGAACCGGGGTTTGTCCCTGCCGATTATGTTTCCATCGAGGTTTCCGACACAGGCTCGGGCATTCCCGACGATGTAAAGGAAAAAATCTTCGAGCCGTTCTTCACGACCAAGGAGGTCGGCAAGGGAACCGGTCTCGGCCTGTCGATGGTCTATGGAATCATCAAGCAAACCGGCGGCTATATCGCGTGCGACAGCGAGGTCGGCAAGGGAACGACGTTCCGGATCTACCTGCCGCGCCACATTCCCGCCCCCGAGGAACTGGAGAAGAAAACCGAAGACAAGGGCAAAACGGCCGATGCCACCGGCACCGGTACGATCCTGCTGGTCGAGGACGAAGAAGCCGTCCGTTCATTCGGCGCGCGCGCATTGTCGTCCCGCGGCTACACGGTGCTTGAAGCGTGCAACGGCTATGACGCGCTGGATGTCGTCGACGACCACGGCGACAAGCCCATTGACCTGATCGTGTCCGACGTCGTGATGCCGGAGATGGACGGGCCAACCATGTTCGGCGAATTGCGCAAAAAGGGCCTCAAGGCCAAAATCATCTTTGTTTCGGGATACGCCGAAGACGCATTCGCGAAAAACCTGCCGAGCGGCGAGGATTTCGGGTTCCTGCCGAAACCGTTCACGCTGAAACAGCTCATCGAAACCGTCAAAGAAAACATGGGCTGAGCGAGCGCCGCAAGAAGACACGACACGCCAGGGCAATCGCACCAGCGCGCCTTGGCTTACCCCACTCGCAGGCGAAACCATCCGGCGCCGGCAGCTCAGCTCTGCATGACGGAACGGCGTCCAAACCACCAGAACAGCAGAATCAGCGGTATCAGGAGTACGGTCATGACCAGCGTTACGCCGGCAGCCAGGTTGATTGCACCGGCCTGCCAATAGCTCCAGATGACCGCCGGCAGGGTTATGTTGTCATGTCCGACCAGGAAAACGGCAACGGTAAGTTCGCGATACACCAGGATCGCCGACCAGATCCAGACCGCCATCAGCGTTGGCCGCAGCAGCGGCACCAGGATACGCCACGAGGTGCGCACGGCTGAAAGCCCGGCCGTGTGCGCCGCTTCCTCCAGTTCCTTGTGTATTTGCAGCAAGGCACTGTTGATGGCCCGTGTTGCGAAACTGATACGCGTAATGACATAGATAATCGCGATCAGCGTCACCGAGCCATATAACGGCACGATCCCTTTCAGGAAGAACAGCGCGAGCAGCAGACCGGAAATGGCAAGTATGATTTCCGGCAGGGCGTGCGGCAGGAACGCGCCAAACTCAAGCAGGTAGCGCGCTCTGCTCTTGCTGCGTACGATCAGCCAGGACACCGCGAACGCCAGCAACAACGTCACCAGCGGCACGGTTACGACGAGAATGAAGGTGTTCTTCATTCCGCGCATCACCAGGCCCCAGTCGATCTCCTCCAGCAATGGCTCCAGCGTCATCAGGCTGAACATCTTCGCCGATGGCGGCGCCAGATAGGGAATGAACGCGGTGTAGCCGATCAACAGGAGCGGCAACAACTTGGCGGCGATCAGGTAGAGAAAAACAAATCCCCACGCGACTTTGCTCCAGCCGCCGATTTCGATGAGGTTGGGACGATAGCCCTTTCCGGTCACGACGCCATATTGATCGCCCTTGCGCAGCACCCGGCTGTACCACCAGGTCAGCAATATCGCGACCACTATCATCATCACCCCGAGTGCCGCGGTGATGCCGTGTTGCGCCAGCTCTTCATCGCCCGGATTGGTCTTCAGAAAGATGTACGTGCTGAGCAGGTATACCCTTGAACCAAGCCCGATAATCGCTGGAACATCGAATGTCGCGATGGCGATCACGACGATGTATATGACCGCGGCCAATATCGCCGGCATCGCCAGCGGCAAGGTAATGCGTCGCATCGTCGTAAAAAAACCCATGCCGTGAATGCTGGCCGCTTCCTCCAGCGAAGGGTTCATGGCGCGAAACATTTGCGCGGTCAGGATGAACCCGAGCGCCGCAAGGCTCAGGCCCTGGACGAAGCCCATGCCGATCGGCGTTGCGATCGAAAGCGGCGGACCGGAGAATCCGAATATTTGCACCGCCCACCGGTTCAGAAATCCGATCCGTTCATGGGCGAGAAATATCCACCCCATGGCTGTGTAAATGCCGGGGATAAGCAGGCCCATTGTCATGATGACATAGATCCAGCTTTTTCCCGGCAAGGTCGTGCGCTCGGTAACCCAGGCGATCGGCAGACCAATCGCCATCGCAACGATTGTCGCGGTAACCGCAAATATCGCCGTATTGATCACGGCCTCGGCAAACAGCGGATCTTCAAAAACCTCGGAATAATTGCCAAGCGTATAAACCGCATCCGATGTCCCCAAAATGCCGCTCTGAAAACTGATCCAGATCAGCACCGCGACCAAAACCAGGATGACAAGCATTGGTATCGCAGCGAGCGCGATCAATACGGGAGACATGTTTCGCTGCACAGGCGCGGTTCTTTCAATCGATGTAGGAGAAAAACAGGCTGCACCGGGGACACATGGTCTCCGGTACAGCTCGCCGAAGCAGCATTATTTCCGTTTGCGCTTGGCCTTGACGATCTTCTCGAGGCTCTTGCGGAACTTGACGTACCCGCCCTGGGCGCCCAGCCATTGCGGCGAGTTCATCACGATCTTCGCGCCTTTTGACTTGGCTTTGAGCAACATCTTGCGCAGTTCCGATTCCGGGTAAAGCGGCAGATCCAGGCCGTTCTTCTGCCACAGCCACTTTTGGCCTTCCTTGGAATGCAGCCAGACACCGAACAGGGCCGCGGCGTTCGGAGCGGCGGAGTTCTTCGGCACCATGATATAGCGCGTATGCGAAATCACCGCTTCATCCATGAGCGCGTAGCCGAGCGGCTCCTTGCTGCCGGAATTCTTGGCGCGGTTCACATATTGGTCGCCGCAGCTGAAGACCAGCATCAGGAATTCGCCGCTGGTAAGCCGGTCCGTCGAGCCGCAGCGCATCAGCCCGCCGATGTGATTGCTCAGCTTCTTGGTGAACTCGGTCATCACCTTGGGACCCAGCATGCTGGGCATGCCGAACTCACGCATTCCGGCAACGTAAGGCGTCGTTGCGATCTTGCCTTTCCACTTCGGATTGAAGACATCCGCGAACTTGGTCGGCACCTCGTTGGGCTTCACGAGATCGCTGTTGTACATGATGCCAACAAGCGAACCACTGGTCGCAAGACCGATGCCGCCGGGTGCAACCGGATCGAAGCCCTCCCACTTGAGCGGCTGACGGTCGAGGTAGGCGAGCCAGTTCATTTTGCGCATGATGCCGACCTGGCCGCTCTTGAGCGCGCCGCCCGAATTGTTCCAGACAACGTCAGCACTGGCAGGCTGGCCGGCTTTGACTTCCCGCGTTGTCTTGGCGATCATCCGGGTCATGGATGGCCCCGGCGTAAATTTCGCCTGTAGCGTGAGCCCCCATTTCTTGTTCATCTGAGCGACGATGTGGCGGAAACCCTTGCCGCCGCTAAGACTGCTGGCCGACCACATCCCGCGCAGTACCTTTTCCTTTTTCGCGCCGGCAATCAGCTCCTGAAGATTTTTTGGCGCATCGGCTGCGGCAGCTGGACCTGCCGCAAGCATTGCTGCCACTGGCAACGCAATGGCGGCTCCCATTACCGGTTTCCGGGTCTTGCTATTTGTCATATTACCCTCCTTGCTGGTTATCCTTGTTGACGTTGTCCTCACGCGCATATTCTCGGCAGCGCTTCTGGCGGCTCCTGGCGCTCAGGTTTGCATGTAATCTTGCCAATATCAATTGCCGGCGCATCCTTGCAGCCGGCATACGGCCCTAGTTGTTTGCAATTGAGGCCTGAATGAATTTCGTGTTCTCCGCATCGGCCGGAAAGATCATCAGGTCGTCCGGATTGACCGCAATATGCAGCTTGCCATCGCGCACGGCGGGGGAAACGCGGCTCTTGCCAGCCAGTGCGATGTCGCCCGCCTGCGCCTCGAAACTGTATTGATCGCCGAGGAATATCTCGTCGGTCAGATCGGCCAGAAAATGATTGGGTTTTCCACCGGATGAATCGTCGGCAAAGCCCAGATGCTCCGGACGAATGCCGACCCAGACGTCCTTGTCTGATATCGCGCTGTTTGAAACCGTGAACGAGCCGATTTTCGTCGCCACGCCCTTGCCGCCCTCGGATGAGAGTTCGCCGCGCATCCAGTTGACGGTGCCGAAAAATTCCGCAACTTCCGCCCGGTTCGGGTTGCGATACAGATCGAGCGGCGAACCGAACTGCAACAGATTGCCAAAGCTCATCAGCGCGATCTTGTCGGCAATCGCCATCGCTTCGATCTGGTCGTGGGTGACGTAAAGAACCGTTGCGCCAAGCTCTTTCGCCAGGCCGCGGATCTTGCCGCGAACTTCCTCGCGCAGCCGTGCATCGAGGTTGCTCAACGGCTCGTCCATCAGCAACACCCTCGGGTTGCCGGCGATCGCCCGGGCCAGCGCAACGCGCTGCTGCTGGCCGCCGCTCAAAAGCGTTGACGGCCGGTCAATCTGCGCTTCGAGTTGCACCATCTTGAGGGCGTTCTCGACCCGGGCCCGTACCTGACCACGCGGAATTTTCTGCGCGCCTTCCATCAGCGGCAGCGCGACATTCTGATAGACCGTCAGGTGCGGCCACACCGCATACGACTGGAACACCATGCCGAAACCGCGATCCTGTGCCGGAACCCAGGTTGGCGGCTGGTTGGAAAACACGACCCGGTCATCGATCTTGATCGTACCGGCATCGGGAGCTTCGAGCCCGGCCACCGACCGCAACAGCGTGGTCTTGCCCGATCCGCTGGCGCCCACGATAACGAAGAAATCGCCCTCGTCGATCTCTATGTCCAGGTTGTTCAGGGCCGTAACGACACCCGTGTCGACCGAAAATTCTTTTCGCAATTGGCTGATCGAAATCAAGATGCGTTCCCCAATCCCCGACGATCGTCCTCCCTTCCGGGAAAACATTAAGGCGTCCTGGTTTTTGTGATGGTTGCCCTACCGGTTCCGATTTAAGCCGCTTTACTTTCCGCTGGCAAGCATCTTCGAGATCGCCCGCCAAGCCAGTGACAGCCCGACGCCGCGTCTGGAATCCCCCGGGCCCGCCAGCACGCCGCATCCGCCCTTCGGCCCGCCATCAACCCTTTCTTCACCACGTTCATTTACTCTGGGCCGGTCAGTATGTTCAGGAGATGTTAACGTGGCGACCTTGCGCAGATATTCGATCGTAAAAACGCGCCGCCCGGCTGCCTTGTTCACGCCTGAGCGGGCAATCCTGGGGTTGTTTTGCGTGGCCGCCGGCGCCAGCGTGTTCATGACCGTCGACAATCTCCAGAACAGCAATGGGCCCATCGCCCAGCTCGCACGCGGCCACGGTATCATCAAGGTCCCGATCGCCGAGCAGATCGCCCGCAAATTGAACGAGGCCGGTCAGGGGATCAATGGCAAGAAAGCCGTGGTCAGCCGGGTGGACCCAGCAAAAATTGCAGCCCTGCTTGAGGAAAAACGCCGGCAGGCAGCGGCCAACAGGGCGCTGGCCGCCGAAAGACGGCGCAAGGCAGGCGAATTGTTCACCCGCCGCAACAATGTTGACCGCACGCCGGTTGCCTCGATCGGCACGGCGAATTCTCCCGGCTTTACGGTCGTGCGCCCGAAACCGAACGCGCCCGGCTTTCAGGAGTTGCCGCGCTGGCGGCCGCAATAATTGCTGTTTCCATGACAGGAACTTCCGCTCCAATGTCCGTTGTCGTGACCGGCGCTGCAAGCGGCATCGGTGAAGCCTGCGCAGAATTGCTGTTGCGCGAAGGCCATCGCGTGACCGCCATCGACCGGGACCCGGCAAGACCCGCCCTTCTTCAGGCCGGCGCCGCGCAAAACCTCCAGACCCGCCAGCTCGACGTCAGTGACTTTGCGGCCTGCACCGCGGCCGCGGCCGCGGCGGTTTCGCAATTCGGGCGCATTGATGCGCTCATCCACATGGCGGCGGTTCATTCGGTAAAAACCTGGCGCGAAGCGGATGCGGACGAATTCAACCGCACCCTTGCTGTAAACGTCACCGGTTCCTTCAACATGGCCAAGGCTTGCGCGCTGGAAATGGAAAAAACCTCCGGCGGCGCGATCGTGCTGGCAATGTCGGGATCTATCCAGGCATCAGGTCTCGGCGGCCACGGCCGTGGCGGCCCGGCCTATGTCACCTCGAAGGCCGCCATCATCGGCCTGACCCGGGCGCTGGCCCGTTCGCTGGCCCCGTCCGGCATTCGCGTCAATGCGGTCAGCCCCGGCTCCACCGCCACGGCGATGACTGCCGACTACAGCGAAGAGGCCCTTGCCGGCGTCGCACGCCGCACCCTGGTCGGCAGAATCGGCAAGCCCGAAGAGATCGCATCCGTCGCCGCCTTCCTCGTTTCAAATGCCGCGAGCTACGTTGATGGCGAAATAATCAGCGTCAACGGCGGCGGCACCCTCGGCCTGTGATGCGCTCCCATCCTTGTTTTCACTGATTTTTCCAGCGCCCTTAACCATCGGATCCTGAAAATTCGAAAAGAACAAAAAAAGAACTTGTCAAAAAGAACAAAAATAGTACATTGACTTTCAACAACCTGTTTAACCCTAGCCAATTGCACAATTGTGGAAAGGAGCCGTATCGTGGCCGCAGCGAATCTTCGCCTCGTGGAGGAAAACTCAGTGGACAAGACCAAGGCTCTCGACGCCGCTCTGTCGCAAATCGAGCGGGCGTTCGGCAAAGGCTCGATCATGCGCCTTGGCAAGAACGAACAATCGGTGGAGATCGAGACCGTTCCGACCGGGTCCCTCGGGCTCGACATTGCGCTTGGCGTCGGCGGGTTGCCGCGTGGCCGGATAGTCGAGATTTACGGTCCTGAATCGTCCGGCAAGACGACGCTGACACTTCATGTCATTGCCGAAGCCCAGAAAAAGGGCGGCGTTTGCGCCTTCGTCGATGCTGAACATGCGCTGGACCCGGTCTATGCGCGCAAGCTTGGCGTCAAGCTGGACGATCTGCTGATCTCCCAGCCCGACACTGGCGAGCAGGCGCTGGAAATTGCCGATACTTTGGTTCGCTCCGGCGCGATCGACGTGCTGGTGGTGGATTCGGTGGCAGCACTGACCCCGCGGGCTGAAATCGAGGGCGAGATGGGCGATTCCCTGCCAGGCCTTCAGGCGCGCCTGATGAGCCAGGCCCTGCGCAAGCTTACCGCCTCCATCTCCCGGTCGAAAACCATGGTCATCTTCATCAACCAGATCCGGATGAAGATTGGCGTCATGTACGGCAGCCCCGAGACGACAACCGGCGGCAATGCGCTGAAATTTTATTCCTCGGTTCGCCTCGATATCCGCCGCATCGGCGCCATCAAGGACCGCGACGAGGTGACCGGCAACCAGACCCGCGTAAAAGTGGTGAAAAACAAGGTGGCGCCGCCGTTCAAACAGGTCGAGTTCGATATCATGTACGGAGCGGGAATTTCCAAGACAGGGGAATTGATCGACCTGGGTGTGAAGGCCGGCATTGTCGAAAAATCAGGCTCCTGGTTTTCCTACGACAGCCAGCGTCTTGGCCAGGGGCGTGAAAACGCCAAGCAATTCCTGGCGGACAATCCCGATACGGCCGACGAGATCGAACGGGCCATCCGCACCAATTCGGGCCTGATCGCCGAAAAAATTCTCGAGGAAGGCCGGCCCGACGACGGTCCCGGGGACGATATCGACGGCACTGCCGCCGAATAGCCTCCGGCGGCCCGCCGGGATCAACAGCGCCTGCCAGGCAAGACCGACGGACGGGCACGCCGGGCGAAGGCAAGCCGGGCCATGAGGAAGCCATTTGCAGCGGTAACTGGCGGCACATCCATGCCGCAACGGAAATCGCTGCAAGGTGGATAACCGAAAGTGAAGCGAATGCAGCACGGCCGGCGCACCGCCGCTTTGCCGGCCGGGATTGCTACCATGTAGAAAGGTCCCCTCTACGGCCATCCGGCTCATTATGCTTCTCTCTGGGACGGAACCCTGCGTACCGGGTTTCGTTCCTTTTTTCGTTCATCACGAGCATTTGTCGCCCGCCGCCGGAGCCAGCGCCCGCCCGGCGGGCGCATAATTACGCTTTGCCGAAAAATGGTTTATAGCAACGGGGAAATTGCGCGGCCGGCCCCGAACGCTACGGGACCAGCCAGTCAGGACGATTTGGCACCGGACAGGATGTGGAACGGGATAGAATGAGCGGCGTAAACGAAATCCGGAAAACCTTTCTCGACTATTTCGCCCGCAACGGCCACGAGGTCGTCGCGTCCTCTCCGCTCGTTCCGCGCGACGATCCGACGCTGATGTTCACCAACGCCGGCATGGTCCAGTTCAAGAACGTGTTTACCGGCGTCGAAAAACGCGACTATGTGCGTGCCACGACCTCGCAAAAATGCGTGCGGGCCGGCGGCAAGCACAACGATCTCGACAATGTCGGCTATACCGCCCGCCATCACACCTTCTTTGAAATGCTCGGCAATTTTTCCTTTGGCGACTATTTCAAGGAAGGCGCTATCGAACTTGCCTGGAACCTGATCCGCAAGGAATTTGACCTGCCCCGCGACCGCCTGCTGGTGACGGTCTACCACGACGATGACGAGGCGTTCGAGCTGTGGAAGAAGATCGGCGGGTTCAGCGAGGATCGTATAATCCGCATTCCCACCTCCGACAATTTTTGGGCCATGGGCGAAACCGGGCCATGCGGCCCCTGTTCGGAAATATTCTTCGACCAGGGCGAGGCCGTCGCCGGCGGGCCGCCCGGATCACCCGACGAGGACGGCGACCGGTTCCTGGAGTTCTGGAATCTCGTCTTCATGCAATTCGACCAGGTCCGGCCGGGCGACGGTGAAGGCAATCGCCTTGCCCTGCCACGCCCGTCGATCGACACCGGCATGGGCCTGGAGCGCATGGCGGCAATTCTGCAGGGCGTTACCTCCAATTATGATACCGACCTGTTCCGGGCGTTGATCGGCGCCGCCGCTCACGTGACAGGCGCCGGACTGGATGCTCAATCGGCGGCCAGCCTGCGGGTGATTTCCGATCACCTGCGCGCAACCTCCTTCCTGATCGCCGACGGCGTCCTGCCATCGAATGAAGGCCGCGGCTATGTGCTGCGCCGGATCATGCGCCGCGGCATGCGCCACGCCCAATTGCTCGGTGCGAAGGAACCGGTAATGTGGCACCTGGTTCCCGAGCTGGTCACGCAAATGGGCGCGGCCTACCCTGAGCTCGTCCGCGCCGAAGCGCTGATCACCGAGACCCTGCGGCTGGAGGAAACCCGTTTCCGCACGACGCTCGCGCGCGGCATGGCCATGCTGGACGATGAAACCAGCAACCTTCAGGCAGGCGCGCAGCTTTCGGGCGAAACCGCATTCCGCCTCTACGATACCTACGGCTTTCCGCTTGACCTGACCCAGGACGCGTTGCGCAATCGCGGAATTACCGTCGACACGGATGCCTTTGCAAAGGCCATGGAGCGCCAGCGTGCCGAGGCGCGCAAGGCCTGGGCCGGCTCCGGCGAAGCGGCAACCGAAAATGTCTGGTTTTCGATTCGCGAGCGCACCGGCGCGACCGAGTTCCTCGGCTATGGCGCGGAGAGCGGCAAAGGCGTTGTAACGGCGCTCGTGCGCGACGGCGCCGAAGTCGACAAAATCGCCGCTGGCGAGAGCGGCCTTGTCGTGCTCAACCAGACGCCGTTTTACGGCGAATCCGGCGGGCAGGTCGGTGACAGCGGTACGTTCCGCGACGGCGAAACCGGCGCCCGGGTCGCCGACACCCAAAAGCAGCTCGGCGACCTGTTTGTTCATCATGTCACCGTTGACAGCGGCACGATTGTCGTGGGCATGGAACTGGACCTGAAGATTGACCACGGTCGCCGCCGCGCGATCCGCGCCAATCACTCCGCAACACACCTTTTACACGAAGCACTGCGCCAGGTGCTCGGCGATCATGTTGCGCAAAAGGGCTCACTCGTCGCCAGCGAGCGCCTGCGTTTCGACTTCGTCCATCCCAAGCCGATCAGCGGCGAAGAAATGGCGCAGGTCGAAGACATCGCCAACACGTACGTGTTGCAGAACAGCGCCGTGGAAACCCGCCTGATGCCGGTCGACGACGCCATCGAGTCTGGCGCACGCGCGCTGTTCGGAGAAAAATACGGCGATGAAGTGCGCGTCGTGACGATGGGCCGGATCGAGGACAGCGGTGCCAACCGGCCGTTCTCGGTGGAATTGTGCGGCGGCACCCATGTATCGAGCACCGGCGAGATCGGCCTCGTCACCATCGTCTCGGAGGGCGCGGTGGCTTCCGGCGTGAGGCGCATCGAGGCCAAGACCGGTGACGGTGCGCGCCAGCACCTGAATGCAGAATCGCGGCAGCTGCGCGAGCTCTCGGCCTTGTTGAAATCCCCGGCGACCGAGGCTGCGGGCAAACTCAACACCCTGCTGGAAGAACGGCGCAAGCTCGATCG
>Ga0181594_10005050_pt1 | contig 11611 bp, 9 predicted proteins | sample 071ome_18_FD_145603 | JGI IMG/M metagenome (GOLD analysis project Ga0181594, IMG submission 145603) | Coastal salt marsh microbial communities from the Groves Creek Marsh, Skidaway Island, Georgia - 071413BT metaG (spades assembly) | ecosystem: Environmental > Aquatic > Marine > Intertidal zone...
CCTTCTCAAGTCAAAAACAGCTTAAGACCATCAGTTCAGATGACCTGCTTCGTCTCCTGCCTCCTGAGTTACGGACCCAACCTCAGTCGATCCCCGAGCTCATTGAGCGGGGACGAGCGCTTGGCGCAGATTGGGTTCTTCAGACTAAGGCCACTGAGATGGGCCCTATCCTCAAGGTTGACTGGGCGCTGTATGAGGTGACTCGGGGTGAGAAAATCGCCGGACATCACGCCTGGGCTAAGGACCCTCGCCAGCTGATCGAGAGCCTTGATCAGGTCTCATCGCGCCTCTATGTCAGCGCTCAATCAAAGATCAAGAAACGTAAAGAGCGCCGTAAAGAGGCGGAGCGTGAGAAGCGTCATCGGGAGTTCCTAAAAAAGATGTTCACCCGCGCGCCTCGCGTCCCCGTCGAGGAGCTCCCCGTGGCGCCGTTAGGTGGCTCGACTCCCCCCTCTATGGCGCAGGACGAGCCCCCTTCGGGAGGCGCGACGCCACGGAGCGCTGAGCAGGCGACGGTGAAGAAGACCCCCGCTGAGCTCGCTGAAGAGCGGGCCGATAAGGTCTTAGAGGAGCTCGCCGAGGAGACGAAGCGGCTTGAAGAGCGCCTCGAGAAGGCCCGCAAGATCGAAGAGAACCTCCTTGAGGTCAGGATCAAGGATGGTGAGCTCGAGTGGGCTGAGCTGAAGGCTCAGCTCGGCGCAGGTCCAAGCGATGAGCAGCTGAAGCGACAAGAGGGGCGCTGGACTTGGTCGGACATCACGGGGATGATGCGGGGTGAACTCGACCCTGATCGACAGCGCTCACTCTTGCTCAACTTTATCAACGCTTACCAGGATCTAGACTCGTTCCGCGCCCAGATCGAAGAGGCTCAGCTCCGCTACACGTGGCTCAACTCCGAGCTCCAGTGGGTTACGGTTCGAGATGGGCAGTTCCTCATCGGCTCGCCCCACGCCTTTGAGGATGAGTGGCCGATGCAGTGGGTGAAGATTAAAGCCTTCCAAGGTGGGATCTCAGAGGTCACGAACGCGCAGTATAAGGCGTGTGTAGACGCCGGGCGCTGTAGCCCACCTCACTGGGATGACGGTCGCTGTCACATCTTCGCTAAAAAGCGTCTCTATTTCGGGAAGCTCTCCAAGATCTCACGCCGTGGTGATATGCCGGTCGTGTGTGTGACTTGGGATCAAGCGAAGACCTTCTCAGAGTGGGCGGGGGGTCGCCTCTTCTCTGAGTCGGAGTGGGAGTTTACAGCTCGGAGCGGTGATCGTACGCGGGTCTATCCTTGGGGGAGGGAGGAGCCGACCTGTGAGCGCGCGATTATGGCGGTGCCGATCGTGATGGGTCGCTTTGACGCCAAGCACTTTGAGACTGGCTGTGGCCTGTCAACGATCTGGCCGATCTGTAGCCGCCCCGCGGGCTCTAACAGCTTCGGGATGTGCGACCTCGCTGGGAATGTATGGGAGTGGGTGATGGACTCTTACCGGCCAAGTCATGAGGCGGTGCCCTCTGACGGGAGCCCTGTGTTAGGGGGGGGGCTTAAGGTGATCCGAGGGGGGAGCTTCGCGAGCAGTGGTCGAGAGCTTCGCGCCTCCACCCGTGGACAACAACCTCGGAGCACGCCCGCCTCATATATCGGCTTCCGGGTCGCGCGCGCTTACTCCGTAGGTGAGGACTTTAACGCTGACACCTACCAAGATGATGACGACGATCGGTTTGATCTCCCATGAGCGAGGGGTCAGGGAAGCTCAGAGTAGACCGGCTCTTAGTGGAGCGAGGCTGGGGGCCACGTAAAGAAGCACAACGGCTCATTAAGCGTGGGCTGGTGTGCGTAGCGGGTGAGCCTCCGCTCAAGCGACCTGAGCTGAAGCTACCTCATGACATTACATTGATGGTTGCTGGTGAGGTGTGCGCGCCTCTCCCCAAGCTGGTCGCCTTCCACAAGCCTCTACACATGCTCAGCACAAAGCGTGACCCTTGGGGGAGAGCCGGCCTTGATTACGCGCTCCCTGAGCGTCTGCGCGAGGCTCTACAGCCTGTTGGCCGCTTAGACGCTGAGACCACTGGCCTCCTGCTGTTCAGCTCTGATGGGGCGCTCACCCAGCGCCTCCTTCACCCGAGGCGAGCGGTTGAGCGGACCTATCTTGCGGCGGTCAACGCGCTACCCTCTGCGCTCAAAGAGAGGCTGAGTGAGGGTGTGGAGACGAGCCTTGGTACCTTCCAAGCGGAGCTCTTGCACGCGCGTGAGGAGCTCTCCTCACCGCTCACGCACACCCTTCAGGAGCTTGGGGTGAGCGAGGCCTGCGCTGAGGTCTGTGTTCGGGTCCGAGAGGGGAAGCACCGGATGGTGCGCAGGCTCCTGCATAACGCGGGCGCCTCAGTGCTCGCGCTACATCGTGTGTCGTTCGCGGGCCTCGAGCTGGGTGAGCTTGAGGGAGGCGCGTGGCGCACGGTTGCGCTTAAGGAGCTCACCGACCTCAGCTGAGGCGCGCTAGGTACGCGACGCTTGAGGTCGAGCGGTCGATAGGTTAAGGGGTGTAGGTCGCTCCCTTCAGGATAAGCGTAGAGGAGGCCCTAATGAGTGATGAGATTAAGCTCCCAGATGGGGCGTCAATGAGCGCCTACCAAGAGTACGTGACCCGCCTTGAAGAGCTCCACGGTTGGCTCGAGGTGGATCTTGTGCATAACTGCTTCCTGATGGGTGAAGAGGTCGGAGAGCTCTTCAAGTCCATTCGTAAGCACCTCCGTTACTACGAAGAGCACGACCCGGAGGAGGAGGCGAAGTCGAGGCTACATGTTAGCGAGGAGATCGTTGACGTCCTCAATTACCTGCTCGCGATCGCGAACCGCCTTGAGATCGACGTCGAGGAGGCCTTCCGCCGTAAAAACCTCATCAACCAGGGCCGGAGCTGGTCAACGAGCGCCCCGACCACCACACCTGAGGCCTCTGAGTCAAGCGGGCCCGCCGAGCCGATCGGCTCCGCTGAGCCGATCTCTTCAGGGGAGTGAGCGCTCGGTGAGCTCATGTGCGCGGAGGAGGCTGATCGCCTCTCCACCCTCTAGACACCAGAGCTCCTTATACTGTTCGCCACTCACGACCTCACCCAAGGTGAGCGCCTCTGGGGGCGCGTTGGGCGCTGTGTCGACCGCGTTCACCCCAAACCACTTCCCCGAGATGAGGAGGGTCGCTCCGTTGGGGGCGAGGGTGAGGGCGCTCAATTGTCGAGGGTGCGCGCGGAGATAGACGACATAAACCTCTGGCGCGTCACAGAGGACTATGAGCGCCCCTGGCTCATGTCTGAGGCGCTTTGGTGAGGAGCTGGCCTCATGAAGGTCGCGCTGCTCCACCGCTCTCCGCTCCCAGGAGAGGCGACGGGCCTCAGATCGCGACGTAGGGAGCTGAGCAGGGCTCAGCTCAAGGCTGACGCTCGGGCGGGCCTCTCCCCCAAGCACGTCAGGCTTACACGCTTGGATCCGTAACGAACCTGGAGATGGGGCGTATGGGGAGCGGTTGAGGAAGAGCGCGCGAGCGAGGGTCGCGGTGAGCGTCTCAAGGAGCCTAAAGTGGCCTTCTTGGGCGATGAACATACAGAGGCTCTTCACCTCCGCATAGTTGATCGAGAGCGTGAGGTCACCGCTCTCTGCGCAGGCCCAATAGTCAACGGCAGACAGCCCCAAGCTGAGGCTTATCTCGAGTCGCTGTTCGTGAACGCGCTCATGAGGGTAAACTCCTATGATCGCGTCACAGCAGAGGTCGATGAGGTGGATCTCGACGCGAGCGTGATCGGTCAGCGTAGACATCAGACATCTCCATGGTCGCTCCTGTAGCCCAAGCAAGGTAACGCATTCTCTGTTCCTTGTCTTGTTCGAAGGGCTCTAGAGGGGTGAACACTAGTTGCGCTCAGCGTCGGTATCGGTCAGAGTGTGGCAGCCAAACTCTAGAATCAACGCCTGTAGGCGAATTGTCAGGAGCACTCATGAGCGCAGATAAACAACACAAGGGGGTCTCTTTCGAGACGATGCTCAACTGGTATGAGGTCAACCATAAGGGTCGCTTATTAGAGGACCGAGCCGTGGGCTACATCAAGAAGGCGAAGGGCTGGAGTTACCACGCGCCCTTCGCAGGCCATGACGGGATCCAGTTGATCCTTGGGCAGGCCTTCCGCTCAAGCAAAGACTTCCTTTTCCCTTATTATCGCGACCTGCTCACGAGCCTCGCCGCTGGTCTCAGCCCAGAGGAGATCATCCTCAATGGTCTCTCTAAAGAGGGCGACGTGGCGGGCGGTGGCCGGCATATGTCAAATCACTTCGCCAAGCCAGAGGTGGGGGTCCAGAACGTCTCTTCATGTACGGGGAACCACACCCTTCACGCGGTCGGCGTAGCGCGCGCGATCAAGCACTATGGTGGCGATGAGGTCGCGTTCTCTAGCCAGGGTGAGGCGAGCACCAGCGAGGGCTATGTTTATGAGGCGCTCAACGGAGCGAGCCGTGAACAGCTCCCAGTGATCTTTGTTGTCCAGAACAACGGCTATGGGATCTCGGTCCCCGTGAGTGAGCAGAGCGCAAACGCGGTGGTCTCAGAGAACTATCGTGGCCTAAAGAACCTCAAGGTGATCAACGTAGATGGGACAGACCACTTTGACTGCCACCGCGGGATGCAGGAGGCGCTTGAGTATGTCCGTAGCGGAGAGGGTCCTGTCCTCTTACATGCGCAGTGTGTCCGTATTGGAGCGCACTCGAACTCAGATAACCACCTCTTGTACCGTAGCGAAGAGGAGCGAGCTGAGGCCGCCTCACAAGACCCCTTGACCCGCTTGAGGGCGATCATCCTTGAGCAGGGCGCCGCGACCGAGGAGGAGCTCGCGCAGCTCGAGGCGAGTAACGAGGCCCTCGTTCAGACGGCTTGTGACACGGTAGAGGCCTCTCCAGACCCAGACCCTGCGAGCGTTGAGGACTTCGATTGGCCTCCGATGTATGAGGGACCTGAGAGCGTGACCCCCAGCGAGGAGGGCGCAAAGAAGTGGAAGATCCGTGAGGCGATCAACGAGACGCTCCACGCGGAGTTTGAGCGTAACCCACACTCCTTCCTTTGGGGACAAGACGTCGCGAGCCAAGATAAAGGGGGCGTCTTTAATGTGACCAAGGGGATGCAGCAGGCCTTTGGTCGTGGTCGAGTCTTCAATGGGCCGATCGCTGAGGATTATATCGTCGGTACCGCCAACGGGATCTGCCGTTACCGTGATGACATCAGCGTCGTCATCGAGGCGGCCCAGTTCGCCGATTATGTGTGGCCAGCGATGGAGCAGCTCGTCGAGATGGGGCATGAGTACTGGCGCACCAAGGGCCAGTTCTGTCCGAACGTCGTGATCCGCCTCTCGAGTGGAGGCTACATTGGAGGGGGCCTCTATCACTCTCAGAACGTCGAGGCGATCTTCGCTCACCTCCCTGGCTTTAGGATCGTCAGCCCGGCCTTTGCGGATGACGCGGCGGGCCTCTTGCGCGCGTCGATCCGTAGCAAGGGGGTGACGATGTTCCTCGAGCCTAAGTTCCTATACAACCAGCCCTTCGCGACGACGCCACGCTGTGACGCTGAGCACATCGTCCCGCTTGGTAAGGCTCGTGTGCGCCGTGAGGGTCGCGACCTGACGGTTGTCTCATGGGGTACGCCAGTGCACTGGAGCTTGCGCGCCGCGGCGAAGATGGCGAAGGAGGGGGTAGAGGTTGAGGTCATCGACCTGCGCTCCATTCGTCCTTGGGACGTCGAGACTGTCGCCGCCTCTGTTCGTAAGACCGGGAAGCTGATGATCGTCCATGAGGACCACATCACGCAGGGCTTTGGCGCTGAGATCGCCGCGACCGCAGCCAAGGTCTGCTTTGAGTGGCTCGACGCGCCGATCACCCGCGTAGGGGCGAAGGACATCCCCATTGGTTTCTCACGCATCCTCGAGCGCGCGACGCTCCCTTATGAGGAGGACGTGCTTGAGGCGATGCAGGCGCTCGCTCGTTACTAACCCCTAGAGAAATGAGGCCTCCGATGATGGTTCGCGCTTGGCGTAGGCTCACAGCCCCTCTTGGTCGTGGCGCTGTGGGCGCCTGGGCCATCCTGTCCCTCATTGGGTGTCAAGGTCTGCAAGAGGGGGACCCTAACCAGAGCCCGCTCGCGGTCGCAGAGTGGACGCTTGGGAGCGCGTTAAATCAAGCGCCACCACCTCTTGAGCGCCTTGGCCCATACCTGTCAAAGAAGGCGAGCGCTCAGCTCACTGAGCTCTTAGAGGGCGCTCGCCCTGAGGAGCCACTTGGCGTCCTCACCTTAAATCGGACAGAGGGGGGCTATTGGTCTGGTCGCTACGGCTACCTCAAGGGGGGCTGGCCCCTCTCTGTCAGCTTTGAGCTCCAGCAGACCAATGGGTTTTGGAACATCAAAGAGCTCCCGTTCTCAAAGATCTATAAACAGCTCGCGGGCTTGATTGGCCCGAGTGGGGTGCCACAGAGTGAGTCAGGTGAGCCGTGGGCTGGTGGCTTAATCAGCTTTGATCGCTCTGGTCGCCCTCTAGGTGAAGTGGTGCTCACTTGGCTCCCACCTTATGCGTTCATCGACGGGGTGCCCTTATACGGTAAGGCGACCGCAGAGAAGGTGATCGAGGAGGTCGCGATCGCTTTCTCAAGACGTGAAGAGATGGCGGCTCAGGCACAGGCGAACTACTTTAGGAGGATCGCGATCGCGATGAAAGGGAGCGCGAACCTCAAGGAGCTGATGCAGGTAATCTCGTGGGCGGAGGACGCTGGGGGCGTCTCGATCTCTATGATCGCCCAATCTTCGGACGGCGAAGCGCGCCTGCTGAGGCTCGCTCAGAGGACATCGACCCTGTCTCATGGCGCGCCTCAGAAGACCCTTCAGGGTCAAGTGACGAGCGGGGGGAGCCTCTCGCTTAAGCTCCTCGATCGGACGAAGTCAGGCGCGCAGAGCACCCGAGTGCTCATCGATGTGAGCGCAGGGAGCGACAGGGGGCTCGCTCGATCTAAGGTCTTAGGGCTCTATCAACAGGCGCCCTCAGGGAGCCTAGAGGGCGCGGTCATCACCCCACAGGGGGACGCTACGCTTCAAGAGCTCGCCCACGTCCTAGACGCCTTTAAGAGCATCGACCCTGACCTCCCCGTCGCGCTGATGCCTTACGTGCCTGATCCAACAGAGCGATCCGCTCAAGAGGGGGGGCGTTGATGAGATCACTCCACAGACAGGGACGCGCGCAGCGCTCGTTTAGGTGGGCTCTTGTCCTCGTGTGCTGTTTGAGCTTGACTGCCTGCAAAGAGGCTGAAGGGCCCCCTCCTGACCCACTTATGACCGTGCTGTCTGCGGTTGAGCGTGGCGCTTGGCAGTTGATCGCTGATCACTTTAGTGATGATCACCCCTTAGCTGACTTCCCTCTGAAGGCTGCGACCGACGCGGGCGCGGTGGTGGATGGTGTAAAGCGGATCCGAGAGATGGACCGCCACCTCATCTTCGATGTTGACCTGCGAGCGAAGCAAGACGGACAGGTCGCTCAAGGGAGCGCACAGAGGCTCACTCGCTATACATTCTGGATGGAGCTCACGACCCCTGAGCGCCTGCCCTCTGAGCCTCCACCCGCGCTGAGCATTGGTGAGGTCAAGGGGTGGTCGAGTGGCCGCTTGATCAGCGCGCCCTTGATTAAGCTGTCTGACATCAACACCCCCTCACGGTTCTCTGCGACGAGCTTCCGAGGGGTGCCTGACCTACAGAGCCTCGCGGTGTTTGACGCAGACAACCTTGACCTTAAGGGCTGGTCGGCGACGATGATCAAGCTTGACCCTACCCTCAGGCCTCTTAAGAAACGTGGCTGTAGACGGGTGAATGTGCGCGTCAGTCGCGCGGTCTTAGAGAAAGAGATCAAGGCGTGCACGCCCCTCCTCGCTAGAGAAGCTCAACGCGCGCACCAGATGGGCGCGATGACCATCAAGGGAGACGTCGCGCTACATGATCAAGACCGTGGCTCCTTCGCTGGGAGCCTTACGATGATGCTTGCGCTCGACTATGATGTCCAGATGAGGCCTGAGCCTAGCTTGGTTGAGGCGATGATCATCGGAGGCGAGTTTACAGGCTGTGTCCAAAATAAGCTGAGCCAATGGGGTAAGGATTACATCCCACGCGCGTCCTGTGAGCTGACGCTCCCGATGCTCTTTAAGGTCAGCATGCCTCTACAGACCTCGCTAGAGGGGCTCGTTCAAGATCGAACACGAGGCGAAGGTGACGGGGCGAATAAGGAGTCAGCTGAGGAGGGTGAGGAGCGCTGATGAGTGCCCTCTCTCGCCTCTCTTTAGGACGCTACTCTGTCCAAGGCGCCTCTCTTGGGGGGCTCTATACGAGCCTATATATCTCAGAGCTGGACGCGCTCTTAGATGTAGGGCTCGCCTTTCGAGCGGGCGCGACCGCGCGGAGGCTCTTCCTCAGCCACGCGCACCTCGATCACCTCGGCGCTTTACCGGCGCTCTTAGGGATGCGTGGGATGATGGGGGGGGGCGGTAAGCCTCTAGAGATCTATTGTCCAGAGGGGGTCGAGGGTGAGCTTGTGAAGAGCTTAGAGCACCTCAGTACACTGCATCACTGGCCACTTGAGGTGAGCTGTATCCCGATGCGCCCAGGTGATGAACATCAGCTACGTAATGACCTCTGGGTGCGCGCGCTCCCAACCTTTCACCCCGTCCCCTCTCTGGGCTACCTGTTCTTTGAGCGGGTGAAGAAGCTTAAGCCTGAGCTGAGAGGGCTCGCGGGCGCTGAGATTAAAGAGCGTAAGAGGCTCGCTGAGCGTGGGGAGGGGCCAAGCGTATTTCACCTCGAGGATCGCCCGCGCGTCGCCTATCTCACAGACACCTTAATCGAGGCGCTCAAGCAGAGCCCAGAGGCGCTTCAGGCGGAGCTATTAATCCTAGAGTGCACCTTCTTGTCTGAGGTCAAGCCGGTCAGCGTCGCGCGGGCCGGGTGCCATATTCATCTAGATGAGCTCAGCGAGTGGGTGAGCCAGCTAGACAACGAGCGGGTGCTCTTGATGCATTTTAGCCAAATCCACAAGCCCTCAGAGGTGCGCGCGCGCTGTGAAGAGCGCCTCGGCGGACAGCTTGGAGCGCGCCTACAGCTCTTGCTTCCGCCCGCCGAGCTGGGGGATCGTTGGTGGATGTAAGGTGAGCCGAACGATGAACAGACCTCCACGTCACGCCTCTCTATGTGCGGTCCTCCTGTGTGTGTGCGCGAGCGCCTTAAGCGCAAGCCGGGGCCTCGCTGAGCCCACCTCTGAGATGAACCCCCAGGCGCTCAGCTTGAGCGACCTGCTCACCTGCGCGCGAGCGAACAACCCCGCCTGGGAGGTCGCGCACGCGCAGCTCGAGGAGTATCAAGCGAAGCTCCGCTTCGCTCAGGCGAGCGCGCTACCAAGCTTGAAGCTCTCGAGCTCTCTCGCCCCGCTCCCCGCTCGACGGTTACTCAAGTATTGTGTTGAGGGGGAGGGGCCTGGCGCGCTTGTGAGCCCTTGTCCAAACCAAGAGATTAATGATGATCAGCGCCTCAGTCAGGTCGAGGGGATGGGGATCTGGACGCGAACACAGCTGACGGTCACCCAGCCTCTGTACACCTTTGGAAAGATCAGCAGCGGTCGAGCCGCCGCGCGCGCTGGCGTTCAAGCCTATCAAGCGGGGCTTAATCGCGCAGAGCAGGCCTTAGACCTAAGAGCGCTCCAGACCTACTATGGGCTCCAGCTCGCGACTCAAGTGGAGAAGATCATCAAAAAAGGGCTCGGGAAGCTCAAAAGCTACAAGAAGAAGGTTAAGCGAGGGATCAAGGAGAACACGGGGAAATATACGAGCGATGACCTCGCTAAGGTGCAGCTCCAAGAGGGTGACCTCGTCGGTCGATTACTCGAGACACAGGCGCTTAAGCGTCAAGCGCTAGAGAGCATTAAGGTCGCGTGTATGCTCCCTCAAGAGGCGAGCGTAGGGCTGGATTCAACTCGACTCAGGCCTCTGAAGGGTGAGGCTTTAAAGGGCGAGGCGCTCTTGCGACAGGCGCGCGCTCAGCGCTTAGATCTACGAATGGCGCGCGCGCAGGTCTTGGCGCGTGAGGCGCTCGCGAGCAAGGCGATCGCGGACCTCTTACCAAACCTCGCGCTGATCGGCGCGACCGCTTACAGCTTAGGGACCTCAGCCGACAACAGCCCAGACCCCTTTGCGAATGACCCCTTTAACGGCTTTGGCTACGGCTTCTACTTTGGGCTGAGCTGGAACGTGAGCGTCGCGAACCTGATGGCGTCACCACGAGAAGCGCAGGCGTCGCTCCGTAAAGCGCGCGCTCAGCTGAAGGGCCTTGAGCAACAGCTTAAGCTTGAGCTGATCGAGCTGAGCGCCCAAGTTGAGCGCTATGAGGCGACCTTGAGCGTCAAAAAAGAGGCGATGCGCGCCGCGAAGGGATGGCTGACAAGGACCTTCATCAACGTCAGCTCAGGCTTCGTAAAGAGCACGCAGGTTACGCGTTGCCTGAGGTCCTATGCACAAGCGAGCGCGGCCTATGATCAGGCTGTGTATGAATACAACCTCGCCTTGGCGCGATTATGGCGCGCGGCGGGGGTCGACCTCGCCACACAGCTCACTCAACCCAAACCGGGCACAAGGACTGAACCATGAGATACACCCGACTGCACACATTCACCCGTCGCGCGCTCCCAGCGCTCGCGCTCAGCGCGCTGAGCTTACCCGCGCTGTCGGCCCTCGCTGGGCCAGGGACCGACTTCCTCGCAGGGAAGGTAAAAACGGTCCGGAGCTTGGTCGCTCAGCCCGCTAAGGACGCGCCTACGAAGGTGAAGATTGACGCTCAGCTGATGGCGGTCATCGCGCCTCTGATGAACTTCCCAAAGATGAGCGAGGCGGCGCTGGGTCAGCGCTGGAAGACCTGTACAGAGGCGCAACGTAAGCGCTTTGTAGAGCTCTTCCAAGAGCTTGTTTTTCATAGCTATATGAAGCGCATCCGCTCCGCCAATGAGGACTACAGCGTCGAGTACCTTGATGAGCTACCAAGAGAGGCGGGGCGCCTCGAGGTTGAAGCGGAGGCGAAGACGAAGAAGATGGAGGTAGAGCTCCGCTTTACCCTCGCGCCTGTTAAGGGGGCCTTCGAGGTAGAGGACGTTGTGATCGACGAGGTGAGCCTCGTGAACAACTATCGTGAGCAGTTCGCGAAGATCATCGTCGAGGAGGGCTTTGATGGCCTCCTGAAGAAGATGGAAGATCAGGTTAAGAAGCTCAAGGGCGCTTAAGTGAGGGTGAGGCGCTCGCCTCACCCTATGTTAAGGCGCTTTACTTCTTCGCTTTAGCCTTGGTCTTTCCCTTAGCCTTAGCTTTAGCCTTGGTCTTACCCTTGGCTTTAGCCTTGGTCTTACCCTTGGCTTTAGGCTTGGTCTTACCCTTGGCTTTAGCCTTGGTCTTACCCTTGGCTTTAGGCTTGGTCTTACCCTTGGCTTTAGCCTTGGTCTTACCCTTGGCTTTAGGCTTGGTCTTACCCTTGGCTTTAGCCTTGGTCTTACCCTTGGCTTTAGCCTTGGTCTTACCCTTGGCTTTAGCC
>Ga0181594_10005051_pt1 | contig 11611 bp, 11 predicted proteins | sample 071ome_18_FD_145603 | JGI IMG/M metagenome (GOLD analysis project Ga0181594, IMG submission 145603) | Coastal salt marsh microbial communities from the Groves Creek Marsh, Skidaway Island, Georgia - 071413BT metaG (spades assembly) | ecosystem: Environmental > Aquatic > Marine > Intertidal zone...
GAGGGCGAGCGCCACATCGTTGCTCGCGCGGACCTCGAGGAGGAGGGCTGGCGCACCTGCACCCTTCGCCCAGTCGACGAGCCCGTCCAGCAGCGCGCGTCCGGTCCCGCGACGGCGGTGCGCAGGATCGACGACGAGGCGGATCACGTGCACCTCGTCGACGAGCAGCCGTGCGCTCGCCATCCCGACGATCGCACCGTTGCCCGCGTCCCCGTCACGCGCCACGAGCACGACGCCCGGCACGTCCCCCGCGGCCTCGCGGAGCAGCCCGGCGAGCGTGAGCGGTCGGTCCTGCATCGCGCGCTCGAGCGCGAGGAGCGCGTCCCCGTCCGCCGACCCGTCGGCGGGGAGCGGCGCTTCGAGCAGGAGGACCGACGTCATGCGGCACCGCCGACGACGTCCTGGACGCCGCCGCGGACGCCGCCGCGCTCGTCCCACCCGATACGGACGTCGGCGTCGCGCAGGTAGACCGGGGTGAGCGCGGACGCGACGAATCGCTCCGGTGGCGTGTGCGCGAGCGAGCGGACCGCGAGCCGCGCCGTGTCAGCCGCATCGGGGCGAGCGATCGCGTCGCCGCCGATCTCGCCGACGACCAGGACGGTGCCGTCCTCCGCGAGCCGGACGATGAGGTCGTCCAGTTCGTCACGCGTCCCGACCCGCGGCTCACCGTCGCGGTGCAGGCCCGGACCGTCCGGGTGGTGGACGGCCCAGAAGACCTGTCCCCGCCGGGCGTCGAGCGTGGTGACGACCGTCCGGTCGGTGATGCCGCAGCCGAGCGCGAGCGCATCCATCCCCCCGACACCGACGACGGGCAGGCCGCGCGCTGCGGCGAACGCACCGGCCGTCGCCATCCCGACGCGCAGCCCCGTGTAGAGCCCGGGCCCCGTCCCCACCGCGACGGCATCGACGGCGCCCGGCGCGGCGTCGATGCAGCGACGGATCGCGGGCGCGAGGAACGCGCCGTGCCCGCGCGCATCCTCATGCGCGACGTGCGCGACCACGTCACCCTCGACGAGCAGCGCGACCGACGAGCGCGCCGTCGACGTCTCGATGCCGAGCACGATCATGCGACGCTCCCGCCATCGGCGAGCGCGCCCGCGAGCACGTCGCCGAGCGCGTCGGTCCGGGCCTCCCAGCTCGGGCCGTGCGGGGTGAGCGCGACGATCCGTGGCGCATCGCCCACGTCCCCGTCGACGGTGAGCGCCACGTCGAGCCGGTCGTCCGGGAGCGCGTCAGCGACGTTCCCGCCCCACTCGATGCAGGTCACGACGTCCTCGGCGAGCACGTCGTCGTCGAGGGTCGCGAGCGCCGACGCGTCGTCGAGGCGATACGCGTCGACGTGGACGAGCGGGAGACGGCCCTGGTGGCGTCGCACGAGGACGAACGTCGGCGAGGTCACCCTCCCCGGCACGCCCAGTCCCGCAGCGACCCCTTGGACGAACCGCGTCTTCCCCGCCCCGAGCGGCCCCGTCAGCACGATGACGTCACCGGGGACGAGCATCCGCGCGAGCGACGCACCGAGCGCCGCGGTCGCGTCGGGATGGAGGGAGCGCAGACGGACGGACATGGCCGAAGGCTACGCGCGCGCAGACCCTCAGGTGCGGGGCACGCGCGCGGAGATCCCTGTCGCGATCTCGTAGGTGATCGTCCCGAGCCGCTCGGCCCACTCCTCCATGCCGATGCGCAGCTCGCCGTCACCCTCCGCAGCGGGCTGGGTGCCGATGAGGACGACCTCGTCGCCGAACGTCGGCATGTCGTCGCCGCACCAGACGAGCACCTGGTCCATCGTGACCGTGCCGACGACGGGCCGGCGGCGGCCCGCGTGCAGCACGTCGAGCCGACCGGTGAGCGTGCGCGGCACGCCGTCGGCGTACCCGATCGGGACGGTCGCGAGCCAGCCGTCGGCCGGCGCGGACCAGCGGTGCCCGTAGGAGACCGGCGTCCCCTCCGTGACGTGGCGCACGTGCGACACGGCGCTGACGAGGCGCATCGCGGGTTCCAGACCGTGCGACAACGCGGACACCTGCGGTCCGGCGTCGAGTCCGTACAGCCCGATGCCGGTCCGCACGAGCGGTGCAGCCGTCGGCGCACCGGCGGCGAGCACCGCGCGCCACGCGTCGGTGTGGACGAGCGTCGCCGCGGTGTTCGCGACGTGGACGAGCCGCGGCGCGAGCCCTGCGGCCGTGACTGCGGCGAGCCCTTCCGCGAAGCGCTCGAGCTGCTCCGTCGTGGTCGTGACGTCCGGCTCATCGGCGCGCGCGAGGTGGGTCTGCACGCCCTCGACGTCGAGACGGTCCGACGCCGCGAGCCGGGCGAGCAGCTCGTCACGGTCGGACGGTGCGACGCCGACACGGGTCATCCCGGTGTCGAGCTTCACGTGGACCCGGACGGGTCCGTCCGCGGCGGCGGCCTCGAGCGCGTCGAGGAACTCGGCTCGGTACACGGTCGGGGTCAGCTCGTGCGTGACGAGCGTGGGGGCGGCCGAGGGCGGTGGCTCCGACAGGAGCAGCACGGGCGCGTCGACGCCGGCCTCCCGCAGGACGATGCCCTCCTCGACGAGGGCGACGGCGAGCCACGGTGCACCGCCGGCGAGCGCCGCCCGAGCGGCGGTGACGATGCCGTGCCCGTAGCCGTCCGCCTTGACGACGGCGCACAGCTGCGCACCCTCGCCTGCTGCGTCGAGCAGGCGCCGGGCGTTGCGGCGGATCGCGCCGGCGTCGACCTCGGCGGCCGTCGGCCGGAACCGGGCGGTGGTCATCGGAGCTCCATCAGGTCGTCGAGCGACATCCGAGCGGAGGGTCCCCCATCGCGCACGCGGCCGCCGACCGGCGCCCCGGCCAGCCGGGCGAACACGGTGGGCAGCGCGTCGAGCACGCCGGTCGCGTCGGTGCGCCCGCCGCTGCGAACGCCGGCGATCCGCCCTGCGGCCGCGTGCCACCACACCGTCCGGGCGAGCGTCCGCGCGATGGACGTCTCCCATCGCCCTGCGAGCGCGGCGCCGAGCATCCCGGCGAGCACATCACCGCTGCCACCCGTCGCGAGCGCAGGGACGAGCGACCCGTCGACGTGGACGGTCCCGTCGGGAGCAGCGAGGAGCGTCCCCGGGCCCTTCGCGACGACGTGTGCCCGCCAGCCGGCGGCGAGTGCTGGGACGCGCTCCGCGCGCGCGTCGGAGGTGCCGGCCCCACCGATGCGGTCGAGCTCGCGCGCGTGCGGCGTGAGGACGAGCACGTCGTCCGGACCGTCCGGATGCTCGCCGAGGAGGTCGGGCGCGTCGCGGTGCACGTTGAGCGCGTCCGCGTCGAGCACGAGCCGTCCGCACCGCTCGCGCAGGTGGGCGACGACGGCCGCGGCACCCGCGCCGATGCCGAGCCCCGGGCCGGCGACGACCGCATCGACGCCGTCGAGCGGCAGCGCGTGCACAGCGTCGGCGTGGAGTCCCCCGTCCGTGTCAGCGAGCAGCCCGACCGTCATGAGCGCAGGGTGGGCGGCGGCGACCTCGGCGCGGACCGGTTCCGGGACGGCGACGGTGACGAGTCCCGCGCCGGCGGCGAGCGCACCGCGGCCTGCGAGCACTGCGGCGCCGGCGCTCCCGACGCGGCCCGCGACGACGAGCACGACACCACGGCGCCGCTTCTCGTTGAGCGGATCGCTCGGGGCAGGGCGCACGCCTGCGGCGGTCAGCGTCCACCAGCCGCCGGGCGTGCCCTCCGCGGCAGCGTCGGGCAGCGCGGCGGCGAAGCGGGCACCGAGGCCGCCGACGACGACGCGCCCGGCGTGGGCCGCACCGGGTGTGAGGACGAGCCCGCGCTTGAGCGCGCCGAACGTCACGGTGACGTCCGCGCCGACCGCGCCGTCGGCGACCGTGCCGTCGTCCGCGTCGACACCGGTCGGGAGGTCACACGCGACGATGGTCGCACCGCCGGCCCGTGCCACGCGGACCGCCGCCGCGGCCTCGATGACGGACCCGCGCAGGGGCCCGGTCGCGCCGGTGCCGAGCAGGCAGTCGACGACGACGTCGGCGTACGCGCGGCCGTCGCCCTCCACGAGGTGCGCGGTGACCGACCCGGTGCGCACCGTGCCGCCGTCAGCGAGCCAGGCCGCCCGCGCCCGTGCGGCGGCGGGCGACGTCGCCATCTCCAGGCCATCGGGTGCGAGCACCCGCACCCGTGCGCCTCGTGCGGCGAGCAGCGGTGCCGCTGCCCAGCCGTCCCCACCGTTGTCCCCACGACCGACGACGACATCGACGCGAAGGCCAGCGCCGTACCCGGCGGTCGCGACGACGGTGCGCGCGAGGTGACCAGCGGCGCGACCCATGAGGACGTCCGGTCCGTCACCCGCGACGATGGCCGCCGCGTCGGCGGCGCGCGCGTCGTCCGCGGTGATCAGCGGGAGGACGGTCGGACCCATGCCGACCTCACTCGACCGTGACGGTCTTCGCGAGGTTCCGCGGCTGGTCGACGTCCGCGCCGCGCAGGACCGCGACGTGGTACGCGTACAGCTGCAGCGGGAGGACGGTCAGCACCGGCGCGGCGAGCTCGTGCGGCGCGTCAGGGACGGTGATCACGACGTCCGCGTGCGCCTCGAGGGCCGCGCGCGACGACTCGGTGCCGACGGCGAGCACGGACGCGCCGCGGGCCCGGACCTCCTGGATGTTCGACACCATCTTCGAGAACACGTGCCCGTCGTGTGCGACCGCGACGACGAGCGAACCCGGCTCGATCAGCGCGATCGGCCCGTGCTTCATCTCTCCGGCGGGGAACGCCTCTGCGTGGAGGTAGCTGACCTCCTTGAGCTTCAGCGCCCCCTCGTAGGCGATGGGGAGCCCGGCGTGGCGGCCGATGAACATCGTGTAACTGACGTCCTTGAAGCGCTCGGCGGCCGCGAGCACCGCAGCGTCGTCCTCGACGACCTTCTGCACGAGCCCCGGCAGCGCGTCGAGGCGCTCCAGCACGTCGCGCACCTCGCTCGCGAACGCACGGTCCTTGCGCTGCGCGAGGTAGAGCGCGAGCACGAGGCAGGCCACGATCTGCGTGGTGAACGCCTTGGTGGATGCGACCGCGATCTCGGGACCGGCGCGCGTGTAGAGGACGCCGTCCGCGGCGCGTGCGAGCGTCGACCCGACGACGTTGCTGATCGCGATCACCGGCGCGCCCTGCGCGCGGGCGTGCTCGGCCGCCGCGATCGTGTCGATCGTCTCCCCCGACTGCGAGATCGCGATGACGAGCGTGCGGTCGGTGACGATCGGGTCGCGGTAGCGGAACTCGCTCGCGACCTCGACCTCGACGGGGATGCCGGCCCAGTGCTCGATGGCGATCTTGCCGGCCATCCCCGCGTGCAGCGACGTTCCCGCCGCGAGGATGAACACCTTGTCGACACGTGCGAGCTCGGAGGCGTCGATGCGGAGCTCATCGAGCACGACACGGCCCGCCCCGTCGTCGCGACCGAGCAGCGTCTCCGCGACGGCGACCGGCTGCTCGTGGATCTCCTTGAGCATGAAGTGCTCGTAGCCCTGCTTCTCCGCGGCGGAGAGGTCCCAGTCGACGCTGAACTCGTCGGCAACGGCGGGGGCGCCGTCACGGTCGAACACCTCGTAGCCGTCGGGACGGATGCGGGCGAGCTGTCCGTCGAGGAGTGCCGCACACGTGTCGGTGTGCTCGATGAGCGCAGCGATGTCGGACGCGCACAGGCCCACGCCGTCGACGGCGGCGACGATGAGCGGCGCCTGCTGGCGCGCGACGACGATCGTCTCGGGCTCGTCGGCGCTCAGCACGCACAGGGCGTACGCGCCCTCGAGCCGACCGGTCACCCGACGCACCGCCTCGAGGAGGTCCGGTCCGTCAGGTGCATCGAGCTCACGGGCGACGAGGTGCGCGACGACCTCGGTGTCGGTCTCGGATGCGAAGGCCGCCCCGTCGAGCTCGGCGCGCAGCAACCGGTAGTTCTCGATGATGCCGTTGTGCACGACCGCGACGCGTCCGGTCGGGTCGAGGTGCGGGTGCGCGTTGTGGTCGGTCGGCGCGCCATGCGTCGCCCAGCGGGTGTGCCCGATGCCGGTCGAGCCGGTCAGCACGTCGGTGCCGAGCGCCTCAGCGAGCCGGTCGAGCTTCCCGGAGCGCTTCACGACGCCCAGCCCGTCGTGCATGACCGCGACGACACCCGAGGAGTCGTATCCGCGGTACTCGAGACGACGCAGGCCGGACAGGATGTCCTCGACGGCGCTCGGCCGTCCGGTCACGCCGATGATCCCGCACACGGTGGTCCTCCCGGCGGCCCGCGGTGCCGGCACATGCCATGGCACCCGTCCGGCGCCCGAGGGTAGTGCCGGGGCCCTTCCCGTCAGCCGTCGGTCGACCGGCCGAACGTCTCGAGGATGGCCCACAGGTTCTCGGCCATGCGCTGCGGCGGGACCCGGTACCACGCACCGCCGAGGATCAGGTGGTCGAGGTGGGCGGCGTACTCGGCGACCCGGTCACGGACCTCGTCGGGGGTCCCGGCGACGGCGTAGCGGTCGATGACCTCGTCGCTGACGGCGGCCGCCATCGCGTCGGGGTCCTTGCCCGACGAGATGAACACGTCCCGGTAGGTCTCCATGAGATGCTCGTCGCCGTGCGCGGCGAACACCGGCAGGTAGTTCGGGGTCGTCCCGTAGAACGCGATCTGCGTCGCGGCCTCGCGCCGTGCGACCTCGCGGTCCTCGGCGATGCAGAGGATGAGCCCCTGCGCGACGGTGAAGTCGTCACGGGAGCGGCCGGCGGTCGCGAGCGCCTCGTCGATGCGGGGCAGCACGCCCTCGGTCAGGTAGCGCAGCGACGTGAACGGGTGGCCGAGGATGCCGTCGGCATGCGTCGCGGCCGCGGCGGTCATGAGCGGCCCGACGGCGGCGACGTAGACGCGCGGCATCGTGCGGTCGGCAGCACGCCCCGGCCCACCGAGTCCCGGGCGGAGCACGCGGTAGATCTCCCCGTCGAACGTGACGTCCTCGCCGCGCTCGATGCGCCACACGGTCCGCATCGCCTCGACGTACTCGGCCATGCGCTTCGCGGGTCGGTCGAACTCGGCGGAGAAGCGCTCCTCGATGATGCGCTTGACCTGGCTGCCGAGCCCGACGATGAAGCGGCCCCCGGACAGCTCGTCGAGGTCCCAGGCCTGCATGGCGGTGATGGTGGGCGAGCGCGGGAACGCGAGCGTGATGTTCGTGCCGACCTGGATGCGCTCGGTGGCGTTGAGGCACACCGTCGCCTGCACGATCGACTCCTGGCCGGTCTCGGAGACCCAGACCGCATCGAAGCCGTGCCCCTCCGCCTGGCGCGCGAGCTCGGGAAGGAACGCGTACGGCCCTCCGATCGCGACGCCGTACCCCGTGAGCCGTCCCGTCATCCTCGCACCCCACAGTCCTCGCGCACGGCCGTCGCGATCGCGGCGGCCACCTCCTCGGCCATCGCCTGCTCCGGCGCCTCCACCATGACCCGGACCAGCGGCTCGGTCCCCGACGGTCGCACGAGCACGCGACCCGCGTCCCCGAGCCGCGCCTCCGCACGGCGCACCGCCGCGGCGACACGCTCGGATCCGGCGACCGCGTCACGGTCGACGTCGGGGATGTTGACGAGCACCTGCGGCAGGCGCTGCATCACCTCCGCGAGCTCGGCGAGCGTCGACCCGGTCGTCCGCATGATCTCGAGGATCTCGAGTGCGGCGAGCACCCCGTCACCGGTCGTCGCGTGGTCGAGGTCGATGAGGTGCCCGGACTGCTCGCCCCCGAGGGTGAGGCCGCGTTCGCGCATCGTCTCGAGGACGTAGCGGTCACCGACCGGCGTCGTCAGCACGTCGATGCCGAGCCCGCGCATCGCATGGTGGAAGCCGAGGTTGGTCATCACGGTGGTGACGACGGTGCCGTGGGCCAGCCGCCCGGTCAGGTGCGCCTGGCGGGCGAGGATGGCGAGCAGCGCGTCCCCGTCGACGATGTCCCCGCGGTGGGTGACGGCGACGAGCCGGTCGGCGTCACCGTCGTGCGCGATGCCGAGGTCCGCGCCGTCGGTCAGCACCGCCTGCCGCACGACCTCCGGATGGGTCGAGCCGCAGCGGTCGTTGATGTTCGCACCGTCGGGGCTGCAGTGGATCGTCACGACCTCGGCACCGAGCTGCCGGTACACCTGCGGCGCGACGCTCGAGGCGGCGCCGTTCGCGCCGTCGACGACGACACGCAGCCCGACGAGGTCGACGTCGACTGCGCTCGTGAGGTGCTCGATATAGCGGGCGATGGCGGCCGGGTCAGCGAGCCGACGTCCGATGCGTGTGGAGACGGGGCGCCGCGGGCTGCCGGTCGCGTACAGCTCGGCGATCCGCGCCTCCTCGTCGTCGGACAGCTTGAACCCGTCCGGGCCGAAGAACTTGATGCCGTTGTCGCCGACCGGGTTGTGCGACGCCGAGAGCATGACGCCCGCGCCCGCGGTCGAGCGTGCTGTCAGGTAGGCGACGCCCGGGGTGGGCAGCACGCCGACAGAGACCGCGTCACCACCGGCGGAGGTGATGCCGGCGATCATCGCCGCCTCGAGCATGTCGCCCGACCAGCGCGGGTCACGGCCGACGAGGATCGAGGGGCGCTTCTCGCCCTCCTCGCTCAGCACCGTCACGAGCGCCCGGCCGAGCGCGAGCGCGACCTCCGGGGTCAGGTCCTCGTTCGCGCTGCCGCGCACGCCGTCGGTCCCGAAGCGGACGGCCGGCAGCGGGAGCGGTGCGACCTCGGGGCCGGTGGATGCGCTCACGACACCCTCCGTGGGACCTCGGCGTGGGACGTCCGACGGAGGCTAGACGCGGACCGCCCCGGCCGTGGGAGCCGGGGCGGTACGCAGGTCGAGTCGATCAGCGCTTGGAGAACTGCGGCGCGCGACGGGCCTTCTTGAGGCCGTACTTCTTGCGCTCGACCGCACGCGCATCACGGGTCAGGAGTCCAGCGGCCTTGAGCGGTGCGCGCCACTCCGGGTCGTGGGCGGCGAGGGCACGCGCGATCCCATGGCGCAGTGCGCCGGCCTGACCGGTCGTGCCACCCCCGACGATGCGGGCGTCGACGTTCCACTGGCCGACCTGCTCGAGGACGACGAACGGCTCCATGACGTGGGCGCGCTGCTTCTCGGTCGGGAAGTAGTCGTTGAACTCGCGACCGTTGAGCGTGAGGTTGCCCGCGCCGCGGGTGATGCGCACGCGCGCGACCGAGGTCTTGCGGCGGCCGGTGTAGATCGTCGACGGCATGTCAGCCCTTCATGACGTGGTCGGGCAGCGCCTTCGGCTGCTGCGCGGCGTGCGGGTGCTCGGCGCCCGGGTAGACCTTGAGCTTGCCGAGCATCGTGCGCCCGAGGGAGTTCTTCGGCAGCATGCCGCGCACGGCCGCCTCGACGACCTTGGCGGACGAGCGCTGCATCTGGCGCACGAACGGGACGGAACGCAGACCGCCCGGGAAGCCCGAGTGGTGGTGGTAGACCTTCGCGCCGGCCTTGTCGCCCGTGACCACGACCCGGTCCGCGTTGATCACGATGATGTGGTCGCCCATGTCGAGGTGAGGCGTGTACGTCGGCTTGTGCTTGCCGCGCAGCACCGAGGCGACACGCGTCGCCAGACGACCGAGGGTCATACCGTCGGCGTCGACGACGTACCAGTCGCGCGGGATGTCCTTCCCGCTGGGGGTGAACGTTCGCATCGCAGTTTCCTCAGTGCGGACGGCGTGGGCCGACGGCGGGCTCATGAACGGGCGGGACCCGCCTGACGTGAAGACGCGCGGCCACGTGCACCGCGCGTGGACGGAGCGTACCGCTCCCCCGCGGAGGGGGTCAACCGGCCCCGAGGGGCGGTGCGGCGGGGATCCCGGGCCCGAACCGGACCTCCTCGAGCGTCAGCCCGTGCGGCGGGGCGACAGGGGCGGCCCTGGACCGGTCCTGGCCGGCGAGCACCTCAGCGACCCAGGACTCGGGCCGCCGGCCGCGTCCGACCTCGACGAGGCAGCCGACGATCGAGCGCACCTGCTGGTGACAGAACGCCGGACCCCGGAGCCGCACGTCGATGCGTCCGGGGGCCGGACCGAGCCGCACGAGGGTGAGCACGTCCACGCGCCGGACGGTGGTCCGACCGGGCGCCCGCCGGCAGAAGGCGGCGAAGTCGTGCTCACCGAGCAGGGCCCGCGACGAGCGCCGCATGGCGGGGACGTCGAGCCGCTGGCTCACGCCCCAGACGTCCGGCGCGTCACGCCCGACACCGCGGCCGTGGACGCGCGGGTCGACGCCGTCGCGCAGCCGGTACCGGTAGGCGCGGGCGGTCGCGCCGAATCGCGCGTCGAACGTGCCCGGTACGCGGCGCACGACATGGATCGTGATCGTGCGCGGGAGCGCACGATCGAGCCGCCGCGCGAGGCGCCCGAGATCGCCCGGGACGACGTCGACGGGCACGTCCGCATGGAGCACCTGCGCACGCGCGTGCACTCCGCGGTCGGTCCGTCCTGACGCGGTCGTCCGGACGGCGACGCCCAGGAGCGCAGCGAGGGCCTCCTCGACCGCGCCCTGCACGGTCGGGAGGCCCGGCTGCCGCGCGAGACCGTGGAACGGCGCCCCGTCGTAGGCGAGGTCGATCCGGATCCGGTCGGTGCGGGTCAGTCTGCGGTCGCGTCCCCGCGCTCCACAAGCTCGATCAGCGCCATGCGGGCACGGTCGCCCTTGCGCGGGTCGAGCTTGAGGATGCGCGTGTAGCCACCCTCGCGCTCCTTGAAGCGCGGCGCGACATCCTCGAACAGGTGCGCGACGACGTCACGGTCCCGCAGCTTCGCGAGCACGAGCCGGCGCGCGTGGAGGTCGCCACGCTTGGCCTTGGTGATGAGCCGCTCGGCGTACGGACGCAGCGCCCGCGCCTTCGCCTGCGTCGTGGTGATCCGCCCGTGGCGGAACAGCTCGGTCGCGAGGTTGGCGAGGATGTGCTTCTCGTGGGCGGCGCTGCCACCCAGCCGCGGCCCTCTGGTCGGGGTCGGCATGTCGTCTCCTTACTCGCGGATGCCGACGCCGAGCTCCGCAAGCTTGATGCGGATCTCGTCGACGGACTTCGAGCCGAAGTTGCGGATCTCCATCAGCTCCTGCTCGGTGCGGTCCATCAGCTCGCCGACCGTCTCGATGCCCTCACGCTTGAGGCAGTTGTGCGTGCGGACGGTAAGGTCGAGGTCGTCGACGCTGGTCATGCGGATCGGGTCGCCACCGAGCGAGGACAGGACCTCCTCGGGGTTGATGACGATGCCGCCCGGGCCCGACAGGTCGTAGCTCGCGAACTGCTCGAACAGCGCCTTGAGGGTCGACCCCGCCGAGGCGAGCGCCTGGGCCGGGGTCACCGAGCCGTCGGTCTCGACGTCGAGGACGAGCTTGTCGTAGTTCGTCATCTGCGCGACGCGCGTCGACTCGACGCGGTACGCGACGCGACGCACGGGGCTGAACACCGAGTCGACCGCGATGACCCCGATCGGGTCGTCGCCACGCTTGTTCTGGTCGGCGGTGCGGTAGCCGCGGCCGCGCTCGACGGTCAGGTAGAGCTCGAGGTGGCCGGACGCGTTCAGCGTCGCGAGCACGAGGTCCTCGTTGACGAC
>Ga0181594_10005053_pt1 | contig 11605 bp, 15 predicted proteins | sample 071ome_18_FD_145603 | JGI IMG/M metagenome (GOLD analysis project Ga0181594, IMG submission 145603) | Coastal salt marsh microbial communities from the Groves Creek Marsh, Skidaway Island, Georgia - 071413BT metaG (spades assembly) | ecosystem: Environmental > Aquatic > Marine > Intertidal zone...
GGGTGCTCAGATCCTGCGTGCGCTGGGCGTAGGTAAGATTCGCCTGCTTGGTGCGCCGCTCAAGTACAATGCGCTGTCTGGCTTCGGTTTGGAAGTGGTGGATTTTGTGTCCCCCGAAAGCCTCGCAGAGTCACTGGGAAAGGAATGATGGCCGGTAAAGGCATTGATAATTCGTCTGCAGCCGTTAAGGGAAATGACGGTCGCTATGTGATTGTGACCACACGCTGGAACCCCGACATTGTCGAGGGTCTGCTGTCGGGCGCGCACTCAGCGCTGAAGGCGGTTGGCGTTGATCCCGATAATATTCGTGTTGTCCGAGTGCCCGGGGCCTTCGAAATCCCACTGGCCTGTCAGGGTGCGGCATCGCGCGCGGACTGCGACGCGGTGATCGCGCTTGGCGCCGTGATTCGGGGCGGCACGCCCCACTTCGAGTACGTTGCGGGCGAGTGCACCCGGGGTATTGGAGAGGTCGCGCTGCGGTCGGGAAAGCCCATTGCCTTTGGCGTGCTGACGGTGGATACCCTGGCGCAGGCAATTGAGCGCGCGAGCGACAACGACGAGAACAAAGGTGCCGAGGCCGCCATGAGTGCGGTAGAGATGGTGAATTTGCTCAGGGAACTCACTCCCTGATGGCCGAACCCAATACCTTGGCAGCGCAGCGCCGCAAGGCGCGCCACTTCGGCATTCAAGCGCTGTATCAGTGGACTCTCTCCGGTGCAGCGTTGGCGGACATCGAGGCCGAGTTTCGTGTTGATAACGACTTCCGACACACCGATGGCGAGTATTTCAACGCGCTACTGCGCGGCGTGGCGATGGATGTCGAGGCGCTCGAAGCGATTTTTGCCCCCGAGTTGGATCGCAGTCTCGATGATTTGGATCCCATCGAACGCAATCTGCTACGGCTGGGGACCTTCGAGCTGCGGGATCGCATCGATGTGCCCTACAAAGTCGTGATCAACGAGGCGGTGTCTTTGGCAAAAAAATTCGGCGCCACAGAATCACACCGCTACATCAACGGGGTGCTCGATAAAGTGGCGAGAGCCTTGCGTCAGGTTGAACTCGCGCAACAGGGCTAATGGCGCTCGGCGAATTCGAACTGATTGAGCGGTTTTTCTCGGCCGCGGGGACGTCGCCGTTTGTTTCTCTCGGGGTCGGAGACGACGCGGCGATCCTCTCGTTACCCGACGGCCACAGCCTGCACGTCTCCACTGACACGATGGTAGCGGGCGCTCATTATTTACCCGACATGTCCGCCGAGGATGTTGCTTATCGTGCCGTGATGGCGGCAGCCAGCGATCTCGCCGCGATGGGGGCGGCGCCCTTAGGGATGCTGCTGTCATTGACATTACCCGAGGCTGACGGTACCTGGATTGCGCGCTTTGCCGAGGGGTTACGCGCGGCGGCGACCGACACGGGTCTCGCACTGGTCGGGGGTGATACCACCCGCGGACCTGCGACGATCGGCATTACGGTGATGGGGGCAGCACCTGCCGGAAGTCATCTTTTGCGCAGTGGGTCTCGAGTGGGGGACCGCGTGTGCGTGAGCGGCTTCACCGGTGACGCCGCCGCTGGTTTGGCGGTACTCGAAGGCAAAATCCACCTAAGCGCAGCTGCCGAAAATTATCTGGTCAAGCGCTTCACCCGGCCTGCAGCGCGGCTCGCGCTAGGGCAGTCCCTTCGGGGGCTGGCCTCGGCCGCAATCGACATCTCTGATGGGTTGATGGCCGATGCAGGACATCTCGCGCGGGCCTCGGGCGTGGCCATCGTGATCGACCGCGCGACCTTGCCGCAGTCGGCGGCTTTGCGCGAGGTGATCGATGAACGGCAACGCACGGCCTGGATGCTGGCAGGCGGCGATGATTACGAGCTCCTATTCACGCTCCCGGCAAACGCGGCACTGCCTGAGGGCTGCACCGAAGTGGGCCGTGTCATCGAGGGTAGTGGAGTCAGCTGCGATGGCATTGAGACTCTGGGAGGCTACGACCATTTTGCGTGAAGACAGTCAGGCAGAGTTCCGCGCGTCAGTGACGAATGTGTCCACATTTATCGCCACGGGCGCAGGTACCGGATTATCGCCCCGAGCGCCGGGTACCGTGGGCAGTTTGTTTGGGTTGGTTTGTTTTTGGCTGCTGCCAGAGAGTCCTCTGGTTTACCTCTGGGTTACCTGGGGCATTGTGACCTTATTGGGCATTGGGTCGGCGCAGCGGGCAGGGGGCTTTTGGGGTGTCACCGATCATCCCGCGATTGTTATCGATGAAGTTATCGGCATGTGGCTCGCCCTTCTCCTCCCTCTGACCTTGCTGCCGTTTGATGTCAGTTTATGGCCGCTGTCATTGTTTGCTTTCATCGCGTTTAGGGCTTACGACATTCTCAAGCCATGGCCAGTCAATGTGCTGGAACGTCGCGTGCCGGGGGGGCTGGGTGTTGTGCTCGATGACGTAATGGCGGGCGCCATGGCTGGAGTGGTCGTCACGCTGATCTTGATCGTGTCAGCGACCTGACCTCTGCTACGCCGGTGCCCGGTGCCTCTCAGCAACGCGCCGCATCACTGCTTGTGCTTCAGCGCGCTAAAAGCTGCGGTGCACCATCTGGTCGGCCAGTTGCTTGAGCGGATCGGCGCGAGTACCAAATAGGCTCAGCGCGTCGAGTCCCTCGGTCAGTAGCGCATCCGCCTCTGCTTGCGCGCCTGCTAGGCCCAGTGTGCTGACATACGTTGATTTTTCGGCGCGCTCATCTTTGCCCGCGGTTTTACCCAGCGACCCACTGTCACCCGTGACATCAAGAATGTCATCGGTCACCTGAAACGCGAGCCCGATTGCTCGGGCAAAGCGTACCAGGGCGGCGCGCTCTTCTTGGGTCGCATCGGCGCATATCGCACCGGATTCCGCGGCGGCGGCGATCAGTGCGCCAGTCTTGAGTTGGTGAATTTTGCGTAAGTCGTCCGCGGGGACTGATTGTTGTTCCGCCGCTAAGTCCAGGGCCTGGCCACCGACCATGCCGTTAAACCCAACGGCGATACTCACTACCCGCACAATCTCGAGTCGTTGCGTTGGCGTCAGTCCCTCAATGTCAGTAAGCCGCTGAAAGGCGGCTGCTTGTAGCCCATCTCCTGCGAGAATCGCGGTCGCCTCGTCAAAAGCGCGGTGCAGGGTCGGGTGGCCCCGACGCAGGTCATCGTCGTCCATCGCGGGCAGGTCGTCGTGAACCAACGAATACGTGTGTAACAATTCAATAGCATCGCCGGCAATTGCTGCCGCCGGCACAGGTGCGCCAGCGATCATCTCTGCGCAGATCACCGTCAGCCGGCTACGCAATTGTTTGCCAGGATGCTGTGCGAGGTAGTTGAGCGCGTCTGCCAAGCGGGGATCAGGGCAGGTCAGCCAGGCGAATGCGTCCATGGGGTGTTAGTCGTCCGACAGCTCTTCCACGTCGCTCATGGTGCCGTCGGCGGCGATTTGGGCAACGCGTTGCTCTGCCGACTCTAGGGTTTTTTGAATCGCGCTGCTGAGCTTAACCCCTTCCTCATACAGTTTGAGTGCGGCTTCCAACTCAATCTCGGGGTCTTCGAGCTGCTCAACAAGTTCGGTCAGCGCCGCCATTTGTTGGGCAATGCTGGGTGCGGCGGTTTTCTTTGGTGCTTTGCTCACGACAAACAGATCCGGACAGGGTGAGTTTTAGAGGGCATGTTGTGTTTGCTGCGGCGCAGCCATTCTGGCGGTTGCGACAATATTATCGGCACTCAGGCCCGCCATTTGCCGGCACTCGCTTTGGCCCGCATGCGCAATGAAGTTATCGGGAATGCCGACATGACGGATTGGGCAAGTCACGCCACTTTGAGCGAGTAACTCCGCCACGCCACTGCCCGCACCGCCCGCAACGGCATTTTCCTCAAGCGTAATTAGAAGCTCATGGGTCTCAACCAGCGACAAAATCAGTTCGGTATCGAGCGGTTTTACCCAGCGCATATCAGCAACCGTCGCATTCAGGATTTCCGCTGCCGCCAAGGCCTGATCCAGCAACACGCCAAAGTTAAGAATGGCAACGCCGGTCCCTTGCCGGAGGATTTTCCCCTTGCCGATTTCAAGGGTATCCAATGAGGCGTCCAGCGCGATGCCGGTGCCTTCACCACGGGGGTACCTCACCGCCGCAGGTCCTTCATGAAGCCAAGCGCTCTGCAGCATCTTTCTGCATTGATCCTCGTCGCTCGGTGCTGCAATGATCATATTCGGAATGCAGCGCAGGTAAGAGAGGTCAAACGTGCCATGGTGAGTCGGGCCATCTTGACCCACCAGACCGGCCCGGTCGATCGCCAATGTAACGTCAAGGTTTTGCAGCGCGACGTCGTGAATCAGTTGGTCATAGCCTCGTTGCAGGAAGGTCGAATAAATCGCCAGGACCGGCTTCATGCCGTCACACGCCATGCCCGCCGCCAGTGTGACCGAGTGCTGCTCGGCGATCGCGACGTCGTAATACCGATCCGGAAACTGCTTGGCGTAGGCCACCATGCCCGAGCCTTCGCACATCGCGGGTGTAATGCCGACGACACGATGATCAGTTGCGGCGATATCGCAAAGCCACTGGCCGAACACATCCTGGTATTTGGGTGCTTTGGGCTTTGCTGGCACCGGCGCGGGTTGCACGGGCTTAGCCGGTTCCAGTTTATTGATCGCGTGATACCCGATCGGGTCACGCTCTGCCGGTGCGAATCCTTTGCCTTTAATGGTGCGAATATGCAGGAATTGCGGGCCCTTTAGTTCCGCCATGACTTTGAGCGCGCTCACTAGCTGCGGCAGATCGTGACCGTCTAGCGGGCCGATATAGTGCCAGCCCAGCTCTTCGAACATGGTGCCCGGGGCCACCATGCCCTTCATGTGTTCTTCGGTTTTCTTAGCCAGATCCCAAGCGCCGCGCATATGCTCAAGAATTTTTTTGGAGCCCTCGCGCAAGGCGGTATAGGTTCGGCTCGCCCAGATTTTGGCAAAATAAGTGGCGAGGCCACCCGTGTTGTGACCGATCGACATTTGATTGTCATTCAGGATCACCAGCATGTTGGGTCGCTCGTGACCCGCGTGGGCCAGTGCTTCAAAGGCCATGCCACCGGTGATCGCGCCGTCGCCGATCACTGCAACGACTTTTCGGTCGATGCCCTGTTTTGCCGCCGCGAGTGCCATGCCCATAGCGGCGGAGATGCTGGTGGAAGAGTGGCCCACACCAAAAGTATCGAAGGGGCTCTCCGCTCGCTTGGGGAATCCCGACAAGCCCTCGAGCTGGCGCATCGAGCCCATTTGCTCGCGCCTTCCCGTGAGGATCTTGTGGGGGTAGGTTTGGTGGCCCACATCCCAGACGATACGGTCGTGGGGTGTATTGAATACGTGGTGCAGCGCCACGGTGAGCTCGACAACGCCAAGCCCGGCACCGAAATGGCCTCCCGTACCCGCGACTGAGTAGAGGAGGTCATGACGCAACTCTTCGGCCAGTCGCACCAGATCATTGCTCTCAAGTTCGCCAAGCTTCCCCAGGTCAGCGGCTACCTGATCAAGTAGCGGCGTGTCGGGACGGAGCGTGGGTAGTTCTTCAATCATGGCCCGATCATACCCCAACTACCCACAGCCAGTTTGCCTAAATCAGGTGGGATCAAACTGCTTGCGCAGGCGTTCCAACGCTTTGCGTTCGTGCTTACCGGGTTTTTGCGTCGGTCGTGCCAGAGCGCCGGCCGCTTTGCGCGCTTCTGCGGCGCGCGCGCGGCGTTCGATACTGGCGGTAGTCTCCTCGTAGAGTCGCTGCGCGATTGCGGCGCCGCGTCGTTGCTCACTGGTCGCTTTGACCACCACCTCGCGCTCATCGTAACCCTGACGAATGCGTAAGGTATCGCCGGGGGCGACCTCTCGGGACACTTTGACCCGCTGACCTTCCAGTTGCACCTTGCCACCCTCGATCGCGGTTTTCGCAAGCGAGCGTGTTTTAAAAAAACGCGCCGCCCACAGCCATTTGTCAATGCGGACCTTGGTGGTTGAGTCGTTGTGTTCAGTCAATGGCAGGCAACCCGGTCAGGATTTCCTCAAAGTGATGAATCGCCGGATAGCGCGTTGTTGCACGCACTGGGAGCGAAGAATCCGGCTGTCTGAGCGTAATAAGGTGCGCGACACCGAAGGCACGTGCGGCATCTAGGACGTGCTCGGAATCGTCCATGAAAAGGGTGCGTTCGGGATTAAAAGGCCGCTCCGCCATCAGCGCGCGCCAAAAATCCGGTGTCTCTTTGGGGCTACCGTAGTCATGCGAGCTCACCATCTTGTGAAACCACCTCGCCAGTGGCAGCCGCTCCGACTTCATCTCCAGCGTGACAGGATGCGCATTAGTGATGAGCACCACGTCGATCTGGCTGGCATTCAGGTGCGCCAGAAAGGTTTCCGCCTGGGGGCGCCAGCGCACGCCATCGGTGTACCCTGCCTTGATGCTCGGGATGTCGAGCCCGAGCGTTTCCGCCCAGAAATCCAAGCAATACCAATTCAGTTTGCCTTGCTGCCCGGCAAACACGGGCGCTAACGTCGCTTGACTGGTTTTCACATCGAGGCCGCGTTGCCGGCCCCAGTGCTCCGGAATCACCGTGCCCCAGAAGTGATTGTCGAACTCCAGGTCCAGCAAAGTCCCGTCCATATCGAGCAGAACGGTGTCGAGCCGTGACCAATCGACAGCGGTCACGGACTGACAGGACGCAACAGTCAGAGCCATCGAGTGCTACCCTGTAGCCATGAGTGATGCCAACTATAGCGGCAACCCCGGCCTCGATGGGATGTTGCGTGAGATAAATCTGGATTTACCGGCGCTGGTAGCCGCGCTGAGACAATTGGCGGCAGATGCTTCGCGGTGCGTGTTGGATTTATATGCGACCGCCAGCGAGGTTCGGGTGAGCAAGAAGTCCGATTCGAGCCCGGTCACCGAGGCCGATCATGCCTCGCATAGACTGATCTGCGAGGGTCTCCAAAATCTCACGCCCGAGATCCCCATTTTGTCTGAGGAGTCGACGCTAGAGCAGTTAATTGGTCGCCTTGATTGGCCAATCTGCTGGATGATCGATCCACTCGACGGGACCCGGGAGTTTATCGAGGGGACTGGCGAGTTCACCATCAATATCGCGCTCATTATCGATGCGGAATCCGTGCTGGGGCTCATTGCGGCGCCCAATCGAGGGTATCTCGATATTGGCGTACCGAGTTGGGGCGCGCGTCGCTATTCGTTAACGGGCGACGACGACGGGCAACCCCTGGCCACTCACTTACTCGATCCTGCCGGACCGCTGACCCTTTCGGCCAGCGTGCGTCATCGCGATGACAGGGTTCAGGTGATGATGAACCGTCTGGCCCCGCTCGCAACCGGCACTCAGCGGCGCAACGCTGGGAGTGCGCTGAAGTTCTGCGATGTGGTGTCTGGGGATGCCGATGTGTATCCGCGCACGTCGCCCTGTTACGAATGGGATCTGGCCGCCGGGGACGCGCTGGTAAGGGCTGCGGGTGGGCGCGTGACCACCCTTGAGGGGGCCGCCATTCGCTACAACCAGTGGGATAGCTTAAAAGCGCCCAAGTTTATTGCCGCAGCGGATCCCAGTGTCGATTATGTCTCGCGCGTGCGGGATCCCGATCTCTAGCGACGTGCGAACGCATTTCAATCGCGCGCGGTTGTGCTTTCAAATCAGGTTGGACGCGATGAGTTCGCTTGGTAGGTTTTTCAGCGAACGCTTGTCAGTGTCACCTCAGCCCAGTTAGATTTCACCGCGGGACAGGTGCAGGTTAGTGCATGACAGACAGAGTCGGACCAGATCAGCCGGCAGCCAACGAAGATCTCTCAGCGGCTGAGCGGCTTGCACTGCTGCAAGGGCAGCACCGCTTATTGGATCAAAAGATTATCGATCTGCAGTCTCGGCCGTGGCAGAACCAGTTGCTGGTGCAGCGCTTAAAGAAAGAAAAATTACGTCTCAAGGAGTCGATAGAGCGACTCAAAGACGAGATGATTCCTGACCTTAATGCGTAGCTGCTAGTGGGCGCTCACCCCCTCTAGCGCGAGTAATTTTATTTTGATATCCAACCCACCGGTGAAGCCGGTCAAACTCCCGTCGCTGCCCACCACTCGATGGCAAGGCACGATGATGGGGAGGGGATTGCGACCTACCGCCCCGCCGACGGGGCGCGCGGACTTCGGCCGGTGCACTGCGCGTGCGACGTCCGCATAGCTCCAGGTTTCACCGAGGGGGATCTTCAGCAGAGCCTGCCATACCGCAATTTGGAACTCAGTGCCTTGCCAGTCGAGCGGCACGCTGAAAGACGCCAGCTGCCCGGAGAAGTAGTCGCTCAACTCTTCTTTGGCGAGCCGCAGGTGCTCGTTGGTTTGGGCGGAGGTCGTCGGCGGTTGCTTTGTCCGTGTGGGAAAACGAATCGCAGTCAATCCCCGGTCGCTTGCCTCCAGTGCCAGCACGCCCAGGGGGCTGGTGAGCGTATCGTGGAAGCCCGTCATGCGAGCGCATCCTCGATCTCGTCGCGACGCGCCGGCATCAACAGCAGCCCCGCGCATAAGATCAGGGCCGTCAGTTCCAACCAATGACCCAGCTGGGGAGCGCTGTCTACGCCGACGAAGGCCGGCAGTGAACTGCCGCAGAGTAAGGCTGTGAGCACTACGCTGAGACGTCGTGTGCCCATGAGTCCCAGCGATAGCAAAATAAAGATGACCCCTCGACCCGCCTGCGTGATTTGCTGTTCGGTGAGGGTGTACTGCCATAAGCTGGATATCAGCAAGATGCCGATCGTCAGCGCGAGCAGCATGGCCGCCAGCCGAATTCGTTCACGAGTGAGGAAAGCAATGAGCTGCATCAGGGAGCACGAGGCCGTCGTTATGAGAAGGCTCATAATGACAGCCTTTCCCAAGCCAGAAAAGGCAAAGCGGGGCCGAGCCTTACTGACGACGCTTCGAGTGGCTCGGCTTTAGCGACTAGCAGGCTAAGGCAGGCCAAGAAGGTATCGGGTGTAAAGCAGCGGTATGATTCTCCCATGACGACATTCCCCCTAGAGGCAAAAAAAATCATCGCCACCCTCACGCCCGAGGTCGCGGGCCGCGTGCACTTGTCCGTGTATGACTCGGTGGGGTCGACCAACGATATGATTAAGGCGTGCGGCGCTCAGGAAGATTTCCACGCCAGGGTTGTGCTCAGTGAAGCGCAAACCGAGGGGCGAGGTCGCCGTGGTCGAGTGTGGCACAGCCCCCCCGGGTCTAATTTGTATTGTTCTGTCGGCTGGGCTTTTGAATTGCCGTTGGAGGCGCTGTCGGGTCTTAGCCTTGCGCTCGGCGCGATGGTGGCTGAAGCACTGGCATCAACGTACTCTGTGGACCTTGAGCTCAAGTGGCCCAATGATCTTTATCTTGACGGGCGCAAGCTTGGCGGGATTTTGATCGAGACAATGGGTGAGCGAAATGGCGTACAACAGGTGGTGATGGGTCTGGGCCTCAATGTGAACATGCCGGCTGATGAGGGCGCGTCAATCGACCGGCCATGGACGGATCTCCGCTCGGCCGTGGGGCAGGAGATAGATCGCAATACACTGACAGCCAACGTGCTCAATGTGATCGTGCCTGCCTTGCAGCAAAGCCATCAGACGGGAGTGGTTTCGTGGCTCGACCATTGGCGTCAGCGCGATTACCTCAGAGGGCGTTCAGTAACGGTCGATGGCCTCCCACCGATCAGCGGCATCGCCTCAGGGATTGACGCCACCGGGGCCTTATTGGTCGATACTGCAGACGGGATTCGTACTGTGGCGGGAGGAGAAGTGGGTTTGCTCAGCATTGAGGGGGCGCCATGAGTGATGCATCACAGTGGCTGCTGCTGGACGTCGGCAATACCGCCATCAAGTGGCGGCTCGGAGATGCTTCGGCGTTGGGCGGTGCCTCAGGTGCGGCGGCAACGCTTGATGATCTTGTCGCTGGATTACCCGCACCCTCCTGGTGTGAGGTAGCGATCTCGAGTGTCGCTGGAGCGCCAGCGGATGCCGCGCTGACTCAAGCGTTGCAAGACCTCAAAGCGGTGCCGGTTTGGCAGGCGGAATCGACGGCAGAATTTCAGGGATTGGTGAATAGCTATGCTACCCCGCAAACCATGGGGGTCGATCGATGGCTGGCGATGGTGGCAGCGCGGCACAACTATGCTGAGTCGCTGTGCGTGATCGACTTGGGTACGGCGGTTACCGTTGATTTGGTGTCGCAAGATGGTCACCATCAGGGCGGCTTTATTCTGCCCGGCCCGGCCTTGATGCAGCGAGCACTGAGTGCTGATACGGGGCGGATTCGGGTGTCGGCGCCGCCGATGCCGGATCTGACGCCGGGCAACAGCACTGAGGCGTGTGTCGGTGCGGGTGTATGGCGTGCGGCTATCGGTGCACTGACATCCTGTTTGGCCTCGTACCCCGAGTATCGCCCCGTGTTGACCGGGGGCGGCGCAGCGGCAGCGATTGCCCTGGGTATTGAGGGAGAACATCGACCCGATTTAGTGCTCGAAGGTTTGCGGCTATGGCTGGCGCAACAACTTGACGCGCGCGAATCCTGAGGGGATCATGCGCACCCCATTGGCGAGGCTGATTGGTTCGGGCCTTGCAATTCGCTTCGCTGGCGTAGCTCAGTAGGTAGAGCAGCTGATTTGTAATCAGCCGGTCGGGGGTTCGATTCCTCTCGCCAGCTCCAATTCTTTCCCCACTTTCCCCTGTATATCAAGGGCTTGTGGGTATTCAGGTAGTCCCACTGATTCCAGTAATTTCGTTCGTGCTTTCCGATGGTTACGCCGGTTTTGGGGCCGCCGCGCTATCGGCGGGTAACGGCCATGAAAGACTGCCGCCGCCTGCTTCCTAGCTGCTTTTTTGAGCCCCCGAGGGCGGGTAGTGCAGCACACGAGCTCAGGGCCACTTTGTCGGGCCACGGAAACCTCGGGAAAGCACGCAGTCGAAGCCTCTCGGGGCCAATAATTCCCCCTTGCAAACGGTTGACACCGGGGGGCGACATCTAGAAAATACGCGCCCTTCTGGAGGGGTTCCCGAGTGGCCAAAGGGATCAGACTGTAAATCTGACGCGCGAGCTTCGGTGGTTCGAATCCACCCCCCTCCACCAAGGATTACACCGGCGGGGGACTGAGAACCTCCGGCAGTCGGTGCGGGTCCCGGGGTGAGCAGTGTGCCGCGGGTATAGTTCAATGGTAGAACCTCAGCCTTCCAAGCTGATGATGCGGGTTCGATTCCCGCTACCCGCTCCAAAAAAGGGCAGCAGTTTTGCTCATATAGCTCAGTCGGTAGAGCACTTCCTTGGTAAGGAAGAGGTCACCGGTTCAAATCCGGTTATGAGCTCCAATTCGGTAGTGCGCGGAGCGCGTGATACCGGTAAGTGACAGGTAGTTAGTAGGTTGAGTGGCGCGAAGGGCGCCCAACGGACAAAGACTCAGGAGAGTGTGTCGCCATGGCAAAAGAAGCATTTGAGCGTTCTAAGCCCCACGTGAATGTGGGCACGATTGGACACGTAGACCACGGTAAGACGACGCTGACGGCGGCGCTGACGCGTGTATGTGCGGAAGTTTGGGGCGGCT
>Ga0181594_10005054_pt1 | contig 11604 bp, 7 predicted proteins | sample 071ome_18_FD_145603 | JGI IMG/M metagenome (GOLD analysis project Ga0181594, IMG submission 145603) | Coastal salt marsh microbial communities from the Groves Creek Marsh, Skidaway Island, Georgia - 071413BT metaG (spades assembly) | ecosystem: Environmental > Aquatic > Marine > Intertidal zone...
AAATCTCTTGCATGCAATGCATAAATCCGTCTCCGAGATGCTCGAGGACGTGATTTGCAATTATCTCTTCTACTGAATTATCTTCGAATGGCCAGACATCTTTTTCAATATCAAAGTTATAGTCTGGATTTTCTCTTTCGTCAAAATCAACATTTTTAAAACCAGGAAAGCGCTCAGCGCCCGCACCAATATTGAGCTTCATAATTTCTCACTCCGTTCATTGTTTAATAGATATATTTATAATGGATTTGTTAACTTAACAATTTCTTATAGCATAAGAAAGTGATCCGTAATTACAGACTTTCCACCAATCTGTAAATCCATTTCCTTCTTGAACAGGCGAACAGGTATTAGGACCTGAAGCGGTACCAAGACCTAAAGAATAACAATAATTTTGCCCCCAGCCCCACATAGTACCATCAGCTTTAATACCAATACCGCTTGTACCTTGTGTTACATAGCACCAATTTGTTGCAGAACAAATCTCTTGAACTGGCGAAGAATATGCAGTTGTTGTCCAAACACCATTTGAAGGTCTAGTACCCCATGACCACAGAGTACCATCGGTTTTAATTCCTGCGGAAGAATAATTACCAGCTCCAGCTTGACACCAAGTTGAACTTGATGAGGCTTCTTGAACAGGAGAGCCTGATATCACTGTAGAGGATCCCGAATTATATCCTAATTGTCCACAACAATTTCTACCCCAGCCCCAAAGAGTTCCATCAGACTTAACGGCGTGAGCTCCATTTGTAGTCGTTCCGCTTCTTAGGTCTACCGCTATCCATGTTGCGCTTAAACATTCTTGAACTGGAGAACAGCATGCGCCAATTCCTGATACATTGGAACCTATAGCCCACAAGCTCCCGTCACTTTTTAATGCTGCAGCATCATAACCTGACGATGCAACGTATGACCAATTTGTATCTGAACAAAATTCTTGAACTGGTGATCTAGACGAAGCTGTTGTACCATTACCTAAATTATTGCATCCCCAGCTCCAAAGAGTTCCATCAGATTTAACTGCGGATCCTCGTCTACCTCCGGCGGATACTTGGAGCCAATTTGTTGCAGAACAAAGTTCTTGTACAGGCGAAGAAAGACAACAATTGCCAGTAGTATTACAGATAAAAGTATTACATGTTAAACATACAAATCCCCATTGGTACATAGTTCCATCTTGTTTAACTCCAAAACCTGCAGTAAAGCTTTCATCACCCGCTGGGCCGGCGTCTATCCAATTTCCGCTATAACAATTTACATTAAAGTAGCATTGCTCACTAGAATTAAGTGGATACCGTAAAAGACCTCCGTAATTATATCTTCCTGAAGCATAAAGAGGACCTGTATCAATATCTTTTCTATATGTTCTTCCGTCTAAACCAACCCATGATGTTGCCGTCGCAACGACTGGCCTTGCAATATCTTCAACATAAAACATTGTTCCTTCAGGAGTGGTGCCAAGATTTAAATCCGGTAAGTCACACGCAAGAGTTATATAGTTCTCACGATCTGTAGTGATTTTGTTTACAGATGCCGCCAGTGAGACGAGATCTGATGTCGTGCAACTCGTGTTCGCAGCTGCTATCTTAGCAGTTGTAACAGAAGTTATACACGTTTTATCTATCGACATTTAATTACCTTATAGATACTGATTTATTGTAACAGCTTGAACGATCTTATTGCTGGTTGCGTTTATTTGAGTCCAACATAAAGAATAAGGCTCAAGAACTGGAGATGAGTAGGCTGTACCTGAATCTGTACCCAATAAAAAAAGGCCGCCGGCGCCCCAGCCCCAGAGAGTACCGTCCGTCTTAATACCCCATGCGGTATTTATACTGCCAGATCCTGTACACCAATTTGTGCTTGATGTAATTTCTTGTATCGGCGACGTCGCATTATTAGTACAATTATTACCAAGCATACCACAAAGTCCTGACCCCCAGGCCCAGAGAGTACCGTCCATCTTAATGCCATAACCAGTGCAATATGCACCATGACTAGTACACCAATTTGTTGCAGAACAAATCTCTTGAACTGGTGAAGATTTACACGCAGGTCCTGCATACCCGTCCCCGTTCTTACCGCATGTCCCGTGCCCTGCCATCCAAAGTGTGCCATCTGTTTTAATTCCGCTCATATTATACCCGTCGGCCGTTGCGTAACACCAATTTGTACTTGATGAAGCTTCTTGCACTGGGGAAGATCTGTTTGTATTAGTACCATCACCTAGAGAACCAGCAAGATTATAACCCCAGGCCCAGAGAGTTCCATCAGTTTTGATCGCATTCATCATTGAAAGGCCGCTAGTTTTTGCAAATGTAGAAAACCAATTCGTTGAAGAAGACACTTCTTGTACCGGTGAATTTGGCGTAGCAGCAGTACAATTATTACCGACTACTCCATTATTATTTCTACCCCATCCCCAAAGAGTTCCATCGTTTTTAATCGCATGGCCTCCAAAATGATATGCAGATAAATGTGTCCATGTACTCGACGTGCATTCACGAACCGGAGTTGTAGAGCACGATGGACCTGGGATCTGACCTAATGACGGATATCCTTGCGACCATACTGTTCCGTCCATCTTTAGGCCATACGTATTGATTTGTGCGCCTAGCGCACAACACCAATTTCTTGAACAACTAACTTCTTGAATAGGTGAATACTGAAAGCAGGGACAAGGTAATGCCCCATAAGATGAACAACCCCAGCCAAGCATAATATTATTGTTACTTCCAAAGCTTACCCATGCATAATTTTCAGCAATGTATACTGCTTCTTCGTCTACGACATAGTATAACATTCCAAGTGAATCTGTGAATGAAGGCAATGATGAAAATGTATCAACGGAGTATATCATACCGCTTTTAATCTTTTCTAAGGCCTTCGTATATGTCTTAATCTCTAAAGGTGAATTTAAAGAGTTTATCTTTTGAATAAGAGTAAGTTCGAGATTTCCTAAATTTACACTCATGGCTCATTAAATCCTAATACTTGTGCTCTTATGCCTAGCATTGAACAACATGTGTTTGTTACTTGAACCCAATCATTATTACCCATACACGCATTAATCGGCGAAGATATCTTCCCACCAATACATGCATACCCATAACACCCAGGTCCTAGCCCATACTCCTTACACTGGTATTGTCCTAATAACCAGAGAGAACCATCGGTTTTAATTATTTTTGTTCGACGACATTTTGCATATACGTCACACCAATTCGTACTTGAAGAAACTTCTTGAACTGGAGAAGAACGCTTGATATTATGACCACATAAAAACCCAAGATGACCACAGAGGTTATATCCAATAGCCCACATAGTTCCATCGGTCTTCAACATTACGGTACTGTTGCATGTCGGAGCCGTTTGACACCAGTTTGTTGAAGAAGATGCTTCTTGTACAGGAGAGCTTCTATTAATAACTGAGTTGTTACCAATTTCACCGCACCCTCCATAACCCCAGCTCCAAAGAGTTCCATTGGTTTTGATCGCGCTTGCATGATGATTATCTGCTCCAACTTTTACCCATAATGAACTAGTTACTTCTTGAACAGGAGAAGAATAACATAACAAGTCATTTGTAGCAAGGCGGCCGTATGTTCCGTTTCCCGCTGCCCATAGTGTGTTGTCACTCTTAATGCCATATACCCCGTTCGAATGGGTACTCGTAACCCAAGAAGAAGATGTGTATTCTTGAACTGGAGAAGTTGAGCCAATTATAAATTGGCAAAAACCTAGCATCTGCTGACCATCACCGTTTATTCCCCATGACCAAAGGCTGCCATCACTCTTAAGTGCAGTAGTGTGCTGATTGGTTCTATCTATGTGGCACCAAGTTGTATCGGAATAAAATTCTTGTACTGGCGAAGAATATACGGTGCCATAGTTTGTCCCATCACCTTGTGTGCCAAATGTTTGACCACAACCCCAGCTCCACAGGGTACCGTCGTTTTTAACACCACCAACAAACGTTCCTTGCCCAGATACACAACACCATAGAGAGACCGTAAACTCTCTTTCTATATCCGTCTGTGCTACTGTGCTTCCGCTTGCTAATTGCCCTAGCGCATTATCGCCAACTCCATAGAGGATGTTTAAAACAATAGGGGTTGTAGTATAAGAATTTAACCACTCCGCTCCGTTGGAATAGCGATACGCACCGATGTCTTCAACAAAAATAAAACGCCCTTTGTTATTGCTGGCACCTGGCAGAGATGCAATATTAGCTACAGAGCAACCAACCGCAGCCTGTTCTATTGCTGTAGACACTCCTGCTAGCTGCTGCGTCTTTAGGGAATTAGGAGACGCAGCTGCGCAGTTATTTACATATTTTTCTAGACAATGAGTACTTGTTGGCATGATTGACTTTTTGATTCTATTTATACAATTGTTTCAACGTAGGTGTATGACAAATTGACATTTAAAAATCCTTATCCGTAACTTTTTTCAGTATAATTTAAGTGCAACAGTATGAGCATATCCATTTGAAATTTCACACCACTGTGTAGATGATGAAATTTCCTGAACAGGAGAAGAGTGATTTGACGTAGTCCCGACGCCTAATCTTCCGCAGCTCCCCCAACCCCAAGACCAGAGCGTTCCGTCGGTTTTAATCCCTCCTGAATATACTCGTCCTGCATTAACAGTACACCAAGTTGTAGATGATGTTATTTCTTGCACTGGGCTAGAACGATTTACAGTTGTTGCATCACCAACATTATAGAAATCATTAGTACCCCACCCCCAAACAGTTCCATCCGTTTTAATACCTACACTATGTAAATGTCCTGCGGAAGCCATACACCAAGATGTAGATCCAGATATATCTTGAACAGGTGTACTTGGAGCTACAGCTGTGCCATCACCGGCTTGCCCACCGCCATTAAGACCCCAACCGTATAACGTACCTGTTGTTTTAACGGCTACTGTATGCAAGCTTCCTGCGGAAACCGTACACCAATCTGTTGCTGAAGTAGCTTCTTGAACTGGTGTACGACGGCTTGTAGTTGTTCCATCGCCAAGTTGTTTATTTGCATTATAACCCCAACCCCAAAGCTGCCCAGAAGTTTTAACTGCTACCGTATGTAAACACCCAGAATTGCTAATTACACACCAATCAGTTGCAAGCTTAGCCTCTTGTTTTGGAGACGTAGATGATGCAGTAGAATTGTTTCCTATTTGACCATAAAAGTTATAACCCCAGACCCAAGCAGTTCCATCTGTTTTTAATCCTGCACTATTTAGGCATCCTCCTGAAACCATACACCACGTGGTATCAGAACAAAATTCTTGTACCGGAGAAGAATAATTGGTTGTATTTCCAACACCTAGTCGGCCATTACCATTATTTCCCCAAGCATATAATTCTCCAGTACATTTAACAGCTACAGTATGAGCACTTGAAGCTGCGACGGCTGTGCACCAAGTTGTGTTTGACGTATATTCTTGTACCGGAGAAGAATAATTGGTTGTATTTCCAATACCTAGTCGGCCTGAGTTTCCATTACCCCAAGCCCATAATTCTCTATACGGTGTATCATTTCTATATGTTCTTCCATCCAATCCTTTCCAAGTATTGTTTGCTGTTGCAACTACAGGAACACCCAGTTCATCTACATATATCATCGTACCAGTTGGTATACTTGCCGTGTACAGATCTGGCAACTGACAACCTAATACTACTGAAATTTTACGATTCGTATTCACATTATCAGCAGCAATCGCAACTTCAAGAAAGCATTCGGCAGAGCAGCTTGTTGTAAGACTATCCACCTGAGCCTGTGTTCTTGTTTCAAATGTTGATTGACAAACTGACATTTAAAGATCCTTAATTAAAACGTTTCTCTTGCAGCAATTGCGCCATTACTACCGTGTTTTACGTTTACCCAATCAGTAAATGATTGGTTTTCTTGTATTGGTGATGAAGTGCAACAACCTATTGCAGAAACTGCACCGATTTGATAGTTTGAATTACACCCCCAGCTCCACATAGTGCCATCCGTTTTAATACCCCAAGTTGCGTCCGGGCTGTTATCTGGACCAGTTACCCAACACCAAGTTGTGCTAGATGTAATTTCCTGAACTGGTGAAGAAATATCACCACTACAGTAGGTAGCTGTATTACACCCTCTTCCGGCCTGCCACAGTGTTCCATTGTTTTTTAACCACGTATTTTTATAGTATCCAGTCCCAGCGGCGCACCAATCCGTACCTCCAGATGCTTCTTGAACAGCAGATTTTACGTTAGAAGAGGTAGAATTAATCCCTAAGCTGCCTGAAAGGTTTCTCCCTGCACTCCATGCAGTACCATCAGTTTTAATAGCTATGTGAGATGCGGCGCCGATATGTGTCGCACACCAATTTGTTGCGGAGCAATATTCTTGAACAGGTGATGACATGTTAGAAGAGCAGCCATGCATCCCAGCGCCAAAATATGCGTTTCCCCACCACCACATAGTACCATCTGATTTTATTACACTAAATCCAGTACCCATCGCAGATCGGCAAACTTTCGCCCAATCAGTGATACCTATATCAAAACACGTAGGTGATGAATAACAAACATTATCTTGGTTTCCACCATGAATTCCGTCTTGAATTAGACCCCATACCCAATAGCTACCGTCAGTCTTAATACCGTGTGATGAACCACCGCCTATTTGTACACAGCACCAATCTGTTCCGCCGGCACAAGTTTCTTTGGCAAATTCCATACCATTCGCGCTCGCACATCCGTCACCGAGGCGGCCTTGGTACTGATAACCGAACATCCACAATTTCCCAGCTCTATCTAAAAATCCGCCATGATATTGTCCTATCGATAACGATGAAGTATCAAGGGAAGATATAAAACAACTTTGAGATGCATTAGGATACCAGCAGACAGCACAGTGGCCAGTGCCGCACAGATTATATTGTGTGCCAACATTTCTTTGCCCATTATAACCTACACCCCATATAGTAGTGTCGGGTACATCTTTTCTGTATCGTCTTCCATCCAATCCTTTCCATTCCTGTGCAGTGGCCATAACAGGAACACCTATATCTTCAGGATAAACTATTGTACCTGGTGGGATAGTACCTGTATTTAGATCTGGTAAATTTGCGGAACAGGCTATTGTTGCCTTTCTATCAGTACATAAACTATTTGCCGAGTATGTAGCTTCAAAAATAGACTGTGTACATGATCCCCAGTTAAGAGTATCAATATCAGCTTGATTTTCCGTCTCTAAACACGATTTATCTATTGCCATTTTTTCGTCCGCTTTATAGTGATAAACTTTTAATCATCTGAGTAAATCCATTATTATAATCCCCGCCGGCCGAGACCATACACCAATCTGTGGCTGATGTTTGTTCTTGTACTGGCGAGCAATAACACTTATATGAACATGCGCTGTAGGTACAACTTTGGCTAAATTCACCGGTAAATTGTTTACCCCAAGCCCAAATTGTCCCATCTGTTTTAATGCCTCTTCCAGATTCTGACCCAGCCGCAATACCACACCAAGTTGTACTTGATGTAATTTCTTGTGTCGGAGTACTAGTATTAGTAGTTGTACCAATACCTAGTGTACCGTTACCATTGCAACCCCAGTTCCACATGGTACCATCTGTTTTAAGAGCAATGCCTGAATACGGTTGGTTTCCTCCAGTGTATGCCATCTTACACCAATTTGTTGCAGATAGTAATTCTCGTACCGGCGAGCTTGACGGAACCCCAGCTGTAAAACTTACACCATAAAAACCAGTACCCCAGCCCCACATAGTACCATCGGTTTTAATACCACCATTACTATAAAATCCATAATCTCCAGTACACCAATTTGTGCTTGATGTAATTTCTTGAACTGGAGAAGATGCATTTATATTACAAGTATTGCGCCCCATTAAACCATAATTATCTGCGCCCCAACTCCAAAATGTACCATCGGTTTTAATGCCATGGCTTCCTGCATACCATCCGGTGGCCACATGACACCAGTTTGTGCTTGATGTAATTTCTTGCGTCCCACTATTATGGTTGTTACTACCTGTATTATTACCACCTGACCCGAAACCAATATAGCCCCAAGTAAAAATAGTACCGTTAGTAGTCAGACCTACTGTTCTGCAATTCCCTGCTACCCCGCAGACATAAGTATAATAGCATTGATCTGACCCACAACAGACGAAATGTGCACAATCAGCGTATGCTTGCAAACTGCTTTGGACGCCACGGCCGTTGGGTCCATTACCCCAGAAATGTAAAGACCCAGCTGCTTTCATTCCAACGGAATGACATTTGCCGTTATTAAGATAAACCCAGTCATTACTATCACCACCTAATACACATAATATAGTTGGATAATACTTATCGCCACCGCCAGAGTTTCCCCAAGCGCCCGTCCCGAGTTGACCATAATAATCTTCACCTACCCCATAAATATTCTTCGCTTCCGTTGTGTTTAAGTTTACCCAACCTAATAAAGAATTCGCCCAATATATTATATCTTCATCCGCGACATAATATAATTTACCTAAATTTTCACTTGCTGTAGGAAGATTGGCAAACGTATCTACATTATGTACTTCACCAGTTTTAAGTTGTCCTAAAATTTTATGAGCAGTTAATAAATCCAATCCTGTAGTTGCACTGGCAAGTGAGCTTGATGAAGAGACCCCGTTTGTTACCACATTTCCGCCAGATTCCGCAAGGCTTGTTAAAGTTGCAGGCCACGATCTGCCTGTTCCATATATAATACGAACTGCGCCGTCTCCACCTTTTAAACTGTTATTTTCCCAAGAACTACCAGTACCACCACCATAAGTTACACCTGATCCACTTGATCCAGCACCACCGTGTGCAGCCTCTAAAGTCGAGTTACTCGTCCCACCAGACCCATTTGATCCTTCTCCATATATACCAACACCGCCCCCTGATCCGCCATTATCATATGTGTTTGAAGCTGTACCAGCACCAGAACCACCGGAACCACCAGCTCCTGTAATACCGGAATATAAATAGTAGGCACCTGCTCCGTTTTTACCGTCTGCACTATAACCTGCGCTGCTACCACCGCCCGCGTTATCACCTATACCTGAATGTCCTCCACCGCGACCGCCAGTATATCCTGCTGTATATGTCCCACTTGGTTCACCACCGAGACCTCCACCGCCAAACACTCCGTCTGTACCATATGCAGGTGTACCTTGCTGGCCACCTTTACCTCCGCCGGCAGTAATACCAAAAGCCGAACTATCCCCACCATCATTACCAGCTTGATCTCTTGTTCCTGCTCCAGTGGTTGCGGCTCCACCTGCACCAACTATAATTGTATATGATTGTCCTGGGATTACGGTTTTATTATTAAGATACGCGACAGCACCACCACCAGCTGCGTTTGTTCCTTTACCACCAGATCCACCACCACCAACGGCGAGTACTGAAATTGATGTTATTCCATTAGGTACTGTAAAAAGATACGTTCCTGGAGTGGTATATGTGTGTTCACCTTTTGTTACGGATGCAGGTACCTTTCCGCTAGTTTTTTGTGCTAAAGATAATTCTAGATTTCCTACATTTACTGTCATGGTTCATTAAAGCCTTTTGTAAGAGCAAGCAACGCGCCAATGTTTCCCCATTGCGAACTTGATATCATACTCCATGATGTTCCACTCGTTTGTTCTTGAACTGGTGATGATTTGCACGTAAAGTCGTATATCCCAAAATGACTATTTGTACAGTGATTGTATCCACCACTCCATAAAGTACCATCAGTTTTGATGGCGTGTGTTCTTGTATGATGAACATTTGCATCACACCAATTAGTACTTGATGTAAATTCTTGAACAGGAGAAGAATTGTATACAGAAGTACCGCAATTACTCCAAGCGGATCCATATTCATCAGAGCCCCACATCCAGAAAGTTCCATCTGTTTTTATTGCGCCAGATCTAAGACTAAACATTGCAGTTGCTAGTTTACTCCAATTAGTACTTGATGAAATTTCTTGCACAGGGGAAGATACGTGGCACAAATTATTAGTATTATTTCCAAGGTTACCACAACAATTGGCGCCCCAGTTCCAAAGAGTACCATCTGTTTTTAATACAACACTTCGGTGAGCCCCAGCAATGGGTCTTCCGCACCAATTAGTACTTGATGTAATTTCTTGAATAAAATGAGCGTTATGATCAGTAATAGTACTATTATTACCTACTTGCCCACAGTGATTGCAACCTCCACTCCAGATTGTTCCATCGGTCTTTGCTATCACAACGTGTGAACCGTAACCACCAGATACACATGCAACGTCAGTCATACTACAACAATCTTGAACTGGACAAGGGACTGCAAATGGAGTAGTAGATCCATATATAAACCACAGATTCATTCTATTTCCCCAACCCCAAAGTGTCCCATCAGTTTTAAGGCCAAGGCCAGTTTGACCGCCCGATGAGGAAACAAAACACCAATTTGTTGCAGAACAAACCTCTTGAACTGGAGAGCATACACATCCATTCGACCCTTTGCCGAGCTGCCCCATATCGTTTATCCCGCCCCAAGCCCAGAGAGTACCATCAGTTTTGATAGCTTGAGCTTGATTCATTAAGTCAATAAAACACCATGTATTATTTGAACAAAATTCTTGCACAGGTGATGAGTACCTGCAATGACCAGACGTGTATTTATTAAACCCAGTTCCAGCATGCCCGCCGGCGGAACCAGCATCGTTTTGCCCCCAAACCCACAGTTGGTTACCAGTAATTACACATGTACTATCATAGTCTCTAACCCACTCTTCACCATTTGAATAACGATATGCTCTAGTGTCGGACACATACACCCACCTGCCTGTATTCTCCGCTGCATCAGGTAGTAGCGCAGTACATGCTACAGAATAAACGTCTCCGGCTTCTATATTTGTGATTGCACCACTTAGCTGTGCGAGTTCTTGATCCGTAGGACTCCCTGCTACGCAAGATTGTATTGTACTTACAATTTCACCTATGTTGACCGGCACTAACTTAATTCCTTATTCTGGTAATTCAGGTTCTTCTTCAGGTGGACGAATTTCAATTGCATCAAGAGCTGTAAGATCCTCTGCCGCATCAATAGCAGTATTTTTAGATACTTCCCAATCAAATTGATTTTGAACGTGTGTATTAATTGCGTTTGCTAAAGTAGCAACGTCAGCCTTTGAGAGTGTTAACCATCCTTCGGCAAACTTCCAAGAAATGGTATCGCTGTCTCCCATTAAAGCATGCCGTTGTGCAAATACTTCTCTATCATCTCTTTTTGTACTAAGAGTTACTTCAGTATCTTGAACAGTTGCTGTGGTACCTGCTACTTCTAATTCATACCGATACGCCGCCGCTTCATTTTTAAAATTAGCTTTTGCCATATCCAAATCTTGATCTTTAATTGCGAATGTACCAACCGCTATACCATCATCAAATGTCCAGAATGGACCATATGTTCTTTGGATACGCGTATTATGATCTGGTGTTTCATAACGCGCAGGCATAATTTGCGTTTCCTCATCGTATATAATAGGTAATTTATCTGCATCAGGTGCAAGTCTTGGAACGTGTCCTGAAACGTTGTGTCTT
>Ga0181594_10005055_pt1 | contig 11603 bp, 9 predicted proteins | sample 071ome_18_FD_145603 | JGI IMG/M metagenome (GOLD analysis project Ga0181594, IMG submission 145603) | Coastal salt marsh microbial communities from the Groves Creek Marsh, Skidaway Island, Georgia - 071413BT metaG (spades assembly) | ecosystem: Environmental > Aquatic > Marine > Intertidal zone...
GTCACCTGTTGAGTTCGCGACGACGACGACGCGACGAAAAAAGAACACGCCCGGACGACGAAAACGAGAGACAGAGAGATTAGTCAGTTTGTGATTAGTGTTACATTTTCCCCATCGACGCGCCTAGAGGAAAGATAAAAAAACTGCGCGCGCCTCTCCCTCCCGATGAAAAGAGATCTCGAACGAAACGCGGCTATACGAGAGAGAGAGAGGGAGAGAGACACCATCGTCTCGATAAAAAGACGACGAGGAGGATCTCTGGCGCTCTCGTGCGCTCAGAGAGAGAAAAGAGGATTTTTTCTCGCTCTTCTTTTGGGGAAAAAGAAAAGAGAAAGATAAAAAAGGCGCGCGCGCGCTGTCGCGGCTCACTCACCTCGATGTGCGGGCACTTCAGAGCGATCATGGCCATGGTCGGACCACCGACGTACCCGGCGCCGATGCAGCAAACTTAAATCAGAGAGAGAGAAAGAGAGAGGTAAGTGAATGTATTTACCAACAAAAGCCGCGCTGGCTAAAAAACAAAACTCCGAGACCGATCTCGACGAAAGGATCTCTCTTCCGACGAGACGACGAGGAGAGAGGAAAACGACGGACGACGCTCAAAAAAGAAGAAAAGAGAGAGAGAATGAGAGAGAAAGGCGAGAGAGAATTCGTACTTTTGGTAATCTTGACCATTGTATTCTTTTCTCTTCTTTGTTCGTGTGGTGTCGCGAACGCGTGTGTTGCGTGCGTGTGTAAAGATGAGGAAAAAAAGAACAGAGAGCCACAAAAAAATTTGAGAGGTCACGAAACAAAAAAAACAAAAAAGAGGCACAAACGCATCAACACGAGAGAGAGAGAGAGAGAAAAGACGAGAGACGTATATCGGAGGCTTTTTGTCGTTGGTTCCGACTTTGAGAGAGGCTTTGTTCTTTTGTAATGATGGAAAACTGTTTGAAGGAAAACGAAAAGTTCTTCGCGAGTGTGGAAAAAAAGAAGAAAAAAAGAACGCAAGAGAGCAAAGAGGGACCCGAATGATGATTGGCGAAAGGACCGCGGCGGTTTCAGACAAATTCCAGGCGAGTTGAGGTACACGTATGTATATATAAATACATGAAGGAGAGAAACAAATCTATCGGTATCTATTAATGCTGTCGGGCACGTTCCACAAAACGCCGTTCGTCGCCGTGGCGACGACGGTGATTAAGAGAGGCACGGCGACGGCGATGACTAATCCTACGGTTAATTCGTTCCACGGGCCGTCGCCGACGTATTCGTCGCCCTGCCACTTGTCGGAATAAAGATCCGGTCGTTCTTTCTCGCCTTGGGAAGGACGAGCTATTCTCTGATTGTTGTTGTTGTTAGCAGCCGACGCCGACGGGGAAGCTGCCGCCGACGAAGAGGAAGCACCACTCATCATCGCGCGTCGAATCTCGTCTTCCTCGATTTGTCTCCTCTCTTCTTCCTCTTCGTCTCCAGCTTGCAACGCTTTCGCGTACTCCACCATCTCCCGCGTGATCGATTGTTCCTTCTCAAACGTCAACTGAATATCATAGGCTCTCGTCGATCGAATCGCATCCATCGCTCGAACAAAAGTCACATTTTTCGGTATTTGCCACATTTCTGATTTATCCACCGGGTCGGTGATTGCTACTAATCGCATGCCGGGTTTGATACCTTTCTGCTCCGCCTCCGAATCGAACGCTACGCCGGAGACGTAAATCGCTCGATTTTCATCTCCAATGGCTAGCGAATCCCACTGAATGGCTCTTCGAGCGACGATCGTTTGCACTTCCACCGTGAACGTTTCTTTCTCTCCCTTATCGTTATCATTACTGCTGCCACCAATAGTGGTCGTGAACGTCGCTTCGTTGCCCTCCGAAGAAGCACTCGCCATTCTCCTCGTCGTCGAACGAGGACGACGTCGAAGCGCGTTCGTCGTCGTCACTTTCCCATCGCGAGAAGAAGAAGAAGAAGATGAAGAAGAAGAAGATGATGAAACGGTAGCGCTTAAAGAGGAGCGAAGAGCAACGCGGGAAGAGGTAGATAACGACAGAGATGATGCCATCATAATTCGCGGTTGTTGTTCTTATTTATTTATTTATTCGCTCTGTCTCTCTGTGTCTCGTGCGGGCAAATACTCACGACGAGTAAACGTGGTTGCGTCGAGCGTATCTATACGAGAGCACAAAAAATGTTTAGGGTTTAGATGTGAGACCCTAAACAGCATTTCACTCGAAAGAGAATTTGTTTGAAATTTCACACACTTACACGCACGAAAAACAAAAACAAAAACGGCATGTCTGTCGCGTTGTGCTGCTGTTCGACGTCGTCCGCTGCGACGACGTCCGCGTCCGCGTCCGCGTCCGCATCGCTCTCCAGGAAAAGAGCGACTTCGGGGGGGTGCGCTAATAACAATCACAGCATCAGTAGTAGGAATAATAATAATAATAATAATAATATGTACGAGGACGGCGGTTTTAGAAAACTTCATCATCGCGGGCGGCCGCAACGACAGAACGCGCGTTGTCGAGGTTTCTCCTCTTCTTCTTCTTCTTCTTCTTCCTCGTCGAGAGCGACGAGGATCGTCGCCAGAGCTGCTGCTTCGGAAGGAGAAGGTGGAGGAGTGAAAGAGGAGCGGTACATGGCGAGAGGCGTTTCCGCGTCTAAAGAAGACGTGCACAAAGCCATAAAAAACGTCTCGAAAGGTTTGTTTCCCAAGGCGTTTTGTAAAGTGGTTCCGGACATCGCGATGGATCCGGAATATTGCACGTGCGTCCACGCGGACGGGGCGGGGACAAAATCTTCGCTCGCGTACGCGTACTGGAAAGAGACGGGAGATTTGAACGTGTGGAGAGGCATCGCGCAAGACTCTGTGGTTATGAATACGGATGATTTGTTATGCATCGGGTGCGCGGACGACATATTGTTGTCGTCGACCATCGGGAGGAATAAAGGGTTGATTACTGGGGAAGTTTTGACGAATTTGATCGAAGGGACAGAGGATGTGCTGAAGACGATGCGAGAGTGTGGGGTCGGGATTACGAGCACGGGAGGGGAAACCGCAGATCTTGGGGATTTGGTGAGAACGGTGGTGGTCGATTCCACCGTATGCGCGAGAATGAAAAGAGAAGACGTGATTTCGAACGATAAAATTCAAGCCGGCGATATCATCGTCGGGTTTAGCTCGTACGGACAAGCTTCGTACGAGACGGAATATAACGGCGGGATGGGATCGAACGGGTTGACCAGCGCCAGACACGACGTGTTTGCGAAATCTGTCGGCGAGAAGTATCCGGAAACGTTCGATCCAGCGGTTCCGGAAGATTTGGTGTATTCCGGGAAGTATCAGTTGACGGATATCGAACCAGAAACTGGGATGACGGTTGGAAAGTTAGTTCTTTCACCGACGCGAACGTACGCGCCGGTCGTTCGAGCGATTTTGGACGAAGTTGGCGAGAAACGAAAAGAGGAAATTCACGGCATGGTGCATTGCTCAGGAGGCGCGCAAACAAAAGTTTTACACTTCGTGGACGACGGGTTACAGATTATTAAAGACGACATGTTCGACGTCCCTCCGTTGTTTCGATTAATCCAAGAGTGTTCGAATACGGACTGGAAGGAGATGTATAAAGTATTCAACTGCGGCCACAGGTTAGAGGTGTACGTGCCGTCGGTCGGCATCGCGAATAGATTGATCGAGTGCGGGAAGAAGTTTAACATCGACAGTAAAATTATCGGACGAGTGGAAGAGAAGAGCGGCAAGAGTCAAGTCACGGTAATTAGCGAGTACGGAGAGTTCGTGTACGATCCTTAATGTGATCCTCTTTATTGTTATTGTTGGTACTAAAATGCATGTAAAAGAGAGAGGGAGAAAAAAGAATGGAGAGAACGAGAACGAGAACGCTTTTGTTTGTTTGTTTGCGTGTTACATCGTAAGTATTATTCGAAGACTAAAACGTTGTTGTTATTATTATTATCATCTATCAAACCACCGACTGCGCGGACCCACCGGTCGGTTTCTTCTCCTCGCCGTCCTCGATCTCTTTGAGTCTTCGAACCTCCCGTCTCCTTTTCAACTCCTCGATGGGAACTCCTCTCAACTCGCTCCTATAATACACCAACCAATTCGCCGCTTGCGCTCGTCTCGTCATGTTCGGCGTCAACCCTTCCATTTTAAACCCTTTCCACCCTAACGGTCTGAGCTGTTCTTTCAAGCCGTTCTTGTATTCACTCGCGACAGATCTCGTCAAGCTCGCGCACGCCTCCTTCACCGGCTGGTCGATTTCCGGGTAATATTTCCTCGTCACGCCGATGACATCGGGAGGTTCCGGAAACCGCTTCGCCCAGTTCGGGAACACCTTATCCGATACCTTCCACTTCTCCGTCGCGGTTAACGTCTCCGGATCTAATTCTATCTCCATCTCGTACCCTAAACATTGCCAAACCAGTTTGTTCACCTCCTCGTCCGAGAGTTCCGACTGAACGATTTGCAAGAGCACTTCGTTCCGAATCGGGTCCAACGCGCCGTCGTGTTCGCTCGGGTCCCACGGTTCCGCGCCAGAATCCGAAAGACCTTCAGATGAAGCGCGCGTTTTCAAAATCGCACCTCTGGAAAACCCGACGTTCCCACTTCTCTTCGCGCCTCTCGGCGTCCTCTCGTTCTCGTCGTTTGGATAACGCGTTCGAGAAGCAAAAGCGCTTCTTCTCTCTTCTTCGATTTCATTCTTACCCGAAGAAAAAGAAGAAGAAAAAGAGCAGCACGTCGTCGAGCCGCTCTGTCGTCGAGAACAGAAAACTCTGTTGGTGTTGCCGCGCGCGCGGACGACGGCGGCGACGACGACCGTTGGTGTTGTCGTCGTCGTGAACATAGTTTTGCTCTTTTATGGTGCGTGAAATTTCCGATTTTTCTTTTTCCCCAAAAAAACGAACCCAAAGAGGGGAAGAAAAGAAGAAAAATTGCCTCCATAAACTTGACTTGAGCGCGCATAAATCGGACAACAGATACGCGCACACAGACGCACGGGCGCATTTTCATTACAAAAAAAAGGTATGAGAGCAACGTTCGCGCTCGTCGCGTCGTCGCTCGTGCTCGTCTGCGTCTTGCGCACGTTGAGATATTTTAGCGCGAAAAACAATCCGAGCTCGGTGAAAATGCAAGTGTTTCTCTCGTGGACGTTGAGCGTGTCTATTTTGACGCTGGTGCCGTTGGACGTCGGGTACGCGCTCTCGAGAATGAACGACGACGGGCAAAACGGAGAAGATAACGACGAGAGTGGCAGCAACGACGACCCCGGGAACGCTTCGACGACGATGGGAGTCATGTGGGGGTTGACGTACTGGTCGACTTTTTTCCTCACGTGGGTGATTTTACCGTTGCATCAGATTTACGAGGACAGCGGAGACTTTACGTTCGCGTCGAGGTGCGCGACCGCTTTGAGAGAAAATATGATTTTCTACGGAGTGTTAGTTGGGATATTATTCGTCGGCGCGACTGGGTTGCTCTTTTTCGGGTCGTTAGATGCGTCGAGTTTGAGCGCGTACGGCATCGTCGTCGCGAACGCGTGGGGTATTTCGACGGGTATTTTGCTCGTCGGGTACGGTTTAGTCGAAGTGCCGAGAGCGTTGTATAAGAGATCGTTTTTAGACGATCGACCGACGAGGGCGTATAAAAGAGTCGCGCACGTTTCTAGGAGTTTACAAGAAGCGCACGAAGATTTGAAGAAGGTGTGCAGAGCGGTCGCGACGACGGCGAGGGTGATGCCGAGAAGACACGAGTTGAGATGGGCGATGGAGATCATCGAGAGCGAAGTACCAGACGCGGAAACTTTACGTGTGGAAAGTAGCAATAGCGGTAATACCAATATTAATAACTCTGGATTAGGACCATCGTCGCCCATGCAACCAACTCGGAGTAATAGAAGAGGGTCATACGGGGAAATGAACGCCATGGGAGTGATGATGGACGACGACGATGACGACGCGATGTTAGATTACGATTACGATTTAGAGAAAGATTTAGCGAGGTTGAGAAGACGATTAAAACGGTCTTTGCGAGTGTACAGAAGAACGCGAGCACAGTACGTGGAAGCGGTGGAAGACGCGTTCCAAGCCGAAGCGACGTATCAAACGAGCAGATCTACGCACGGAAGATTGATCAAACCTCCCTCTGCGGGCGGTGGGATAGTCTCGCAAGATTTGTTACAGAACGGATCTGCTTTACGAGACGGTGGCGGTGCGTCGTCGCCCTCGTCATCAATCAGAAGCATCAGAGACTCGATTGAAAAGTTTTACAGGTGCACGTTTGAACCGATGACGTGTAAAGTCTTGGCTTTCTCTTTCGGCTTTTTGTCGTTGGCGATTATTTTAGCCGAGAGTACAATTTGGACCGGAGACGCGTTAGGTGAGCACGCCACTCTCTCCTTATTCGGCGTAATCGTCGAACACAACGTGAACAACGCTTTGACTTTACACTTGGCGATTTTCGTGCCTTTATTTTACGTGTGCTTTTGCGCGTACTTATCGCTCGGTCGATTGGGGATGTTTTCGTTTTACACGTTGGTGCCGTACGGAACGGACAGTTTATCGCTGTTGTTCAACGCGTCTTTGGTGTGCAGATACTCCGCACCGTTGGCGTATAACTTCTTGGCGCTGTTACCGGTGTTGTCTCGCCCATCGGTGCCTCCGACGACGTTCGCGAAGAAAATGGCCGAGCACATTCCGGAAGCGGCGCAGAGATTCAACACGATCGTTCCTGGATTTTTAGCCATTTATTGCGCCCTGATTGCCTTTGATGCGTTCGATGGCATTGCCAGTTACGGGTGGAAAATTTTGTGTTGTTGCTGCCCCGCTCGATTACGAGGAGGCTCGAGCGGTCGAAGCAGTTTGCACCATCGAACTTCAATCGGCTCGGACGGGTTCGGCTCGAACATGATTGGCGACCAAAACGCGTTTCACTTCGCATCCGCTAAAGACGAAGAGATGGAAGACGATAGTCTCGGAAGATCCATAGTCGATCGCGAACGCGCAGAGATTATCGAAGGTGGTCGATTGGGGTGCGCCAGTCCGGAATATTACTTCGACGAACCGTCGCCGAGCAACGCGAGAGCGCGAGGAAGTAAAAATTTCTCCTCTTTTACCAGAAACTTGGAAGAAGAACAAATCAGCATCGACGACGACGAGGACAGGTTAGGAGGTGGTGCAGGCGGAAGAAACTTAGAGAGCGTCAATTTACTCTCGGGAACCGGCGTGGGATCGTCGTCTTCTCCGTCTTCGAACCGAGACGAGCGATGGGCTCAATCCAAGGAACGATTGAAACAAGCCACCGCTCGCGCCGCCGCTGCAAACAGCAGCAGAGAACCCGGAGCAAAACAAACCGCGCACTTAGATTCAATGTTCTCTGGATTACGACCACCACCGGCTTCCAAACGATAAAATAGTTTTTAAGTATTGATAATAAATAATGATACGCGCGATAATGTACAGTCTCTTCTAAACATTCTATTCTATCTTTGCGAGCGCTACCCCGTCCACGTAAATCTTCTCGTCGTCCTCCGCGCATCTCGCGATGGTCTCAAACTCCACAATCTTCCCACCTCTCGTCTCCCTAATTTTCCTCACCGTCGCCGTCACTCTGCCGTCCACCTCGCACTCGCTCCGAAACTTTGCCGTCTGCGAGAGGTATTTCGCCCCTGGAAACGTGCTTCCAACTAACGCCGGGAACATGGAGAGCAACAGCGCGCCGTGCACGATCTTCTTCTCCTCTTTTTTGGCACCATCGTCTAAATGAATCGGATTCGAATCCCCGGTTATCTTCGCAAACGCGTTCACGTCTTCTCGCGTGAACCGGCGCGTCTTTGAGAGCACGAGTTCGTTAGTATCAATTCTGTCTTTGGGAGGAGGAGGACGATGATGACGAGGGGAAAAATTGGATTGGAATCTCCAACCGTGGCGACGATAATAATCATCAAAAAATACGCGAAGACGCGTGGTGTTCTTCGTCGCGTCGAGCAGTGATTCCATCATTGTGCCTCTACAACGCATCGATCTTTGAGCGAGAAGACGACGCGCTTCGCGGTGGGGCCTTCCTCTCATCTTCTTCTCTCTCGTTTGATGTTTCCCCACGATGTGTTTTTCTTTTTTTGGGTTTGGTGGGCGCCGGAAAAAAAAATGATTTAGGGTTTGAACACTATAAAGCGGATAAATAATTTCCTGCGAACAACTTTCTTCATTCCTTTACGAGCGCGCGCGCGGAAAACTTTCAGTGAAACACCACTCGATCGATATCGATCGATCGCGCGTCGACAAAAAGATAAAGCAACGCTCGTTTCCTTTGAAAAAAATGCGCCACAACGACGCTCAAGACTTTTGCGAGATGAAGATGCGAAGCTCTTCTTCTTCTTCCGCGACGGCGTTCAAAGTGTTGGCGGTCTCGCTCGCCGTCGTCGGTGGTGGTGGTGCCTCGTTCGTTTCCGCGCTCGAACAGAGCATATCGTGCGAAGGAAAAACCGGCAAGATTACGTGTCCAGCCGGGGAGGTCATCAACGTCGTCGATGGTTTTTACGGACGCACCGAAGCCGCGCACGTGACGGGTGCACCGGTCGTCTGTCCTCACTCGGCGACGAGTAACAGGAACTGTCCGTTCTCGAAAAGCGGTCAATACGAAGCGCAAAAAGCTAAAATTGACGGCAAGTGCGAAGGCGAGAACAGTTGCAGCGTGCAAGCAAAAAACGGGTACTTTGGAGATCCGTGTTGGGGAACTTACAAATATCTCAATATCTCGTACAACTGCGTCGATCCGAGCGCCGAAGAAGACAAGAGCATCGCCGATGCCGACGCGGAGGCGAAAGCCGCACTCGCGCAGGCAAAAGCCAACGTGGAGAGCAATAAAGAAGTCACCGTGTGCGAACACAGCACGCTCAATATTCAGTGCGGGTTTGGTACTGTTGCTAAGATCAACAGTGCGACTTACGGTCGCTTGAAGAACGGGGTATGCGGCACCGGGAGGAACACTACGTGCGCGGCTCGAGACGGCAAGTACTGCGGGTCCGGAAAAAATCAGCAGTGCCAAGACTCTTTCGCCGTCGTTGGAAGTCAGTGCGAAGGCCTTGAGTCGTGCTCAGTCGCGGCTTCGAATGGTGTTTTTGGCGACCCGTGCTGGGGTACTTATAAATACTTGACGGTAAATTACGATTGCGTCCTTCCGAGCTCAGAAGAGGCGGAAAAGGAGAAAAAAGAAAAACTCCTTGATCCATTCAAAGGCCACATGATTCTGTCTACGGGTTGTTCGCCGCTTTCGAGGTTAACTTTTTCGACTGGAGAGACGTTTTCCGATCGCGTCGGGGCTAAGCTCATCACGAAGTCCATGGACCCCGATTTCAAATGGAACAAAGGCATGGAGATGACCGAGGTGTATTGCGGAACCTTCGCCGTTGACTTCAAGCCAGCTGATGGCGAGGAGTTTGGCTTCTATTTGTATGACAAGTTGGATCCAGACAACGAGTTGTCGGCCGTATCCGACATTGGATGCGAAGGCGACGCCGAGAAATGTCCAGATGGCGATATTATTGCAGCGATGGATTCTTGCACGCAAGAGACAATTTTTGGGAATGGCGCAAAGTCGCGCAACCGATATTACAAAGGCGATGAGTTCTACACGTGGGGATCCTGCGATTCTGTCTGCGCCGTGGAGCCTTCGAACTGCCCTTCTGATGTGTTCAGCAGTACCACGCTTTCGTCTCGTCTCGGCAACAGAGTCCAGACCCTTTCATCGCGCAAGTCTTCTTTCGAAGAAGAGCAAAAACTGTCGTTTTTGCGCCCGGATTCCTTGAAATACGGCGTCTTACTCTCCGCCTGCGCCGGTTTTGCCGCGCTCGGCGTTCGCACGTACCGACGAAACGCCGCAAAGGTAGACTCTCTCTTGACCGCCGAGAAGTCCTCTTTTTCGGCGAAGAAGTACAACTCCGTCGACGTCTAAATATATTCTGAAAAAACTGAAGAAGAAGAAGAAGAAGAAGAAGTGGTGTATGCCGTGCCACATACCAAACGTTTCTTCTTCGCTTTTTGCTATTGTATATATTATTTGTTTATAATCTCAGTTTATATGGTATAAAACATCATCATCATCATCATCATCATCATCATCATCATCATTCACCGCTCTCGCAAAAGTTTCTCTCTCTGGTGTGCACATATTTATTTGCTTCGAGCCAAAATTTTCTTTTTTCTCTCTCTTTGGATCTTTTTCCGGTTCAAAATCATCTTCAGAAACAACACGAACGAACGCGACCGGGTTCAATACAAACAAACATATATCAGCGCATCACCACCAGCCCTCTCCCACGCGAACGCAAGATATATTAACTTCATGCGCGCGGCGCGCCAACATTATTCCGATGCGAAGAAGAGGAAACGCGGCGTGAAAGAGTCGAATTTGACGCTCGCGAAGAAGAAAAAGCGGTTCTTTGTCGCGCGGAAAAACGCGGAATCGAACTTGCATCCTCATCCTCAATTTACATCATCACTTTTCCACGGGCGGAGGAGGATTTGGAGAGTCTTCTTTTTCGCACGAGGACGAGGACGAGGACGGGGAAAACGACGAGAACATTCGCGATGAATCGTTCGAATACGAATCGAAGAAGAAGGCTGAGATTTTAGTCGACGAATCCCCTAGGAAGAAAGAGGAAAAAATTCGAAGAAAGACGCACGATTTTCGATGGGAAACCGTTCGATTGAGCTGGAAACATTTGGTGGATGCGTATTACGATCGCAAGGCATCCAATAGTGATGATGAGAAGGAAGAGGATGAGGACATGGGCATGCCAGGACGACTGTTCATAGCGGTTCCGGGACGGGCATGGGAGATGGCGAGCGTGAACGAAGAGGAGAGTGAGAACGGCTCATTAAGCGAGTGCTCGGAAGATGAAGACGACGACGAGGAGGATGCAAAGGCGCTGAGAAAGGCGCGCGAAAACTGCGCGAAGTTTTCGAAAGAGGTCATTAATCGCATCGTGTTTGGAGTAGCGTGGAAGAAAGTGCACCGCGAGAACAGTTCCTCGAGTTTTGAAAACGATGGAAACAACAACAATTATAACAATATTAGTTGGAGCAAGTATAATCGGGACCCACTGGAAACGATGAATTCGGACGAGTACGAGGAGGACGTTTACGAGAGAGAGTTGCACGCGAAGGCGAGATTCGATCGACGGTGGAGTTTGGAACAGAGGGTGAATTGGCTGCGCTCGTTTCGTAAGATTGTGAGAAATTTTAGGGAGGAATCGTTCGGTATCGGTAAGAGTCGTAGCAATGACGGGGAACGAAAAGTAGGAGAAAAGATCAAGGAAAAAGAAAACGCACCGGGTTTGCGAAAAGCGTTGGTAGAAGACGCGGTGTTCAGAGACGCCGCGAAGCAAGCGACGAGGAGGTGGCCTTCACCAGTTCAAGGGGAAGAGAAGGCGTTCCCGATGTACGATGAGTGGGCGGAAAAGGAAGATCCGAAGAAGAAAAAGAAGGAAGTCGCGGAAAAGGAGGAAGAAAAGGTAGGACTGAACAACGACGATTATGTCAAAATCATCGAAGCGGATGAAGACAAGGAGAGGGAGGAGATGACGCGACTGGTGAAAAAT
>Ga0181594_10005059_pt1 | contig 11602 bp, 12 predicted proteins | sample 071ome_18_FD_145603 | JGI IMG/M metagenome (GOLD analysis project Ga0181594, IMG submission 145603) | Coastal salt marsh microbial communities from the Groves Creek Marsh, Skidaway Island, Georgia - 071413BT metaG (spades assembly) | ecosystem: Environmental > Aquatic > Marine > Intertidal zone...
GGCGATGCAGCCCGGCATGCCCCAGGGTTGCGGGACCGTCGGCGGTACTCGAATCGTCACGCTCCCGGGCAACCCGGTGAGCTCGTATGTGTCCTTCGAAGTGTTCGTCCGTCCGCTGATCCGCCGGTTGCTCGGGCACGACCGCATCGACCGACCGCGCGTCCACGCCATCTGCGCACGGGGCTTCTCGTCACCGCCACATAAGACGCAGTTCGCTCGGGTGCGCCTGATGGAGCGGGATGGACTGCTGGTGGCAGAGCCCGAAGGCGGCCAGGGATCACACATCATCGGTGGGCTGTCGCGGTCGAATGGCCTGGCGATCGTTCCCCCGGAGACCACACAGGTGGTCGAAGGCCAAGAACTCATCGTGATCGACCTCCAAGACGGCGGAGAGTGATCGTGGCCGAGGGATTCACCCATCTGAATGAGCGTGGTGCGGCGCGCATGGTGGATGTGAGCGGCAAGGACATCACCGTGCGCACGGCGACTGCTTCGGGCCGGGTCGAAGTGTCAGATGAGGTGATCTCGCTGCTGCGTGGTGCGGGCGTGCCCAAGGGTGACGCCCTGGCGGTTGCACGCATTGCGGGGATTCAAGCCGCCAAGCGCACGCCCGACCTCGTGCCGCTCTGCCACCCCTTGGCTATTCACGGTGTCGACGTCGATCTGGAGGTGCTAGACGATCACGTCGCGGTTACCGCGACGGTCCGCACGGCTGATCGCACCGGGGTGGAGATGGAGGCGTTGACCTGCGTCGCCGTGGCTGGTTTGGCGATGATCGACATGGTCAAGGCAGTCGATCCGGCCGCGGTCATCACCGACGTTCGACTGGAGTCGAAGACCGGCGGCAAACGCGGGGAGTGGCGGAGGCCGCAATGACGACGGGGTGGCCCGCGCGGCTTCGCGAGGGCTCGGTCGAATTACGTCCCCTGCGACTGCGTGACGCGTCGGCATGGCGTGAGGCGCGAAGCCGCAATGCGCGTTGGCTGCGCCCATGGGAGGCAACCACCCCGGTTTCCGAGACCGACGTTCCCACGTCGTACGGGTCGATGGTTCGCCGTTTGCGCGCCGAGGCTCGCGACGGACGCACCATGCCCTTTGCCCTCACCTACGAAGGAACCTTCATCGGTCAGGTCACGGTCGGGGGAATCGCACGCGGATCACTGCTCAGCGCGTACATCGGCTATTGGATCGATGAACGCTACGCCGGCCGCGGCATCATGCCGACCGCGGTGGCGCTGGCGACGGACCACTGCTTCTTCGGCGCCGGGCTCCACCGGGTTGAGATCAATATCCGGCCGGAGAACGCCGCCTCCCTGCGCGTGGTGGAAAAACTCCGCTTCCGGGCCGAGGGCCTGCGGGAGAAGTACCTGCACATCGATGGGGCGTGGCGAGATCACCTGACCTTCGCGCTGCTCGCTGAAGAGGTACCCGAGGGGCTGATGTCGCGGCTGCAGTCGGCTCGGCAGCACTAGGTTCCGCCCGCGTTCGGTGGTGCAGGACCGGATATCCCGGCATGCCCGAGGGGACGACCCGCGGCGACACGCTGGTCGTTGGGCGTCCGGTTACGCCGTCTTGAGCCCGCGGAGTTCTACGGTCGTCAATGTGACGGGTCTGGTCTACGTGGCGATTGTCGCGCTCTGGGCCGCCGTCTTGATCCCCATGTGGCTGCGTCGCCATGACGATGATCAGGCCCGTCGGTTGGACCGCCATCGGTCGGCCATGGGCACGCTGGCTTCCTTCTCCGCCCCACGTTCGGCTGCGGCTCGAGCGGCTGCTCGCCGCCGCCGAAGTATCGTCGCCGTGCTCGCCGTTCCGGCGGTGTTGGTGCTCGGCGCTTGGTTCCTCGGCTTCGTTCCGACTGTCGTCGCGGTCGCGGGTGTCCTGCCCGTCGTGGTCTACGCACCCCTGGCCGGAGCAGCAGCACGTCGCGGTGCGGTGCGGGCCGCGGCCGAACAGCCCATTTCTGATGACTCCGAGACCCGACGCGACCTCAGCGATCAGGATCAGGTCCCTCAGCACGGGTTTGAGCAGGATGTGCCTCAGCGGGTCCTTGCGAAGCATGCGGCCGTGGTTGGCGGTCAACGCGACGAGGAGGCCGCACCTGGCGACTACGAGCGCCCTCGCCGACGGGCGCGGACCAAGCCCGCCGAGGTGGCCGAGCAGCCAGCGGCCAATGCGCCCGCGGCGCGACGCGCTCAGCCTGCATCGTGGGATGAGGTCTTCGACCAGTCGGCCTGATCGGCTCCCCCCATTGGCTGATAGTCTCACCGCCTGTCCACCGGAGGGCCATCTTCGCTGGGCGCCGGGGCTGTAGCGCAGTCCGGTAGCGCACCTCGTTCGCATCGAGGGGGTCAGGGGTTCAAATCCCCTCAGCTCCACTTTGTGAAGTCCCGGGGCACCCCCATGTCGGGTGTCCCGGGACTTATCTGGTTCGGCGGTAAATCTGGGAAAATGCGCAGATCGTCCGGCTTTCTGGCCCCATCGGTTCGACTCCGCCCACGTGCCTTGCGTACGGTGGTGGCCCATGAGCAGCAACCGACGCACCCTCTCTCGTCTTCTCTCGGGCGCGAGCGCGGCCGCACTTGCGGGCAGTTTCCTGGTGGCGGGCACGGGCACCGCTCAGGCCGCCCCCCTCATGGCCTGCCAGTGGATCGACTCCGAATACACGCAGACCTATGACTGCTCCGAGCCAGCCGAGGGCATCGAGTACGTCGACATCGTGGAGTGCTGGTCGATGCCGCCGTCGACGCGCTCGTATGTCAGCACCAAGGTTGCCGGGCAACCGTGGAAGAAAACCCGCGAACTCCCGGTCAAGATCAATCGCTCGACCAAGTGCGACGAGGCCTATCCCTACCGGACGCGCGTGCGGGTGCCGGCTGATCTCCTCTCGGAGATGACCACGGCCCGCTTCCGGCTCACCATGCCGGCGTCCGAAGGGGAACTGCCGGACGGCACTCCCTACGCCTACCGCAAGACAACCGTGAAGTACGGCGCGTGCTTCATGCCTGAGGACGCCACCGATTGGTGCCCGCGCAAGTAGCAGAGCACGCGTTCCCTTAGATCCAGGTTGGCATCCACATGCGCCCCGTCCACTGCAGGTACGGCAGGGTTTCGCCGGTCCAGACCGGATAGAACCACCAGCCCAGTGCGACCGCGAGCAAGACGATGCCGCCGGCGATGATCGCCCCGCGCTTGCGCCTTTCGGGGGGTGCGTCCGCGGGCCCGAGTATCGCTCCCAATGCCATGGCCAGCGCGATGGCGATATACGGCACGAAGATCACCGAGTAGAAGCTGAAGATGGTGCGGTCGAGGTAGAGCAGCCAGGGCACCCAGCCGGCGAGGACGCCAACCAGCACCGCACCAGCGCGCCAATCCCGGTGCGCCGCCCAGCGCCAGATCATGTAGATCAGCGCGATGGAGCCGATCCACCAGATCACCGGGTTGCCGACCGCGAGGACCTCCGCGGCGCATTTGGTGGAGTCGCAGCCGTCCTGCCCCATCTCCAGGCTGCGCCAGTAGAACGACACGGGCCGGGTCTGCATGAACCAACTGAGCGGGTTCGACTGGTAGGAGTGGTCGCCCGTGAGGCCGACGTGGAATTTCCACGCTTCAGCGTGGTAGTGCCACAGCGATCGCAACGCTGCTGGGATGGGCAGCGTGGACTCCATGCCGTCGGCCCAGGTGCGGCCCCACCCGGTGTCGCTACGCAGCCAGCCGACCCAGGTGACGAGGTAGGTGACCGCTGCGGTGCCGACCATGGCGATGAAGGCGCTCGGTGCGCTGCGCAGGACGGTCGCGGTCCACGGTTGTCTCACGGCGAGTTGGCGTCGTAGTGAGATGTCCCAGATCACTGTCATGAGCCCGAAGAATGCGAGGTACCACAGCCCGGACCACTTGACGCTGATTGCGAGGCCGAGCAGCAGGCCGGCAGCCCAGCGGTAGGGGCGTGGCCCGAGGCGCGGGCCCCATTCACTTGGCGCTAGTGGCACCTTGTCCGCGAAGCGGCGGCGCACCTGGTCGCGGTCCAGCAGTAGGAGCCCGAAGGCGCTGAGGCAGGTGAAGGAGATCACCATGTCGAGCACGGCGGACCGGCTGGTGACCAGGTGCATGCCGTCGACGGCGAGCAGGAGTCCGGCGACGACGCCGATCAGATCCGAGCGCGTGAGTCGACGGGCGATGCGCGCGGTCATGAGAATCGCCAGGGTCCCCAGGACAGCGACAGCAAAGCGCCAGCCGAAGGGATTCAGGCCGAAGAGCCATTCGCCTGAGGCGATCACCCACTTGCCGAAGGGCGGGTGAACGACGAAGGAGGGATCGTCCTTGAAGACGTCGATGGTGCGCCAGTTGCCGTCCGACGCCAAGATGATCTCGTTGGCGCTGTCGTCGAACTGCATCTCGTGGCCGTACCGCAATAGTGCGAGCGCGTCCTTGGCGTAGTACGTCTCGTCGAAGGCGAAGGAGTGCGGCCAACTGAGGTTGACGAAGCGGAGAATCCCCCCGAAGACCATGACGGCGAGGGGGCCGATCCAGCCACGCCACCCGGTCAGGCGAAAGGGTGGGAAGAGGGTCGCCGCCGTCGTGCCAAGCGCAGCAGGCGCTGGGGTCGGGGTTGAGGCGGCCACCGCGCCATCGTAGGTGCTCGCCGATCCCCGGCGCTGACTCCCCGATCGTCTGCCGTGGCCGCGAGGTCCCGATCGGTGCTCGTGCCTGACAGGATGGCCCGATGAGCGGTGCAGGTCGGCTGGTGCTCGCGGCGACGCCCCTGGGCAATCCGCAGGATGCCTCAGTCCGACTCATCGAGGCGATGTCCCACGCAGACGTGATCGCCGCCGAGGACACCCGTAGGTTCCACCGACTAGCGCGCGACCTCGGGGTCAACCCACGCGGCCGCATCATCTCCCTTCACGACTCGGTCGAGGCCTCCCGAGCCGAGTCGCTGGTGGCAGCGGTGCGCGGAGGAGACACCGTCTTGGTCGTCAGCGACGCGGGAATGCCGGCAATCAGCGACCCCGGTTACCGCTTGGTGCGAGCCTGCCTGGACGAAGGACTCGAGGTCGGTGTCCTGCCCGGCCCCAGTGCCGTCCTGGCCGCCCTGGTCGTCTCAGGCCTTCCGGTTGATCGCTTCTGCTTCGAAGGCTTCCTGCCCCGCCGGTCGGGGGAGCGTCGGCGGCGCATCGCGGCCTTGGCGGATGAGCCGCGCACCATGGTCTTCTTCGAGGCGCCGCATCGCATCGGGGATGCGCTCGCCGACCTGGTCGAGGCCTTCGGGTCGGACCGTCCCGCTGCCCTGTGCCGCGAACTCACCAAGACCTACGAGGAGGTTCGGCGCGGCTCGCTGTCGGAGTTGGTCGATGGCCTCGGGGAGCCACGGGGCGAGATCACGCTCGTGGTCGCGGGCGCGATGGCCGTTGGTCCGCGCGGTGATGCGGGGGTCTGGGGAACGGCCGTGGCCGCCCGGGTTGAGCAGGGGAGTGACGCCAAGTCGGCGATCGCCGCTGTGGCCACCGAGTACGCCGCCCCGCGCCGTGAGGTGTACGACGCGTACGTCGCCGTCAAGGCGCCACGCGAACGAAAGTAGGATCGCCCACCATGGCGGCCTATTACGTGACGACGCCCATCTACTACGTCAACGACGCACCACACATCGGGCACGCCTACACGACGACCGCGGGCGACGTCCTGACCCGCTGGCACCGCCAGCGCGGTGAGGACGTCCTGTTCCTCACGGGAGTCGACGAGCACGGGACCAAGGTCCAGCGCGCGGCAGAGGCGGGCGGTGTTTCGCCCCAGGAGTGGGTCGACCGCCTGGTGAGAGACTCCTGGCGGCCGGTGCTCGCCACGATCGATGCGGCCAATGACGACTTCATCCGCACCACCGAGCCGCGGCATACCGAGCGCGTCCAGCACTTCTGGGAGGTGGTCCGCGACAACGGCTACGTCTACGAGGCGGACTACGAGGGCCCCTACTGCGTGGGGTGCGAGGAGTTCAAGCTCCCCGGCGACCTCCAGACACCCGAGGACGGCGGCGACCCGCTCTGCCCCGTCCACGGTCGCCCGGTCGAGATGGTCAAGGAGAAGAACTGGTTCTTCCGCCTCTCGGCGTTCACCGATGCGCTCATCGAGCACTACGAGCAGAATCCGCAGGCGGTCGAGCCGGTGAGCGCCTACAACGAGGTGATGGCCTTCCTTCGTGGCGGACTGGTCGACATCTCCATGTCGCGCTCCAGCGTGGCCTGGGGCATCGGGCTGCCGTGGGATGAGCGCCAGGTCATCTACGTGTGGTTCGACGCGCTGCTGAACTACGCCACGGCGGTCGGCTATGGCGCACCCGAGGGCACCGCCGACGCCGATTTGTTTGCTCGGGCCTGGCCGGCCGACGTTCACCTGGTGGGCAAGGACATCCTGCGTTTCCATGCGGTCTACTGGCCGGCGATGCTGCTCGCGGCGGGCCTGCCTGTGCCGCGCAAGGTCTTCGCGCACGGGTGGCTGCTGGTCGGCGGCGAGAAGATGAGTAAGACGCGTCTCACCGGCATTGCGCCGGAGCAAATCACCGACCACTTCGGTTCCGATGCCTTCCGCTACTACTTCATGCGTGCCATCCAGTTCGGACAGGACGGGTCGTTCTCCTGGGAGGACATGTCCGCGCGCTACACGGCCGAGCTCGCCAATGGCCTGGGCAACCTGGCTTCGCGGGCGACCGCGATGGTGCAGCGCTATCGCGACGGTTCGTTGCCCGCGAGTGGTCCGACGACTCCAGCAGAGCAGGCGCTCATGGACCTACTCGCCGAGGTGGCTCCCCGGGCCGATGCGGCGATGGGTGCGCTCGACTTCTCCGGCGGTATCGGCCACGTGCGTCGCTTCATCGACGCGGTGAACCTCTATGTCACCGAGCAGGAGCCGTGGGCCCTTGCCAAGGAGGAGGACCAGGCTGAGCGGCTCGACACTGTGCTCTACGCCGTCTGCGAGTCGCTGCGCGCGATTGCGGTCCTCTACAACGCGGTCATGCCCAAGGCCATGACCCAGCTCTGGGAGCAACTGGGTGCGGAGCCCGCACTCGGCGCCCTGGTCGATCAGCGCATTGGCGAGGTGGCTCACTGGGGGCAACTCCCGGCCGGTGTCACCGTCACGAAGGGCGCGGCCATGTTCCCCAGGCTCGAGGAGCCAGCGGAGTGAAGGAGCGACCGGGAACCACCGAACCGCTGCCGGCCCCGGTGGTCGACTCCCACTGTCATCTCGACGTCACGGACCGTCACCTCGGTGACACCCTCGACCCGGCGGAGGCGCTGGTACTCGCGCACGCGGCGGGGATCACCCGCGTCGTCCAGGTCGGCTGTGATCTGCCGTCCTCACGGTGGGCGGCAGATCTGGCCGATGAGCGTGCGGACGTCGTCGCCGCGGTCGCTCTGCACCCCAATGAAGCTCCGCGGGTGGTCGAGCGAGGTGGCCCGGAGGCACTCGATGCTGCGATCGCTGAGATCGAGACGCTCGCGCAGCGGAACGGCGTACGTGCGGTGGGCGAGACCGGGCTGGACTACTTCCGAACCCGCGATGACGAGGCGCAGGCGATTCAACACGACTCATTCCGACGTCATATCGACATCGCCAAGCGGCATGATCGAACGCTGGTCATCCATGACCGTGATGCTCACGACGACATCCTGCGAATTCTGGAGGAGGAAGGCGCGCCTGACCGCGTCGTATTCCATTGCTTCTCCGGTGACGCCCGCATGGCGTCCTACTGCGCGGACCGCGGCTGGTGGTGCTCCTTCGCCGGTGTCGTGACCTACAAGAACGCCGAGGATCTGCGTGAGGCGCTGCGCGTGCTGCCGCGCGAGGCGATCCTGGTCGAGACCGACGCTCCGTATCTCACTCCGGTACCGCATCGGGGCAAGGTCAATGCCTCGTATCTCATCCCGCACACGGTGCGGTCGATGGCGGAGGTCCGCGGGGTGGAGTTGGAGTCGCTCTGCCAGGACCTGTGGGACAACTCGCAGCGCGCCTTCGGAGCGCTGTAGCGCCATGGCGGACGGTCTGCTTGGTCCCGCGGACGTGCGTTCCCTGGCCGAACGGCTGCAGATCCGGCCCACCAAGCAGTGGGGTCAGAATTTCGTCGTCGATGCCAATACCGTGCGCCGCATCGTGCGGCTCGCTGAGGTGGCCGAAGGCGACGTCGTTCTCGAGGTCGGACCCGGACTCGGCAGCCTCACGCTCGGCCTACTCGCTGCGGGTGCGCACGTCATCGCCGTCGAGATCGATCCGACGCTTGCCACGGCTCTGCCCGAGACGGTGCGTCGATTCCGTCCGGCCAATGCCGATCGCCTGACCGTCGTACCGGCCGATGCGATGCGGGTGATCGAGTTGCCGGCCGAGCCCACCGCCCTTATCGCGAACCTGCCTTACAACGTCGCGGTCCCGATCGTCCTTCATCTGCTCGAGCGGTTCGACTCGTTGGATCGCGGACTGGTGATGGTGCAGTCCGAGGTCGCCGATCGGCTGGTTGCTCCGCCTGGGAGTCGCACCTACGGGGTCCCGTCGGTGAAGTTCGCCTGGTTTGCGCGTGGCGAGCGGGCGGGTGCTGTGCCAGCCAGCGTGTTCTGGCCCGTCCCGCGGGTCGAGTCAGGGCTTGTGGCCTTCCGCCGTCATGATCCGCCGCCGACTCTCGCGACGCGCGCTGAGGTTTTCGCCTGCGTCGATGCCGCGTTTGCCCAGCGTCGCAAGATGCTGCGCGCAGCGTTGTCCGGGTGGGCCGGCTCCTCGAGCGAGGCTGAGCGGATCCTGGTCGCGGCCGGTGTCGATCCCACGGCTCGCGGCGAGGCGCTCGACGTGGCGGCATTCGCGCGCATCGCCGGGGTCCGAGCGCAGCAGATCTGACTGCGCGGCGGGTGCCGCCGGGATTGTGTGCGCAGACCGCTGGTTTTGGGTGGTGTGGGCTCGGAATTGCGCCGGTGGTTGCTGTTCCGCCGCGAAACCGTGCGGGTGCTCATTATTCCGCCGCGAAACCGCGTGGTGACGGGCAAAAGCGCGGTTAACTGGCGGAAAGATGGCCGGGGGCGCGGTTAACTGGCGGAAAGATAACGCGGCATCGTTCGCGTCCGAGCAGACGCGGCTCCGTGCGCCGCGGGTGCCATGAGCTGATGCCGATCATCGCGTGAGCCGCGAGCCGCTACTGTCGTCGGGTGGCCGACGTCCGGGTGCGGGTTCCCGCGAAGATCAACCTGAGTCTGCGGGTGGGCCCACTACGACCAGATGGCTTCCACGAACTCTCGACGATCTTCCAGGCCGTGTCGCTGGTGGACGACATCACGGTGTCGTCCGCTCCGTCGGGCTCGGGTCGCACGATCGCGGTGACCGGCGATCAGATGGAGAGCGTGCCGCGTGATGATGGCAATCTCGCTGCGCGTGCGGCGATCGCGGTCGCCCGCGCGGCCGGCATCGACAGTGCCGACGTACGCATCGACATCGCGAAGTCCATCCCGGTCGCAGGCGGCATGGCCGGTGGGAGCGCCGACGCCGCTGCCACATTGATCGCCTGCCGGCGCCTGTGGAACGCGGACCTCGATGACGATGCCCTGCATGCGCTTGCCGCCGACCTGGGTTCGGATGTTCCTTTCGCCCTGGTCGGAGGCACCGCGCGGGGGACTGGGCGAGGGGAGCGGCTGGTCCCGGTCCTGACGACCGGGGAGTGGCACTGGGTCGTCGCCCTCAGTCATGGCGAGTTGGCCACTCCGGCCGTGTTCGCTGAGTGCGACCGTCTGCGTGCCGCAGGGGACATCCGGTCCGCGCCCGGCGATGACACTGACCTGCTTCTTGCGCTGCGTTCGGCATCGGCGCACGATCTTGCACCCTGCTTGGTCAACGACCTGCAGCCGGCGGCGCTGTCTCTTCAGCCGTCCTTGCGCCGCGTCCTCGATGCGGGTGACGAACTCGGTGCGCTCGCGGGGATCGTCTCGGGTAGCGGGCCGACCTGCGTCTTCCTCGCCCGCGATCGCGAGCATGCGATCGGCTTGGCAGCGGAGTTTGCCGGATCAGGCCTCGTCCGCGGTGTTCGTCATGCCGTCGGGCCGGTCCGTGGTGCGCATCTGCTCCCGTGAGTCCTCCAGCGGGAGTGTGAGCACACGCAGTCGGTCGGCGAGGTCATCGATCTGCTTGTCGTCGAGTTCCCCGAGCAGCCGACGTTCGACGCTGAGAAGATCGGTGAGAGTTGCGTCCACGCGTTCGCGTCCGGCCGCGGTGAGCCGGACCCGCACGCCGCGTCGGTCATCGACTGCTCGCTCGCGGATGATGAGACCGTCGCTCTGCAGCCGGTCAACGCGATTGGTCATGGTCCCGCTGGTGACGAGTGTCTCCGCGCACAGCGCACCGGGGGATAGCTCATAGGGAGTTCCGCTGCGCCGCAGTGCTGCCAGCACGTCGAACTCACCCGGTTCGAGGCCGTGTCGATCGAAGCAGGCGCGTCGTGCGAGATCGAGGTGGCGGGCCAGGCGGGACACACGAGACAGGACCGACAGCGGCGAGACATCGAGGTCCGGACGCTCCCGGTACCACGCGGAGACGATGACATCGACCGTGTCGATCTCACGCTTCGCGGGGTCGTTCTCCCCACTCGCAGGGTCTTCGCGGCTCACGGGATCAGGCTAGGTCAGCCCTGTACCGCCCTGGGCTTGGCCTCGAGATGGGCTAGGCCGTTCCAGGCGAGGTTGACCAGGTGGGCCACGACCTCTTCCTTCTTGGGCTTGCGCACGTCGAGCCACCACTGCCCGGTCTGCGCGACCATGCCCACGAGCATCTGGGCGTAGAGCGGCGCCCACTTGGCAGGCATGCCGAAGGCCTTGAACTGGACGGCGAGGAGGTTGTCGACCTGCTCGGCCACGTCGACCAGCAGCCCGGCAAACGTGCCCGGGGGAGTCGTGTCGGCCGCCTCGGGAGCTCGCGCCACCGGGGTGTCCCGCACCAGGATCCGGAAGCCGTCCGGATCGCGGTCGATGAAGTCGAACAGAGCCATGCCGGCCCGCTCGAGAAGTACGCGCGGATGGACGTGTCCCTCCTCGCCGGGCGGCGCGGACAACGCGGTGGTGATGGAGTCCAGGAGGTAGCCCATCTCGCGATCGACGACGACGGCGTACAGACCCTCCTTGCCGCCGAAGTGCTCGTAGACGACCGGCTTGGAGACCCCGGCCTTGGCGGCGATCTCCTCGACGGTCACCGCCTCGAAGCCCTTCTTGGCGAAGAGTCGTCGGCCAACGTCGAGCAGTTGTTCGCGGCGCTCCTGGCCGCTCATGCGAGTCCGCTCGCGCTTCTCTGGTCGCCGCGGTGTTCGGTGATTCACCGGCAATTGGGCCACGGATGCGCTGTGCTCGGCGGCGTTACTCCCGACGGACTCGGCGGTCGCCCGGCCGGGTGAGACTCCGGAGTCGGGATTCACGCCGACGTCTCGACCGGGGCGCGATAGCCGCGGACGCGGTGCGCCATCGAGGGGTCCTCCAACTTCGCCACGATGCGTTCGGGCTTGGGCCAGCGGACATCGTGGATGATGCCCACTCGCTCCCAGATGCGCAGGATCTCGGCGCTGAGATCGAACTGACGCGTCAGGACGCCATGGCGA
>Ga0181594_10005063_pt1 | contig 11597 bp, 7 predicted proteins | sample 071ome_18_FD_145603 | JGI IMG/M metagenome (GOLD analysis project Ga0181594, IMG submission 145603) | Coastal salt marsh microbial communities from the Groves Creek Marsh, Skidaway Island, Georgia - 071413BT metaG (spades assembly) | ecosystem: Environmental > Aquatic > Marine > Intertidal zone...
CCGACCTCCTGTCCGATTTTCCTGAGGGCTGGATGATGAAAAGCCTGGGGCTTTCAACATCCCGCTGGTACACGTTTCACCGGCGAAAAACGGACTTTTTTTGGCCTTCGCCCCACCTCGGCATTTCGCTACCGTTCCCCACCCATCGGCGGCTGCGGTGCTTTCGTGACCGCCGAACGAGTGTTCCCACACCCTGAGGAGCCGCTCCACCATGGATCGCACCCAACTGTCGGCCGTCGTCCTCGACCTGCTCGAGAAGGAAACGGGCGAAACCTACGAGAAGCTTGAGGAATCGACCACGCTGGCCGAAGGACTTGGCCTCGACTCACTCGACATGGCCGGCCTCATCCTTCACATCGAGAGCCACTTCGGCATTCAGATCGAGACTGAACTGCTCGACAAGATCAAGACCGTCGGTCAGATGCTCGACACCCTCGAAGAAAAATTGACCGCGAAGGAAGCTGCCAAAAAGGCTGCTTAGTTGCCGGAAAGGAAAAAGCCGGGGCTGCTTTTGCACGCCAATTTGCAGTTAGCTGACTGCCTCATTCCGGCCGACTTGGCGCGATCAGCCCCCCGCTTCCATTACCCATGCCCATGACTGCCGGCATGCCACACGACGTTGAGGATACCGTGACCCCGGGTACCTGTCTGATCAGAGGCGGGCAGGTGATGACGGTGCGTCGATCCGAAGTTGCCGAGCTTGCCCGTCAGCCGACGCCGGCCGGTGGGCCATCGCTGCCCCCGCGGTTCCTGCGGCATGCCGATGAACAGACAGTGGTCGGCATGCGGGCTGTGCTTCAGACGCTTGTAGAAGCTGGCGGTGATGCTCATGACCTGACATTTGATGCGGTGGTCGCAGCCAGCTGCCGGGCGGGCCAGCCAACTGCTGCCCGCACAATGGTGGCTTTGCAGCAACAGGGTCCGGTTGGGGTCACGCCCCATGTTGTGCCCCAATGCTCGCTCCACTCGCCCGCTTCAGCGGTGAGCGTTGGCCTCGGCATGCACGGCCCCACGATTGGCGTGGGTGGTGGGCCTGCAGCACTTGCCGAGGGCCTGCTTTCGGCCGCCACGCTGGCAATGTCGCTTGCCGTCACCCAACCAGCAGCTGCCATTTGGCTCATCGTCACCGGCTGGGATGCACCACCGGCGCTTGATGAAGAAGCGACCCCGACGAATGATTCCACCTGTCGGGGTCTCGCCCTCTGCCTCAAGCCCCTTGTCGCAGGCACGCCACTGCCCGAGGCCGCGATCCTGCGGCTCGACTCGTGCAGCAGCCAAGGCTCACCCGACGAATTCACTGGCGACCTGCCGCTCTGGGAGTTTTGTGAACGGCTGACCCAAGGGCGGGCCACTCACATCGGTTGCGGCCGGGGGCTGAACGCGTCGCTGATCCCTGGTGAGATGGGCTTCGGGTTCGGCACACCAGCAACAATGCGGGAGGCAGCCTGATGGCCGCATCGGCTCCCGCCATCGTCGTCACCGGCATCGGTGCCGCCACGCCGCTGGGCAACTCCTTCGGCTTGATTGCCGATGCCCTTGCTGACGGTCGCTCAGGCGTGGGCCGCTACGATGCTGGCACCTATGGCCGGCCCCAGGAACATCCTGCTGCGGCAGTTGCTGACATTCCCTCTCCGCCGGCCAGCGTTGTCTGCCTCCCGCCAGGTGACTTTGGCCGCCGCAGCCGGCTGGAACAGCTCGCCCTTGGTCCGGCCGCTTGGGCAATCCACGACGCTGGCCTCGAACTCGGCGGGCAGCAGGCTCCTCCACCCGACCGGATTGGGGTCATCGCCGGCATCGGTGCTGAACAGCTGAAAGATTGGGAGCGTGACTATCTCAATGGTGGCCATGATGTCTTCGGCCCCGCAAACCGGCCGACGCTGGTGCAGCGGCTGGCGGCAACCCTGGGGATCGGTGGCCCCTCGACAACGGTTGCCGCAGCCTGCGCGTCGAGCGGATTTGCTCTGGCGCTAGCCCGCTCGTGGCTGACAGCTGGCTGGGTCGATGCCTGCCTAGTCGGCGGTTGCGATGTGCTCAGCCCGACTGCTCTGGCTGCCTTCCACAACTTGCGGGCCCTCTCCCGCTGCGAGGATCATCCGCAGCAGGCCTCCCGTCCGTTCGACCGTTACCGCGACGGCTTTGTGATGGGTGAGGGCGGGGTGTTCTTCATGCTGGAACGTCGGGCCGATGCTGATCGCCGGGGGGCTCGCTGCTACGGCGAACTTGCCGGGGTTGGGATGACGGGCGACGCCAGCCACATGGTCACACCCTGTAGCAATCCGACCGAGGCAGCCCGAGCCATCGACGCGGCACTGGCAGACGCAGGCCTGACTGCCGAGACAATCGACTACATCAATGCCCATGCCGCCGGCACGCCGGTGGGGGATGCCGCCGAGGCCGCTGCCATTCGCTCGGCCCTTGGGCCAGCCGCCGGACGGATCCCGGTTAGTTCAACCAAAAGCATGTCCGGCCACCTCATCAGTGCTGCGTCGGTCTTCGAGGCAGTCGCCTGTCTCGCTGCCATCAACCGCGGCTTCCTGCCACCAACCATCAATCTGGATGAGCCGGATGAGGCCTGCCAACTGGTCCATGTGCCGCACACGGCCATCACCGGCAAGGTCGAGATTGCCGCCAGCAACTCCTTTGGCTTCGGCGGAGCCAATCTCTGCCTGGTACTCAAACGGGCTGCCTGATCCGAAACCATTTCCGCTTTCACCGATTCCCCTTTCTCCCTGGAGTTTTGCATGACAACCGCCACCTCGCTTCCGACCCTCACCCTTCCCACTATTGGGGCTGCCACCGACAGCCTGCTGGCCAGCCTGGTTGCCGACTGGCATGTCGTCGAGCCAGCGCACAGTCAGACTGGCTTGGCCGGCAAAATCTGCGACCTGCACCGATTCAACTTCCTGCTCTGGCATGAGGAAGACATCGCCCGGTCGCCAGACGTCACTGACACCAAGATCGCTGCCGTCAAGCGGGCCATCGACGGCTACAACCAGGCTCGCAATGATGCGATCGAAAAGGTTGATGACTGGCTGATCGAAGAGTTGGCCCGCCAGGGCGTGACCGCGGCGGCCGACGCCCCGGCGGCCACCGAGACCCCGGGGGCCGCGATCGACCGGCTGAGCATTCTTGAGTTGCGGCGTTTCCACATGCGGGAGCAACTTGAGCGGGAGGACGCCAGCCAGGAGCACCGTGAAAAGGTGGCCAGCAAGATGGTCATTCTCGATCAGCAGCGGGATCACCTGATCACAGCGCTGGACCGGTTGCTCATCGAGATCTTTGGCGGCGAGCGACCGCTGCGGGTTTTCCGCCAGATGAAGATGTACAACGACCCGACGATGAACCCCTACCTCTACAAGTCAGCTGCCAAACCTGCAGCTTGACTTGGGGGAGTGGAGTTCACCGCACCAACGCGGTCACCTCAATCACCGCCTATCCGGATTCGCCTCCGATAGATTCGGTCGCCGTTGGTCACCAGCAGGATGTCCTGCTGGGGGCCGGCGAGCATGCAACTGGTCAGCGGCTTCGACGGGCCTTCCCGCTCGGGTGGCGGCAGCAGGCCACTGTGCCGACCGGTTGGATCGAAAACCTGCACGCCGAGAGCTGAGGTGATGTAGGCACGACCAACTCGGTCAACCGCCATGCCGTCACCCCGCGACGCCTCCTGATAAGGCGGTGGCTGATTGAAGGCAAACTCTCCCTTGGGGTCAATTGGCCGCCAGAGGGTCATCGCCGGCAGCTTGGCATCAAGTTCACTGTCGCCAGTCAGCCGAAACATCCAGGCATGCCTGCCCCGATATTCGGAGACTGCCAGTGTGCCGCCATCAGGTGAGAAGGCGATGCCGTTGGGGGCGATGATGTCACTGCCGACGATCTTGGTTGCACCGGTCGCTGGATCGATTCGCGTGACCCGACCGGCCTTGGTCTCGGTAATGAAGATCATGCCATCGGAGCTGATGGCCAAGTCGTTGGGAGTGACGTTGTGGGCCACCTCCGTAACGTTCCCTGAGGATGGATCAATTCGGATCACCCGCTGCTTCGCACCCTGACAGGCATAGAGCATGCCATCGGGGCCAAACTCCAGACCGCTGACGCTTTCCCGGGCAACGATGCTGCGGGCATCGCGTCCTGCCTCCACATCGGCTGCGGCAATCCGATAGACCGCCGGCTCTTTCATGTCACAAAAGAAGAGATTGCCGTCGGCGTCACAGCAGGGCCCGTCGGCAAACTTCAACTCAGTCACGAGCGGCTGCCAGGTCTCACCTGGAATCAGCAGCTTCATCAGGGTCATGTCACCGCGAAGGTTTCCGCTGACATCAACGTCGGGGGTGGACTGATCTGGCCGCCAGAGCCAGGCCAACGCCTCGGGAAACAACGCCGACGCATGCCGAGCGTTGTGCCCGTAGCCCTCTGCCCAGTCAAACCGCAGGTCATAGCCCATCGAGCGAAGCGCTGCAGCCAACTGGCGGTTGGCAATCGGCCAACTGCCGAAAGGGTTGTCGACATCACCGCTTGTGTCGGCAAGATACACCCGCAACGGCTTCGGCTCAGTCTGCCGAACAATTGATGGGTAGACATTGCCACCACGCAGGTTGGTAAAGCTGCCGATGGTGGAGAGCACCTTCCGGAAGGTGTCTGGCCGCTCCCAGGCAACCGTGAAGCTACAGATACCGCCCGAACTCGCCCCGCAGATTGCCCGCATCTCGGGATCAGCAGAAACCGCATACCGCTTCTCGACCTCGGGAATGATTTCCTCAAGCAGAAACCTGCTATAGCGATCTCCGAGACTGTCGTACTCATACCCACGGTTGGAGGACTTCCAGGGACTCTTCGGTTCCGGCTTGTCACTGGCATGACCGGGATTGAGAAAGATCGCAATCGTTGGCGGCATCTTTCCTGCTGCGATCAGATTGTCGAAGACAACCGGCACCCGCCACTGGCCATCTGGATTCTGATAGCTATGGCCATCCTGAAAAACCATCAGAGCCGCCGGACGATCGGCTGTGTACTGGGACGGGACATAGATGGCCCAGTCACGAACAGTGCCGGGAAAGATGGCCGATTTCCAGGGCGGCATCTGCTCGACCCGGCCGTGGGGCACGTCATCTCGAGGCACGGCCAGTGGATGCGGCTGCCAGTCTGGTTCGCTGGTTGCGACCGTAGTCGCTGCCGCAACTGGTTCATCCGACCAGAGCCAGCGGAGATCATCGGCCAGCCGCAAGCCAGCTGCTTTGCCGTTATGCCCTCCCTCAGTCCAGGTGAGCCGGTGCTGGTAACCCGCAAACAGCAGGGCGGCGGCCATGTCCTCGTTGCCCAACGGCCAGTTGCCGAAAAGGTTGTCGAGGTCATCACGGCCCTCCTGCAGACAGATCCGAATTGGCTTGGCGTTGCCCTTCGTCTGGCGGATCAGCCCGGGATAGGCCCACCCCCCGCGAATGTTGGTGAAGCTGCCGATCTGGCTGAGCACGCGGCCGAACTGATCGGGCCGCTCCCAGGCCGCGGTGAAAGCGCAGATGCCACCCGATGAAATCCCACAGATTGCCCGATCGGCAGGCTGGTCAGAGATGGTGAGTCCCTTGGTTGCCACCGGAAGGAACTCATCAATGAGAAACCGAACATAACGATCACCGAGTGAGTCATACTCAAACGAGCGGTTGCTGCGAGCCTTGGCCCCGGGCCGTTTCGGTGGAATGACACCGGGATTGACAAACACCGCCACTGTCACCGGCAGCTCACCCCGGTGAATCAGATTGTCGAGAAGAACCGGCACGCGAAAGCTGCCGTCTGGCTTGGCATAGTTCTTGCCGTCCTGAAAGACCATTAAACGGGCCGGCATACCGTCCTGATACTGGGCCGGAACGTAGACGGCATAGTCCCGCTCGGTCCCCGGAAAAATCGTGCTGGTAGAGAAACTGCCCTCACGAATTGATCCCCGGGGCACCCCTGCCTGCGGCGTCCGAATCGAATCATCACCTGCGGGCTCTGCCGCCGGCACGGTGGGCATCACGAACACTGTCATGAGGACCGCTACCGGCCAGAGAAACGGGGACGCAGCTCTTTTACTCATGAGAAATCCTCGAAAGGGAGAAGAAACATGGAGTGAATTCGTCACGGCCAAACTACAGGCTTGTCAGCATCAATCCTCTCGCTGCTGGCTGCAGGCCAGGCCGCCAGAACTGGCAGCGTAGCCGGTCGACGACCAGCAGGAAACTCTGCACAAAAGCTTTCGCTTCTCCATGACGCCGCCACTTAAGCAAGTACCCCGCGAACCAGCTCACCATGCACATCGGTCAGGCGATAGTCGCGGCCCTGATGACGGAATGTGAGTCGGGTATGATCGAGGCCCAACAGGTGCAGAATTGTAGCGTTGAGGTCATGCACATGGACGGGCTGCTCGGTGATTGAAAAGCCAAGTTCATCAGTCGCTCCATAGACCATGCCGGGCCGACTGCCACCCCCGGCCAGCCACATCGTGAAGGCATTCTTATGGTGGTCGCGACCCGCCTTGGTTTTCTTACCGGCAGCGTCCGCCCCTTGGGCCAGAGGCGTGCGGCCAAACTCACCTCCCCAAACCACGAGGGTCTCGTCGAGCAGCCCCCGGCGGCGGAGGTCGGTGATGAGTGCCGCCATCCCCCGATCGACATCACTACACTTCGACGGCAGCCGACTGGCCAGTCCGCCGTGATGATCCCAGTCGGAATCGAACAGCTGGATGAATCGCACACCCCGCTCAACCAGCCGGCGGGCGAGCAGGCAGTTGGCGGCAAAGGATGGCTTCCCAACCTCAACCCCGTAGAGCCCAAGCGTCTCAGCCGTTTCACCCGCAAGGTCGGACAACTCGGGCACACTGGCCTGCATCCGATAAGCCATCTCGTACTGGCCGATCCGGGTGGCAATTTCAGGGTCTGATGTTTCAGCAAGCTGGATCGCATTCAGGCCATTAACAGCATCAATCAGCCTTCGACCGTCTGCTCGGGAACGGCCCGCCGGATTGCTGAGATAGAGCACCGGGTCGCCGCTTGAGCGAAACCGCACGCCCTGATGGATGCTCGGCAGGAAACCGTTCGACCAGAGTTGCGAACCGGCCCCACCAGCCGGCCCCGACAGCAGCACAACATAAGCCGGCAGGTCCTCATTTTCACTGCCTAGGCCATAGGTCGTCCAGGCTCCCAGACTCGGCCGCCCCCCCCGACCAAACCCACTGTGCATGAACATCTGGGCGGGCGCGTGGTTGATCTCATCTGTATGGAGGCTTCGGATCACACACAGTTCGTCGGCAACCCCGGCCAGTCGGGGCAGGTGCTCCACCATCTCAAGACCCGCCTGACCCTGTCGTGAAAATCTGAACGGTGACCCGGCCAGCACCTTCTTCTCACCGATAAAGGCCAGTTTCAGATGCTCCGTCAGTTCAGCCGGACAGACCTCCCCATGCCGCTTTTGCAGCAACGGCTTGGGGTCGAACATATCGAGCTGCGATGGGGCCCCAACCATATGCAGGTGAATGACTGCCTTGGCCCGCGGGGCAAACTGCGGTGGCCGAGCCGCAAGCGGATTGGAGTGCGACTCAACGGTTGCTCCAGGAAGATCACGGGCCAACAACGTGGCCAGCCCGGCTGCCGAGAGGCCCAGACCGTGACCGAAGAAATCACGCCGTGAAACATCGACAAAGACGGGGCTACCAATCGTATTGTTGCTGCCAATTCGCATCAGCTCACACTCCCCTCAGCCCTTTGTGATCGTCTCATCAAGATTCAGGATGGCCGCAGCCACGGCATACCAGGCGACCACGTCTACCGCCGAAACGTCCTCTGCCAGAATTATCGTCGGCTGGGCCTTCAGCACTTCCATGGCTCGCGCCGGTTCCGCCAGCAGCCGTTCTTGCTCTGTTTCAATCAGCCGCCGCAACACCGCCAACTCAGCCGCCGTGGGATCACGGGCCAGAGCAATCCGAAAGGCATGGGTGATCCGACCGGCAAACCCGGCCTCCGGCTGCTCGGTGACAATTCGGTGGGCAAAGCTGATGGCGGCCTCTGTGTAGACCGGGTCATTGAGCAGAACAAGCGCCTGCAGAGGCGTGTTTGAACGTGACCGTTTGACCACACAGGTCATTCGACCGGTGGCATCGAAGGTGACGAGGCTCGGATACGGGCTACCCCGCTTGAGCACCACATAGAGGCCACGGCGATAGCGGCGTTCCCCGGGGCTGACCTCATAGCGGTATTTCTTGCCCCCCACCTTCGTCCAGAGGCCCGCCGGCTGGGGCGGCCGAATCGAGTCGCCGCCTTTTTCGCGGCTGAGCAAACCGGCGATGGCTAGCGCATTGTCGCGAATCGCCTCGGCATCGAGCCGAAATCTCGGCCCCCGCGACAACCAGCGGTTGTCGGGATCCCGGGACCGGCGAACTGCTGAAGCCTGCGAACTCTGTCGGTAGGTGCGGCTCAGGACGATCCGCCGGATCAGCCGCTTGAGGCTCCAGCCGTCTTCCATCCAGTCGACGGCAAGGCTGTCAAGCAACTCTGGGTGGCTCGGCGGCTCTCCCTTGATGCCGAAGTCTTCAAGCGTCGTCACCAGCCCCCGGCCAAATATTTCAAACCAGATGCGATTGACCAGCACGCGAGCCGTCAGTGGGTTATCGCGGGCGACCAGCCAGCGGGCCAGTGTCAGCCGGTTGGCCGGGCCGCCCGGTGAGCCGCCGAGAACAGCGGGCGTGCCGGCGGCAACGGGACGGATCGGATCGGTAAAGTCGCCCCGGTTGAACAGAAAGGTCTCCCGGGGTGCCGTTGTCTGACGCATCACCAGGGTTTCTGCCGACGGCAGATCGTCCAGCCTGTTTTGAAGCTGCTCAACCCGCTGCCGCGCAGCCTTGACTGCAGCCTGGCTGGCCTCCTTCCGCAAGGGTTCCTCGCCAGCAGCCTCACCACCCGCCCCGCCATCGGCGGCAGCCAGTGGCTCGTCTGTTGGCGGCGCGGCGGCCTTGAGTTGTTCGAGGTCTGCTTTTGCTTCGTCCAAGAGTCGGGCCAGACGATCACGATCGACCGCCCAAGGATCAACCGACAGCGGCATTGATGGACCGACGAACCTGATTGAACTGGGGACTTTAGGATTCGCCCGCTCGACTTCCGTTTCAGTCGAGTTGAAGAAGGCTGCCATCGCGTAGTAGTCCACCTGCGGAAACGGGTCGTATTTGTGGTCGTGGCATTGCGCGCACTCAAGCGTCGTGCCCAGCCATACCGCCCCTGTCGTATTCACTCGGTCAAAGACCTGGTTGATCCGACTCTCCTCCGGATCGGTGCCTGCCTCAACATTGGTCGGAGCACAGCGATGAAACCCGGTGGCAACTCGGGTCGACTCATCGGCCTCAGGCAGGAGATCTCCCGCCAACTGCTGGATGGTGAACTGGTCGAACGGCAGATCGGCATTCAAGGCAGCGACCACCCAGTCGCGATAGGCCCAGAGGCTGCGGAGGTCATCCCGCTGATAACCATGCGAGTCGGCGTAGCGGGCCAGATCGAGCCACATGCGGGCCCAACGAACCCCGAACTCGTCGCTACCGAGCAGCCGGTCAACTAACCGCTCATAAGCGTCGGCATCTGGTTCGGCAAGGAAGGCTGCCTGCTCCTCCAGACTCGGCGGCAGCCCTGTCAGGTCAAAGGAAACCCGTCGCAGAAGCCGTTCCCGTTCAGCTGGTGGTGCAAATGACAAACCTTCACGGTCATGGGCCGCAGCAACCCAGCCATCAATCACCGGATCACTGAGCACCTTGTCGTGAGCCGCTGCCAGCGGTGCCAGCTGTCGAACCGGCGGCACGTATGCCCAGTGCTTTTCCGCAACGAAATCGTCGGGCCATTCTGCTCCCTCAGCAATCCACCGCCGAATAACCGCCTGCTCGGCAGCTGTCAGCCCCGGACCCCGCGGTGGCATTGCCTCATCATCACTCCGGGCAAGCCTGATGCGACGGTAAAGCTCACTGCCTGCCGGCTCACCCGGCGCAATCACCGGCCCCGCATCACCGCCGTTGATCGCAGCGGCCGGATCATCAAACCGCAACCCACCCTCCTGGGCCCGCGACCCGTGACACTCAAAGCAGTGCCGCTGCAGCACGGGCAGCACGTCAGCGGCAAAATCAACGGGTAACGGGGCAGTGAGCGGTGTGGCCCGGGGCTCGCCAGCAGGAACCATTGTCCCCGAAACAACGACCGCCGCCAGGCACGTGAACTGCATCACGAACCGCTGGTGAAAACCCCCACCAACCGGACGACCTTCACGGCTGGTATTCTCTGGATGAGGGAGCATTTTCATTTCATTCTTGGGGAATGTCCGCAACCACCACCGAGGCAGTCTGCAGACCCGTCGAAATCCTGACTGTCCTTGCCTGATCCGCTTTTGGATCACTCTCCTCCCTTTTTCTTATGGTACCACCTCCTTTTGGTACGTTTATGTCGCGGTAAATAACTTTTCCTTTCGAATCCGGAGATTTGAACCCCATGACGAATGCCTACCGTTTCGGCCTCATTGTGTGGCTCCTTCTAGGCGGCGCCACAGCAAACTCGGTCCATGCCGAGGCCACCCCCAATATCCTTTTTCTGTTCGCAGACGACTGGGGCCGCTACGCCTCACTGTTGGCCGAGATTGACGGGCCAGGCGGCATCAACGACGTTGTCCAGACGCCCAACTTCGATGCCATCGCCGGGCGAGGTGTTTTTTTTCGCAACGCCCATGTCAGCGCGCCATCCTGCACGCCCTGCCGGAGCTCACTGTTGACCGGCCGCCACTTTTGGCAGACCGGAAGCGGCTCCATTTTGGTAGGGGCTGTCTATGACAACACAATTCCAAGTTTTCCGCCGGTCCTACGGGATGCTGGCTATTTTCTCGGATACTCCCACAAGGTCTGGGGACCTGGCCGGCCAAGTAACGCCCCCTACACGAAGCAAGACGGTTTCCACCGCTCTGGCGGTCAGATCAACCAGTTCTCACAGCAGGTGACAAAAATGGTGGCCGCCGGCACACCCCGCGAGCCAGCTAAACAAGCAATCCTTGATACCGTGCGGGGCAACTTCCGCGACCTGCTTTCCGCCCGGCCCGACTCAGCCCCATTCTGCTATTGGTTCGGTCCGACCAATGTCCATCGCAAGTGGATCAAGGGCAGCGGGAAGGCTCTCTGGGACATTGATCCTGATTCACTCAAGGGCAAGATGCCCGCTTTTCTGCCCGATGTGCCTGAAGTCCGCCAGGATCTCGCTGACTATTTTGGTGAGATTGCCGCCTGGGATGCCGCCATTGGTGTGCTGCTCGATGAGCTTGACCGGGCCGGTCTTACCGATGACACCCTCGTCGTTATCAGTGGTGACCATGGTGCCCCGGGCTTTCCCCACGGCAAGTGCAACCTCTACGACTTCGGCACGGGCGTCTGCCTGTCGGTGACCGGTCCTGGTGTTCGCGGAGGCCGGGTCGTCGACGACATGGTCAGCCTGATCGATCTGGCACCCACCTTTCTTGAGGCGGCTGGCGTCGCCCCGCCGGAGACAATGACCGGCCGATCGCTCTGGCCAATCCTGCGGGCTGAAAAGAGCGGCCTTGTCGACCCAGCCCGCGACTGC
>Ga0181594_10005072_pt1 | contig 11581 bp, 7 predicted proteins | sample 071ome_18_FD_145603 | JGI IMG/M metagenome (GOLD analysis project Ga0181594, IMG submission 145603) | Coastal salt marsh microbial communities from the Groves Creek Marsh, Skidaway Island, Georgia - 071413BT metaG (spades assembly) | ecosystem: Environmental > Aquatic > Marine > Intertidal zone...
TGAGGCAAAGGAGGCTATGATCGAGTGGCTCGAGTCAAACGGAACAGGGAAGGGGACAGTGAACTATCGTCTCCGTGACTGGCTCTTTAGTCGCCAGCGCTATTGGGGTGAGCCCTTCCCGGTGATCCACGCAGAGGATGGGGAGATGATCTTGCTCAAGGATGAAGAGCTCCCGCTCACGCTCCCCGACGTAGACAGCTACACGGTCTCTGGCACAGGAGAGAGCCCGCTCGCGACCATCGATGAGTGGGTGAACGTGACCCTCCCTGACGGCCGAAAGGGCCGTCGAGAGACCAACACGATGCCTCAGTGGGCGGGGTCATGTTGGTATTATCTTCGCTATATCGATCCAAAGAACGATCAAGAGGCGTGGTCTGCTGAGGCAGAGCGCTACTGGATGCCTGTTGACCTCTATATCGGTGGCGCTGAGCACGCGGTCTTGCACCTGCTCTACTCACGCTTTTGGCATAAGGTATTATTCGACCTCGGCTTCGTCTCTCACCCAGAGCCCTTCCAGAAATTGATCAACCAAGGGATGATCTTGGGTGAGGATGGAAACAAGATGTCGAAGTCCAAGGGAAACGTCGTCAACCCAGATGACGTGATCTCGGCGTATGGCGCAGACTCGATGCGCCTATATGAGATGTTTATGGGGCCACTTGAGGCGGTTAAGCCTTGGCAGACGAAGGGAGTTGAGGGGGTCCATCGCTTCCTCTCACGTTTCTGGCGACTGATCGTCGACCAAGACAGTGGCGCGCTTAAGGTCACAGAGGACAGCCTTGATAAGGCTACGGAGCGCGCCGTGCATGTCACGATCAAGAAGGTGACAGAGGACATTGAGGGCGTCCGGCTCAACACGGCGATCGCGTCGATGATGGAGCTGGTCAATCACCTCGTAAAGAATGGAATCTCAGCCCGCGAAGCGCTTGAGCCACTCACCCAGCTCTTGGCTCCCTTCGCGCCACACCTCGCTGAGGAGGCCTGGGCGCTCCTCGGGCATGAGGGTGGGATCTCCTATGTGACTTGGCCTAGCTTTGACCCCACCAAGCTCGTCGCGGATGAGGTGGTCTACCCCGTTCAGGTGAACGGCAAGCTCCGCGCTCAGCTCGCGCTCTCCGCGAGCGTCAGCAAAGAGGAGGCGCTCGCGGCAGCGAAGGCTGAGTCTAACGTCGCGCGCTACCTTGAGGGTAAAGAGCTCGCCCGCGAGATCTTCGTCCCGAAGCGCATGATCAACTTTGTTGTGAAGGGCTGAGGGGAGCCGATCGATGGGCGCTCAGCCCGACATGATCAGGGTCTTAGTGATCGAGGACCACACCATTGTCCGACAAGGTCTGATCGCCCTGCTCTCTACGGCCTCAGACGTAGAGGTGGTTGGGCAGGCCTCCAACGGGGTGAGCGCCTTAGAGGAGCTCGAGCGACTCAAGCCTGACGTCGCGCTCTGTGACCTTGGGCTCCCTGGGCTTGGTGGGCTTGAGGTGATCGAGCGGTCAAGAGAGGGCGCGACACGCTTCTTGGTGTTGAGCATGTATCATGACGCGGTGTGGGTCCAACGCGCTCAGGCCGCTGGCGCCTCTGGTTATCTAGTCAAGGGCGCAGGGCTCTCAGAGCTCATCGAGGCGGTCAGGCGCGTTGCGCGTGGTGAGCGAGCCTTTAGTCAGCTCGCTCAGGTCGCGCTCACCCAACCTGAGCTCACCGCTCGTGAGCGTGAGGTGCTCTGCTTCGTCGCGCAGGGCCACACGAGCCGTGAGATCAGCGGACTCCTCGATATCAGCGCGCGCACTGTAGAACACCACCGCGCCAAGCTGATGGAGAAACTCAAGATTTATGATGTCGCAGGCCTGACCCGCTACGCGATCCGTGTGGGGCTCATTGACTCCAACCTGAGGTGAGCGCCCTCGTTGCGCGGGGATCACATTAGAGGTCAGTCCGCTTCGCAGGTGGCGCAGGGATATCGTCACAGTCAAAGGTCGCGTGACAGGCCTTGGCCTCGAGCTGACTACCCGCGTGCTTCAGGTAGTCACCGATCAGGTTGAAGTGGAAGTTACCCACATCAAAGACCTCTACGTCACTGCAAGCCTCTGGGCAGGCCTCCTCTTCGGGGTCGCAGGCGTCACGACAGCGCTTACGGGCGTTATCCGTCATCTTCCCCGGCTCATCAAAGCCATGCTTTCCAAGGGGTGAGCCATAGGCGTGAATGAGCGCAGAGGAGCCCCCGAGGTGATCTTCACGGCTCCAGCCCGCGCGGAGCGGAGGGTCAAGTCGAGGGACCTCTCCAGCCCAGTAGTCTCGGTCATTACTGAAGTTGTCAGGGTCAATCAGGACGCCTTGTGTGTCGTCTTTCTTATTCACGTAGCGCTTGAACTCCTCGACGCACTCTAGGACATAGTGATCGATCAAGACTTGGTTCTCAGGCACCTCAAAGACAGGGTGTGGCTCCCTCCACTCAAGGATCCCAGCGGCGCGGGCGAAGGTCGCTCCACCGTCAACTGGGACGTTCAGATCACCAATCCCTGTGGTGATGAGGGCGTGGGCGCCAGTCGTCTCACCTGTCCCGGGGTAGGTGTACGGCTCCATTTGCATGTAGCGACCCATCACGGCAGGGTCTGCGCGGTCCATCACGAGCGGGCCTAACCCCGCGAAGCGCCTAAACTCGGAGCTCGCGCGTCGTAACCCTAAGCCCTCAGCGAGCGCCTTAAGAGGGCTCCCTGCCTCGTGAGCGCGATCCCAATAAGAGACGCTCTCTTCAAACTCCTTGAGGGTCTCGATGGGCTCAGCGCCCTCGGTGAGCGCGCAGTCCTCGCCGATGATGAGGTTACCACGGTAGAGCTCTACCTTAAGGAGGTCATCGAGGTCTGAGGCGAGCCCGACTCGACCAAATCGAGAGTACTCATCTTCGGGGTTACGCTCATCGATCACCCCACAGCGTCGCTCTTGGGTGGTGAGGTTGGTCACGACCAAGGTGTCACCCTTCTCGACGCTCGCAAAGCGCCCGAGGTAGACTTTCTTTGGGCGCTCCGTGAGGTCAGGGAGCAGCGCCTCAAGGATGTATGTACCTCGATCCGCGTCATAATTGACAAGGTAGAAGGGCCCCATGGCGCGCGCCAAGATCGCGTTTCGCACGTTTTGGTTGATGCTCCGTCGGCTGACGAGCCCAAGCCCCCCCGCGCCGACGATCGGAGCGATCGCCTTGATCTGAGGCTCGATTGTCCCCATCAGCATGGACATAATCCCGCCGAGCGATCCACCGGTCATAGTGAACTCTGAGCCAAGGCCGACGTCTATGACCCCATCGGCGTCGAAGTCCCCCGCGAGCTCATTCGTCCCATCACCGTTGAGGTCAAAGCTCCAGCGTCGCTCACCATCAAAGCTGTTAAAGAGCTTGATGAGGCTCATATAGTCGAGGGCGGTCTGGCGGACATTGTCGCGGGTGTGGAACATATAAAAGTCCCAGTAATCAGCGCCAGAGTCGATCTCTCCATCATAGTTAAGGTCACGGGCGCGGTCCTTAAACACCGCCTCGGTGAAGGGCCTGAGGCCAAAGGTGTCAAAGAGGCTCGCGGCCATATCACGCTCCTCTTGCTTGAGCCCAAGACCATGCCCTGGGTTGTCGATCGCGAGGGTCGCGAGCCCGTGACGGGCGAAGAAGGGTCCGAGGTTAATCGCGTCAAAGCGGTTCCCTGTGTGCCCATGACCTACGATCACGATTGGAGCGGGCTTGCCATCCTTACGCACCGAGGTCTCTTTACGAGGCACGACGAGGGTGAAGTAGATCTGTTCGGCTCTCGCGGGGGCCGCGACGCGGTCGAGGTCAGGTGGCCACGATTGGTCATTCATGCGGAGCGGGTCACCGTTCTCATCTACCCATGGGCTCAGCTGAGGGGCCATAAAGCTCCCGACCATGTAATAGTCGACATAGCGGTTCGACTCCATGAGCTCATCGAGCATCTGTGAGCCACCCTCAAAGTCACGGAGCTGAGTGCTTAAGATACGGAGCGCGGCCTCGAACTCCTCACCGTGGAGAATATAAGGGTTATTGGCGTCCGCATAGCGCGCCCCACCCTTCATCTTCTCGATCTCCTTAAGCACAGGAGGGAACTCCTCGGCGAGGTGCTTTTGAACACCGTGACCATAGATCCCGTCACGGACCGCGCTGTAGTCCGTGATGGTGCTCTGAGTGGTGAAGGTGAAGGCGAAGCTGATGTCCTGAACCGACAGGAAGGCCTTGTCTTTTAAGAGCTCAGGGAGCACAGCGAGGGCGTCGATCTGTGAGCTGTGTTGGATCGACCCAAAGGGCGAGCCAACCGCGCTCCCATCTGTCGCTTTGAGGCGCTTCGTGATGAGGACCGCGTAGGTGGTCCTTGGGCGGAGCGGGACAACGGGGATCGCGATGAGGGTGTCTGTCTCTCGCTCATAGAAAGTCATGGTCGCGTCATACCTAGCCGCGGGATCGTCAGCCTTAGGGCGCTGATCTAGTGGCTGGTGTTTAGGTAGGTAGTTGGGTCGATCAAGGATCCCATCTCCGTCCGTGTCCTCGCCTGGGTCAAGCAGGCCGTTGCCGTTGAGGTCCTCGTCCTCCTCCTCAAGCCAGATCGTGAGCGTGTCTTGACGCGGGTCATTGTCAAAGTAGCGATCTCGGTTCTCGGTGGGGAGCGGGTAGTTCCCTTGACCAAGATCAAGCATCTTGAGCGCGCCATACTCAGGAGACTTAGGGTCGACATCCATCAGATAAAGGACGTCATCACTTGGGTCATAGTCTGGGTCGCGGTGATGTCGTAGAATGGAGCTTACGTCGATCTCACCCGTGAAGGGGATCGCGATCGGCATCAAGAGACCCCAGCCATCTAGCTGATCGATCTTAGAGCGCACATGGCGCTCAAGCCCAGTAGGGGCGACCATGGAGGCGTTGATGCGCCTCGTGGTCGCGGAGCTTGGGTCATATCGGGTCGCGAGGTCATTCGGGAGGGGCATGTCTGGGAGCGGTTTGTGAAGTAGGTCATACTTAACTGTGACGCTCGCGGGCTCAGCGCGCCCGAGCCCTACAGGCTCTGGCGAGAGGCAGGCGCTCAAGCTGAGGCAGAGGGTAGACAGCGCACCTAGCGCCTTGAGCGCGCTAAGGCGACGTTCACCCACAGTGGGCTGGATGTTCGAGATCATGAGAGTGCCTTTAGCTGTTGATCAGGCTCCGCAGGGTACGTTGCAGGCCTCAAACGATCAAGGGTAATGGAGGGATGGCTGATTGCGTAACGATTGTTATCTGTTGCGTTTTTTTCGTACGCTTGGGGCTCGAGATGAGAACCCTGGTGGCCGTTTAGCGACCCAGTTGATAAAGCGAGCGAGGCGGGGGTGGGAGCGGAGCGCCTCGATCGTGTGATAGTCACGCGCGAGCTCTGTCTCAGTGAGCGTCGCGTGGATCTCCTTATGACAGAGGTGGTGGAGGAGCACCTTGGGCCCCGCCCGACCTCCCTTGAGCTTAGGGATCAGGTGATGGACGCTCTGTGGGACATCTGAGGGGATGGGTCGCTCACACAAGGGGCACTGGGGGGTGAGGTCATTAGGGAGGCTCATAAGCTCCTTAAGGCTGAATTGATCGATCATATGCAGGTGGACGCTGAGCTCGGTCACGCTTCTCCTTGAGTTTTAGCCGTCACTCATGAATGGTGAGGCCCACGTCCCCATGACAAGAGGTGAGTATGAGACATAAAATACAGCGCTTACTCGATGAGACCGTCAACCCCTCGGTCGCTTCTCACGGTGGTAAAATCGAGGTCGTTGACTATGTGAACCACACAGTTCACGTCAAGATGACAGGGGGATGTCAGGGCTGTTCGTCCTCTAAGGCGACCCTTCAGAATGGGGTAGAGCAGGCGATCTTTAACGCCTTCCCGAAGGTCAGAGGGGTCTTAGATGTGACCGACCATGAGGCGGGGGAGAACCCGTACTACCTAGGTTAAGCTCAAGAGAGGCTCGATCGCCTCGGTCGTGAAGCCCCCCTCAGCGCCAAAGCTTGGGATCTCAAGCCCCGCGCCACGTAGAGCGGTGAGGCCCGCTTTCGTGACCGACTCTCGGCTCCTTGAGCGATAATGGAGACCCCCTCGCAGGCGCCCCCCACCGAGGCCCGCGATCAGGAGCGGGAAGTCCTCATAGCTGTGCGTCCTCCCGTCTGTGTGCTCAGTGGTGCACAAGATCGAGCAGTGGTCGAGCAAGGTCCCTGCGCCTAGCGGGACCTCCTTGAGTTGATCGAGGAAGCGAGCGAGCTGACGCATCTTAAATATAGTCGCCTCATGGACCACCTGTTGAGTGGCGGGGCTCCCTGTAAGCGCCTCATCATGGGTCGTGAGGTGGAGGCCATTGCTCGCCCCTGCCTGCCAGTAGACCGTACCTGCGCCACAGGTCGAGAATAAGACCGAGAAGACCCGCGTGAGGTCACAGCTGAGCGCGGTCGCTAGGAGCGAGCTCATGAGCTCGTTTTGAGCCTCAATCTGCTCTTGTCCGTTGATGTCACTTGGGTTCACGGGGAGCCCTGGGCGCTCACAGCTCCCTCGCTCAGCGCTGAGCTGTTGCTCAATCGCTCTAATTGAGCTCAAGTGCTGGTCGAGGCGTATCCGGTCCGCGCTCCCAAGCCGACCCTGCAGTCGCCCAATCTGCCCATGTACGACGTCGAGCACGGAGCGGCGCGCCTCATTGAGCTGAGCGCTGAGGGGGGCGCTAAAGAGCCGCTCAAAGAGTCGACGAGGCTGGTATTCGGCGGGGTTTGGGTTGTTGGGTCCGTTGTGTGAGAGGTGCTGAAAGGTGGTCCCTTCATCGGTCCCTCGAAAGCGACAGATCCCAACCTCGAGAGAGCGAAAAGGGGTCTGACCCTCGAGCTGACTTGAGGCGATCACGTCGAGGGAGGGGCCCGCGAAGGTAGAGACGATGGTGTCTCGGGTCACGCCAACCTGATGGAGTGGCGCGCCGGTCATCACCCCCGTCATCCCTGCGTGGTGCGGGTGTGTACCGGTGTGGATCGTACACCCGCTGACCACGGAGAGCTGAGCGCGGTGTCGCTCGAGTGGGGCGAGCTCTTCACTCGCGACCCAAGCGCTCCCCTCTCCAGTAGGGGTCCAGTGCTCCGGTCGAACCCCATTGCCCCAAAACCACAGCCCAAAGCGAGCGGGGAGGGGCTCACCATCAGCGTACGCGTCGCCATGTGTGTTGAGCATCGCCTCGAGTGGAGGTAAGGCGATCGTGGCGCCGAAGGCCCCTAAGGTCCCTCTTAACAGCGCGCGACGGCTGAGCGCGCTTGATCGGATAAGAGGGGGGGACGTGCGCTTTGTCATAGAGGTGGTAGGCTGTCTCATGTGTGCTCCCTTTACAGCGAGGTTATGGGAGACAGGCGATGACCGCGACGTCACCGCTGTTCTCAACTGGACCCCAGCCGGTCCGGTGTCCGTTTGCGATACAATACGCGTGGATCGCGCCTTGACAAGATGGGCCGATCCGCTCTCCGCTCGCCTGACAGAGAGGGTGTAGGCCCTGGAGCGTAGTGTAGCTTGTGACGATCACCTGAGCGCTCGGGACACAGGTGATAGAGGCGTCGGTCGCGCTGTGCTCTAGAGGGCCAAAGCCAGTGCTCAAGCCCTCCGCTGCACACAGGCGGTGGATCGCGGCGTTACAGCTCGGCCCTGCGGTCTCGGAGCGCCCGTTACATACCTCATGTTGAGCTTCCAGCTCAGCGTAGCTCACCTGACGTCGCCTCAAGAGGTCATCTTCAACACAGACCGCGAACAGCTGACCTGCGCTGTCCTCTCCTGGCCCAAAGCCGGTCCCTCCACAGCCCTCGGCTTGGCAGAGCCTGTTGATCGAGGCGTTGCAGGGCCCACCATAGCGGTGTTGAGCGCGAGCGCAGCCCGCATGGTAGCCACTTAACACCTCATAGCTCGTCAGGTGCGCCTGTCTAGCGCTGTCCTCGTCGACCTGACCATCACAATCGTCATCCGCTTGATTACAGACCTCTCGCTCATCCAGGTCCTCATCGACCAGACCATCACAGTCATTGTCGACCTCATCACAGCGCTCAGCGGGTGGCTGTGGAGCGTAACACTCAGACCACCCTCCCTCAACACAGTGAGCGACCCCTGACTGCAGGCAGACGCCCTCACAGACCTGAGTCAGTCGCTCATCGACCAGACCATCACAGTCGTTATCGAGCCCATCACAGCGCTCATCTTCACAGCCGGCCCCCCCTCGCTCGGGGGCGCCGTCCGCGAGCCTCGCCTCACGGAACCCGTCGCTCATGATCAGCTCCACGAGCAGGTCAGTGAGCCGACGGTCGAGCGCTCCGTTAAATTGAGTGGAGAGGGCGTTGAGGAGGGGGCGCTCCTCTGGGAGCTCTAGATGGGAGGTCGCGTAGCGGTAGAGTCGAGTCGTCACACAGCGCCCTAGGCGCTCGCTCTGCGCGATGACCGCGCCAAGCTCCTCTGCGCCATCAAAAGCACGCCCATCGAGCTCACCGCTCAGGTCGAGCGGTAGGCCGTTGTCTAGCTCACGCGCTCTACCGATCGGGTCAAAGCCCTCGAGCGGGAAGCCGAGCGGGTCCATCATCTGATGACAGCCCGCGCAGAGCGGGTCGGCGACGTGGGCGTTTAAGCGCATACGTAAGGTTTGAGGGCTGTCATCGCTCGGGCTAGGTAGCTCAGTGACGACCCCCTCAGGGGGAGGGGGGACATCCTGACACAGGAGTCCTGAGCGGATAAAGCGACCGCGGAGGGTGGGCGAGGTCTGGGCAGGGTGAGAGAGGAGGGTCAATAGGCCCGCCCTACCTAAGAGGCCCCCACGCTTCAGCCCAGAGAGGCGGACCTCTGAGGTGGCGTTTGGAGCTACGCTGTCAGGGAGCGTGACGCCATAGAGCTGAGCGAGGGGAGCTGTGACAAAGCTCAGGTCTGTGGTGAAGAGCTCATCTAATCGAGCGTGGTCACCTATGACGACCCGCTCAAAGAGGAGCCTGAGCTCTTGTCTCATGTCTGTGAGTAGCTCAGGGCTCAGCTCAGGGAAACGCTCAGCATCTTTGGTGACAAGAGGGAGGCGATGGAGCCCTAAGAGCTCATCGAAGAACAACCCAAGCTGAGCGCGCGCGAGAGGCGTCGCGATCATACGTTCAGCCTGAGCGCGTAGGGGGTCATCCTCGGTTAACTGACCAGCGCTCGCTACCGAGAGGAGCTCATCATCAGGAGGTCCACCCCACAGCAGATAGGAGAGCCGAGAGGCCATCTCAAGGCTCGTGTACCTCAGCCTCGAGGGGTCGTTTGAGGGTGGGGAGGGGTGGGGCTCACCGAGCTCTACTCGAAACAGCGTGTGTGGTGATTGGATCAGGGCGCTCAGGCAAGCCTTGAGCCCGATGAGCGCGCTCTCGGTCTGGGTCATGACCCGATCAAACAACGCGAGGAGCTCATCGAGCTCACTCGCCTCGAGCGGGCGCCTCCACAGCCGTTGACCGACCGTGAAGAGGCCAGCTCTGAGGCAGAGGTGAGCCTCTTCCCTCCCGCGCTCAACCTGCTCGATCGGATCACAGCCAAAGAGGCCCTCACGTTGCAGTGGACGCTCGGTAGACGCGGTCGCGAGCTCCCAAGCGACCGCCTCGAGCTGCTCGGCGAGGAGCGGTGAGACCGTCACCTCAGCGCTCGCGACCCTCACGAAGCCATGGAGCGGGCTGTCGACCTCAAAGCGCTCCTCATCGGGTCGATGACCTAAAGACACGCTCAAGGTGTTCAGGAGCTCACGTCGCGTCAGACGGACCAGTCGCGCTGGCGCGGGTTGAAAGGTGTCCTCGAGCACCACGCCTCCTCCTCCTGCTCCACCAGACATGACGCCTGCGCTCCCACCTTCGCTCGCGTGGCCTGCGAGCGGGATGTCAGCCACCCCTGCGACCTGAGTAGAGCCTGTCTCGCCTTCTGTCGGGAGGAGAGGCGCTTGCCCTTGAGGTTCACAAGCGATCATGTAGAGGGCGCTTATGACAATGGCGTGAAGGCTGTGTCGCTTCATCCTCTATCTCCAAGTTGGCCAAGCGGGTGAGCTACGGTACCCTAGTAAAAAATGTGACGTGAGGTCAGCTACGTTTCCATCTGTGAACGACAGGCTCCTCACTCACGTTGACCGAGGGGACCCCATAACACCGAAAGGGGTGAAGCTAGTCAAGGCGCCAGGGAGGACAGGGAGCAGCTCCGAGATCGCCTCATGAGAGGACGCCAGCTCCCCTTGATGGTAAGGCGCAAAGAGCAGCTCACCTTGAGCGCTGTTACGCACGGCGCCCTCTCCAAGGATGAGCTTCACCCCTCCACCTTGACTGAGGCTGTCGATGAGGAGCGCGCCACACTCGCCTGGCTCACTCTGGTTCAAGAAATGTGTAGGTGAGCGCTGTGGATCCCAGCTCCCGATGACGCTCCGCTGGACCAGCGCGCACTCGTCCGTCTTGACTCGGTAGGTTGGCCCACCATCAAAGGGGTCAATCGTCCCATCAAATCGAAAGCCTACCTTCGAGAGGAGATGCGCAGCGGGCTTGGAGTCAGGGCCTACCTCACCGAGCTGGCTCTGAACCCGCTCTGGGAGCAACGAGGTGTAGAGGGGGGCGTGCGGGAAGAGCTCTTGAATGAAATGGATGTGCTCACGAGAAAGCTTATCGGCAGTGTGGTAGTCAAGCCCTGTGAAGCGCTGACCGAGGTAAGGCCACAGCTCGCTATCTCGGTTGGGTCCGAGCGCAGGGAGCAGCTCCGCGACAACCTCATCTTGAAACCACGCGCGTCGACTTGGAGATGAGATAAAGGCTAAGCGAGCGTACGACAAGAACCTACCCAGCTTAAGAGGGTGCCCCCTGAGCTTAGGGGACAGGACAAGGCCCCCGAGCTCGGTAGGGCCATCATAGTCAAAGATCAGCTCAAGGGTTTGATGTTTAAAGTGCCTCTTGAGGATAGATGAATACTTCTGACGCTCCATGATCCGAAAGTAGCTCGCTGGGCGGTCATGCGTCCCGTGTTGGGGGATGATCATACATGAGCCTAAGACCTCTGAGCCCCAGCGCTGAGTGGCCTCTTCATAAGACCACCGCTCCAAAACAAAGAGCAGCTGCCTTCGCACGAGGGCTTCGAGTTGGAAGCTACCTTGGCTGGTCTTCACAAGCTCTTGAATCACCGCGCGGTTCGCGGGGAGGTTCACGGTGTTAAGTGAGGTGGCGAGCTCAAATAGAGGGTCTAAGTCAGCTGGTTTCGCCTCTCGAATGACCCACATCTCTCTCTACTCCTCACTGTAGCGTATCGATCACAGTAGCGTAACCACTCAAGCGCTCAATCAAATGAGGGCTCTTTAAGCGCCTCAGTCTGCTCCTCAACCTTACGTTTAGGCGCTTGATCAGGGTCCTGAGTCGGCGCGGTCTCTGGTGCGCTCGGCTCCTCTTTTGCCTTATCGTCTTTCTCTTTTTTTGTACTTGGCTCCTCAAAGGCGGGGGCCTTCACCTCGGTGGGAGGGGCTACGTCCGCTTTGGGCGCCTCAGGCTCCTCAAAGGCGGGGGCCTTCACCTCGGTGGGGGGGGGAATGGGCGCTATGGGCTCCTCAG
>Ga0181594_10005078_pt1 | contig 11574 bp, 9 predicted proteins | sample 071ome_18_FD_145603 | JGI IMG/M metagenome (GOLD analysis project Ga0181594, IMG submission 145603) | Coastal salt marsh microbial communities from the Groves Creek Marsh, Skidaway Island, Georgia - 071413BT metaG (spades assembly) | ecosystem: Environmental > Aquatic > Marine > Intertidal zone...
GCTGACAGTCTGCCGGCCGCGGAATCTGAGCCGCTGCTTCTGCCGTTTAACGAAGAGGTTTCGGCGCTGTGCAAGGCCCATCCGGACAGGTTTATGGGGCTTGCCGCGCTGCCTTTCGCGGATATGGACCGGGCGGTGGCGGAATTTAGAAGGGCGCGGGCCGATCTTGGGCTGAAAGGCGCGATCCTGCCGATAAACGGCTTTCTGAATCTGGCGGAGGCGGAAAAGTTCCGGCTGCTCTTCGCGGCGGCGCAGGAAATAGGCGGCCTCCTGTTCCTCCATCCCGGCAGGCGGCCTGACGAAGTACCGCCGCCCGGCAGCACACCGCCGGCCTATCCCTTTGCCGATACCATGCTCCATCGCCAGGCGCTGGATGTGCAAAACAAGGTGGCGAGCGCCATGGTCACCTTGCTGTTTACCGGTTTTCTTGATCCTTATCCCGATGTTCCCTTACAGGTCGCCAATCTTGGCGGCACGCTGCCGGCGGTGATTGAGCGGATGGATCATTCCCTTAGCCTGCGCGACCCGGAGGCGTCCCTGCCATCAACCCAGGCGCGGCGTGTCTATGTCGATTGCGCCTCGCTCGGGCCGACGGCGATAGAGGCGGCGGTCGCGACCTATGGTGCGGATCGCGTGGTCTTTGGCACCGATTGTCCGATTTTCCGCACGGATTGGTCGCTCGACGCCATCGCCAGGGCGCGCCTGACGGAGAAGGAGCGCGAGATGATTCTGTTCGGAAACGCGCGGGCGCTGCTGGACAGTATTCCCGCCTGACGGGGCGGGGACTTAAAGCCCGCTATCGTCCACCCGTTCCGGCATTTCGAGGAACGATCTCACCACATGCCAGAAACGCGCCCGGTTGACGCCCAGATAGGACACATGGGCCTGGCCCGGGATGATGATGAACTGCTTATCCCGAACCTCCAACGCATTGTAGTAATTCAGCAAATCCTCTTCCGTGGCGACGCCGTCATGTTCGCCCCGGATGATCTGCACCGGGCATTTGATCTTCTTTGGATCGCATAGAGGCAATTTCTGACACATATCGGCATAGGTGCCGGTCGGGACCGTATCACCCAGCGCCAGCTCGTAATTGGCGAGCGCGTCGGCGACGCCGTCCTCCGACGTGCCCGGCTTGTCGCGGGTGAAGATGGAATGGACGAAATCCCGGTCGATCTTGCGGGTGTTACTGGAAGTCCATTGATCCAGCTTTTTCGCCCGTTCGATCAGGGTCGGCGCATTCTTACCGGTATACACAAACGCATCGAGGATCAGTTTGGTGACGCGGCCGGGGTGGGCTTCGGCATAGACCGCGGCGCGCAGCGCGCCGGAGGACGACCCGTAGAAGGCGGCGGAGGGTTGCCCGGTCTCGGCCTCGACAATCTTCATGGCGGCTTCCAACTCCGGCACCGCATTCATCACCGCGGAATTTCCGTCCGTCCGGTCCGACCGGCCGTACCCGTCATGGTCCATCGTCCAGACATCGAAGCCGTATCCGGCGAATTTTTCCATCAGCGAATAGTCGGGTTTTCCCGGAACGTGGAGATCGAATCCGCCCGGTCCGCTGAAGGAAGACCCATGAACCAGAAAGAAAATCGGGCGCTTTCGGTCGTCATCCAGACGCTTGCGGAACAAGAAAAGCTTTACGCCTTCATTATCGGCCCAATAGTCTTTTTCGCGGAAATTTGCCATTTTCTGTCCCGTTACTGATCGATGCGCGCGGGCAGGGTCAGGAAATCGTGCAGCACATGCCAGAAGCGGTGCCGGTTTATGCCGATGGTGGTGTTGTGTGCCTGACCGGACATCATGATGATCTGCTTGTCCTTGTTGGGCAGCGCCGAATAGAAGCCCAAAACGTCTTCGTCGGTGGCGATGCCGTCATGATCGCCCCGGAAAATCAGCACCGGGCATTCGATTTTCGTCGGGTCCACGGCCGGCAGGTTGATGCACATATCGATATAGGTGCCGTTCGGAACCGACCCGCCGCCATTCGCCATTTCAGCGGCGGCGGCGAGTTTCGGCAATTCCGGGATGGTCAGCCCCGTGACATCGCGTGAGAAAATCCCCTCATAGGCGGCTTCGTCCACCGTCCGGCGGTTCGACGCCTTCCATTCATCGATCCGTTCGGCGCGCTTGATCAGGGACGGGGAGCCTTCTCCGGTCCAGACCAGCGCGGCAAGGACAAGCTTGTCGACCCGCTGGGGATTGGCGTTGGCAAAGGCTCCGGCGCGTAACGCGCCAGAGGATGAACCAAAGAAGCAGGCGCTCTTGTGACCGGAGATTTTCTCGATCACCGGCAGTGCGGCCTCCAGATCGGCGACACCGTCCCTGATGTAGGAAAACCCGTCCGTACGGGAGGATTTGCCATAGCCTTCATGATCCATCGTCCAGACGTCATAACCGAGGCTCGCAAACACGTTCATCAGCGAATATTCGCCGAATTCCTGCGCTTCGAGATCATAGGCCGTGCGCGCCGAGAAGCTCGACCCATGCACCAGCATCAGGGCGGGGCGGCCGGGATTGGCGGCCTGCGCCGAGGGCGAAAATTTCCGGAAGATATAGAGGTCGATATCGCCGCGTTTGGCCCAGTGCTCCTGGGCTTCGATATCGGGGGCGGTTTCAAATGCCATTTTACCCCTCTCGGAGGCAGGATAGTGACCTGGCCCGATGATGCTTGTGTTTTTCATATCCCGTCAAGACGGCGTTGATACCGGTTTCCTACAGGGGCCAAACAAGTAAAAGCATCGGGATGGCCACGGCGACAATCACGATCTCAAGCGGCAGGCCCATGCGCCAATAATCGCTGAACCGATAGCCGCCCGGACCGAGGATCAGCGCGTTGTTCTGGTGCCCGATCGGGGTGAGGAAGGCGCAGGACGCACCGATAGCGACCGCCATCAGGAAACTGTCCGGGTTGACCGCCATGCGATCCGCGAGGTCCAGCGCCACTGGCGCCATGACCACGGCGGTCGCGGCGTTATTGATGATATCGGACACGAACATCGTAACAATCAGGATGGCGGCCAATGCGACAACCGGCGAATACCCGTCCAGCGCCAGACCGATGCCGTTCGCCATCAACGTCGTCGTGCCTGTTTCCTGCAATGCCTGCCCAACCGGAATCATGGCGCCGAGAAGCACCACGACCGACCAGTCGATATCGTCATAGAGCTCGCGCACCGGGACGATGCGGCTGAACGTCATGCCCAGGACGGCTAACGAAAGCGCGATGGGAAAGCTCAGAAAACCCAACGTGGTCGCGGCTATTGCACCGCCGAATAACGCGATGGCCAGCCAGGTCAGATGGGCCTGACTGCCGCCGACTGATCGTTCGGAGAGCGGCAGACAACCCAGAGCGCGCAAGATTTCTGAGATACGGCTCGCTTCTCCTTCTACCAAAATCATGTCACCGGTCGAAAACCGGAACTCCCGGATGCGGCCGCGATAGGGCCGGCCCTGGCGGGCGATCGCCAGAAGATTGATGCCGTAAAGCGCACGAAGCTGGATCTGCCCCAGCGTGCGGCCGATTATCCGGGCGCGGGGCTGCACCACCGCTTCGATCACGGTTACGTCCGAAGTGCCGATTTTGCGTTTGGGCTTCTCGTCTTTCTCCGTGGCATTCTCGTTGTCATTTTCCGGCGGTGCGGGGGGGCGAAGATCAAGTGCGGATAGGGCGGCGTTTATTTCTTCCGGCCCGGCCTCGATCAGCAGGTTGTCTCCCGTCCGCAAAAGCGTCCGCCGGGTCGCGGGATCGAGCCGTCGTTCGCCCCGCAGAATGCCAAGGATAACCGCGTCCTGATCGGCGACCAGCGTGTCGATCTCGCGCAGTTCCTGTCCGACAAGTTTGTGGTCTTCGGGGATGCGCACTTCGGTGACGTAATTGTCGATTTCCTGAAGGTTGCTGGCGGTTGTTCTGCCGGTCGACCCGTTGGGGATCAGCCGCCAGCCGATCAGGGTGATGAAGAGAATGCCCGCGACCGCGACCGCGCCGCCGACAGGTGAATAATCGAACATCGAAAAGGGCGCGCCCGCGGCCTCTTCGCGTATTGAGGCGATGATGATGTTGGGTGGTGTGCCGATCAGTGTCACCAACCCGCCGAGGATGGACCCGAATGCCAGCGGCATCAGTAACAGGGAAGGTGAAAAATCCCCGTCCCTAGCGGTCTTTAGTGCCGCGGGCATCAGCATGGCGAGCGCGCCGACATTGTTCATGAAGGATGACAGGCCGCCGCCAACCGCGGACAATAATCCGATCTGTCCGGTGGGGGACTTCATTTCAGGCAGCAAATTGCGAGAAATCATAGACACCGCACCCGCATTGACCAGCCCCCGGCTGGCGATCAGGACAAGCGCGACGGTGACGGTCGCCGGGCTGGCGAAGCCGGAAAATACATTGGACGCGGTGATTTGTCCTCCTACGGCAACCGCCAGGAGCGCTCCCATAGCGACCAGATCATGCCGCCAGCGGCCCCAGATAAACAAAATGACCACGCACGCCAGGACCGAAATCAGGTAAATCTGATCAAATGTCATGAGGGGCGTTTTCCGGTTGCTGTTTCAGCATGGAAGCGATTGCGGGGTGAAGGGAAAATGCTTCGGCCATTTCCGCATTGATTGCGCCGGCGTCATGGAAATGGCTGAAACTTTCTTCATACTGCGCGTTCTCCGCCGCCGTTCCCTCAATTCTGGCGGTTAACCGGTTTAACAAGCCACGCCACTCGAACAGGGTTGACGGAAAGCCAGCGGCGAGATCCGGCAACCAGGCGGGCCGGGTAACTTCGCAGCAATCAAGTGTTACGCGCATCGTCTTGCCGTCTTGGGCCGGGTGGGCGACGGCCCAGAGCGATGCCAGTCCGGCGCGCGCGTGATTGCGGAGAGGCGCCAGCACCAGCTCCGCCGTTTCACCGCCCCACGGGCCGGCCCGTTCGATCCGGAAATCCATCCGGCGGACATCCAGACCTGTGGCAAGGCCGGCCAATTCCGCGCAGGTTTCTCTCAGCCGTACTCTGTAAGGTGGGTCGGCAAGCGCGATTCTGTATTCATTGCCGGCGGCCGTCTCTTCCACGCCACAGAGTTGCTCGATCTGATAGCGCGGGCTTAGGCGGTCAGGGTCGGAGAGTAACGCGGTCAGGTCCGCGAATGCGGACCATATCTGTGTGCTGGTATGGCGGGTCAACAATTCGACATGACCGCGATAAAGCGCGAACCCGGTCTCGCCGTGTTTCTCCGCCTCATCGATTGCGTCGATCGGTGTGCTGAAGACCTCATGCGCCAGCTTTCTGATGTCCGTGTCGCCATTTTCCCGGAGAAAGGACCGGCAATGATCGCTAAGGTTTGATCCGCTCATGATTCCAACAATGCCAAATAGTGACATCACCGGAAAGTCTCAATAGGCCGATAATCGAGGCGTTTTTCCTAAAGGAGGACTTTCTTAACCTGTGCCGGGTTTTCGCTATAATTCGTGAATAAAGTGATTGGTGCGTAGTTTGAAGTTTTCCTTTTCGGCAACCATTGTCTTATGGGGCTGACGCCCCGGCCGGGCGTGCAATATGAAATCAAGGGGAGGAAATCATGGCAAAATCCCCTGCCATCGACGTCAAGACTTTCAGGAAGCGCCTGGTCACGCGGCGCAAGGAATTGAACGAGATCATAGAACATAGTGCGGAAACGCATACAAACATCGAGCTCGATGAGGTGGAAATGGGGAGGCTCTCGCGCATGGACGCTATCCAGCAGCACGCGATGGAAGACGAGACGGACCGCAGAAGGGTCCAGGAACTTTCCCGAATCGACTCCGCCCTGGAGCGCATGGAAGCCGGTGATTACGGTTATTGCACATCCTGCGACGAACCCATCGCCGTAAAACGGCTGGAGAACGATCCCGCCGCCGCGCTTTGTATCGATTGTGCCACTCGGGCGGAACATCATCACTGATTTATTTGTCGGGCCCGTCAGCGGCGGGCGGTTGCTCCTGTGGTTCCGCGAGGTCCGGCGCGCGCGGGTCGAGGTCAAGCGCCACGGGCGTCGTTCCCGGTAATGGCGCGTAGGAACCGATTTCCGCCGGGTCGGGCGCCGTGCCCTGGCGCATTCGCCAAAAGGTGAAAATAATAGCCAGAAACGCTGCGGTACCCGTGAAAAAGAACAGGGCCGCTGGCGTCACCGCATACATGGCGACGGCCGCAAGGATCGGGCCCCAAACGGCGCCAAGGCTGTAAATCAATAATAGCCCGGCGGTTACCCCGACGAACTGGCTCGATTCGGCGAAATCATTCGCATGAGACAGGGCCAGCGGGTAAATCACAAAGCTGAACGCGCCGAATATCAGGGCGCAGCCATAGAGGACGTTGGGGTCGTTAAGACCGGGCAGAGAGAAGATGGCGCTGGCGAGAAAAACTCCGCCGAGTGCGGCGGCGATAAGACGGCGTCGGTCAAATCTGTCAGAAAACATTCCCACCGGATATTGCAGAAATAGTCCGCCAAACAGAAATGCCGCCATGAACAGCGCGGTCGTACCGGTTTCGAATCCGGATCGGGTCGCGTAAACAGGCGCCAGTGCGAATATTGCGCCAAGTGTCGCGCCGGATGTAAGGCTGGCGATAATACCGAGCGGTGAAATTTTCCAAAGGCGGCGCAAGGGCATCCGTTCCGATGAAGGCGTCTCCGGTTGCGCGATGCGCGTCAACGCCACCGGAATGACGCCGAGCGACGCCAGAACCGTGATCGCGCCAAACAGAAGGAAACTCTGGTTTCCGCCAATTTGCAGGAGCAGTTGACCGAATCCCTGGGCCAGATAGATGACGACCATGTAGACGGAAAGAACGGTGCCGCGCGTGCTGTTGTCGCTTTTTTCGCTAAGCCATGATTCGCAACACATGAACAGGCCGGCGACGGTATAGCCTTGCATAGCGCGCAAAATTGCCCAAAAAGGTTCATTCGCCCAGAAGACGTGCGAGAACGCGGCTGCTGAGAACAGGGTCGCGAATACGGTAAAGGCCCTTATATGACCGACCCGCGCGATGACAAGATGGCCGCTGAAAGCGCCGGCGGCAAAGCCCGAAAAATAGCTGGCCATGACCAGGCCGATAATCCAGGTGGAGACGCCCTTTAATGCGAGGCTGACGGCGATTAACGTGCCGAGCAGGCCGGACCCCAGCATCATGAGCCCGATACTGGCGAGAACCGCGCTGAAGGGTCCGAAACTCCTTACCAAATCTCAGTTCCGGAGAAAGAATTCAGTTCATCAGGCTTTGGACGGCGCCCATGATCCCGCCGACCAGAAGGACGAGAGTTGCCGCCACGGATATGATAAACGGGATGAAACGCTTCGGTGCCGATGCGATATAGGCGAAGCTGTAGGCCAGCCGGGCAAGAACCCAGACCGTGCCGATCCCGGCGGCCCATTCCGGTGAATTGTACCAAGCGTAGACCCACATGGCGGGCAGGAACAGGATCAGCTGTTCCATCATATTCTGTTGCTGACGGAAGCTGCGGTTAAATGCCTCGGGGCCCGTCGTTGCCGGCGGGTCGACCTTGTATTTCGACCGGGCGCGTCCGACCAGCAGGATCGAAATAAAATAGACCACCAGGGCGGCCACTGTGACGATCAGCGGATAATGCGGGTTTATCTCCAAATCCATCGGGCGTCTCCCTATGCGTTGGCGGCGGCGGCCTGACGGGCCGCGCGTTTGCGGTCGTTCGGGTCGAGAAAGCGCTTGCGAAGCCGAATGGCTTTCGGCGTTACCTCGACCAGCTCGTCATCGGCAATATAGGATATGGCGCGTTCCAGCGTCATCTTTATCGGTGGGGTCAAGAGAATGTTCTCATCCGAACCCGCCGCCCGGATATTGGTAAGCTGCTTGGCTTTGAGCGGATTGGCCTCCAGATCCTGCCCCTTATTGTGTTCGCCGATCAGCATGCCGCCATAGACATTTTCGCCCGGTTCCACGAAAAGCGGGCCGCGATCCTCCAGATTCCACAGGGCATACGCCACCGCCTTGCCCTGGCTTATGGAAATAATTACGCCGTGGTGACGGCCATCGATGGGACCGCGGTCGGGGGCGTATTCGTGGAACATACGGTTCATGACGCCCGTGCCGCGCGTATCGGTCAGGAATTCGCCGTGATAGCCGATCAGCGCGCGTGACGGCGCATGGAAGACCAGCCGCTGCTTGCCGCCGCCGGAAGGGCGCATTTCCCGCAATTCGCCACGTCGCGCGCCGAGTTTTTCGACCACGACGCCGGCATGTTCCTCATCGACATCAATGGTGACTTCCTCGATCGGCTCCAGCCGTTTGCCGGTTTCCGGATCTTCGCGATAGACCACGCGCGGGCGGCTGATGGACAGCTCATACCCTTCGCGCCGCATGGTCTCGACCAGAACCGCGATCTGCAATTCGCCGCGTCCCGCAACCTCAAACCCGTTGCCGTCTGGCTGATCGGAAATCTGAATGGCGACATTGCCTTCCGCCTCGCCCATCAGCCGGTCGCGGATCATGCGGGAGGTTACCTTGTCACCATCCTGTCCGGCGAGGGGGGAATCGTTGATTGAAATGGTGACGGCGAGGGTCGGAGGGTCGATCGGCCGGGCTTCCAGTGCCTCCGCCACGCCCGCATCGCAAATCGTGTCGGCGACGGTGGCGGTGGGGAAACCGGCCAGCGCGACGATATCGCCGGCCTGTGCTTCTTCCAGCGGAGTGCGTTCCAGCCCCCGGAAAGCGAGAATTTTTGTGACCCGCGCCTGTTCGATTTTCGAGCCGTTGCGGGAAAGCGCGATCGCGTTGCTGTTGGCCTTGATCGACCCGCTTTCTATACGGCCGGTCAGCAACCGCCCAAGATAAGGATTGGATTCAAGCGTCGTCGCCAGCATGCGGAACGGCGCGTCGACTTCCACCGATGGCGGCGGCACATGTTTGACGATCAGATCGAACAGCGGTTGCAGATCTTCCTGCGGTCCTTCGGGGTCTTCCGCGACCCAGCCCTGTTTGCTGGAACCGTACAGCACCGGGAAATCGAGCTGGTGTTCGTCGGCATCCAGCGCGGCGAACAGATCGAAGACCTCGTCCAGCACCTCGTCCGGGCGCGCGTCGGACCGATCAACCTTGTTGATCACCACGATGGGGCGCAGCCCCAGCCCAAGGACCTTAGACAGCACGAACTTGGTTTGCGGCATTGGGCCTTCGGCCGCATCGACCAGCAGCAGGCAACCATCGACCATGGAAAGGATACGCTCCACCTCGCCGCCGAAATCGGCATGGCCCGGCGTGTCCACGATATTGAGACGGATATCGTCGAGCTCAATCGAGGTACATTTGGCGAGAATGGTGATCCCGCGTTCGCGTTCCAGATCATTGGAATCGAGCGCCTGTTCCGGTACCTGCTGGTTGTCTCGGAATTGGCCCGATTGGCGCAGCATGCAATCGACTGTCGTCGTCTTGCCGTGATCGACATGGGCGACGATGGCGATGTTGCGTAATTTTTCGGCGTAGGAGATGTCCCCGCTCATTGTGTCTGTTCCTTTGTTTTGACGAACCGGATGTCCGGCCAGTCTTCCTGTGCGCGGTCGAGATGCCAGGCATTGCGGGCAAGGAACACCGGATCTCCCCGGTGATCGTCCGCGATCGCGCCCTCGTTTTTGCGGATAAATTCTTTCAGTTTTGCGTCATCGTCGGCTTCGACCCAGCGCGCCGTGATCAGGCTGGTCGGTTCGAACCGGGCAGGGACGTCGTATTCGGTGCGGATGCGGTCGGCCATGACCTCGAACTGCAGCACGCCGACCGCCCCGACGATCCAGTCCGATCCGATGCGCGGCTTGAATACGGCGGCGGCGCCTTCTTCCGCCAACTGCTGCAGGGCACGGCCCAGATGCTTGGCCTTCATCGGGTCTTCCGGACGGGCGGCCTGCAGATGTTCCGGCGCGAAGGAGGGCAAGCCGGTAAAGCGCAACGTCTCGCCCTCGGTCAGTGAATCCCCGATATGCAGATTGCCGTGATTGGGAATGCCGATGATGTCGCCGGCCCAAGCTTCCTCCGCCAGCTCGCGGTCGCGGGCGAGGAAGAGCACCGCGTTATGCAACGCAAGCTGTTTCTCGGTTCGCACATGTTTCAGCTTCATGCCGCGCTTGAAATGCCCGGAACAGAGCCTGAGGAAGGCGATGCGGTCGCGGTGGCGCGGGTCCATATTGGCCTGGATCTTGAAGACAAAGCCCGAGACCTTGTCGTCATCCGGTTCGATTTCTCGCTCGACGGCCGGTTGCGGGCGGGGCGGGGGCGCGTTTTTCGACAGGCCGGCGATCAGCTCTGAAACGCCGAAACTGTTGATCGCGCTGCCGAAATAGACCGGCGTCAGATTGCCGGCCAGATAGGCCTCCGCATCGAATTTCGGGCACAGGCCGCGCGCCATCTCCACCTGTTCGCGCAGCTCCGCCACCGCGTGATCGGGCAGCAATTCATCCAGCTTTGGATCGTCCAGCCCTTCGCAGGTTTCCACCTGATGGGGTTTTTCGCCACGCCCGACCTTGTCCATCAGCACCAGCCGGTCGCCCAGAAGGTCGTAACAGCCGAGGAAGCTCGACCCCATCCCGATGGGCCAGCTTGCCGGGGTAACGTCGATCTGCAGCGTCTGTTCGATTTCATCCATCAGATCGAACGGGTCCTGCGCCTCCCGGTCCATCTTGTTGATGAAGGTGGTAATCGGCATGTCGCGCAGGCGGCACACCTCGAACAGTTTGCGCGTCTGTTCCTGTATACCGCGCGCGGCGTCGATCACCATTACTGCGCTGTCGACTGCGGTCAGCACCCGATAGGTATCTTCTGAGAAATCCTCATGGCCCGGCGTGTCGAGCAGATTGAAGGTCTTTTGATCATATTCGAACGTCATGACCGAGGCCGTGACCGAAATGCCGCGCTCGCGCTCGACCTTCATCCAGTCGGAATGGGCGCGGCGTTGCTCACCCCGCGCCTTTACCGCGCCGGCAAGCTGGATCGCGCCGCCGAACAGCAGCAATTTTTCGGTCAATGTCGTCTTGCCGGCGTCGGGATGCGAGATAATCGCAAAGGTGCGCCGCCGGGCGACTTCGGCTGAGAGGGAAGACATATTCTTTTCCGTTGAGGCGGCGCGATGTTTCGCACCACGGGCGGGTTTGGTCAAGCGGATTTAACCCGCGTCATACCCGTCCATGATTTCACTGACGATGCCGTCGAGCTCTTGCCACGGGCACATCTGGAAGGAATAGAGATTCATGATAAAGCCCGGACCGGCGTAAAATTTTTCATATTGGGCGTGGCGGCCGGCCATTTCGGATCCCAGCATGTCCCAGGCAAGGCGCAGCAGCTTCATCCGTTCCTTTGCGGTCTGATCGGGGGTGGACCAGTAGGTCTCGAATTTTTTGGTCAGTTCGGGGTCTTCCAGCAGCGATGAATCGGCCGGCATCTGGATCGGCCCGCCGCCGAGAAGTTCGCGGATCGTATCGCACAGCGTGCCGTAATTATTGGTGCACCAGTGCAGCGCCGCATACATATAACGCCGGTTGACGGTGACATAGCCCGATCCCGGCACCATTTCCTCCGCCCCGTGAAT